>Ga0335075_10000846_pt1 | contig 51811 bp, 52 predicted proteins | sample Lox_Sample_24_FD_206723 | JGI IMG/M metagenome (GOLD analysis project Ga0335075, IMG submission 206723) | Soil microbial communities from Loxahatchee National Wildlife Refuge, Florida, United States - Lox_Sample_2.4 | ecosystem: Environmental > Terrestrial > Soil > Wetlands | place: USA... | reverse complement strand
GAAGCCGAGACCCGCGAGCCAGGAGACCGGCCGGCGTCGAGACTGCGCGCGCGCGACGGGCGGGGTGCACCGGGGCAGCGGGTCGAACCCCGCAAGCGGCTGTCGTCGGTACGACGAGGGGCCGCGCCATTGCGGTCCCTGCAGCGCAGGAGGACCGCATGCGCGGATATCTTTGGGCCGGCTTGCTGATCGTTTCATCTGCCACTTCCTGGGCGCAGGAGCCAGAATTGCCACAAGCGGGCACCTTGAGCCCCGAGGTGGTGGTCACGGCCACCCGTGTCCCGACTCCGATCGAGGACATTCCCGCCGGCGTCACCGTGATCACGCGCGAGGAGATCGAGCAGCGCGGCTATACCACCTTGGCCGAGGCGCTGTCCGCGGTGCCCGGTTTGCGGGTCGCTCAGTCTGGCGGGCCTGGGGGTGAGGGCAGCGTGTTCATCCGCGGCACCGATTCGAACCAGGTGCTGGTCTTGCGCGACGGCATGCCGATCAACGACCCCTCGGATCCAGGCGCCGCGTTCAATTTCGGCATCGATTCGCTGTTCGACGTCGAGCGGATCGAGATCATCCGCGGCCCCATGGCCTCACTCTACGGGTCAGGTGCGATCGGCGGGGTGATCAACATGATCACCCGACAGGGTCATGATCCAGGCGTGCATCTGCAAGGCGACCTCGCCGGAGGCTACCCGGCGCAGATTCTCAACAGCGAGATGCTGTCCGGCGTGACCGGTCCGCTGGATTACGCGGCGATCGCGGGGGTCGAGGCGATACGGGGCTTCGACAGCACGCCACAGCGTATGTCGATCTATACCGGCACGCCGCAGGGCTACCGCGACATCCTCGGCACGCTCAATCTCGGCTATACGCCCGTGCCGGGGACGCGGTTTTCCGTGCTGGTACGCGGGCGGAGCTCCATGTTTGGATTCAACGAGCTGGGCAATCCCACATTCGATGAGGATAACTCCACCGGCCAGGACAGCAGTTTGCTCGGGCGTGTCGGGGTGGATTCGCTCATGGCGGGCGGCGCTTATGAGACGAGTCTTTTCCTTGGCGGGCTACAGGACGACCGCAAGTATTTCGAGCCGCTGAACTCTGCCGACGTGTTCAATATGGCGTTCAATGATTCGCGCTACCACTCGTATGAGAGCGATATACAATGGAACAACACGGTGCACCTGAGCAAACTATTTTCGAGCTCAGTGCTGTCCGCGACGGATCTCACCTTCGGCTACGAGCGCAACGGAAGCTCGGCGAAGGTGCGCGTCAATTCCTCGACCGAGGGGTTTCCGTATCAACAAAGCACGCAAGGCTCAATGATCGATGACGCCCTCTATGCCGGGCTGCAGAGCACGCTGTTGCATCGCCTGACTGTGACCGGCCAGGTCCGCCAGGACTGGGTGCTGAATGATCAGCCGACGACGTGGCGGCTGGGGGCCGTGTTCGATGCGCCGGAGCTGCTGACAAGGTTCAAGGGGGCGTACGGCACGGCATTTCTGGCACCGTCGTTGTTCGACCGGTTTGGCGTCGATTCCACTGGCTACATCGGCAATCCCAACCTGCTGCCGGAAACGGCGCAGGGGTGGGAAGTGGGGTTCACCACAACCGTGCCGGCACTTCGCCAGCCCGACGCCGTCAGCTTCACCGCGACCTATTTCAGCGAGCAGATCAGGAACCTGATCGTAACGGTGTACGCGCCAGTGGAGACGTCGGAGAATATAGGCTCGGCCCACATCCATGGCGTCGAGACAGAGCTGAAGCTGCACCCGGTGCGCTGGTTGGTGATCGACGGCACGTACACGTACACACAGCCCGAGAACGCAGATACCGGGGAGCTTTTGCTGCGCCGCCCACAGAACACGGCCTCGCTCGACGTGACCGCAACACCACTGCCGCGGCTTACCATCGTGCCGGAGCTGCTGTTCACCGGCGCGTTCCAGGATTACCTGATCGACAACAGCGGCATCAGCACGGGGGCGATCGGCACCTCGGGGCAGGGGCTGATCTTCAACCTGACCGCGACTTATGACGTGACGGATCGGGTGCAGCTTTACGCGACGGGGCGCAATCTGTTCGATTCCCGCTTCGAGCCGGTGAACGGTTACCAGACGCCGGGTCCGAATTTCTTCGCCGGTTTGCGGGTGCGGTTGTGAGGCGGCGCGGCGGTTCGGGTAGGAATCGACACAGAGGCCGCCGAGCGGGTGCTGAGATCGCCGAGACTGCTTCTTTTACGACGAATCGCCGCGGGCCATGCTTCGCGCTGTGAAATCCTGTAGATTACAGAACGCCCTTATACATCTCGGCGATCTCGATATCCTCGGAGCACTCTGTGTCGAATCCACCGCACCCCACGCTTCACCTGCGACCAGTGCAGGAGGATCATGATCTGCGGCCAACGACTTCTGCTGCCGCGGCAGCGTGGTATACTGGCGCTTTGCCGCAACCAGGGTGGGAGCAGACCATGCCGGAAGTTTTCATTCACGCCGTCGAGGGGCGCTCGACCGAGCAGAAGCGCAAGCTGGTCGCCGAGATCACCGACGCAGTGGTGCGCAACTTCAACGTCAGCGCCGACGCGGTGATGGTGGAGATCATCGAGTCCTCGCGCGACAACAAGGCCAAGGGCGGCAAGCTGTTCAGCGAACGCTAAGCATCGACGGCCGAGACGCTTATCCCCCCCAGCCGAATGCCCGCAGCAGCGCGTAAAGAACGGCGCCGACCAGAAACCCCACGAGCGTCCCGTTCACCCGCACGAACTGCAGGTCCTTGCCGACACGCAGCTCCAGCTTGTCGGTGATGGTCGCGGTATCCCAGCCGCCGACCACCTGGGCGATGAAGTCGGCGAGCTTTTCCTGCGCCACGGGCAGCAAGGTGCGGACGACGCTCTCAGCCGCCGTCTGCACCCGCGCGCGGGCGGCCGGATCGGTCTCCAGCATGGCGCCGAGATTGTCCAACGCGCCCTCGATCAGAGTGACGGTGCGTCCGTTGGGCCGCGCCGCATCGGCCTCCAGCGCCTGCCGCATCCGGGTCCACACCTCCCAGAGCCAGGCCAGGACCGTCTCGTGCGCGACAATGCGACGGATCGCCGCGCCGATCTCGGCTGCGCGCGATGGATCGAGCTCGATCCGCTCGATCTCGCGACGCACCCATTCGTCGAATGCAGCCCGCAGCTCGGAGCCATCCGGGCTCATTTTGTCGAGCTCGGCATTCACCGTGGCCAGCACGCGCCGGGCGACAGAGGCGCCCAGCGCCCAGCCGACCAGCCGGCCGCCCTGCTCGCGCACCCGTTCCTCGATCGCCGCGCGGAGCGCTTCCTCCTTGCTCGCCAGCAGCTCCTTGAACTGGCCAAGCACGAAACCGAACACCTCCTGGTGGCGGCCGCCTTCGACTAGGCCGCGCAAGGCCCGGGCCACGACACGGCCGACCGCCGGACCGCCCAGGACCCGCGGTGCCAGCCGGGACACGAGACGGCGGGCGCGGCCATCCTCCAACGAGCTCAGCAGCCGCGGCAGCATGCCGGCAATCGCCTGTGCCGCCGGCCGGGCGGCGATCGGATCAGCGAGGAACCGGTGCAGAATGCCGGGCAGATCGAGCCGACCCAACACCGCCGCCACCTCCGCGCCGGTGAACACATGGCCGGCGACGAACCTCCCGAGCGCGCGGCCCAGCCGTTCCTTGTGGTTCGGGATGATCGCCGTGTGCGGGATCGGCAACCCCAGCGGATGACGGAACAGCGCGGTCACCGCGAACCAGTCGGCGATCCCCCCTACGAACCCTGCCCTGGATGCCGCGGACAGCAAATCGGCGGGCCAGCCCGGCGGCATGCGGACGCTGATCAGGATCAACGCACCCATGACGATCAGCAGCGACGTCGCGAACGCCTTGTGGTGCCATAGCGCGCGACGGAGATCGGCATCGGGGTCGGACCGGTTCATGCCTCCCCACATACGCACGCGGCACCCCGGCCGCATGTGCCGTCACGACGCCACCGCCGGCCATTCAGCAATTCAGTTGCCATCGCACGGCCAACGGGGTCATGCTTGGGGCCAGCAGCGCAGCGGGCTGCCACCCCGCGGCGCCGGTTGGTCTCAGGTTGGACAGGCGGGCCGTTATGGGTTCCCCCTCTCGCCGACCACACTCCCGCATCGAGGACCCCAGGTCCGCCATGGATTGGGGGCGACGGCGACGGTCGCCGCCCAGTGCTATGCCGCGGCTCGCCGCGTGGCTGTTCGCGGTGATCGTGGTCGCCTTGCTCGCCGTCGGGATGCATGCGCTTTATCGCTGAGCACGATTCTGCTGGCGTGGCTCGCGATTTCGTGACAACACCAGTTTATGAGATGTGGGCTGGCATTCTTCGCGGTGCTTCTTTCCGTTGCGCCGGCAGCCGCCCGCTTACCAGTCGGCGATCCGCAAGCCGCCTGCGAGGCGGCGATCACGACCGCGCAAGACGCGGCGCAACTTCCTGCTGGCCTGCTGGCGTCGATCGCGCAGGTTGAAAGCGGCCGGCCCGATCCGCACACCGGGGCAGTGCGGCCGTGGCCGTGGACGATCAATGTTGCCGGGCTGGGCTTCTATTTCCCGACGAAGGCAGCGGCGGTGACAGCGGTACGCGCGCTTCTGGACCTCGGGGTCCGGTCGATCGACGTGGGCTGCCTCCAGGTCAACCTGATGTATCACCCGGCGGCGTTCGCCAACCTCGAACAAGCGTTCGATCCCTTCTCCAACGCCCGCTATGCAGCCCGCTTCCTTGATGCGCTCTACGACCGCACCAAGGACTGGGTCCAGGCCGCCGGCGATTATCACAGCCAAACGCCGGCGCTCGGCGCGGCCTATCGGAACCGGGTGCTCGCCCACTGGCACCCGACTGCTTACGGGGGGCTGCGCGCCTACGGAGACTTCGCGCCGAGGGTCGCGGTGGCCTATGCCGACTTTCAGGAGAATGCGGCCTACGGCGCTTTCGCGCCACCGCAGCCTCATCGCGCCAGCAGGCGCTGAAGCGGTACAGCGGGATCTGCCAGCAGCACGGGATCGACCGGCCGGCGCGCCTTGATGAGTGCGGCGCCGGCCCGGATATCACGCGGGTTGCCGGCGGCGGTAACTCCCACCACGGTGTCGTCGGCCGCCAGATGCACCGCGACGAATGCCGGCGGTTGGTCCACGCGCACCACGGTGCGTGCGGCCTCGCCGGGCAGGCCGGTGATCTGGATGTTCACTCCATGCTGGTCCGTCCAAAACCACGGGATATCGTCGTACGGCACGGCCTCCCCGGACATGGCGCGGCCGACGGCAATGCCGTGATTCTGCGCGTGCCGCCACGATTCAAGCCGCAAGCGCCGTCCGTAGTGGGGGTGCAGGAACGCCGCCACGTCGCCCGCGGCATACACATCGGGTGCGCTGGTTTGGCCGAATTCGGTCACCTTGATACCGCCATCGATGGCGAGTCCGGCGACTTGCGCCAGTTCCAGGTTCCGCTCCATGCCGATCCCGGCGATCACGCAATCGGCGGCGAACCGGTCGCCGCCGCGACATACCACCTGCTCGGTGCCGTCTGGCCGATGCTCGATCGCCTCGATCGTCACGCCCAGCCGGAGATCGACGCCGGCGGCACGATGCAATGCCTCGACAAAGCGGGCGCCTTCCGGGGAGACACAGCGGCCCATTGCGACGGGAGCCGCCTCCAGCACGGTCACGGCGCAGCCACGCGCACGCGCCGAGGAGGCGATCTCCAGCCCGATCACCCCGGCGCCGATGCAGACCACACGCCCCCCGACCGCGAGCCGTGCCCGGATCGCCCGCGCATCTTCGAGCGTGCGCAGCAGCAGCGCGCGCTCGCCGCCGGGGATCGCCAGCCGGCGCGCGCGCCCGCCGGTCGTCAGCAGCAGCCGGTCGTAGGCGAGCATTCGGCCATCCCGCAGCCGGACGCGATGCGCGGTTGCGTCCACTTCCTCCGCGGCGGTCCCGAGCAGCAGCTCGATGCCCTGCTCGGCGTATTTGCGTTCGTCGTGGAAGAACAGCACCGGCGGTTCGGGGTCCGCCGTGAGCATCGCTTTGGAGAGCGGCGGGCGCTCATACGGGCGCCAGCTCTCTTCACCGACCAGAAGGATCCGCCCGGTGAAGCCGGCCTGACCCATGGCAACCGCGGCCCAGCCGCCGGCTTGGCCGGCGCCGATGATGACGTTGGTCATGCCGGTCGTTGTCATGGCAGCCGGATGGTCACTTGCATACGCTGCCAAGTCCAGCGGGCCGGTGGGGAGTGTGACGGCAGGCGGAAGCTTGTTCCTGCCGAACCAGAAGGAGCCTGTCCTCGCGAGGAGAAACGGACGGAGGTCACGGTCAAGGTGACACGGAGTTACACCGAGGCCCGACGGAGTTCCACAGAGGTGAATTCATGCAGCTTCGCGCCGGCGGCCGGTTGGACTGTCTCGAACTAGAATTTCCGTGAAACTCCGTCGGGCCTCGGTGTAACTCCGTGTCACCTTGACCGTGACCTCCAGTACGCTCCGTTCGCGATTTAGCGCCTCCTGCGCCAGCCAAGTTGGGCAAACGAGCTTTGATCACCAATCCGGAATTGGAGTACTAGACTAGACCATTGAGCACGGACGGCTCGGCGCTCATGGCACTCTTCGCGATAGCCCCAAACCGCCGCCCGCGATGATGAGACCGCCGATTACCGGTATGACAATCCACGTGAGCGCCTGGTCCCAGGTCATTGCCGCAGCCTCCCGAGGGAGAGATACGCGGCTAGGTGTATCACCACAACCGTCACAATAACTCCCGGTCGGCCGGGCAATCGGCCGGCAACGGTGGGCGCTACGAACCCGGCCACGATGAGGGCCAGGGCGATATTGTTCAGCACTGTGGTTATCAACTGAACACTGGCGTTATGTATAGTGTGCAAGAGACCTCCCCATGCGCGGTGGAGCGTCTCAGTCATGGCTGCACTCGACTAACATTCCGCTGATTGTTAATCCGCGTTCCCGGCGCGATGAGTGCTGGCCCGCCTGGCAGGACCGCTCAATTTGGGAGCGGGACGGTGCGCGGCTACGCGGGGAAAAGCGAAAGCTGCTCCTCCTCCGTCCTCGCCGATCCGGGCACCGCGAACAGGCCAGTCTCCAGCTCCTCCCGATCCTCGTTCAGCCCCCATTGCCGCGCCGCGCGGGCGAAGCGGCTCAACAGCAGTTCGGCGTACACGCCTTGCCCGATCTTGCGGTGATGGAAGCGTGGGTCTGACAAGGCACCCGATCGGGTCTCCCGGATCAGGCGCAGGACATGCCGCGCGCGGTCGGGCAAATGCGTCTGCAGCCAGTCCTCGAACATCTGGCGCAACTCGTGCGGCAGGCGCAGCAGAGTATAGCCTGCGCGACGTGCCCCAGCGCGCGCCGCGGCTTCCATGATGCTCTCCATCTCGGCATCGTTCAGCCCGGGGATCATCGGCGCCACCATGACGCCGGCCGGCACCCCGGCTCGCCTCAGTTCCGCAATCGCGTGCAGGCGTCGCGCCGGCGTGGCGGCCCGCGGCTCCATCCGGCGCGCGAGGGCGGCATCCAGAGTGGTCACCGACACGAATACGCGCGCCAGGCGCCGGGCGGCCATCGCGGTGAGGATGTCGAGGTCGCGCAACACGCCCGCCGACTTGGTAACGATGCTGACCGGGTGGTTGAACCGGTCGAGCACCTGCAGCACCGCGCGTGTCAGCTTCAGCGTGCGCTCGACCGGCTGGTAGGGATCGGTGTTGGAGCCGAGCGCCAGGCAGCGCGGCTTGTAACCCGGCTTGCGAAGCTCTTTCTCCAGCAGCTCGGCCACCTCGGGCTTGAACAGCAGTTTCGTCTCGAAGTCGAGGCCGGGCGAATAGCCAAGATAGGCATGGCTCGGCCGCGCATAGCAGTAGATGCAGCCGTGCTCGCAGCCGCGATAGGGGTTGACCGCACGGTCGAAGCCGAGGTCAGGCGAGCTGTTCCAGGCGATTGCCGAGCGCGAGGCGTCGCGGATCATGGTGGTGGGGAGCGGAGGCAGATCGCCAAATTCAGCCGTGAGCGTATCCCAACCGTCGTCGAACGGGCTCGACGCATGCGCGTCGAAACGGACTGGCGGATTGGTCGTGGAGCCTCGGCCGCGGCGGGCGAGGCTTGGCATTCTGGCCGACTCCGCCGGCTCGGCGTCCGGCGGCACCCCGGCTGCCGCAGCCTCGACGATATTCAGCTCCCGCCAATCCTGGTGAGACAGCGCCCTTGTCGACATTCCATGTTCCCCGTTCGTTCGGATGCAACCTGCTGCCGCTGGCAGGCTGTGTCAAGAACAATCAGGGAACATGTGGATCGCCCGAAGCTGAGGGCGGCGGCATGGTGGGCGATGCTTCCGCGGCTTCCAACTGGGCGTTCAGCTCGGCCCCCACCAACACCGCATAGACCGTGACCCAGAACCACAACATGATGCCGACCACCGTCGCGAGTGGGCCGTAGGTGCTGCCGAAGTTGGACAGGTTGGCCACGTAGAACGTCAGCAGCGCCGAGGCGACCAGCCAGAGCAGGGTCGCCACGGTGGTGCCCGGGGCGATCCGCTGCACGTGCTTTCGCCCTCTGGAGGGGCCGACCCGATAGAGGACAGCAACCGAGGCCGCAACGAACGCCAGCAGCATGACGAGGCCGGCGGCATGGATCAGTGCCGCTGCGTGCGCCTCCAGTCCAATGAAGTTGATCACCACGGGGACGAAGACCAGCACGGCGATCCCGAGCACTGCACTCAGCATCGCGGCCAGGGTCGTGCTCAGGCTTACCACCTGGAAGCGCAGAAAACTACGCTGCTCTTCTACGTTGTAGGCGAGGTTCAGTGCCGACAACATGGACTTGGTGCCGGTCCCGGAGCTCCAGAACGTAATCAGCAACCCCACCACGAGATGGAAGCCGAGCTGCCCGGACGGCTGGCTGACAAGATCATGCACCCGGCTGGAGATCAGGGCGAAGGCGGGCGCCGGCAGCAATCCCGCCAGGTAGCGAAGCTGCGGCTCGACATTGGCGGGGCTGAAAACCAGCCCGTAGAGCGACACCAGTGTGCTGATCGCCGGAAACAGCGCAAGCGTGGCGTAGAAGGCGCAGCCCGCGGCGGCCATGGAGCAGCGATCTGAGATCAGCGCCTCCACCGTCGCCGTCAGGATGCCGCGCCATTCCTGCCAACTCCGCCGTCGGTATCTCGGCCGCAGTGGAGTGTCTCGTAATCCGACCGGTTGTTGTCCGGACGGGATGTCCACGGTGTCGTCTCTCCACTGGGCCCGAGGTCTGATATTTGCATGGATTGTAACGGGCCGACACGGCAAGGGTTCAATCCGGGCGGAGCCGCCGCGGCAGGACCTTTTTTGCCGACCTTTTTTGCCCTAGCGGTGATTTTTGCTTGCGTCAGGGGGGCGGGACCCCTATGTGCGCGCCCTACGCAGCAACGCACGTGCCTCTGGCCCTCAGTGGTTACGCAACGACGTCAAGCGTTCTGGCAACTCGCTTTGGTCGCTGGTTCGTTCGACCGTTTCGTCAACTGCGCCCGTCGCCTTTGTCAGGCGGGCGTCCTGGAGAGGGAGGCCCGGTGCGATGACCCCGAAAATCGCCCGATTCCTGGCTGACGCGCACCCGGCAACACCCTGCCTGGTGCTGGACGTCGATCGCGTGGAAGAGAATTTCCGCGCCCTGCAGCGGACGCTGCCGCTCGCGCGCATTTATTACGCGGTGAAGGCCAATCCTGCGGCACCGGTGCTCGAGCGCCTGGTGCAACTCGACAGCGCGTTCGACGCCGCCGGGATCGAGGAGGTCGAGGCCTGCCTGGCCGCCGGCGCCGCCCCGGGCGCGATCAGCTTCGGCAACACGATCAAGAAGGTCTCGGCCATTCGGCGCGCGCACGAGGCGGGCGTGACGCTGTTCGCCTTCGATTCGGGCGAGGAATTGGAGAAGCTCGCCCGCAATGCGCCGGGTGCCAAGGTGTATTGCCGCATCCGCGTCGAGAACGACGGTGCCGACTGGCCGCTGTCACGCAAGTTCGGCACCACCGTCGAGCACGCGAAGGACCTGATGCTGCGCGCCGGCGACATAGGGCTCGATCCCTATGGGCTGTCCTTTCATGTCGGCAGCCAGCAGACCACGACAGCCGCCTATGAGGTGGCGATCAGCCGCGTCGCGATGCTGTTCACCGACCTCACCGAGGCCGGCGTGAACCTGCGCATGATGAACCTGGGCGGCGGCTTTCCCACCCGCTATCGCGGCGCGGTGCCGGAGATCGAAACCTTCGCGCAGGCGATCATGGGCGCGATGACGCGGCATTTCGGCAATGCGCTGCCGGAAATGGTGATCGAGCCGGGCCGTTTCATCGTCGGCGATGCGGGTGTGGTCAGCGCCGAGGTCGTACTGGTGAGCCGACGCGGCGACGACGCGATGCGCTGGGTGTATCTGGATATCGGTCGTTTCGGGGGCTTGGCGGAGACCGAGGGCGAGGCGATCAAGTATCGGATCACCACGCCACATGACGGCACGCCGATGGGTCCCGTGGCCATTGCCGGCCCGACCTGCGACGGGGCGGATATCATGTACGAGCGCGCGAACTACCGGCTGCCTGTGGCGCTAGGCTGCGGCGACCGCGTGGAGCTGTTGTCGGCCGGAGCGTACGTGGCGACGTATGCGAGCCAGCGGTTCAACGGCTTCGCGCCGCTGGCCGAGCATTATATCTGAGCCGGGCGGCGGCACCGGAACGAACGGACGGGTGGCCTTCGAATCGTTCTCCCGTCTCGGGCAACTCGGCCGAGACGCGCGGCCTCTCCGCATTGACCTCCGCGCCGACGTGGTGCGCGACGAGGCGCACGATCCGTTCGCCGTCGGCGGCGGACATCGTCCGGACGCTGTCCTCAAGGCCACCCAAGAGCCGGTCGATCCAGAGCCGGCCATCCGGGTTGAGCATCACCTCGACACTCGACAGGTCTTCAAGGAAGGCGGCGATGGCGGGGGCCGAGCGCGGTGCGCAACATGCGTACGCCGAGAAAAGGCTTCTGAATAAAGTGGTGTGACCGCCACGATCGTCCCCATCGTTGGCCAATCGCGACGGGCGATTGGCGACGGGGATGATTAGAAAAGGCAAGGAGTGGGGCCGTTCAGGAGTATTCCGCCAGCGTAGGAGGCCAGCGAGGGGCAGCGAAAAAATACTTGCTGGGTGCGGACCCGAAAGGCGGAAATCACATCCTCCGGATTGAGGCAGAGGCGATCGAAAATGAATCAGCGAATTTCCAGATCAGAAAGTCGTGGTGATGCCGCCATCCACGGCGATGCTCTGGCCGGTGACGAACGAAGCGGCATCGCTGGCAAGGAAGACCACGACACCGGCAATTTCTTCCGGCTTCCCCCAACGGCCCAGCGCGGTACGGGTCTTCAACCAGCGCGTCCACTCCGGATCCTTGGCGAGGTCGGCATTGACCTCGGTGGCAAATGTTCCGGGCGCGACGGAGTTTACGGTTATCCCGTGGCGGCCGAGATCGACAGCGAGCGCGCGGGTGAGGCCGTCGATGCCCGCCTTGGCCGCCGGATAGCCGACATCGCCGGTACGGCCGAGACGTCCGATCACGGAAGAAACGTTGATGATCCGACCTGGCGCCCCGCGATGGATCAAGGCACGGGCAACCGCCTGGCTCATCGCGTAGGCGGAAACCAAGTGGCCGTCGAGCATGCGACCGAATTCATCCGGTGACATGTCGTCGAACCCACGACGGCGCGTTGGCCGACATTGTTCACAAGGATGTCGATGTCTCCGAGTCCGGAAATCACCTGCTGCGCGGCGTCGCGGTGCGTGACATCGAACGGAGCACCGTGAACGTCCAAACCCTCGGCACGTAGTTTTGCGACGACCGCATGAAGCGTGGCGGGTTCGCGTCCATTCAAAATCACGCGGGCGTCCGCCTCGGCCAGGCCGCGCGCCATCTCCAGTCCGAGCCCCCGCACGGAGCCCGTCACCAAGGCAGTGCGGCCGGCGAGCGAGAAGCTCACGCTGCGAGCCATCCGACACCTCGACTGAAACGACTGTTTCAGTTATCCTCTACAGCGTGCATGACAGGAGCGCAAGGTGGCCAGGAGTGAAGCAGTGACGGACGAACTGTCGTCCCGCCGCGCAGAGCTGCTGGATGCCAGCTATGCCTATGTTCTTGGTCATGGCCTCAATGGGTTGTCTTTGCGCCCCCTGGCTGCCGCGATCGGCTCCAGCCCACGGGTGCTTCTCTATTTATTCGGCAGCAAAGAGAACCTGCTGCGCGAACTCTTGGGTCGGGCGCGAAGCGAGCAGATCGCGCAATTGACCTCCGCGTTCAAAGTTCCGGGTCAGGGCCATGGCCTCGAGGAGACCGCCGCGCACCTGTGGACGTGGTTGTCTGCGCCCGAACAGCGTGCCATGGTCCGGCTCACGTATGAAGCCTTTATGCTTTCTCTCAGCCATGAACCCGGTCCCTGGGCGGGCTTCGCAGCGGAAGCGGCCCAAGACTGGCTGAACTTGCTAATTGATGCTCAGGTTCACGTCACCCAGGCCAAGGCCGAGGCAGGCGCCACTCGCGTCCTTGCAACGATCCGCGGTCTGTTGATCGACCTTCTGGCCCACGGCGACAATGAAAGAATTGCAGCCGCGGCGCGCCTGTTCTCCGCCACCGACGGGACGCAAGCGATGGACGCTGACGCTGCTGGAAACCGCCGTGGTGGAACTGAGCATCGTCGATCGCGCCAGCGACCACATCATCGGACGAACGCTTAAAAAACCCGCTCAAGCCTCACCTCCAGAAGCAATGGGTCAACAGCCGGCACGAGCGCGAACGGTCCGTCACTCGGCAGGTGCGACGCCCTCGTGAATCGATACGGGTGACATCGCGTCGAACACGCCGTCGCGTCGGATGAGCGCATGGAAGAGCGCAGCCGCGACATGGAGCAGGATCAGCGCAAAGAACGCGAAAGCAAGGTAGAAATGCGCGTCCCAGAGCAGCGTATGCAGGCTGTCGCTCTGTGGCAGGATTGGTGGAAGGTGAATGCCCTTGAACAAGACGACCGGGTAGGCGGCGGCCGACAGCATCGCCCAGCCGATCAGCGGCATGCCGATCATGAGAGCGTAGAGCGCATAATGCGACAGGTACGCCGCGAGCTTCATGGGCTCGGGCAGGTCAGCCGGCAGCGATGGTGCGCCGTAGCGCAGGCGCACTGCCAAGCGGACCAGCGCGAGTACCAGAATAGCGATCCCGAGCGGTTTGTGAATCGAGACGAGGGTCAAATATTTCGGCATGACGGTAGAAACCATGCCTACGCCGATGAACAGCATGGCCAAGATGCAGACCGCCATGAGCCAGTGCAGCAAGCGCTGGAGCGGGTTGAAGCGTTGGTGGCCGGCGATCATGGCTGGGCCTCGGCTGCGGTTCGGGGATAATATTTCGTCTCCGCCGTGCGACGGTCATATGACTTCGCATAGGCTGAGGAGCGCGCGGCCGGGAACGGGTCGTCCGACGTCCGTATGCCGGAAGGCAGGACGGTCGGATCGAAGTTGATGTCGCGGCACGGGCCGTTCCGCTCGGGTTCGATCTGTTGCACGGTGAGCGTACCGACATTCACGGTGCGACGGTCTTCCGGCCAAGCCCGGCTAGGGTCCGCGGTGGGATCGCCGGGATTGGCGACGGTGACAACCATCGTCCAGTGCAGTGGGCCGCCGCGGACCCGCTCGGTGATCTCTTGCTCAAGGAAGTTGGGACCGCGCTTCGCGAGGTCGTCGGACGAGATCGGGACGGGTTGTACTGCGGGCAGGAGCGACCATCGCACGACATGCTCAGCGCCGGAATTATCGGTGAAGATGAAACTGTCCAGGCTGTTGAACCGCTCTTCCGCATAGCTGCCCGTCCAGGGGGCGTTCTTGGCCCACGCGCCGAATGCCGCGATCTCCGGATGCGCGGCGGCGAATGTCTTCATCGCATTCGGATCCTTGCTCGTTGAGGCGAGCAGCAGTTGATAAAACGCTTGCGGCGTCGACACTGGGAAGACGGGGGCATTGATCATGGCGGTGCGCCATTCCTGCCCGTCCGGGGTCGAGATCCGCAGTCCCATGCCCCGCACCCGGACCGTCGCATCGGGTGCGTTCGGGTTGGCGGTGCCAAGATTGAAGCGCCCGAGGGCTGGATACTGGCCACGGGTGAAAACCCGAGCATGCGAGAGTGCCGACCCTGTGCCATTCGCTTCGAACACGCCGGTGAAGCAGATGCCCTTGGCATGGTTCCGGCGATGGCCAAGCGGCGGCTTGCCACCTGGCGGCGTGAACGCGTCCACCATCTTGTCCGGCGTGAGACGCTGAGGTGAGAACCATCCCGCCGTGTAGGCGAAGGCAGCAGCACCGCCACCGATAATGACGGCGATCAGCACCAGTGATCCAAACATGGACCGCGCGAGCAATCGCGGCGATTGTGCCATTCAAACCTCGCTATTACGCTCGGCGAACTTTCAAGTGAAGTTACCACTGCCGTGCGTCATTGACCAGACTGCCGATCCAAGCCGGGCAGCCGCGAAATTTGGGCTCAAATGGTCCCCTGCGGCAGCAGATCGTCGCGGCGGCACTGCTTGCTCGCAGGCTGGCTGCGCATAGCGGCAGCGCGTGCGGAACCGGCAGCCTGAGGGCGGGTGGATCGCGCTCGGCAGATCGCCGGCCAGTACGATGCGGCGACGCGGTCGATCAGGATCCGGCTCCGGCACTTGTCGGGACTTGCAGCGATCGAGACTCGCGGCGCCATCGACGAACGGGGTCGGATGCTTGGCGATTCGCACCGCGCTGGTGAACCGCCACGCGCAGGGCGGAGGACCGGATGCACTGGTCTGATGCTGTGCTGATGCCCGGCGTGCGTCGCTGCGCATCGACCGCGACGTGGGGAACATGACCGGCGTGACGACGCGCCGGACCAGCAGGAATCAGGACGGCGGGGCTGGCAGTGCGCCGGCCCCGTGCGTGAAGGTTTTGCAGCCCGGGCGATCCGCTCAGGGAGGGCCGGTGCTGGCGAAAGCTTTGAATTGCGGCGCCGGCCACGGGGGAAACTCGATGCCGGGCTGCCCGGCAATGGGAATGGGACTGATGCTGGCAGCGGAAAGGCGGGAACGCGGCCTGCTCTCGCACCTGACCATGAGAGTGGCGGGATTGCCGCCGTAGAGGTAGAGAGCGCGGCGCAGTTCGTCCCACGTCGCGCGATCCATCTGCTCGGGCACTATTCCGAGATCGAGGCAGATATCGGCGAGGACGGCACCAATCGGGCGTCGGCGGTCATGGTCGGCGATTTGCCGGACCGTGGGCAGGCTAGCGGGGCGCAGACCCTGGTCCTGCCGGCGCGGTGGGGTGGCCGGTTTGGCGGCGAGGGGTTTGGGTGGGGACTGGGGGTGGTTGTCTGCGGGCTCCTGCTTCGAGTCGCGGCTGCGGGTGGCGAGCCGGCGGAGCCTTTCTTCAAGCGCGGCGGCGCGAAGCAGGCCGCGTGTGATGCGGGCGAGGATCAGCGCGAGGTCGCTGGTGCCGAAGATGACCGTGAGAAAGGTGAAGCAGGGGAGGACCTGCGGGTCGACGGTGTGCTGGCGCAGCGTCTCCGCGAGATTCCTGCCGTAGGCGATGAGCGTGCGGACGAGGCCGAGGACCTGGCAGATGCGCGCGGGCGCGGCCCGATCGGGATCGGGGTCGAGGGCTTCGGTCGGGGCGGTGGCTATGTCGAACACGGCCCCGAGATAAGCACGAAACGAGAACATTCAAGGGGGGATTTTCGAGGGTGGCGGAGGGGGGGCTAGCCGGCATGGGGTGGCGGGGGGCGGTGGACACGGCGGTCCGGTTAGATTTTGGGGGGCGGGGGGCGGTGGACACGGCGGTCCGGTTAGATTTTCGTTTACGAGGTGTCCCCTTGAATTCTCCCCGCTCGCCAATCGGCCGCCGCCAGTCCTGCATGAAACGTCCGGCCGCGGGGGCGATACGGCTGCTGCAAGGTGCAGGGATCGGAGCCTAATCCCCTGCGGTTCAACGCTCGTTGTGCAGGCGGTTCTGACTATGAACCTCTAATCATCGGCAATCGCGCCTGGCAAGAAAGTAAGGAAGCCTAACCACGGAGACACGGAGGCATGGAGAAGAAGACGCGAGAAAATGTGCGCTTTGCGCTCGGCGGTCCGGCTCCGGCAGGCGCGTTACAGGCAATGCAAAACCTTGTCCCGAGTCTTCGTTGCTAATCATTTCTTGATGGCAGTCCCGTAGTCCATAAGCGCATAACGCCGACGGCCAGGAGCAGATGCTTGCTCGCCCATGGTGCATTGACGGAGCGGGTCATTGGCCTCGCGATCGAGGTACACCGTACGCTCGGTCCAGGCTTGCTCGAGTCAGCTTATGAAGAATGCGTCTGTTGGGAGCTACAACGATCGAGCATAGCGTACGCGCGCCAAGTCCCGCTACCTGTGATCTACAAGAGTATCCGGCTGGACTGCACTTACCAAATGGACATTGTTGTCGAGCAATCCGTGATTCTCGAGATCAAAGCGGTGGAGCACCTTCGCCCACTGCACGACGCGCAGCTCCTGACCTATCTCCGCCTCAGCGGCTACCCGGTCGGCGTTATACCGATGGCCCTTGTTGCTGACGCTCGACCCAATGGCGGAATGCGCTTCGCTTTTCCGCCCTACGGCGCTCTGAGCGTCAAGGGCGGATGGTATTATACTAAACCTTTACATATCCGTTCTGAAGACGGCATTCGCCGCCTCGTCCTATAATCCGCTCTCTGCTTTCTTCTCGGTGCCTCCGTGTCTCTGTGGTTAGTCTTTCTTCCTTTTTTCCTCGCTTATGTACTGGCCGAGACCAACAAGGCACGGGAGGTCTTTATATAAGGAGGTCGCTACGGCCCAAATGGGGGATATATTCCGCATCAGAACAGGCCAATCTTTCGCGGCGGCTGTCACACTGCCCCTTGCAGCAGCAGATCGTCGCGGCGGCAGGCGCTGAAATGGCCGGCGGACACCTCGCGCAGCGGCGGTGCTGCTTCCGCGCAGGCCGGTTGCGCATAGCGGCAGCGCGTGCGGAACCGGCAACCTGAGGGCGGGTGGATTGCGCTCGGCGGATCGCCGGCCAGCACGATGCGGCGACGCGGCCGATCGGGATCCGGCTCCGGCACAGCCGACAGCAGTGCCTCGGTATAGGGGTGCCGTGGCGTGCGAAACAGCGCGTCGGTCGGCGCCAGCTCGACCAATCGGCCCAAATACATCACCGCGACCCGATCGGAGATATTGCCGATCACAGCAAGATCATGTGCAATGAAAAGGATCGAGAGCCGCAGCTCCGCACGCAGCTCGCGCAGAAGGTTCACCACCTGCGCCTGGATCGATACATCCAGTGCCGAGACCGGTTCGTCCGCCACCAGCAACTCCGGCCGCAGGATCAAGGCCCGCGCGATCCCCACCCGCTGACGCTGCCCGCCAGAAAATTCGTGCGGGTAGCGATTGGCCATGCCGGGTGACAGCCCGACCATGTCGAGCGCGGCGTTCACCTGCTGCCGCCGCTCGCCGCGACCGAGCTGCGGCCGGTGGATCAGCAGCGGCGCGGCGATGATGCGTCCGATCGTCATGCGCGGGTTGAGCGAGGCGAACGGGTCCTGGAAGACAAGCTGCATGTGCGGGCGGATCGGCCGCAAGGCGCGGCGCGACAGATGCGTGATGTCGCCGCCGCGGAAGCGGATCGTGCCGCCGGTTGCCGGGATCAGCCGCAAGACGGCGCGCCCGACTGTCGTCTTGCCCGAGCCCGACTCTCCGACCAGCCCAAGCACCTCGCCCGGCCGCACCGAGAAGGAGACGCCGTCCACCGCCTTCACCGTCTCGCGCGGCCCCAGCGGGAGCCGGCGCGGCAGTGCAAAGTGGATGCGCAACTCCTCGACAGCGAGGATGGCCTCGGTTTCTGCCATGGCGCTCAGGCGGCGAGTTCGCGCCAGCGGGCGCAACGCACCAGATGTTCCGCCTCCGCCGCATCCAGCGCGGGCAACGCTGCATCGCAGATGTGCGGTTGGGCGTGCGGGCAGCGTGGGGTGAAGGCGCAGCCGGCGGGCAGGTTCGACGGATCCGGCACATTGCCCGGAATGGCGGCGAGCACCTCATGCCGCGCGGCGAGGGTCGGGACCGATTGCAACAATCCGCGCGTGTACGGCATCAGCGGTGCGCCGAACAACCGACGCAGCGGCGCCTGCTCCACCACGCGGCCGGCATACATCACCATCACCCGGTCGGCGATCTCGGCTACAACGCCGAGGTTGTGCGTGATGAAGAGCATCGCCATCCCGGTGCGCTCCTGCAACGATTTGAGCAGTTCCAGAATTTGCGCCTGCACCGTCACATCGAGCGCGGTTGTCGGCTCATCGGCGATCAGCACGTCGGGATCGCAGGCGAGGGCGATCGCGACCATTGCCCGCTGGCGCATGCCTCCCGAAAGCTGGTGCGGATAGCTCGCCAGGCGCTTACGCGGTTCGGGGATGCCGACACGTTCGAGGAGCCGCTCGGCCTCGGCCAGCGCTGCCGCGCGGCCGGCATTGCGGTGGTAGCGAATCGGCTCGGCAACCTGCTCACCGATTGGCAGGACCGGGTTGAGCGAGGTCATCGGCTCCTGGAAGATCATGGCGATGCGGCTGCCGCGCATCTCGCGCATCGCCGCCTCGGGCAAGGCCAGCAGCTCACGCGACGTCCCGTCGTTGCCGCGCAACACCACGCGCCCGTGCACGGTGGACGCGGGCGGCGGTGGGGTCAGACGCATGATCGCCAGGCTGGTGACGCTCTTGCCGGAACCCGACTCGCCCACCATCGCCAGCGTCTCGCCGCGTGCCAGCGTGAAAGAGACGCCGTTCACCGCCGGCACCGGGCCGGCATCGGTGTTGAACCGCACCGCCAGGTCAGAGACTTGCAGCACCGGCTCGGTCATCGGACGTCGAGCCGGGGATCGAGCGCATCGCGCAACCCGTCGCCGAGGAAATTGAATCCGGTCACCGCGAGGGTGATTGCAGCACCGGGAAGGATCGCCAGCCAGGGCGCGGTGGTCAGGTATTCCTGCGCGTTGTTCAGCATGTTGCCCCAGCTCGGGACGGGCGGCTGGATGCCGTAGCCGAGGAAACTGATGTAGGATTCGAGCAGGATCGCGCGCGCCACGTTCAGCGTGGAGGCAACGACGATCGGGGCGACCGCATTCGGGATCAGCTCGCGGAACATGATGGTCCGGTCGGGTGCGCCCAGCGCCAGCGCGGCCACTGCAAAGTCGCGGTCGCGCAGCGAGCGGATCTGCGCCTCGACCAGGCGGGCGACCTCCATCCAGCCGGTGGCGGCGATGATCACGGTGATCGACAGCAGGCTGGGCTGCACGAAGGCCGCCAACGCCAGCAGCAGGAAGATCGAGGGGAAGCACAGCATCGCGTCGACGAAGCGCATCAGCGCCGCACCGACCGCGCCGCCATAATAGCCAGCCAGTACGCCGATGACGGTGCCGGTGATCGTGCTGAGCACCATCGCCGCACAGCCGACGGTCAGCGAGACGCGTCCGGCCATCTCGAGTCGGGCGAGCATGTCCCGTCCGAGCTGATCGGTGCCGAGCAGATGCGGCCCCGAGAACGGTGGGGCGAAGCGATGCAGAATGTCGATGTGCAGATCGTTGAACGGATCGAGATATGGGCCGAGCGCGGCGGCGAGCGCGAGCACGACAATGGTGGCGAACCCGATCAGCGCCAGGCGGTGGCGGATGAAGCGTCGCACCCCTCGGCCGGCGCGGCGGGCTGCAACCGGAGGGCTTCCTCCAACCTGAGGACCCGCTCCCCCGGCCCCCTCCCGCGAGGGGAGGGGGAGCTCAGTCGAGGCGGATGCGGGGGTCATAGATCGCGTACAGCAGGTCCGCGCCGAGATTGCCCAGCAGCACCAGCAGCGCGGTGAACATCAGCAGCCCCATGATCACCGGGTAGTCGCGGTAGCCGATCGAATCGAGATAAAGCCGCCCCATGCCCGGCCAGGTGAACACGGTCTCGGTGACGAGCGCGCCGCCCAGCAAGGTGGGAAGCTGCAATCCGGCCAGCGTGATCATCGGCAGCAGCGCGTTGCGCAACGCGTGGCGCAGGATCACAACGCGGCGGGGAAGACCCTTGGCGACGGCGGTACGCACATAGTCCTGGCTGCTTACCTCCAGCATGGAGGAACGCATGTAGCGGCTCCAGATTGCCACTGTAACCAACGCCAGTACCATTGCCGGCGCAATCAAGTGATGGACGTAGTCGGCGAACGAGCCGTTGCCGATCGTGTACATCCCGCCGACCGGGAGCCAGTCCAGTTTCACCGAGAAGGCGTAGATCACGACAAGGCCGAACCAGAAGGTGGGGATCGACAGAGCCACCATCGCGCCGACAGTCGCCAGGTAGTCGAACAGCGAGCGCTGTCGCAGCGCCCCGAGCACGCCTACCCACGTGCCAAGGACAACTGCAAGCAAGGTCGAGCTCACCATCAGTTCCAGCGTGGCCGGCAGGTGTCCGCCGATCACGGTGAGCACCGGCTGGTTGTCGCGATACGACCGTCCCCAATCGCCGGCGAGCATGTGGCGCAACCACTCCCAGTATTGCAGCGGCAGCGGCCGGTCGAGGCCCATCTGATGCGCGATGCGCGCGAGATCGGCCTGCGTCATGCCGGGGGTGAGGGTGAACTGCGCCAATGGCCCGCCGGGTGCGAGATGCAGCACTGCGAAGCCGATCATCGACACGATCCAGAGCAGCAACAGGCTCTGCCCCAGGCGGCGCAGGAGGTAGGCGGTCACCGGTCAGCGATGATGACTACCTCTCCCGCAGAGCGGGAGAGGTGGATCGGGACGCGGCCGCCGAACCGGTCTACTACGTCGCCCAGTACCACTGGCCGATGTTCCAGCAGTTGGACGAGACATAGACGCTCGGACGGTAGCCGATCAGCTTGTCCTTCACCCCCTCGATTCGCGCGTACTGGAAGATCGTCAGCATGGGCAGGTCGCCACGAATGACGGTCTGGAGCTCCCGATAGATTGCCGCGCGCTTCGACTGGTCGAGGGTCTCGGCGCCTTGGGTCAATAGCTCGTCCACCTTCGGGTTGACGTACTGCATCGTGTTCAGACCGGCGCCACCCTTCGCCGGAATTGCCTTGCTGCTGTAGTAGATCGTCACGTCCGGGTCGGGCCCGGTCATCTCGTCCTGTCCGACCATCACGGAATCATACTGCGAGAGGTTGTAGTAATCGCCCCAGATCACGGCGGCGGGCATGTTCTTGATCTGCATATCGGCACCGATGTCGCGCCAGGTCTGTTGCAGCAGCTCCTGCGCCTGTTCGCGCACATGATTGCCGGCGGTTGTCGAGTTGCTGAAGGCCAGCCTGACGCCGTTCTTCTCGCGGATGCCGCCGGCGCCGGGCTTCCAGCCCGCCTGGTCAAGGATCTGCTTCGCCTTTGCCGGATCATAGACCTGTTTGGGAAGATCGGGATTGAAGGCCCAGGATTGGCGGGGCAGAAAGCTCTCGGTCGGTGTCGGCAATCCGTAATAGATCGCCTTGATGATCGAGTCCTTGTCCATCGCGGCGTAGAGCGCCTGCCGCACCGCCGGGTCCTGAAACACCGGGCGGCCCAGGTTCATGGTGATGCTTTCCACGAATGCGGCGGGACCGGCGGTGACCTTGCGGCCGGGAATCTTGATCGCCTGGTTATAGTGGTCGGCGGTGATGCCCTGAATTCCCGTGTAATCGATCGCCCCGGTCTGGAACTGCGTGAACAGCACCGTCAGGTCGGGGATGTAGCGGAACACCAGGCGTTCGAGATACGGGCCGGTGCCGAAGAAATGCTCGTTGGCAACCAGCGTGATGTGGTCGCCAGCCATCCGCTCGGCCCAGCGGAACGGGCCGGTGCCGACCGGTGCATTGTTGAACGGCGCCGTGTTGGGATCGTTCGCCTTCGCCAGAATATGCTGCGGCACGATGAAGGTCCAGGACAGGATCGACGGGTAGGGCGCGTACGCCTTCTTCATGCGCCACCCGATCTCGGTCGGGCTGGTGACCTGGATGTCGCTGACCAGTTCGTGGCCGTTCCGGCTGTAGGCGCGGAAATGCGGATTGTTGATCAGCTCCAGAGTGAATTTCACGTCGTCGGCGGTGAACGGCGCGCCGTCATGCCATTTGACGTCGGGCCTGAGCTTGATTTTCCAGGTCAGCCCATCCTTCGAGATGCCGCCATTCTGCACGGTCGGGACTTCGGCGGCGAGCTGGGGCGTGAAGTTGCCCTTGTCATCGACGCCCCAGAGCGGGTTGAACAGGTTCCAGTGTACGCCCTGATCGACCTCGATATGCGGCATCAGTGGATTGAAGACAGTAGGCTCCTGCGAGAGGCCGACGATCACCTGACCGGTCGGCTTGGCTGGCGGTTTGGGCGTGGCCTGGGCCGCGGCGCGGCCGGGCCTGACGCCCCAGGCACCGGCCGATAGGCCAAGTGCCAGCGCAGCGCGGCGCGGAATCGCGTGTCCGGCGGCAGGGGTCCATGATGTTGTCGGCATCTCGAGCCTCCGTCTTTATGTGCGGGCGCTTGGTGCCCGGTCCGCTCTTTCACGGCGGAGACTACTACCGTTCATCGCCGCGTGGGAACGCCTTGTGCCTAGAGCAGAGCGATGTCCGCCGATTACGCGATACGGGTGAGGGTGGCTACCGCGGGCGGGACCCTCACCCGGTTCGCTTCGCGAACCGACTTTTGCCGCAGAGCGGGAGAGGTGAATTCAGCGTGCGTACCCGATCCCATCCGCGGCGGAGCAGATGTTCCGCCATCGTCATGGCAGTGGGGCGCTGGATCAGAAGATAGACGAAATCAGGTCCTGGCGTACCAAGGTTGCTCTTGTAACGATGCTCGCCTGCCAGGAAATCATACACCAGGGCACCTTCGCGCAGATGGCGCTCGATTGCCAGCGTGTGGCAAACCAAACCCGGCTTGAGCCGCTTGTCGTCCTCGTACAGGAACCCGGTCACGAAGGCCCCCACGTGGCCGCGCAGCACAAGGTTGTATACGTAGCCAATCGCCTGCTCGCCGCGCGTCACGCGCAACATCTCGATCTCGCTGCGGGGAATGCAGTCGGCGACCAGCCGGCGCTGGAACCGCTCGAAGAACGGGAAAGCAAAGCCGCCCGGTTCGCCGCGCGCCTGCCATTGCCGCTGATGCAGCTCCTTGAGCCCGTCCAGCCAGCACAGCGCGGTCGGCACGTCCACCGCGCGCGTCGCGGAGAGTGGGCCAGCCTCCTGATAGAGTCGCATCGAGCGGCGAATCTGCTGGCGCGTATTGGCGCTCAGCGTGTCGAGATAGCTCCTGCCCGAGACACGCACCGCGTTGAGATCGACGCGCCAGGACGGCTTGCGATAAGGCTGCTGCACCAGATAGCCCGGGGGCACGAAGTTCGCGCGATCGCGTTCCAGCATGCCCATGACATGCAGCTCATCGCGCCGCCGTCCGGCCACGATGGCGCGGCGCAGCAGCCAGCCGACGGCTTTGGTCTCGATCTGTCCCGCCCAGGCGCGGTCCACGAGGAAGCCATTGTATTCGATCGCGATGCAGTCCTGGCCGCGTTCGCCGGTGGTGTGCAGGCGGAGCCCGTTGACCCGGATCACGCCGGCTTCGCATCGCCGCTGCGGTACCACCAGCCCAAGCAGCACCAGCGCACCGCTGGCCTCGCCGAACAGCACCGGTGGGCAATGACCGAGCTCCGCGATCCAGGCGCCGATCCAGCTCCAGCTCAGGAAGAAGGTCATGTCCGCACGCGCTTCGAGGTCGCGCCACAGCAACGCGAGATCCTGCACAGGGAGATCGGTCTGGATGTGGAAGCGAACCGGCTGGGCCATGCGGTGCGACAACTAGTACTCCGTTCGCGAATTGGCGACTCAAATCAGTCGCCCTGCTCCAGTGAGGCGGAAGTGGTCTGGGAGCTACCGTCGAACCAGAAGAAGCCTGTACTCGCGAGGAGAAATGAACGGAGGTCACGGTCAAGGTCACACGGAGTTACACCGAGGTCGGACGGAGTTGCACGGAGGTAAATTTATGCGCTTCGCTGACCCGTCTCCAACGAGCATTTCCGTGAAACTCCGTCGGGCCTCGGTGTAACTCCGTGTGACCTTGACCGTGACCTCCAGTATGCTCCGTTCGCGAATTGGTGCCTCCTGCACCAGCCGAGCTGGGGAAACGGGTTTCGATGCCAGGGGGTTGAAGCAAAGGTCGTGCCGGCGGCAGATTGTGACTCCGTCTGTTCGGGAGCCACCGGATGATCAAGGTCTTATCGCTGCTGACCCGCAAGGATGGCCTGACGCACGAGCAATTCGTGCAGCACTGGCTGGGCGTGCACGGCCCATTGGCGCTCGCTGTGCCGGGCATCCGCCGCTACGTGCAATCGCATATCACCGGCACGCGCAGCCGCGCGGATATTGCGGAGACCGAGCTGGCGATCGATGGCATCGCCGAGCTGTGGTACGACGACGAGGATGCGCTGCGGCGGTCTGCCGCGACGCCCGAGGCGCAGCGCCTGTACGCGGACGGCGCCACGTTTATCGGCCGGATCAAAACATTCGTCGTCGTCGAGAAAGAAATAGTTCGTAACGGTACTTAGCATGCTGGAGAACCATTTTACAACGATACCAGCGCCCGCGTAGGCTCGACGTATTCGGCCGGGTAACGTCACGCATGCGGGTCGAAATAATCAGTGGGGAGGACAATCATGGCCGTACGTGTCCGACTTGGCGCCGTCGGCGGCGCCGCCGCGCTTGCCGTGCTGATTGGCGCGCAAGCCGGGAGGGGACAGACACCTGCTCCGCCGCGCCACGCGACCTGTCGGTGGTCACCCAGGATCTGCTGGATGGTGCGGCGGACGACGGCAATAACTTTCTGATGACCAACGGCAACTATGCGCAAACGCGATTCTATGCGAACCGGCAGATCAATATCCGCAACGTCTCAGGCCTGCGGCCGGCGTGGATCTTCCAGACCGACGTCCAGGAGTCGATGGAGACCTCGCCGATCGTCGTGAACGGCATCATGTATATCACCACGTCGTTCGATCATGTCTATGCGGTGAACGCACGTACCGGCGAGCAGATCTGGGAGTAACCGAGGCGTCGCGGTGTACGGGGACAAGGTTTATTTGGGAACCCTGGACTCCAAGCTGGTGGCGCTGGATGCCAAAACCGGCAAGCCTGTGTGGGAGGCGCAGATCGCCGATCCGACACTGGGTTACAGTGAGACCATGGCGCCCACCGCGGTGGACGGGAAGATCCTGATCGGAACCAATGGCGGCGAGTACGGCATCCGTGGCTTCGTCCGCGCCTATGATGCCGAAACCGGCAACCTGATCTGGAATTTCGATACGGTCCCAGAGAACTCAGTAGGCGTGTGGGCGACCACGGATGCCACCGGGCGCAGCCTGCACAGGGACATCGCTGCTGAAAAGGCGGCGCTGGCCCGGAATGGCGATCCCTCTAAGCGGCTTGGCGGCGGTGTGTGGCAGAACCCGGCGGTGGATCTGGTGCACCGCCGGATCTACTTCGCCGTGGGCAATCCCTCGCCCGATCTGGACGGTGCCGTTCGTCCGGGCGACAACCTCTATACCGACTCGCTCGTTTCGGTCGATCTCGATACCGGCAAATATGTCTGCCACTTCCAGTATATCCCGCACGATGTCTGGGACCTCGACGCGACCAGCCCACCGGGGCTGGTGCAGGTCCGCGACAACAACGGCAATCATGTTGCCCGGCGCCAACGGCGGGGTCGAATGGTCGCCAATCGCGGTGAACCACGTGTTCGAGCTGGCGTATGCCATCAATCTGAACCAGCCGATGACCTACACGGTGACCCCAGCACCATCGCGCCCGGTTCCGCCTTGGTTCAGACCGGGCGGGTTCAGCTATGGTTGTACAGGCTTCGAGGCGCTACTTCCGGCTGGAACTGAGGCGACCAATGCCTGTCCCTCGGCGTCGGTGATCTCGTCGCTGGAATCCACCTCGCCCCGCATGCGGCGCAGGCTGAGTTCCTGTGTTGGCATCCAGCCGAGCTTCCAGTTAAGAATCTCTTCCTCTGAGTCCTCGTTCTCGCGGAACAGCGTCCAGTCACCGCTTGGGTAGGACTGCTTGTAGTATCTCCACATCGGCGACCTCCTCGCGCTCGCAACTCCAGTCACTTGACCGTGACGTTCTTTATTTCATCTATGTCTCGTGGTTTTTCAAGAAGCTTGGCCATTTCAAGTTGTATGTTGTCCAGTTGCTTCTTGCGTTGCTGTGATATGTCCGGGCGGCGCATTTCCTCGTACAGGTCGTGGGTCCCCTCGTCCTTCAGCCAGAAACTGTCAGGCGTATGGAATTGGAGTTCCATCTTCTGTCCGTCCGGCGTTACCAGTTGAACGTTGATCCCCTTGTACGAGATCTTGTCATCCGGCCATGTATTCTTCAATTTTACAACTTGATAGCCCTGTTTCTGAAGATCTTTCAGCACTCCGTCTGTACCTTTGGCGAGCTTCTCCGGTGCGAACGAGGCGGTATAGCGCAACACGTCCGATACGTTCTTCTTAATTTGATCCAGAGGCTTGCCTTCCTCGATCATGTCCCTTGAGAGCTTATCCTTGAGCGATTTGATGGTTTTCAACCTGTATTCCAGCCCGATCGGCTCGAACCCATGTTCTTCCGCCAATTGCTTCAGCATCGGCGTAACTGACTTCTCAGCCTCCTCGGCCTTTCCGATCATCTCCTGGGCGGAAGCCGAGGTTGCCGACCCCAGCACCTCCAGTGCCCTTTTCAGCAAATTGTCCGCTTGATCAAGGAGAGCCTTCGCTTCGGTCGCCGCCGACCTTCCTTCCACAGGCTGAAACTTCTCGATCTCCTCGAGGAGTTTCGCACACACCTCCTTTAGCTCCTGGTCCTCCAGGTCAGTTGTCGCGCCTTGGACTTTCAGTGCGAGCTGCTTTGCCGCCGTCGCAGTTCGCTTTACGCCCTCGGCGGATATGTCCGGGCCACCGCTTTCGCTCGAGCTTTCCAACAACTGGTGCTTTACCCGTTGCATGTCCCGCCGTTTGCCGGCCTGCGGCACCGCGTGGCTCGATACCGGCGCCTTCTGCTTGGAATCACTCACGACAGGCCGAACGGAGGATCGCACAGGCGTTTCGCGCTGCAGGACTTTAGGCAAGGGAAGCAATCGCGTCTGCTCGTCGTACTGGTCCACCTCGTCCGTGGGCGGGTCGCACATCGCGGGATCTCCGGAGCGCTGGGGGAATGATTGGCGCGTCTTGCGTCAGCTACCGTCTGTTGCGCGCAAAGTTTGAGCGACCTGCTCGCCTGCGTACTGGATCAGGACGGCACGACCAAAGGCGGCGAAAGCGGGCTGGATGTCCTTTGCTCGAGTCGCAAGTTCGCGCATCAGCGCCGGCCAATGATCGACGTGGGGCTCATGCGTCACGAACACCGGCTGCCCGTCAGCGCCCAAGCGCAGGACGCCGCTTATCGCGTCCTCAAACGATCCGGCAAAGCGCCGATAGTTGCGGGCGCTGCGTGGAGCGAAGCTCTCGCCCGCCGGGTCGCCCTGCAGGTCGGCAAGATCGAGGAACGGCCCATCCGGTCCGGCGCCGGTCAGCCAGAACCAGCATCCGGCGTCGCCGGCGAGGCCGGCGAAAACACGCGCACTCTCCTCGAGCGTGCCTGGGACTGGCGGGCGCTCGATCCCAGACCACGCGTTTGCGTCTGCCACCACTGACGCCACCCTGCCGCCGCTCGTCGCCAGGAACTCACAGCCCGACAGGCGGGCCAGCGCAGGATGGGCGGCAACATGCTGGCGCACCCAAGCCGCAAGGGAATATAGCCCCGCAGGCTCGAGATCGGGCCCGCGAAACTGAACGTTTCCGGCGTCGACGATCAGGCACGTCCCTGTCTTGCCGCGTGAACGCCCGGAACCACGCGCTTCACGAATCAGGTGCTCCATGCGTTCGTGATTCGGGTCGATTGCCACTGGTTGCAGGAGCAACGGCGGGGCCGCACCGTCCGAGCCGGAGAGCCAATACCAGAGGCGTTCGCCGGGCCAAGCGAGGCCCAGGACCGAGGCGGTGCCTGCAACATCCGCTCGCAGCAGATCCTTCCACAGGTCCGGCTCCCGCACGATGGAAAGCTCCGTGGGGGCGAGTGCAAGCACCGCTTCGTTGCTGTCCAAGTCCGCGGTGCTCACGGCGACTCCAGCGTCAGCCAGCGCGATTAGTATGGGAATTTCGCTGACGTTCCGTTGCGCCCAGCCTGCAAGCGCCGATAGGAACTCCCCCGGCGCTTCGGAAACGCAGAACAGGCAGCGACTTTCCTCGTCGACCAGCATCGCGCCGGAGAAGACCTTTTCGCCTTTCTCCTCGAGGATCTTTCGTGTCGGCGCGAGAGGAGCCGCAGCCGACCGCGCGAGCGTGCGGATAATCAGGCCGCCGGCGCTGTGCGGCGCGAATAGGAAATGGTAGCGCTCCTTCCTGCTGCGGAGAATGAGCGCCCGGGTAAGCGCCGCCTGTAGGCCGGCGGCTGAACCAGCGGGCGGGGTTTCTTGTCCTTGACCAGACATGCTCGTGCGCTTGACCGAGGCTTACGTGGCGGCTTGCCGCGCTTGGCCGAACTCGGTGGCCAGCGAGCGCACTGCGGTCATCACCAGCTCCCTCGCCTCCAGGCACGAGTCGCGTGCTGTCGCATAGGCTTCGATCAGGTCCGCCTGTCCGGGTTCCGCGTCGGCGGCATCGCTGGCGGCCTGAGCGTCTGCCAACAGGCGCCGCCAATCCCGCAGGTCCCGCAACAGCGAACTGTAGCGGTCGCCGAACTCCAGCATCCAATCCTGGCGCGGCAGGTCTGCCCCTTCGCGCAGTGCTGTCGACGTAGAGGCGGGCTCCTCCAGCACTGCAAGCACAAACTCGGGCGCTAATCGGCCAAACTGCGCCAGCAACTCCTTTGGCTCGGGAGCAGGCGGTAGCGACGCGGCTCGCCCGATCAAGGAGTCCGTCCGTGCGGACGTGCCCGCCCTGTCTGGGCGGCGCGGGAGCCCAGCAGCGGCGACCCCGAGATGACTGAGTGCTTCGGCGTCAATCACCGCAGCCTCTGGAGGTGCCTTCGCGGCTGCCCTCAGCACCTCGATCCCGAGAACCCGGGCGATCCAGGCGTTCATTTCGGCCGTACCCGACATGTCCGCCTCTTCTCGCTCGCCGCAGGTCACACGCCAGATTGTGGAAGATATGCCGCATCTCACACAGCTAGCAAGAATTCGGTTGCAGACAACCGAATCGCGCGAGCGAACCTACGTTTCGGCGAGGGAGTGAGCCAGGGAGCGGCACTGATCAGCGGCGGGCGGAACGAGCGCTCCTCCGCCGACGCTGGTGCCGGCAACCGGAAGCATAAAGCGAATCTGGTCCGCCGCGGCAGTTCACCGGGCTCATACGTTGTCAAAACCGCCGCTCGAACACCGTCACCACGTCGCCCGGTTGCAGCGGCGTTTCGCGGCCGGCCCGCCCCTCGATCGTCCGCCCGTCCTCGGTCCGCACCACCGAGGCAGACGTCTCAACCGCGCGGTAAGTGAACCCGCCCGCCAGCGCCACCGCGCCCAACACCGACATGCCTGGCTGGTAGGGGAACTCGCCCGGCTTGTTCACCTCGCCCAGCACGAAGATCGAGCGGTAGCGGGTCACTTCCACCGAGACCGACGGTGCGCGTACCAGACCGCCCCGCTGCAATGCCGCGGCCACCGCGGCGCCCAGCGCGTCGGGGCTGAGGCCGGCCGCCCGCACGGCGCCCAGCATAGGCACGGCGATCCGTCCGGAAGCGTCCACCGCGAACTCGCCGGTCAGGGTGTCCTCGCCCACTGTGATGATGCGCACCTCGTCGCCCGGTCCAAGCCGATAGACGTCGGGCGAAACGGGCGGCAGCGGGGGCAGGCCGCCTCCCGGCGCACAGGCGGCGACGGCAAGCAAGAGGATCATGCACAACGCACGAAATCGGATCGGCGTCATGCGCCCTAGACTCGGGCGTACAACTGTCCGAATGGTTAACGAGCCTGCATTAGCGTTGTCTTAGCGTCCGTCCCGGCAAGATGCGCATGGCGCTTGGTTGACCAAAACGGTCGCAGCGCCGGCTTCGGCTCTGGCGCCAGGGTGCGCGATGCTCGACAAGCCCGCCGGACCCACCCACGTTGCCCGGTCGTTGGCTGGACCCGGGCGCGATTTCGACGGCGGCAGTGAAGGCGGCGCCGGGCTTGGCGTGCGCGCCATCCTCTCCATCCTTCGCCGGCGGAAGGCCACTTTGATTGGCTGCGCGGTACTGATCCCGGCGCTGGCCGCAATCGCACTGATGCGGATGACGCCGCTCTATACCGCGACCGGCTCGCTGATCTACGAGCCCGACGAGTTCAAGCTGCCGGAGCTGCAAAGTATCCTGGAGGTCGATCCGACCACCGACGCCGTGGTGGCGAGCCAGGTGGAGGTGCTGCGTGGCCTGCGCCTAATTGAACCGGTGGCGCAGCAACTCAACCTGTTCGCCAATCCGGAGTTCAACGCGGCGCTGCGGCCCGCACCGTGGTACGCCGGGATGCTGCGGTGGGTGCGGGCGCTGTTCGCAAGCGAAGACACCGACGCGGCGGCCGAGGCAGGCCCGCCGACAACGTCATCTGGCGGGGCGGTCCTGCTCGCGGTTCAGCGGGCGCTCGACGTGCGCACGGTCAACGCCTCGCACGTGCTGGAGGTGTCGTTCACCTCCAAGGACCCGATGATCGCGGCGGCGGTCGTCAACAACCTGATGGACACGTACATCAAGTCCCAGCTCACCACCAAGCTCAACGCCATGGACAAGGCCCGCGCCTGGCTCGAGACGCGGGCAAAGGAATTGCGCGCGGAGGTGCGCGCCGCCGAGGATCGCATTGCGAAATATCGTGCCGAGCGTGGGCTCGTGCAGGGCGTGCACGCCGGACTCGATACCGAGGAGATCAGCCAGATCACCGAGGATCTGGGACGCGCCCGCGCCGATCTCGCCACGGCCGAAGGCCGGCTCGACGCCGCGCGCAACCATGCTGGCGCCGCCGCGCTCGCCGCCGTCGCGCCAAGCGTCGAGCAGTTGCGCGACCAGGACAGCAGCCTCGCCGCACAGCTTCAGTCGCTGACCTCCCGGCTCGGCCCCAACCATCCCGAGGTGCTGGCGCTGCGCCGGGAAATCGGGCAGGTGCAACACGACCTCGGGGCGGAGACTGCGCGGGTCGTGGCGGCAAGCGATGCCGAGGTGCGCGCCGCGCGGGAGCGCGTGAAGACGCTCGAGGACAACCTAGCCAGCGCCGAGGCGAATGTCGATCGCAGCCAGCAGGCGGAGATCCCGCTCAACGCGCTGGAACGCGACGCCGATGCCTCACGCACGCTGCTGGCGGCGGTGCTGCAACGCATCCAGGAGACGGCGCAACGGGCCGCGGTTGAGACGGTCGATGCGCATGAGGTTTCGCTGGCGCTGCCGCCGGGTACGCCGAGCTTCCCGCGCACCGGGCCGATGCTGGCCGCGGCCGCGGCGTTCGGGCTGCTGTTCGGGCTGTTCGTGGTCTACCTGCAGGAGCTGGCGGATACCAGCCTGCGCAGCGGCGATGACGTGCGCGGCGCGCTGGAACTGCCGTGTTTCGCGCTGATCCCGGACGTCCCGCGCCGGCGGCTCGGCCGGCTGAAGGTCGGCGATTATGCGGTGCTCAAGCCGCTGAGCGGCTTCGCGGAGCAGGTGCGGGCGTTGCGCGCCGGGCTGTGGCGCGGCGGAGCGACACGACCTCGGGCGATTGCTGTTACCGCAGCCCGGCAGGGCGAGGCGAAGACGACGGTGGCGCTGGCGCTCGGCCGGATCGCCGCGATGACCGGAGAGCGCGTGATGCTGCTCGACTGCGACCTGCGCCGGCCGGAGCTGGCCCGGTTGCTCGGTGCCGAAGGCCAGCCCGGCCTTGCCGAATGCCTGGTGGGAAAAGAGAGCCTGGAATCCGTCACCCGGAATGACCCGTTAACTTCGATGGATTACATCCCGGCAGGTGCCGCTGGATTGGACATGGGCGGCCTGTTCATGTCGGAGGCGATGGCGCGTTTGCTGCAGACGTTGCGCGAAAATTACGAGTTGGTGCTGATGGACGCGCCTCCGGCACTTGCTGTCAGCGACACTCGCATGATCGCCCAGTTCGCCGACGCCACGCTATTCTGCGCCCGTTGGCGCCGCACCCGGCGAGAGGCGGTGCGCAACGCCATCGAGCTGTTGGAAGAGGCACAGGCCAATGTCGTGGGCGTAGCGCTGACGCGCGTGGATGCCCGCGCGCACGGCCGTTCCGGCTATGCCGACGCCGACGCGGTCCACTCGCGCTACAGCCAGTATTTCCGGGACTAGACGATGCGCACAAGCCAACTCTCCCTCCCCTTGCGTGAGGGGGTCGAGGGGAGGGGGCCGGGCAAGGTCGATAAATCACTCCGCCGGCCCGACAGCAGACCCGGCTGAGGGATGCGGCCGGCCCGGGACGTGCTGTGGCTGGGGGTGGAAGCGGTGGCCTCGGCCGGCTTCTCGGTGGTGTCTGCCTTTGTTGTTGCCCGCTTGGTAGGGCCGGCGGAGGTCGGCATCGGCGCCGCCGCCGTAGCGGCGCATGTGCTGCTCTGGGTCGGGGTCAATGCGTTGTTCGCCGACGCCATCGTGCAACGCGCCGCGCTGGACGAGACGGCAGCCACGAGCGCTTTCTGGGCCTCGTCGCTGGTCGGGCTCGCGGCGGCGGCGTTGCAGGCGGGCGCCGGCTGGCCGCTGGCCTGGGTGCTGCACGATGGGCGGCTGATCGGGATGTCGCTGGCTCTGGCTGCGCCGTTGCCCCTGGTGGGCGCGGCCGGCGCGATTGCCGGGCGGGTCACACGCGACCGGCGCTACCGGCTGCTGGCCTGGCGCGCGCTGCTGGGCCAAGGGGCGGGAACCGCGGTCGGCATCGTCTGCGCACTGGCGGGGGCTGGCGGGTGGGCGCTGGTGGCGCAGCAGGCAATCGGCTCGGCTGGCGGCGCGCTGGTGCTGCTGTTGTGCGCAGGGTGGCGTCCGGCCTTGGCGTTCCGCTGGGCACCGGTGCGCGAGATGCTGCGGGTGGGTCTTCCGCTGACGGCGAGTACGCTCGTGCTGCACGGGCGGTACCGGTTGTTCGCGGTGCTGATCGGCGGGACCGCCGGGCCGACGGCCTTGGGCGAGGTGCATCTGGCGTTCCGGCTGGTCGATACCGTGCGCGAACTCGCTTTTACGGCGCTATGGCGACTGATGCTGCCACGGATGGCTGAGTGCCAAGAGGATCCGGATGCGTTGCGCGCTGCCATCGACCGCTGGCTGGCCGGTTCAGGGCTGGTCGTGTTCCCGCTGTGCGGGGCGATGCTGGTGAGCCTGCCGCTGCTGACGCGGCTTGTGTTGGGACCCGTCTGGGCGCCTTCCGGTCGGGCGACGGTGCCGCTGACGCTGCTGGCGGTGTGGCTGTTCCTGGGGTTTCCGGCAGGTGTGGCGACAGTCGCGCGCGGGGTGACTCAGTACGTGCTGCGCAGCAATCTCGCCGGGACTTTGGTGCTGGTGTTGGCGGTCTTGGTGGTGCGGCCGCACCGGGCGGTGGTGGCGGCGGAGATCTGGGTCGCGGCGCAGGTGCTGGTGGCGCCCTATACGTGGCTGACCAATGCACGGGTGCTGGGTTCGCCGGTACGGCGGCTGCTGCGCGCCGGCGTGCCGCCGCTGGTGTTGGCGGCGCTGGCGACGGGGGCGGCTTATGCAGTGCCGTGGCTGGCTGGCGGGCCGGTGCAGCCGGCGGCTGTCATTGCGGTGCGGCTGGCGATTGAGGCGGCGGTCTGCGGGGTGGGATTCATGCGGCTGCGGCCCTGGAGGATGGAGGGCCTGCGCCGGGGGGTCGTGCTGCCGTTGTAGAGGCCGCTCAGCGGCGGCGCGCGGCACGCCGGGAACTTTCCCGAACGCCATTGGCGCCGCCTGGCGCCTTCGTGTCCACTTGATCTTTCTGCACCTGTTGGGCTTCGCGACGACCGGCCAGCATGGCGCGGGCTCTTGATGTCTTGACATCAAGGGGAGAGGCATCCACGACATCGAATATGCGGAGTAGCGTTACGCTCGATGACGATCTCGCGGGACTGTTGAAACGGCGGACGCAGGAGCCTGGCATCCCCTTCAAGGAAGCCGTCAATCGAAGGATCCGTGCCGGCCTGGCTCGACTTCGCCTCGGTGCGCGCTCGCGGAGCGGTCGGACCAATAACGGAGCGTAGCCGTGGCATTCAAATGCAGCATTCCGGCCGTGCCCACTGTGCAGCGTGATGATGCCGACGTGCGGATCACCCGCTGGGACTTCGAACCTGGCGCGGTGACGGGACAGCACACGCATGGCTGGCCCTATGTGGTGGTGCTGCTCACTGATGCAATCATGCGCGTGGATGACGGGGCAGGCGTGACAGAGACCCGCCTGTCCGCGGGACAGGCGTACCATCGCCCTGCCGGCGTCCAGCACGACGTGATGAACGGTGCCGACGTGCCGATGGCCTTCGTAGAGATCGAATTCAAGCATTCCGGGGCGCTTGTGTTCGCCTGAGGCAGGCCGAACGTCAGCGAAAATATTCGCGCGGCGTTTTCCCGAGCGTGCGGCGGAATACCGCCGCAAAGGCGCTGGGGCTCTGATAACCGCAGTCAAGCGCGACGTTCAGCACCGATCGACCCTCGGCAAGGAGGCCCAGGGCGTTCAGCATTCTCGCCTGTTGGCACCACCGACCAAAACTCATGCCTGTCTCTTGCCGGAACAGCCGCATGAGTGTGCTTCGACTGACGCCGATGCGCGATGCCGCTATCTCTATGGATAGGTCGTGATCGGGGTTCGCCTGAAATTCCGCGCACAGGCATGCCAGTCGAGCATCGTTCGGCGTCGGCAGGTTGACAGGCTGCGTCGGCAGAAAGCTCAATTCGTCGAGCAGAAGGTATGCGATGCGCTCGGCGAATTTTCTGGATTTCCGGTCGTTTGGGAGTTCCGCGAGGCGCCGGATGAGTTCCCTCAGCAGCGGCGACACCTCGACGACACGGCATTGCAACGGCAATTGGGCATCGGATCCGGGCGCCACGAAAATCGCTCGGAATTTGATCGGACCATAGCTGCGCGTCGCGTGCTCCACGCCGGCCGGTACCCAGACGGCACGGTTCGGCGGGACGACCCAGGTCCCGGCGTCGGTCGTGACGGAGGCGACTCCGCTGATGGCGTAAATCAATTGAGCGGCAGGGTGGCTATGACGTGCCCGGGAAAACCTGGCCGTGTCCCTGACGACTGGAGTCACCGGCCCGGGAAATGTCGCAGTCGCCGGCTCGGTTCCGGTCGAGAGCATGTTACTGATCTTTTTGCGACGATTTCTGGTCCTCATGCGTGAGAATAACACAGCCGGAGGCTCCATGTTTGGCGGCGGCCATTCGAAGGAGCAGCTATGTCCACGACCATTGAGCCTTCCGTGCCGGCGCGTGCCGACCGGCGACCGGGCCTCGGGCCTCTCCTGGCGACCGGCGCGGCCGCGGGCATTGTTGGGGGACTGGCCGGTGGCGGCGGCGGCATCGTCACGGTGCCAGTACTGGATCATATCACGACGCTCACACGATCGGAGAACCATGGCACTTCGACGTTCGTCAATGTGTTCGTCGCAGTGGCTGGGGTTTCCTTTTATATCTGGAGGGGTGGTCACATCGACGTGGACGCCGGGCTGGGCATGATCGTCGGCGGGATCATCGGCGCGCCGCTCGGAGCCCGCTTCGCGAAGAAGAGCAGCGATGCTCTGCTGCGAGGGATTTTTATTACCGTGCTTGTTCTCGCCACGATCGATCTGCTGGCTCACGCAGCGGGCGGTGGCGCAAGCCGTCAGGTTGCCGCCCTTCTGCCGCCGGCGCCGCTGAATGACAGTCTTGCCGTCGCGTTTGTGGCGGGAGTGATCGGACTCGTTGTGGGTGCGTGGTCCGCGGCAATGGGGCTGGGTGGAGGCCTTCTCGCTGTTCCCGCCCTCGTTCTTCTGTTCGGGAGAGAGCAGCATGTCGCTGAGGGGACATCTCTGGTCATCATGCTGCCCAACGCCATCGCCGGGGCTATTGCGCATGTGCGTCAGGGTACTGCATCACCGCGGCTTGGGGTCATCGTGGGCCTGGGGGCACTCGTGGGAAGCATCCTGGGAGTGGGGATTGCGCTCCACCTCGAGACGCACGTTCTGGAGTTCGCGTTCGGCGCGCTCATGATCGTGGTGGTCGTGCGCGAGAGCATTTCGTTCCGAACGAAGTACCTGCGAGACCGATAATGGCTTAGCCTTTGGCTTTGGACTTGTTGAGGGTCACGGCGGCACGAACGAGAGCCTTCAACGCTTCCTCATGTACTTTATCGTGCTCGTGGAAGTCGATGGCTCGCCTTGTGTTCCCGTCAAGACTGGAGTTGAAGAGGCCCGAGGGGTCCTTGAGTGCCGCCCCTTTGGCGAAGGTCATCTTCACGACGTTCTTGTAAGTCTCGCCTGTGCAGATCAATCCATCGTGATACCAGACTGGAACCCCTCTCCACTTCCACTCCTCGGTGACTTCGGGATCGGTTTCCTTGATCAAGGCGCGGAGTCGGCTGAGCATTTCGCCGCGCCAGTCGCCCAACTCCTTGATTCTCGCGTCTATCAGCTCGGATGGAGACTTGCTTTCCGGCGGCCCGCTCTTCTTCATGGCTATGTCTCCTCCTTGGTCCCGAGGCATTAATAAAAATGGGGGCGTCGCCGGTGCCGCCAATGCGCGAACTCTAGACCGGCAACACTTAATTGTGCCGGCGGAGTTTAGTCTATCCGCGCCAATACCTGCTCCAGGGCCGCAAGGAATCGTGGCCACCCGCCCTTGGCACCCTGGTAGGCCTGCTGCTGATCCGGCCGGAAACCCGATTGCTCCATGCGGAGGTGGGTCCCCGTGCTCGTCGGCGTGAGAGTCCAGGTGACGACACTCTCGAGACCATAGGCTGCCCACGTGTAAGACAGCACTTTATTCGGCTCGACTGCCAGGACCTGGCAGCCGACAGCGCCCCAATCGGCGCGAAGATCGAAACGGTGACCCACGACAGGCTGGAAATCGTTCTTCATCAGCCACTCCTCGATCAGGTGTGGTTGCGTGAGCGCGCGCCAGATCTTTTCCGGCGGATGAGGTATCTCACGTTCGACAACGACGGAGAGCGTTTCGGTCACAGGTTTGCCCATTGGTCGATCCTTTTGAGCAGATCTTCGAGATGGTCGAACCGGCTTTGCCAGAACCCGACGATGTGGCTTGTCCAGTCGATCAGCGGGGCCAAGGCGCCGAGCTGCGCGCTGTAGTGCGTCTGGCGACCTTCGTGACGGTCGCGCACTAGCCCGGCCTGCCTCAGGACCCCGAGATGCTTCGAAACGGCTGGTTGCGAGACCCCGGCCCGAGCCGTCAGGGCGCCGACCGTCAGTTCGCCTTCGCGGCACAATCGTTCGAAGATCGCGCGCCGCGTGGGATCGGCGAGCGTTCGGAAGAGCAAGTGGTGAGCATCTGGCATTTGCGATCGATAACCCGCTAGCTATCGATTGACGCATAACCGCAGAGATATGTGTGAGTCAAGCAGGTCCCGTGGAGCGGCACCGGCCCACCTTTTCCCCTCGTGCCACCTGCGTTACCCGCCCGAGGCACGACATGAAGCCGCTGCGGCAACCGGCGCGTGTGGGGACGGGTCATGTTCAACCGGGGTGGCTTCCACCCTTCTGGTGCGGTGCGTGATGCGGGCGAGCTAAGGCCTAGACGCGGGCGCCACTGGGCTAGCCGTTGGGCGAGGTCGTTGACTGCGCAACCGGAGGATTGTGACGTCCGGAATGAGCGAGCTGCCAGGCTCTTTCCTGATTGATCACGTACGCCTCACGAGCCTGCTGGCGCTGATAGGCGCCATCCAAGTCGTAGAAGCCGGGCGGCGCCGTGTTGGGGTCGTAATACCGGTCGGAGCCGCCATCTCCGCCGCCGGAGCCCGCAAACGCGGACCCGGTGGACAGCGCCACGGCGGCGATCGCCGCGTAAAGCAAAGGTTTCATGATGAGCCTCTTTTCTGCGATCGGCTAGGCAATCAGGCCGGCCTGAAACAGCGGATCTGGGCGCCGCACGCCGACATCCCAGTGCTGGCCATCGCATTGCATTATGCCGTTCGAGAATGGTGTTCGATCCGCACTGCACGCATCATCGGTGTGCATGACGGATAGCCGCGGGACATCCCACTTCAGCCTGTGCTTGAATGGGGACGTAAAATGTTGACTCGTATCGCTATCGCGCTCGCTCTGGCCGCAACAACGGGGTTATCGCCTGCTTTGGCGACACCTTCCTTCTCGGGCAGCTCATCGGCACCCACTGTCGGTGCCCCTGTCATCACGTCGCGAGGATCCGGCGTCGTGACCGGCACGATTGGCTCGATGGGGATCACCTCTATGCCAGGCCGCGGGGGTCAGGGATTTCTGATGAACAACGGCAACGGGACGAGCACGTTGATCGAGCCCGGCGAAATCCCACAGGTGGTTCCGACACCAAAATAAGCGTCGCGGCATCGCAAGACTGGGCATCCTGCCGGCGTGCGCGCGCCCGGCATGAGATGGCCGGCACAAGGCCGGCCATGACGATGTGCATAAGGCGAGTCATCACGGGTACCCCGAGCGATCAGACATTCGGTAACGTAGGCTCCAGGCCGAGCGCCAGTTGTGCCTGGCTCCGCGGCAGGGGTATTTCGAAATTGGAGATCGTCGCCCCGAGCAGCCGTACACCAAGGGGCGGGGGGAAAAGAGGCTGCAGAAGCACCACAGCGATTTCCCGCAGCTCTGCCTGCGAGCCGATCGGCTCCATGCAAGATCGGCTTCGGGTGATCCGGTGGAAGTCGGCGTACTTGATCTTCACGGTCACCGTGCGTCCGGAATGGCCGCTGTTGTTGCAGGCTGCCCAGACCTTTGTGAGAATCGGCTCCAGAGCCTCGACGACATCCTCCCAGCGCTGGAGGTCATGCTCGAACGTGGTCTCGGCGCCGACGGACTTCCGAACTTGATCGGCCTCTACGGAGCGATCGTCCTGCGCGCGGGCCAGGCCGTAGTAATAGTTGCCTGCCTTGCCGAAATGCTCGGTCAGGAACGCACGCGATTGACGGCGAAGGTCGAAGCCCGTGCGGATGCCGAGCGCGTTCATCCTGGCGGCAGTGGCGGGTCCCACGCCATGAAACTTGCTGACCGGCAGAGTCTCCACGAAGGCCACGCCCATCCTGGGGGTGATGACGAACAGCCCATCCGGCTTGCAGTGATCCGACGCGAGTTTGGCGAGGAACTTGTTATAGGAGATCCCGGCTGATGCGGTCAGGCCGGTTTCGGCTCGGATCGCCGCGCGAATCTCCTGCGCGATGGCGGTTGCGGAGCCTCGGTCCAGCAGCGGTTCGGTCACGTCGAGATACGCCTCGTCCAACGACAGCGGCTGGATCAACGGCGTGTAGCGGGCGAAGATGGCGCGGATCTGTTGGGATACCGCCCTGTAGATGTCGAAGCGCGGCGGCACGAAGACCAGCTCGGGGCATTTCCGTCGAGCGGTGACCGACGCCATGGCGGAGCGGACACCGAACTTTCGCGCTTCGTAGCTCGCTGCGGCCACAACGCCGCGTGGCCCCGATCCGCCGGACCGCGACCGGGCGTCCGCGCAGGCTCGGGTCGTCGCGCTGCTCCACGGAGGCGTAGAACGCGTCCATGTCGATGTGGATGATTCGCCGGTACACCGGCGGTTGGCCGGAGGGAGACATGCCGCTTCTGCGTAGCTCATTTCGCCGGTGGGTTATAGCCGTCGCGGACGAGTCCACCGTCGGCCCACCGGCGGGCTGCACCCGCCCGACGACGCTACACGGCGTCACCCCCTCGAGTTGCGCTCACTCGGGGGAGGGGTTCTTATCCGGCGCCCGGTGCGTGCTCGGGGATTGGCACGGCCCAAATCTCGTCTGCATATCCGCGGATTGTGCGGTCGGCTGAGAACCAGGCGGCATTCGCGGTATTCAGCACGCTGCCTTGCCACCACGACGGCCGATCGAGCCAACGCGCGTCCACCTGGCGCTGGGTGGCAGCGTAGGACATGAAATCCGCCACAACCATGAAGTAGTCGGGGCCGATCAGGCATTCGATCAGCTCCCGGAAGCGGTCAGGTTCCGAGCGGGAAAACACGCCGGACCCGACCTGATGCAGAACTTCCTGCAAAGCGGGCGACTCTGCCAGCGTGTCGCGCGGGCTGGGGCCGAGTCTCCGCCGTTCGGCGACCTGCTCGGCCGTGAGGCCGAAGATGAATATGTTGTCCTCGCCGACGAAGTTGCGGATCTCGATATTGGCGCCGTCCAAGGTGCCGATGGTGAGCGCCCCATTCAACGCCAGCTTCATATTGCCGGTGCCGGACGCCTCCATACCGGCTGTGGAAATCTGTTCCGACAGGTCGGCCGCAGGAATGATCTTTTCGGCGAGGCTCACATTGTAGTCTTCCAGGAACACGACCTTCAGCAGGCCGCGCAATGCGGGGTCATTGTTGATTATCGCCGCAACGTCGTTGATCAGCTTGATGACCAATTTGGCACGCCGGTAGCTTGCGGCAGCCTTGCCGGCGAAGATCTTGACGCGCGGGACCCATTCACGATCGGGCTGGGACCGGATCGCATTGTACAGTGCGATGGTCTCGAGAATGTTCAAGAGCTGACGCTTATATTCGTGAATTCGCTTTATATGAACATCGAACAGCGCATCCGCATCGACCTTGATTTGCAGCCGGCCCGCGATAAGCTCGGCAAGCCTTGCCTTATTAGCCCGGCGAATGGCGGCAAGCCTGTCATGCAGCGACGGATCGTTCGCGGAAGCGGCGAGGTATTGCAACGCTGCCGGATCATCCAGCACTTGCTCCCCCACTGCCTCGACCAGCAGGGCGGTCAGGCCGGGATTGGCCTGGAACAGCCAACGGCGGAAGGTGATGCCATTGGTCTGATTGACAATACGGTCGGGAAAAACGCGATGCCAATCACGAAATACGGTCTGCCGCATCAGGCCGGTGTGCAAATTCGAGACGCCGTTGACCTTCCTTGAGCCAAGAAACGCCAGCGGGCCCATGCGCACCCGGCGCGCACCGCTCTCATCGATCAGCGACATCGACGAGAGGAATTGTCCATCGGTATGGGTGGCGGCTCGCAGTTCCTGCAGGTGCAGCGCATTGATCTGGTAGATGAGCTGCATATGACGCGGCAGCAGCCGCTCGATCAGTGGTACCGGCCAGCTCTCCAGCGCCTCGGGCAGCAAGGTATGGTTGGTGTAGCAGAACGTGGAGGTGGTAATTTCCCATGCCTCCGGCCAGGGAAGACCATGCACGTCGAGCAGCAAGCGCATCAACTCGACGACCGCGATCGCCGGATGCGTGTCATTGAGCTGGATCGCGGCGTGCCTGGCGAGCGTGCGGACGTCGCCATGTTGCTGGATATGGCGTTTCAGCAGGTCCTGGAGCGACGCGGAGGAGAAGAAGTACTCCTGCCGCAGGCGCAGTTCCTGGCCGGCCAGCGTGTCGTCGCCCGGGTAGAGGACCTGGGAAATCGCGTTGGCCCGCGCACGGGTGCTCAGCGCTTCGACGTGATCGCCACGGTTGAACGCATCCAGACGCAACGGATCGGGCGCGCGAGCAGACCACAGGCGCAGCGTGTTGACGTGCCGCCCGCGCCAACCAACCACCGGTATATCGTACGCGACGGCATCTACCCGCTCGGCCGGGACCCAGATATGGCGGCCACTGGTCTCTCCGGCTTCCTCCGCCGTTGCCGCTCCACCGAAGCCGACCGAACACCCCGCGTCCGATCGTTCGAACTCCCACGGGTTTCCGCAGGCGAGCCAGGTCTCGGGGTGCTCGTGTTGCCAGCCGTCGGCGATGACCTGGCGGAACAAACCGTGGTTGTAGCGGATGCCGTATCCATATGCGGCGACCGAGAGCGTCGCCATGCTTTCCATGAAGCACGCCGCAAGGCGGCCGAGACCGCCATTTCCCAATGCGGCGTCGGGTTCGAAGCCGCGCAACGTGTCAAGCTCTACCCCCAACTCCCGCAGGGCTGCGTGCATCGGCTCGGTCAAGCCAAGGTTGTTCAGGGCATCCATCAGCAGTTGACCGATGAGGAATTCCAGTGAGAGGTAGTACACGCGCTTTCGACGCTGCGCGTTGGTGAGCCGGGTTGACGCCATCCACCGGTCAACGATCCTGTCACGCACTGCTAGCGCTGTTGCCACAAACCAATCACGATCGGCGGCGAGCATGGGATCTTTGCCGACCGAATACTTCAGCTTCGACAGCACGCTGTGCTGCAATGCAGCAATGTCTTCCTTCCGCGCCGGCGAATCGGCTCTCGATTCAACTTGCTCGCTCAGAAGCGATTCACGCACCTCACTCACGTAAATACCCCTCGTATGTTTCCAAGGCGTAATCATGCACCGCTATTGTAACGCAATACGGTATGTTGTTCAACAGGACCGATGCACAATTTGTGCCGGGACGAAGCCGCCAACCAAGTGATCTGCATCTTCAATACATCAAGCCGTGCAGCAAATGAAATCGGGGCAAAGTCGGATTAAATCAACGCGTCTGCGAAGCGACTCCAGCATCTGCCCCGGATTGCCAACTCGTGGTGCCGGAACATCTCCATTCGCGTGCATGTTGTGCTCATCTCGGCACACTTTTTTCCAACTTGGGGGGGCCTCACGCACAAGTTTCCACTGAACGGGTGCCGTGATGTCTTCGTGTCCGTGATGCACCTCGCGAACGCGCTCCGCCTCGCCTGGATCACGTGGTCACGTCACTATATGCCCGAGCGGTCCGGCATCGGCATACCGGCACTGCGCTCGCTTCCGTGCAGGCGCGCAGCGCGGCTGTCAATGGCCACGCCTGAACTTTCAGCATGTGCGCGAGCGCCCGCATCAACAGCGACTGGACCGAATGCAACTGTTCGCGTCCCACGCTCTCGATCTCCTCGGCGATGATGACTTCTGTGCGTTCCATCGCGACATGATACCACAAGAGAGACGCCCGTGCCCCAGAGCCTGCTCGCCACGCCGGTGGCAATCGGCTCACGCCGTTGCGCCGCCATCCACCGGCAGGGCGACGCCGGTGATATAGGATGCCTCGTCGGAAATTAGGAACAGCGCGGCATTCGCCACTTCTTCGGGGCGTGCCGGGCGGCCCATGGGCACCTGGCCGCCGCGCTTGAGCACGAGCGATTCGGGCGTCTCCCCGGGCGGCAACTGACTGTCCGGGCGGGCGACGAAGACACGCAGCATCGGCGTGTCGGTGGGGCCGGGGCAGACCGCGTTCACCCGGATGCGCTCGCGCGCGTAACGCTTGGCCAGCCCGTGCACCAGCCCGACCACGCCGAACTTGGCGATGTTGTACACGGGGCTGAACTGCGAGCCGACCAGGCCGGAGGTGGAGGCGGTGAACAGCAGCGCCCCGCCGCCGCGGGCGCGCAGCTCTGGGATCGCCGCTTCGGTGGTGACCAGCACGGTGCGGAGATTGAGGTCCATCGCCAGCTCGTAATCCTTCCAGTCAATGCCCTCGACGGAAGCCGGACCGGGATGGCCGACATGGTTCCAGACGAAATCGAGGCCGCCCCATTCGCGCGCGGTGCGCCGCACGATGTCGGCCGCGAAGGCGTCGTCGCGCAAATCGCCGGCCAGGGCGATGGCGCGTCCGCCGGAGCGGGTGATGTTGTCGGCAACCTCGCGGGCACCTGCTTCGTCGATATCCACCACCGCGACGGCGGCGCCCTCGATGGCGAAGCGCAGGGCGCCCGCCCGGCCCATACCGGAGGCACCCGCGGTGACAATACCGGTCTTGCTTTCCAGACGCATGGTTGTCTCTCCCTTACGACCACTGCGCGCTCAGCCAGTCCGACATGGCGCGGCCGAAGGTGGGGGGATGCTCGAAATTGCCAAATGCCCTGTCAACGGGTCTTGCTGCCAGGGGACCCACCGGATTGGCTACGTCGGATCAACGTGATTCCCACCAGGGCTGCGAGTGCGGTGGCAATAAGAGTACCGCTGGCCGGTTCCGGAATCGCCTTTTTCGGCACGCTGACAACGATGCGGTACCCAATGCCGTCGATGTCGGCGAGGTCGAACGGCGGATCAAACAGAGCGGTGATGTCTTGTGCTCCTCCGGTCGCGACGGTGGTGGCAGGAGTCACGTCGGGCGGGATGCAAGCGACCAGGCTCGGACAAGCGGCGGCCCCGAGCGAGTAAAAGCCAATCATGCTGATCTGATAGGGGTGTACCTCAGAGACGATCGCGCCCGAATGAAAGACCACCAGGTCACTCGGCGTGGATGTCGCTTGATCGAGCAACAGGACCGCGGCGGAGGTGTCGGCCGGCTCAATAGGGCCGGGGCCGGGAGAGCCAAGCTCGATTGGGCCGGTTGCGAAGTCCGGCCCGGTCACCACCGGAGTCGTCACAAGGTGACCCGACACGTAAACCTCGGCCGGATAGAGGCCGGATACAACCGGCACTTCCCCGGGGGCGCTTTCGGTGAAGGAGATGATTTGAAGCGCATGTCCTGGCGTGGCCGCGGCCATTGTCCAGAAAAAGGTTGCGCCGGCGAGCAACGTGACATAGCGCCACATAATCGTAATCCTCCTTGGTGCCGAACGAGACGCCCGCACCAACTGCCACCGACCCGATCGGCCGTGCGGAACGCGCTCGACAATGTTCGCTGCGACTCATACGGTCAACGAAGTACAGGTTTGGATCACAAGGAAGTGCTTTACTCGGCGAAGGTCCAGTCGCGATCTCGAAAAGCCGCGGCGGTGACCATCCCGATCTTTCCCGCCAGGCGTATGGTTTCCTCCTTTACGACCGGTGCCGCTGCGAGCCGAGCCAGTCCAGCATGATGCGGTTGAACGCGTCGGGGTGCTCGACATTCGGGAAATGTCTGGCGTCGGCAATCTCCTGATAGCGCGCGCCGGGCACCAACTCAGCGATCCGGCGGTTTTGCTCGGGCGGCGTGCCGGGGTCCTGGGCGCCGCACACGACCAGCAGGGGCAGGCTGAGCGACGCAAGCCGCGCGTTGAAGTCGAAATCCAGGATGGCGTCGCAGCAGCCAAGATAGCCGTCGGGCGTGGTGGCCGCGACGGTGTCGCGGATCTGCTTCCATCGCGCCGGGTTGCGGCTTTTGAAACCATCTGTCAGCCAGCGTTCCACGGTGGCGTCGGCCAGCGGCGCCAGCGAGTTGGCTTGGCGCACCGTGGCGATGCGTTGGTCCCAGGCGTCGCGGCTGCCTTGCGGGCTGGCGGGCAGCGTGTCGCACCACATCGCCGAGATCAGCCGCTGCGGATGCGCCAACGCGAAGGCCTGGCCAAGCATCCCGCCGATGGAGAGGCCGATGAAGTGCACGCGCGGGATTTCCAGCGCCGCGAGGGCGCCGGCTACGTCGTCGGCAAGCTGGTGCACAGTGTAAGGCCGGGGCAGGGGGGCGCTGCCGCCGTGGCCGCGCATGTCAAGTCGGAGGGCACGAAATCCGGCAGCGAGCAGGGGTGGTATCTGCTCGGCCCACATCCCGCCGTCGGCCGCGAGCGAATGGGTGAAGCAGACCACCGGCGCAGCTTCCGGCCCGAGCAGGTCATAGGCTATGTGATGGCCGCCGAGCGACAGCTTCATGGCGATTTCCTCCTGAATTATGGATCAGCGTAGTTGCGGGCGGCGGCAACGGCAATGAAAGGCGGAGCGGCGCACGCCGGTCGCGCCGAGAGGTTCGCCAGCGTCAGGCAGCCGACGACTCGCCCCACTTGTTCCGGAAACGCGTCGACGCATCTTTGGCGATCGGCTTGCCGTGGCCGAACCCGGCAGCATCGAATGAAAGAGCGGCAAGTTTGCGTTGGCTCGCGCGACCGTCCTCTAGGTTTTCAAAGCCGACGGGGTCGCCAAGGCCCATGAGATTCGTACAGACATCGCCGGCGAACAGCATACGTCCCGAACGCCAGAGCAGCGCGACCTGCCCCGCGCAATGCCCAGGAACATGAATGATCTCGATGCCTCCGGCGATCGGCAGAATCTCCCCGTCCGTCAAAGCCTGGTCGATGACGACCGGCGCCACGCGCTTGTTATGGTCATAGAATAGCCTGCACATCACCTGCCGCAACAAGCCAGGCGCCGGGCGCATCGGCCTAAAGGGGCCGCCACTCTCGGCGATGGGGATATCGAGAGGGTGCATGTAGGTCCTCGCGCCGGTCTCCTGCACGATCGCGGCGGCGCTGCCGATGTGATCGGGATGATGGTGAGTGAAAATCAAGTGCTTGAGTTGGTCCGGCGAACGGCCGAGACCGCGAATCGCCTCAAAGACGGCCACCTCCTTGCCCTGGAAGCCGGCGTCCACCAACGTCAACTCATCGTCCCCTTCGATCAGGAAAGCGTTTGCCATCCCCATCGGGACAACCTGCACGCCTTCAATCACCCGCGTCGCCGCCATGCGCAAAAACTCCGCGCACGGTGTACACTCTTGGCGCTTGGCCGCGGTACATCACTTCATCGTGGTCCGGGCCCGCGGCACGTCCGGCGCGCTTCGCCTCGAATCCCACGACGCACGTTTTTGCGACGCAATAGGAATAGGCAGCTATCCTCGATAGCTCTTCCGCAGGCCACCCGTCGTCGATCGGGCCGTATCGGGGTGCCCGTGTTTACCTCGGCGGCGGCAGGCTCTGCTGTTGAATCGGCGTCGAGGGCTGTAGATTGATCGGTGCCGCGCCCGCGGGCGGCGCATAACCCGGCTGCGGCGACGCCGTCGGCGCGGCGTACCCCGGCGGGGGATAGCCCGACGCCGCAGCGGCGCGCGGCGGCGCAGCATAGACCGGCGCCGCCCCATAAGCCGCCGTCGCCACCGGAGGCGGCACTGGCGTACCATACCGGGTCAGCAACTCGCGCAACGGATCCGCCCCAGGATTACGCCCTTGCATGTCGATCACGACCTGCCGCGCATCCACCGGTTGCTCATAATAGATCTGATCCCACCCGGTCAGCGAATCCAGCCCCGAACCCTCCAGCGATACCCCGGCAAACGCACCGCGAGCGATCGAGAACGCCACGATGTCAGCGCCGACCGCCGCGGTCGTATCGCCCTGGATGCCACCTCCGACCACCGCGACCGCTATCGATCCCCCGACGCCGATCTTGAAGCTGGCGTTCAGCAGCGCGTTCAGCCCGCGATTGGTCATCACCATCATGATGATTTCGCTGTCCTGGATGCCGATCTGCAGCCCGAAGCTGAAGCTGCCGATCGTGTAGAACGCCGGATAGGACCATGTCCCATTGCCGGCGCGCGCCACCAGCACGCAATCCCCACCGGCCCCCCCGAAGAAGAAGCCCGCCTTGAAGATCTGGGGGCAGATCACCACGGCGCGCGCGTGGGTCAGCGTTGTCCGCGGCTGCTGCGAAACGTTCAGCATCATCGCGTCCTGCAACGCGAGCGTCGAGCGATCGACCAGCGCCTGCTGGTCGGTCTGGGCCCGCGCCAGCACGGGGACAACCGCAAGCGCGGCAGCCAGTAAGACAGGTTTCATATCGGTGCGCCTCCAACCTTGCGCTAGCACACCACACGGAGTCGCCCGAATTACGACGGATCAATAACCCGGCAGCTCGTTGACGCAGACCACCCGCCATGCATCCGGATGCCGCTCCAGCCGGGTCAGCGACAGGTTCTGCACCGCCAAGTGCAGCGCACTATCCGGCCCGATCCCCAGGCAGTGCGCCACGGCGGCGCGGATCGCCCCGCCATGCCCAACCACCACCACCTGCTCCCCGGCATGCGCCGCGGCCAGCCGCTCCATCGCCGCGCCGGCACGCTGGATCACATCGGCGATGCTCTCGCCGCCAGGCGGCCGCTCCCAGCCGCCGAGCGGCCAGAAAGCGTGCTTCGGCAGCGTCAGCCGGGCAGGCAGCTCGGCATGTGCCAGCCCCTGCCAATCCCCTAGATGCTGTTCCGCCAGATCGGGCTCGATCTCCAGTTCAGTCCGGGGATACCCCGCGGCGAAGATCGCCTCAGCCGTCCGGCGAGTGCGCGACAGCGGCGTGACCACCCAGGCGGCAGGTTGTGGCAGCCGGTGCGCCAGCGCGGCGTACATCGGCTGCTGCTCCAACAGGGTTGTCGGGCACAGCTCCACATCCAGCGTGCCATAGAGGATTGCCCGCGCGTTCTCATCGACCAGCGCGTGACGGACCAGCCAGAAGCTGGTGAGGCTCACTCGCCGATGCTCAGCAGCGCGCCATGCAGCCGTGCCTGCCGGAACTGACGCGCGAACAGCAGTCCGGCGAGCACCATCCAGACCGCGTTCAGCGCAAACGCGGCGGCCAGGTGGTCCCACCGCACCGCCTGCTGCATCAGAATGGCACGCATCCCCTCGAACACATGCGACGCCGGCACCATCCAGGCGACCCCCCGCATCACCGGCGGCAGCACCGAAACCGGATAGAACACGGCAGCGAACGGCGTGATCGCGAACAGCACCGACCACGCCAGCGCCTCGGCGCCTGCGCCGTGGCGCAGGATCAGGCTGACCACGCCAAGCGCTACCCACCAGCCCATGATCATCAGGTTGATAAAGAACAGCACCAGCACCGGACCGAGCGTGAACAGATTGAACGCATATAGCAGGTACGCGATCCCGATCGCCGGTACCACCCCTACCAGCATGCGCACGACCGACATGCCGATCAGCGCCGCGACCAGCTCCCACGGCCGCAACGGCGAGACAAACAAATGGCCGAGGTTGCGCGACCACATCTCCTCCATGAAGCTGATCGCCACCCCCATCTGGCTGCGCAGCGCCACTTCCCATAGCAGTACCCCGCCCAACAGCGTCGCGCCGGCCAAAGCCGCACCGCTGCTGCCAACCCGCGCGGCGATGAAGCGCGCCGTGAAGCCCCAGATCAGCATTTGCAGCACGGGCCAGTACGCCAGCTCCAGCAGCCGCGGCCAGGAGCCGCGATACAGCGCCAGATGCCGGTACAGCATTGCCCAGATGCGCCGCGCCGGCGACCCGCTCACGCTAGCATCTCCGCGGCGGCCCGCCGGTTGCGGGCAATATCGAGGAACACTTCCTCCATGTCCTCCCGCCCGTACCGGTCCAGCAGCTCGGCCGGACTGCCGCGATCGACGATGCGGCCGCGCTTCAGCATCAGCACCTGCGAGCACAGCCGCTCCACCTCCGCCATGTTGTGCGAGGCCAGCAGGATGCTGCAGCCGCTCTCCGCCCGGTAGCGCTCCAGCCAGGTGCGCACCCAGTCGCCGCTGTCCGGGTCCAGGCTGGCGGTCGGCTCGTCCAGCAGCAGCACGTCCGGCCGGTTGATCAGCGCCTTGGCCAGCGCCACACGCGTCTTCTGCCCCGCCGAAAGCTTGCCGGCGGCACGGTGCAGGAACTCTCCCAGTTCCAGCTCCTCCGCCACTTGCGCGATTCGCTGCTCGAGCCCGCGGATACCGTAGAGATGCCCATAGACGCGCAGGTTCTGCGCGACCGTCAGGCGGTGCGGCAGGGAAACGAAGGGCGAGGAGAAGTTCATCCGCGCCAGCGCCGCGAACCGGTCGCGCGCCATATCGTGGCCGAGCACCCGGATCGCGCCGGCGGTCGGGATCACGAGACCGAGCAGCATCGCCAGGGTCGTCGTCTTCCCCGCGCCGTTGCCGCCCAGCAGCCCGACCGTCGCTCCCGCCGGCACGGCAAAGTCGATCGCATCCACGGCGAGAACGTCGCCATAGCGTTTGGTCAGCCGCTCAACTTGGATCGCATCCATGGCAGCGGGATATGCGGCCCCGAGCACCGCGGGCCAAGGGGGTGGCACAGCAGCGCTATCGTTGGCGGTCCAGGGCGGTTTCTGCGATCAGTTAGGTCGCCGGTTGTTGCAATCGCTCCATGATCTGGTCGACAGTGAAGCTCTGCGGTTTCTGTCGCGGCGGGTATTCCCTGAACGTCTCGATGAATTCCGCGACGATCGCCTGCGCAGGCATGAGCATGAATGCCTTCTTGATAGACCAGGCCCAATAGCTGTTCGACGTGATCTGCGCGCGCTCGTAAGGATCCATTCGCAAATTGAAGAACAGCGGCAGCCGCCTCATGGTGAAGGGTTCTCCCCATATATCCAATGTGCCCGGTGTCTTCTGCTCGGCAAACACCAGCTTCCAGTTTCCGAAACGCAAGGCCACAAGGTGGCCGTCATCGTCGAAGTAGATGAACCCCTTGCGATCGGACTTGTCCTGCTGCCCGGTGAGATAAGGAAGCTGGTTATAGCCGTCGAGATGCACCTTGTAAGTCCGGTCGCCGATCTGCCAACCGTTCAGCAGTCGGTCCTTGACGCCAGTGTCGCCGGCTGCGGCGAGCAGGGTCGGGAACCAGTCGTGCCCTGAGACAATCTCGTTCGATATGGTGCCCGGTTTGATATGTCCGGGCCAGCGGACCATGGCTGGTACTCGGAAAGCGCCTTCCCAGTTGGTGTCCTTCTCGCTCCGGAACGGTGTCATCGCCGCATCGGGCCAGGAGTTCATGTGAGGCCCGTTATCTGTCGTATACAGCACAACCGTATTGTTGGCGATGCCAAGCTGGTCGAGTATATTCAATAGCTTACCTACATCGCCATCATGCTCGATCATGCCGTCGGCATATTCGTTGTCGGGCATCCCGCTCTGGCCTCGCATCGATGCGCGGACATGCGTAAAGAGATGCATCCTGGTGGTGTTCATCCAGACGAAGAATGGTTTGGCGGCTTTCGCCTGGCGCTGGATGAAATCGATCGCGGCAGCAGTGGTCTCGTCGTCGATCGTTTCCATCCGCTTCCTGGTCAGCGGGCCGGTGTCTTCGATCGTCTGTTTGCCGATCCGACCCCAGCGCGGCTGCACGGTCGGGTCATCGACATTCGTCGCCTTGCAACGCAGCACGCCCCGCGGGCCGAAGCGCTCGCGGAACCGGGGGTCCTTGGGATAATCGGGGTCCTCGGGATCTTCCTCTGCATTCAGGTGGTAGAGATTGCCGAAGAATTCGTCGAAGCCATGCACGGTCGGGAGATATTCATTGCGATCGCCCAGATGGTTCTTGCCGAACTGCCCGGTAGCATATCCGAGCGGCTTCAATGCCTCGGCAATCGTGATATCCGCGGCACTGAGCCCGATTGCAGCGGCGGGAATGCCGACCTTCGAAAGCCCGGTGCGCAGCGTCGCCTGACCGGTGATAAACGACGACCGACCCGCTGTACAGCTCTGTTCGGCATAATAGTCGGTAAACATCATCCCTTCGCGCGCGATCCGATCGATGTTCGGCGTCCGGTATCCCATCAGTCCAAAGGTGTACGCGCTGATGTTGGACTGGCCGATATCGTCGCCGAAGATCACCAGGATGTTCGGTTTGCCGGTGGACGGTGCAGCGGGTTGCGGTGCTGCGGCAGGCTGGGCGGGTTGCGCCTGTGCCGATCCTATCGCGGCGGCCGCGGCTAAAGCGGTGCCTCCGGCAAGCAGTATCGTGCGGCGATCCATACCTTCGTTGCTGCTGTCGTCGTCGTTCGTCATGGATTCCTCCATCCGCGTATTTCGACTGTGGTCACTGTGCGACTGTCCGGGCCTGCGCCTGGACCTCCGTACCGCCATAACCGGGCGGGATTTTGGCCCAGTGATACCCGGACTTTCCCAGATTGTACCCGGCCTCGAACAGGGCTTTCATGTAAACGGGATCGAACGAATAACGCAGCGGCACCTTGAAGTCAGCC
>Ga0335075_10000845_pt1 | contig 51820 bp, 47 predicted proteins | sample Lox_Sample_24_FD_206723 | JGI IMG/M metagenome (GOLD analysis project Ga0335075, IMG submission 206723) | Soil microbial communities from Loxahatchee National Wildlife Refuge, Florida, United States - Lox_Sample_2.4 | ecosystem: Environmental > Terrestrial > Soil > Wetlands | place: USA... | reverse complement strand
ACCAGCTCCGCCGCCTCGTCCTCGCCGGTGCCGGCATAGATCCCGAACAGCCCGCCATCGCGATAGCTGTGGGCAAAACAATGGATCGTGTAGACGAGCCCGCGTTTTTCGCGGATCTCCTGGAACAGTCGTGACGACATGCCGCCGCCAAACGCCGTCGCCAGCACCGAGGCAGCATAGAAATCGGGGTCTTCCAAAGTCAGCCCGGGAAAGCCCAGCACCAGATGGAGCTGCTCGAGATCGCGCTCCTCGCGCCGATCGCCCCCTGTATAGCGGGCCGGCTCGGTCGTCACCGGGCGCTCGGCCGGCACCTTGCACAGCAGCCGTTCCGCCAGCCCGACGATCCGGTCGTGGTCGAGATTGCCCGCCGCGCACAACACCATGCGGCGCGCACCGTAATGGTCGTGCAGATAGGCCGTGACCGCCTCGCGCCGAAGCCGGCGGATGATCTCGGGCCGGCCCAGCACCGGCCGCCCCATCGCCTGGTCGGGATAGGCACATTCCTGGAAGTGGTCGAAGATGATGTCGTCGGGTGTGTCGTTCGCTTGTCCGATCTCCTGCAGGATCACGGTGCGTTCGCGCTCCATCTCCGCCGGCTCGAAGGTCGAATGCTGCAGGATGTCGGCGAGTATATCGAGTGCCAGCGGTACATCCTCTTTCAGCACCTTGGCGTAGTAGGCCGTGCTCTCGCGCGAGGTGTAGGCGTTCAGATGACCGCCGACCGCCTCGATCTCCTCGGCGATGGCCAGCGCACTGCGCCGCTCGGTGCCCTTGAACGCCATATGCTCCAAAAAATGCGCGACACCATTGATCGCCGCCGGCTCGTGGCGGGTCCCGACATCGACCCAGATGCCGAGTGAAACCGTGTCGACCGTGTCGATCCGGTCGGTGGCGACCCGCAACCCGTTCGCCAATGTAGAGACGCGTGTCGTCATGCTGCTGCTCCTGCGCGCCGGGCTCGGGCGCGAACAAATTCCTTGACCTTGGCGAGATCGGCTGGCAGCACCACGCTTCGCTCGGGCTTGTCGAACAGCGCCGCCAAGGCGGGGGGCGGTTCCGGCCGCACACCCGTCGCGCGCTCGACGGCGTCCGGAAACTTGGCCGGGTGGGCCGTGGCCAACGCCACCATCGGGATTTCGCCGGCATCCGCCCCTCCGGCCGAAACCGCGAGTTCGGCGCGGGCGGCGGCGACCGCGATCGCGGTATGCGGGTCGATCAGCATCCCGGTTCGGGCATAGGTATCGGCGATCGTCTGCACCGTCCGAGTGTCGTCCACTTTGTGGGCCGAAAACAAGCCGCGCGCCGCACGCCAGGCCTGCTCGTCGGCCGGCAGCCTGCCGTCGCTGCGAAAGCTGCGCATGGCCTCGGCGACTGCAGCCCCATTACCGCCCTTCAGCTCGAACAGCAGCCGCTCGAAATTGCTCGACACCTGGATGTCCATGCTCGGGCTCAAGCTCGGCTCGACCGCGGCGATCGCCATCTCGCCGGCGGCAAGGTAACGGGCGAGGATGTCGTTGCGGTTGGTGCCAATCACCAGCCGCTCGACCGGCAGCCCGATGCGGCGGGCAATGTGCCCGGCATAGACATTGCCGAAATTGCCGGTCGGCACGCTGAACGACACCGGCCGCCGCATCCCGCCGAGCGCCGCCGCCGCGGCAAAATAATAGACCGTCTGCGCCGCGATCCGCGCCCAGTTGATCGAGTTGACCGCCCCAAGGTTCAGTGCCTCACACAGCTCGCGATCGGCAAACAGCGCCTTGACCAGGTCCTGGCAGTCATCGAAGGTGCCATCGATCGCCACGGCATGGGTGTTCGCGGCTGCGATTGTCGTCATCTGCCGCCGCTGGACCTCGGAGATCCGGCCCTGCGGGTAGAACACAAAAAGGTCGATCGCCTCGCGATCGCGGCAGGCGGCGAGTGCTGCCGAGCCGGTATCGCCCGAGGTGGCGCCGACAATCGTCATCCGTTCGCCGCGCCGCGCCAGCACCGTGTCGAACAGCCGGCCGACCAGCTGCAGCGCCAGGTCCTTGAAGGCCAGGGTTGGTCCGTGAAACAGCTGCAACAGCCACAGCCGTTCGTCGATCTGCACGAGCGGCGCCACCGCCCGATGCGCAAATCCGGCATAAGCCGCGTCGGTCAAGGTGCGCCATTCGGTTGGGCGAAACGCGTCGCCGGCAAACCGCGCCATGATCTGCGCCGCGAGCTCGGGATAGGCGAGGCCGGCAAACGAATCCAGCATCTCGGCGGGGAGTGGCGGCAGATGGTCCGGCACATAGAGCCCGCCATCGGCGGCGAGCCCGGCGAGCAGCACATCCTCGAACGAGTGCGTGGCAGGTCGCGGCCGCGGGTCGCGGGTGCTCAGATAGCGCACGGGAGCGGCGGCGGCGCACATGAGCCGAACCTATCGCCCCGAGGATCAGCCCGCAACCGCATGAAGCTCCGGCGACCGCTGGCACGGCATCGGGGATCGCTGACTTCGGGGTTGCATGGGCCGGGCGGAACCTGTTCCGTTGCGCATGTGGCAGGCGGTGTCTGCCATCCTGCGGGGGTTGTCGACTGGCACAGGGGGAATCATGCGGGCTCTGGTCGGGCTCTACTTCGTCATTGGGATCGTGCTGCTGGCGATCGGATTCCTGCTGCCACGCCCTTGCCCCAACCCCAACAAGGATATTGTTAGCAATCTCGTTTTTGTTTTGACGTGGCCGGTCGGCCTCTATGCCGAGGTCTATCGCGGGCCGATGTCGGTCGAAGACTGGCTGAACGCGCAGGCTTGCCTCGGCGGCGACGGGCTGGGCACTCGCAAAATCTAGATCGGGTTGAGCCCGAATTGCGGGCCGGCGCGACGGCGCAGCTCGCCGCCGAGTGCGGCCCCGAGCGCCACCGCCGCGACCATCGGTCCCGAGCGTCGGGCCGCGATCGCGGCGCTGCCATCCGGCGTCAGCAACAGACCATCGATCGTCAATTGCTCGCCGTCGAGCTGCGCGTATCCGGCGATCGGCGTATGGCAGGAGCCGTCGAGCACCGCCAGCATCGCCCGCTCGGCATCGGTGCAGGCGGCACTGCGCGGATCGTGCAGTGGCGCGAGGAGCTCGCGCAGCGCCGTGTCGGCAGCACGGCATTCGACCGCGAGCGCACCCTGGCCGACCGCCGGCAGCATGATCGCGGGCGGCAGGATCTCGGTCGCGCGATCGGCGAGGCCGATCCGCTGCAACCCGCTCAGCGCCAACAGCGTCGCATCGACCTCGCCGGCGTCGAGCCTGGCAATGCGGGTATTGGCGTTGCCGCGCAATGGCACGACGCGCAGATCGGGCCGTCGCCGCAGCAATTGGGCCTGGCGGCGCAACGATGCGGTGCCGACGGTCGACCCTGCCGGCAACGCCGCGAGGCTCGTCGCACGCCGCGACAGAAACGCATCGCGCGGGTCGTCGCGCGGCAGCACGCAGGCGATCTCGACCCCGTCCGGCAGCCGGGTTTCGAGGTCCTTCAGCGAATGCACCGCCAGATCGATGCGGCCATCGCGCAACGCGTCGTCGATCTCCTTGGCAAACAATCCCTTGCCGCCGATCTCGGCAAGCCGCCGGTCCTGTACCCGGTCGCCGGTGGTGCGGATCGTGACGATCTCGACGGCATCAGCGGCGGCCAGCGCCGGATGCGCGGCAGCGAGACGGGCGCGCACCAGCCCGGTCTGATGCAGTGCCATCGGGCTGCCACGGCTGCCGATGCGCAGGGGGCGATGTGCTCCAGGCATTTCCCGACACTTTTACGCTGCTCGGTCGCGTGTTCCAACTTCGCGCCGAACCGTGGCTGGTTTTGTCCCGAAACCGCAGTCAGCGAACACCGGAACGCTATTCCGCGGATAGCGTGACGCAGATCCCACAGGACTAACCGAGAGGCATGCTCCGCTTAGCCAGACCGCGGCGGACGAATAATCGGCACGCCGGCGCGAGCATGCTCGGCGAAGGTCAGCCGGACCCCCATGCGCTCCACCCGCCCGGCGAGCGTCATCTACCCGCTCACCAGCAGCGCGATCGCCGCGAGCAGCGCAATCCCGACGCGATCGATCTGCAGCTAGGCGATTCGCCGGCCGCCATGCCAGCATAAGGAGCGGCACAACAGCTATGCGGCAGACCCGACCACGGCAAACGCCGCCCTGCATTCGCCGCCCCGGTTGCTATATCATGGAGCGATGCTCGAACCTGCCATTCCGAACGGCCCCGAAGCCGGAGCCGCGCCCTATCTGGCGAGGCTGAACGAGGCGCAGCGCCGCGCGGTCGAGACGACCGACGGCCCGGTCCTGGTGCTGGCCGGCGCCGGCACCGGCAAGACCCGGGTGCTGACCGCGCGGCTCGCCCACATTCTCGCCACCCGCCGGGCGTTCCCGGCTGAACTGCTCGCCGTCACCTTTACCAACAAGGCGGCGCGGGAGATGCGCGAGCGGCTCGAAAAGATGATCGGCCGCGCCGCCGATGGGGTGTGGCTCGGCACCTTTCATGCGATCGCCGCGCGTATCCTGCGCCGCCATGCCGAGGCGGTCGGGCTCCGCTCGAGCTTTACGATCCTCGACACCGACGACCAGCTCCGCCTCCTAAAGCAGATCCTGCAGGCCGAGGATATCGATGAGCGGCGCTCACCGGCGCGCCTTCTGCTCGCCGTGATCCAGCGCTGGAAGGATCGCGGGCTCGGCCCCGACAAGGTTTCGCCGGCCGATGCCGACGGTTTCGCCGATGGCCGCGCGATCCAGCTCTACGCGCGCTATCAAGAGCGGCTTGCCACCGTCAACGCGGTCGATTTTGGTGATCTTCTATTGCACAATTTGGCGATCTTTCTGCACAACCCGGAAATTCTTGCCGAATACCACCGCCGCTTTCGCTATCTCCTGGTCGATGAATACCAGGACACCAATGTCGCGCAGTACCTATGGCTGCGGCTGTTGGCCCAGGCCCGGCGCAATTTGTGCTGTGTCGGCGATGATGACCAGTCGATCTACAGCTGGCGCGGTGCCGAGATCGGCAACATCCTGCGGTTCGAGAGCGATTTTCCGGGTGCGGCGGTGATCCGGCTCGAGGAAAACTACCGTTCGACCTCACGCATCCTCGGCGCCGCGGCCGGGATGATCGCGCATAACAGCGGCCGGCTCGGCAAGACCTTATGGACCCAGGCTGGTGACGGCGACAAGGTCGTGGTGCGCGCGTTGTGGGATGCCGAGGAGGAGGCGCGCTGGGTCGGTGACGAGATCGAGGCGTTGCAGCGCCAGGGCCACGCGCTCGGCGAAATCGCGATCCTGGTGCGCGCCGGCTTTCAGACCCGCGAGTTCGAGGAACGGTTTATCGCGCTCGCCTTGCCGTATCGGGTGATCGGCGGCCCGCGCTTTTACGAGCGCCAGGAGATCCGCGACGCGCTCGCCTATCTGCGGCTCGTCAACCAGCCGGCCGACGACCTCGCCTTCGAACGCATCCTGAATACGCCGCGCCGCGGCATCGGCAGCGCCACCCTGCAGCAGCTGCACGGTCTCGCGCGCGCCGAACGCCTGCCACTGGTCGAGGCCGCATGGCGGCTGATCGCCGGCGAATCGCTGCGGCCGGCGGCGCGCAACGCGCTATCGGGATTTGTCCGGGCGCTCGACCGCTGGCGCGCCGAAGCCGACCGCGTCTCGCATACCGACCTCGTCCAGCTCGTGCTCGACGAATCGGGCTATACCGCAATGTGGCAGGCCGACCATTCGCCCGACGCCGCCGGCCGGCTCGAGAATTTGAAGGAGCTAGTCGTGGCGATGGCCGAGTTTGAGAATCTCGGCGGGTTTCTCGAACATGTCAGCCTGGTCATGGACAACGCCGCCGATGCCGGTGGCGACATGGTCAATCTGATGACGCTGCACAGCGCCAAGGGGCTCGAATTCGACACCGTGTTTCTGCCGGGTTGGGAGGATGGGCTGTTCCCGAACCAGCGGGCGATGGAGGAGAACGGGCTCGCCGCCCTCGAGGAGGAGCGCCGCCTCGCCTATGTCGGGCTGACCCGGGCGCGCCATAAGGGCTATGTCTCGTTCGCCGCCAACCGCCGCATCCACGGCCAGTGGCAGAGTGCGATGCGCTCGCGCTTTGTCGACGAGCTGCCGGCCGAGCATGTCGAGATCGTCGCCGAGCCGGGGCTCCAGCCCGGTGCCGCAAGGGGCTTGGCAGATGCCGTCGGCGGCTGGGGCAATGTGATCGATCTTCCCGCCGCCGGGGAACCGGGCCGATGGACCGAGCGCCGCCGACCGGTTCTGGTGGAAGCCGGCCCGGTGCCGCGGCGCGGCGAGGAGCTCCGCCGGGTCGGCGGCTTTTCGATCGGCGACCGGGTGTTCCACCAGAAATTCGGCTATGGCACGATCCTGACCGTCGAGGACAACAAGCTGGCGATCCGCTTCGAGCACGCCGGCGATAAAAAGATCATGGACGCCTATGTCGAGCACGCCTGAGCCAGCTCTGCCCTGACGGCGATTCGCAACAACGACCGGCCGGGCGGCCGGCACCCGACGCAGCAATTTGCCCCGCATCAGAGCCACGCATCGCCTGGCCGTTTGGCGGTAAGATCGCGCCGGTCATCGACAGCGGAGAGCATCATGCCCGCAGAGTGGATCAGCATCGCGGCCGGCGGCGGCAGCGGCGCACGCGCCTATCTCGCCATTCCCGAAGGCGGACATGGGCCGGGGCTGGTGCTGCTGGACGATGCGTTGCGCCGGGATGTGGCCGATCTTTACGCCGAAGAGGGCTATGCGGTGCTGCACCCCGAACGGCTCGACCCTACAAGCCGCGACGATGATGCCGCTGCCGTCGTGGCGGCGCTGCGGGCGCGGCGCGAATGCACCGGCAAGCTCGGCGTGCTCGGCTTTGGCCGCGGCGGGACGATCGCTTGTCGCATGGCGGCGGGGGGCGGAGTCGATGCCGCAATTATCTATGGCGGCGGCGCGCTTGCCGAAGCGCCCGCCCTCGCGGCGCGCCTTGGCTGCCCGCTCGTCCTGCATCTCGCCGCCGCCGATCCGGCCGCGGCGCCGGCGGCAATCGACCAAGCCAGGGCCGCCTTTGCCGGGCGTCCGGAGATGTCGGTCCATATCTATCCCGGCACGGCGGCAGGGTTCGAACAAAAGGGCGGGCCGTATTACGACCGGGCGGCGGCCGGCCTCGCCCATTCGCGCTCGATCGCGCTGTTACGCCGGGCAATCGGGCCATATTTCGATCTCGAAGCCTTGTGGGAGGCCCATACGCGCTACGAGTTTGTGACCCGCGATGTCGCTGCGACGATGGCAACGATGGTCGGCGACCCCTATGTCAACCACATCCCGGTCATGACCGGCGGCGTCGGTGCCAAGGATCTCGCCCGCTTTTACGCCAATCATTTCATCCCGAAATGCCCGAAGGACATCAGGATGGTGCCGATCTCGCGCACGATCGGCGCCGATCGTATCGTTGACGAAATGCTGACCTCGTTCACCCATGACGTCGAGATCGACTGGATGCTGCCGGGCGTGCCGCCGACCGGCCGGCATGTCGAGATCGCAATCGTCGCGATCGTCGGGTTTCGCGGCGGCAAGCTCTGTCACGAGCACATCTATTGGGACCAGGCGAGCGTCCTGGCACAGATCGGCTTGATCGACCCCGAGGGGCTGCCGGTCGCCGGGGCCGAAGCCGCGCACAAGCTGCTCGACGAAACCCGCCCCTCGAACACGCTGATGCGGCGCTGGGCCGACAGCGCCCCGCGGGAAGCCGGAACTGCGCCGGAGCCGCACCGTTAGGGAGCGACAGCCTATCTGACCAATTTCACATTCGCGCTCAGGTCGGAAAGGAGCCTCACCGATGCCCACAAACCTCGACAGCTATCTCGATCTGCTGCAGCAGAAGAAGGCGTTCGCCAATCTCGCCACCGTGCTGGCCGACGGCACCCCGCAGGTGACCCCGGTCTGGCTCGACTATGTCGGCGGCAAGGTGCGGGTCAACACCGCGAAGGGCCGGGTCAAGGCGCGTGTGCTGAAGCCCGGCGCTGCCGTGGCGCTGGCGATCAGCGACCCCGACAACCCCTATCGCTATGTCCAGATCCGCGGCCGCGTCACGAGCGCCAGCGAGAGCGGCGCCGACGCCCATATCGACGCGCTCGCCAAGAAATATCTGGGCAAGGACACCTATCCGTTCCGCCAGCCGGGCGAGGTGCGCATCATGTACGAAATCGAGCCGGCCGCGGTTTCAGGCATGGGCTGAGCCGCTCGATCATGACGCCTCGCCATGCGGCAGCGGATTTTGCAATAACTCGCGGATCCGCCCCTTCATTTCCTGCTGGTCGAAGCTGCGCAGCAGGTTGATGCGGTTGCGGCTCGGATCGCCGCCGTGCCAATACTCGTAGATCTCCTGCCGCAGCCCGAAGGACGAGGCGGCGAGATCATGCGCCAACCGGAACAGTCGCGACTTGTATTCGACATCGACATCCTTGCCGCGCATGTAGCGGTCGAGATAGGGGCGGATCTCGGGACTGGCGAGATCGTTCTCGCTCGGCTGCATGATAATGCCCGAGGCGCAGATCTCGCGCAGCAACTCGACCATGCGGGCCGAGACCTGGGTGAACCAGATGTGCAAGGCGCGCGACGGCCCCAGGGTCCACTGGCCCGACGGCGTCGGTCCGGCCTCGTGCTCGACCCCCTCCATCGCGTGCCGCCAGACGACGCAATAGGTCGCCATCTCGCCGAGCTTTGACGCAATCTCGCGGAAATCGATGATCCCGATCGCCTCGGCAACCATCGTCGCGACCGCGGTCAAGAGCCGCATGCGCACCTCGACCCGGCACAGGTTGGACCAGCCGAGGAAATTGAAGCCGACGCTCGACCCGTCGGCGCCGAGGATCCGCACCACCGGCGTCGGATCGTAAAGCACAAAGAGCCGGTCCCACGGCACCAGCACATGGTCGAAGAACAGCATGCAATCCTGCTCGTCGAGCATCTGCAGCGGATGTCCCCAGGAGCCGAACCAGCGCGACACCGGCTCGCGTGCGAGGATCTTGAGGCCCGGCGCATTGGTCGGGATGGCGAAGGCCAGCACGCATTTCGGATTGTTGCGCCGGGCGAAGGTGGCCGACAGCGAGACATAGCATTCATGGCTGTGCGGTGCGGCGGTCGACAATTGCTTGCCGCCGCTGACGACGACCCCGTCCTTTGTCTCCTCGACGACGTGCAGCACCACTTCGAGATCTTCGCCGACGGCGCGTTGCTCGTTCTGCGGCTGGGTGCTGCGATCGACCTGCGGATCGACCAGCGCATGGGTCAGGAAAAGGTCGTGATCCTTGCAATAGCGGTAATAATTCTCAAGGTTTTCACCAAAATCGCAACGCGGATACTTGACCGCACTGAACTGGTCCTTCAGATGCAGCGCCGAGATGATATAGGGTGCGAGGATATCGGGGCTGCGGCCGAGCTGGCCCCAGGTTAGCTCGTTCCACAACTCGCTGTTGCGTCGCTTGCGCCGCAGATCCTCGGCCGAGCGCGGCAAGAGCCAGCTGACGCTGATCCGCCGCCCGCTATCCGGGTCGAGGCAGGTCATCTCGTCGCGATAGCGCGCACTATTTTGCAGGTCGTAGACGCGTGCCAACTCGCCGACCATGTCACGAAAGGCCGGATGCGTCGTGACATCGGCGACCCGCGCTCCGTCGATCCACACCTCGCGGCCGTCCCGAAGGCTGTCGATATAGCGCCGCCCGGTCATCGGGCCGGGCGCCATCGCGGCGGCGGTCGCGGTCTTGTGAACCGGTGCAGCTGTCATTGCCGGCAATCCTCTCACCCCGCCATCAGCAACGGCGCCAGCACATCCGGGTCGGTCAGCATCGGATAGTGGCCGGTATCGATCTCGACATACTTGCCGCCGAGTTTGTCGGCGGTGCGGCGCTGATGCGCCTCGGGCGGGTTGGCGGCGCGCCGGCAGCGGATCACGGTCGTGCCGGGCCAGGATTGACTCCAGAAGCTCTTCAGCGCAACCGGCTCTTCCATCGCAGCGATCGGATGCGGCGTGTAGCGGGCCAGCGCAAACGCCCGCAACTCGGGCACGAGATCGGCAAAGCTGCGGTTTTCCGCATCCTCGCGCGACGGCCCGACCGCGAGAGCGGTGGTGATGCGCGGGGTCGGACGATTGACGATCTGCGCCACCCGCTCGCCATCAAAGAGCGCCAGCGCATCGACAAAGACGAGCCGGCCGATCCGCTCGCGTGCCAGCTCCGCCACCCGGCACAGCACCATGCCACCCGAACTGGTGCCGGTCAGCACGACGTCGCGCAAATTTTCGTAGAACAAGAGATCAGCGATCTCCATCGCCTGCGTGTCAACGGTGATCCCGGGCCGCAGCTGGTGGCGGCGCTCGGCGCAGCCATCGAGCGAGGGCGCATGGACGCGATGTCCATTATCGCGCAGCCGTGCCGCGGTCGGCCCCCAGATCCAGCCGCCCTGATACGCTCCATGGATCAGCACATAGGTCGCCATCGTCTCGCTCTCCTTTGTATTATCGCCTCGCTTCGCCGGCCAGGTCGCATCGCCACCGCACGGGCGGCACGTGGCTCGGCCGCCGGCGGCGGAGCATCCGCGGCAGCCGATCGAACCGGCAGCGCAGCGCCCGCCTTCAGCCGGGCTTGACCCAGGGCGGCGGCGAGCCGCGGTCGGGCGGCCCAACCGTCACCGGCACCGGCTTGGGCTTTGCTGCGGCGGCAGCCCCATTGCCGACCGGCTTGATCGTGGCGCCGTCGAGCTCGACATTGATTTCCAACAGCGAGGTCTCGCCGGCGCGTGCGACATTGACGCGCAGCATTTCATCGCGGAGCTCGACATAGCGCCCGACCACCTCGAGCAGCTCCTTTTGCAGAGCCGGCAGAAAGTCCGGCGCATCGCGGCTCGCCCGCTCGTGGGCGAGCACGATCTTCAGCCGGTCGCGGGCGATCAGCGCCGTGTTCCGGCGCTCCGGGAACAGGAAATCGAGGAGCCGCATCAGGCCCTACCAAACAGACTGCGAAAAAAGCTGCGACGCTCGGGCTTCAGAAAACGCATCTCGCGCTCTTCGCCGAGAAGCCGGCCGACGGCGTCGAGATAGGCCTGCCCGGCCGGGCTGTCGCCGTCGAACACGACCGGAGTTCCGGTATTGGAGGCCCGCAACACCGATTCCGATTCGGGGATGACGCCGAGCATCGGGATCGACAGGATCTCCTTGACGTCCTCGATCGCCAGCATCTCGCCTCGCTCGACCCGCTCCGGCGAATAGCGGGTCAGCAGCAGGTGGACCGCGACCGGTTCCAGATTGTGCTCGGCGCGGCGCGATTTCGACGCGAGGATGCCGATGATGCGGTCGCTGTCGCGCACCGAGGACACTTCGGGATTGGTCACAATGATCGCCACATCGGCAAAATAGAGCGCGGTGATCGCACCATGCTCGATCCCCGCCGGGCTGTCGCAGACGATATAGTCGAAGCTTTCCCTCAACTCCTCGAGCACCCGCTCGACCCCGTCGCGCTTCAGCGCATCCTTGTCGCGGGTCTGCGACGTCGGGAACACATAGAGGCTGTCGTTGCGCTTGTCCTTGATCAGCGCCTGGTTGAGTTTGGCGTCGCCGTTGATGACGTTGATGAAATCAAAGACGACGCGGCGCTCGCAGCCCATGATCAGGTCGAGGTTGCGCAGCCCGACGTCGAAATCAATGACGACCGTGCGATGGCCGCGCAAGGCGAGCCCGGCGGCGACCGCGGCAGCGCTGGTCGTCTTGCCGACGCCGCCCTTGCCGGAAGTCAGCACGATGACTTTTGCTGCCAAAAAGACCTCCCCTTTCCCCCGCCGGGCAGTCTTCGCCGAGGAGCGGTGGGCCGCCTGCCGGATCGCCGCCGCAGCCCGATACCTCAGACCGGACCAATCATCCGCCGCATCTGAGCGTCAATTCCGGGTGATGGTCAACCGGTCATCGATAAGCGCGATCTGCACCCGCAAGCCCCGCTCCGCCGCGGGCATTTGCTCGCTGACGAGGTAGTGCCCGGCGATGCTGACCAGCTCCGCCTCGAACCGATCGCAAAAGATTCGCGCCTCGGTATCGCCACCCGCACCGGCCAACGCCCGCCCGCGCAACGCCGCATACACATGAATATTGCCATCGGCGATGATCTCTGCACCCGGACTGACCGCGGCGGTGACGACGAGGTCGACGCCGCGCGCATAGATCTGGGTCCCCGACCGCACCGGCTGGGTAACGAGCCGGGTTCTGGCGGCAACGGGCATGTTGGCCGCCGGAGGTGCCGGCGCCGGCACCTCCGTTTCAGCGCTCGGCCGAGCCGGCACCTCCGGCTCGGGCGGCGGGCGGCGGCGCTGCGACTGTGTCGAATTCGGGGCAAAGCTGGCGAGCCCGGTTGTTGCCGCGGCCGCGATTTGCGCCGGCAGCGCGTTCTGGACCCCGACCAGCGTCAAGGAATGGCGGCGCAGGATGTCCTTGGCCTCGGCGAAACCGGCGGCACCGACAAATTCCTCGGCGTTCTTGAGGTCGAGCACAACCGGCGCGTTCAGAAAAAACCGCGGGCTGCGGGCGATCTGCTCGGCCAATTCGCGCTCGAAATCGGGATCGCGCAACAGCCCGGCGCGCACCACCATGACAGTGAACACCGCGCCCTGCACGAGATTGCCCGCCATCCGAGACCCGATGCCAGCTGCCGCAATTCGTCCGGTTGGGTTATCCCCAAATCACCGGCACTGCAACGATTTTGCCAAATCGCCCGGTGGCTTCGGAGCCGCTTATTGCAGCCGGGCGAGCAGCTGCGTGATCAACGCGTCATCGATGATGCCGCTCGGCTCGACCCCGATCGAGCGTTGAAATTGCCGGACCGCTGCTTCGGTGCTCGGCCCCGCTACGCCATCGACCGCCAGATGGGTAATGCCATTATAGACGAGATAGACCTGTGCCGCACGAATCTGGAGGTTCGGAGTGCTGCTGTCAGTATATTTCTGGTAAAAATGCTGCAGATGTCCGTCGTAATTGTTGCGGGCATAGTCGGGGCCGTTATAACGCCGGGCGAACCCGGCCCAATTCCGATCGCGCAGCGGCGCCGTCATGCCGTTCGCCACCATGAATTTCACCCCGGCGAGCAGCTGGCCATCCTCGGAGGCGACCATTGCGTTGACCATGTCCTCGACCCGGGCAAAGCCGGCGGCCCTGAAATTCTCCCCCATGATCTGCCCCATTCCCCATGACGCACTCTGCAGCGCCGCCGTGCGGTCGTACCGGATCGCCGCCGCGAGCCGCTCATACTGGTGGGCTCCGCCCGGACCGTAGCCGCCGGCGGTCGGCTGGCTGATGTCGGGGTCGTCAGCGTCGTAGCGGCCGCCCGTCAGGCGATGGAAGATATGACGCTCAAACAAGATCTTCGGCCGGCGATCCGGAAGAAAGCCGCAGCCCGATGTTTCGACCGAGACGACGGTCCAAATCTCGGGCAGTCCGATCCCGGCCGCATGCGAGGCTTCGTCGAGCCCGGCCGTGGTCAGCGCCATCCCAGTTTCGGCAAAATCAACCATTGCACCCTCCCTGCTTCCAAGGTTCTGATCCGGCGCTTCGGCAGCCGCCGATTGCTCGGTGCATTTGCAAATCCTGTACGAGTTTTGCGCAAAAGCGGCAATGGCGAAGCTCACCACCGGCGGCATCGCAACAGCGAGGGCGGCCTGGAAAAATCCCGGCATCGGCCGTCGGATCGAACAGGCTTGCGGCCGCGCAACCTCGCGATCAGGATATTGTGAAGGCCCGAGACCGGCCAGCGGCGGCGAAGGTTCGAGGGAATGTCATCCGAGCGGGCGAGCGAGCCGGCCGCTGTCGTGACCACGGCCGTAGCGGCGCGCGGCGAGACCGCGACAGGCGTGTCGTCTTCCCCGTCGCAGCGGCGGTTCCCGGCGGCGGAACTGGCAGCCGGGGGCGGGCTCGGGCTGCTGGTAGGGTTCCTGCTCGGCTTATCAGTCGCTCAGGTTATCGGCGGTGTCATCGCCGCGCTGGCAGCGCTGCTCGGCGGGTTCCTCGGTTTGTCGGGCGCGCCGACCGGGGACCGGGCCTGGCGGATCGGCGCCTTCGGTCTCTTATGTGCGATCGGCGTGGCGCTTGGCCTTGCCGTGCGTGCCGGCAATCTGCTGTCGCCGAGCGTCTCCGGCGATGTCGGCGCCTGGACGGCGGCGGGTTATTCCGGGGCAGAGGCGCGCTCTTACGTCGCGTATCAGCGGCTCGGGGTCAAGCCGGTGACGATGACCTTGACCGCGCCGCCGGCGCCCACTGCCCGATCGAGCGCGCTGTTTGCCGGGACCAGCTCGGTCTGCAACGAGCTCGAAGGGATGTCTGTTCCGGCGCAGCTCGACATCCTGCGCCGGCATGGCGGCGTCTGGGCCGGGCTCGCCGCGGCCGCCGCGGCCGCCACCAATCCCGGGCCAACGCTCGCCGCCGGGATCAAGGCGATATGCGGCTGATCGCGACGATAGTCGTGCTGCTACCGCTGGCTACCACCGCCTGGGCCGGCGGCCCGGACGACGGTCCGGACGGCGCGGTGCTGCTGCAGGCGGCGCAGTCGATTGTCCAGGTGATCGCGTCGGGCTGCGCCGGCGAGGACGGAGGCCGCGCCGGATCGGGCTTTGCGCTCGGCAAGGATGGCCTTTTCGTCACCGATCTGCACGTCGTGGCGGGCTGCACCGACTACCTTCTCAAATATCAGCCCGGCGGAGACCAAGGCGGCAAAGGATACCCGGCAACCCTCGTCCATGTGCTGGAGGCGCGCGACCTGGCGCTGTTGAAAGTCACCCCGCCGCCCGATATTCCCGGGCTGGTGCTTGCCAGTGCGCCGGCGCAGGTCAACGAAAAGCTACAAGTGATTGGGTATCCGCTCGGTCTCGGGAGGTTCACCAACCAGTCTTTGAACGTCACCTTGGCGGCGGCCGAGAAAAATCCCGAACTGGAATTCACCCTCGACGACCCGTCGCGCAAGGAGTTGATCGCGAAGGGATATCCGGCGCTCGATACCGATGTGGTGCAGGTGGACGGCAATCTGGAGCCCGGAGATTCCGGCGCGCCGCTGATCGATTGGCACGGCAAGGTCGCCGCAATCGGCGATGGCGGGCTGCAACGTGGCACGGTCGGCCTCGGCTGGGCGACACAACCCGTCTATGTCGGCCAGCTGCTGACATCGAACGAATCGCCGCAGACGGTCGGCTCGCTTGGCGTCGCCTCGGTCGATTTCGCCGAGACGATACCAAAAACCCGTGCCGAGGAGGCCGACAGCGAGGTGCAGTGCGGCGCGCTGACGCTGGTACGCAGCCGCGACCTGCGTGCCGGCGAACTGATCGCGACCACCGACGACCCGGTCAAATTGCGCAAGCTCGTCCAGTCGCTGATCGGCGTGCCGGTTCAGCAGTTCGACAATGATAAATTTACGATCTGGACCGAGCCCAAATCCGGCGCCGGGATCGCACTGCCAACAGGGCTGCGCATCGAAACTGGCGCCGATGGCTGCACCGGTCATACCGACACGCCCAACATCGACTACCTGATCGCTCTGGCGCCACTGTCGTTCGACCCGACCACCCCGGAATGGGAGATCGAGGCCAACCGCGACCATTGGCTGGCCTATCACCGCGCCATCGCCGCGGTGAACATGCGTCAGATTAGTCTTGAGAGACAATATTCGGTGGCGAGGCGGTTCGAGAATGGCGGTGTCATCGTCCGCCGCATGGCAGCCGGCACCAGCAAAGAGCAAAAGCCGTTCCGGATCTTTACCAACGATTTGAGCGGCCGCGGCGCGTTTGTTTCGGTCGCGGTGCTTGACCGCGACGCCAAATCCGATCCCGGACAGATGGCGCCGGCGGAAAAGAAGGCGTGGGCAGACGGTCTGCTCGCGGTCAACCTGACGGCACTGCCGCCCCCGCGCGAGGCGGTGTCGGCCCCGCCTCGGGAGGTGGCAGCCGAGCCGACCTCGCTTGCGTCAGGCACGGATGCGGTATCGGCAGAGCCATCCTCGGCCGCCGGAGCGAGTGACACCTCGGACATGGTGTGGCCCGGCGAGCGGAAATATCGCAAGGTGCGCTGCGGCGACGCCGGGCTGATCGCGCTGTCGCAGCCGCGCTCCCTCGCCGAACTGGCCCGCACTGCCGATCTCGACGCCGTGCTCCAACCGATCGCCGGAGTTTCTTCGAACGCGATCACCAAAGATCTGTTCGATGTCTGGGTACAGCCGCTGAAGGGTGCCGTCGTATTATTGCCGCATGGTGTCGCGCTGACGGCGGATCAGCAGGTCTGCCGCGTGGCGTCACCCTCCGCCTCGATCGGCTTCGTGCTGCGGGTCGTCTCGGCCGGGACGCAGCGCAAAGCGGCGGCAGCGACCCAGGCCTTTGTTCGTGATCTGGTGCAGACGGCCGCCGTGCGCTTCCATCCCGATCCGGCAGCTCATATTCAAGCGAGCGTCGAGCCGCATGGCTTTGTTCGGGGGCGCCTATTGATCGGAACCCGCCCGGACGGCCGCCGTGCCCTGATCTATTATGTCAGCTTGCGGCGCGACCAGATTCTCACGCTGTTCGCCATGACCGATGCGAACGCCGATGCCGCCGCGGATTCGCCGCCCGCCGAGAGCTTGGCGCTGGCGCAAGCGCTCGCGGCGGTTCGCCTGGCAACGCTGCTGCCGCCGACCGGTTTTCTCTCCCCGGCGCAGAAGTAATCCCTTTTGCGCCCGCGACGCTCCGGTCGCCCGGCCGAGCGGGGGTTTCGCCGGCGCCGGTATCGAGTTTTGCGATCCTTTGATCCGATCCCTCGGGCAGCACCCATCTGGCTCAGATATCGTGGACATCGACGATGCCGGGCAGCGACTTGACCGCGGCGCGGAATTTCGGGCTGACTTTGAACCCGCCGGGAATGGCGATCTCGACCTCCTGCTCGGGCAGATCGAGGACGAGCGAGATGCGACCGCGGCCGCCGGCTTCGCGCCCGATCACGCTCTTCAGGTGACCGAGCGCCCGGGTCTCACCGAGAAACACCCGCAACCCGGCCGCGGCATGGGCGACGACATCGTCGAGCGGCTCGAGCTTCTGCGCGGTCAGGCGCAGGGAATCCTCCTCGCTGCGCACATCGACGGTAACCGCCAGCGGCTCGCCGGTATCGAGCAACGCCCGCGCTTCGCGCAGCATCTCGGCAAACACGGTCAGTTCGAAGACCCCGCTCGGATCCGACATCTGGACAAAGGCGAAGCGGTTGCCGCGCGCCGAGGTGCGTTCTTTGCGACCGACGACGATGCCAGCAAGGCGGTAGCGCGTCGACGCGTTCGCCGCCAGTGCCGCCGGCAGGTCGGCCGAGCGCAGGATGCCGGCGCGTTCGAGGCTCTTGCCATAGGCGTCGAGCGGATGGCTCGACAGGTAGAAGCCGATTGCAGCGAATTCGTGCTGCAGCTTGTCGACCGCCGGCCAGTCATCGATCAGCGGCAGCGACGGACGGTCGCTGAGGCCGAGACCGAACAGGCTGCCCTGGCCATCCTGCCGCTCGGCGGCGCTGCGGCTCGCCTCGCGCAACAGCAGGTCAGCCGCGGCAAAGGTCTGCGCCCGGTTCGGGTTCAGGCATTCGAGAGCACCGGCCTTGGCCAGGCTCTCGAACTGCGCACGGTTGAAGGTCTTGGCGTCAAGCCGCCGGGCCAGGTCGAACAGATCCTTGAACCGGCCGTTCTTGTCGCGCTCGCGCACCAGCTCGGCCATCGCCTGCTGGCCAACTCCCTTGATCGCGGCCAGCGCATAGCGGATCGCCGGTTCGCCGCTCCCCGCATCATCCTCGACCGAGAAGCCGGGCTGCGAGCGATTGATGTCGGGCGGCAGCAGCCGGATCCCGAGCCGGCTCAACTCCTGGCGAAAGATGTTGAGCTTGTCGGTATTGCCCATGTCGAGCGTCATCGACGCGGCCAGGAATTCAACCGGGTGATTGGCCTTCAGATAGGCGGTCTGGTAGGCAACCAACGCATACGGCGCCGAATGGGATTTATTGAACCCGTAGCCGGAGAATTTCTCCATCAGATCGAACACCAGGTTCGCCTGCTGGTCGGCGACGCCGTTTTTCAGCGCACCGGTCACAAAATTTCCGCGCTGGGCCGCCATTTCGGCCGCGTTCTTCTTGCCCATCGCACGCCGCAACAGATCGGCACTGCCGAGACTGTAGCCCGCCATGATCTGTGCGGCCTGCATCACCTGTTCCTGGTAGGTGAAGACGCCAAAGGTATCCTTTAAGATCGGTTCCAATAACGGATGCGGGTAATAAACCGGCTCTTCGCCGTTCTTGCATTTTATGTATTTCGGAATGCTTTCCATCGGCCCCGGCCGATAGAGCGCATTCATCGCAACGATGTCCTCGAAGCGATTGGGCTTCAACTTGCGCAGACTGTCGCGCATGCCCGCGCTTTCGAGCTGGAACACGCCGGTCGTATCGCCGCGTGAAATCAGCTCGTAGGTTTTGGCATCGTCCAGCGGCAGGTTCGCAAGGTCGATTTCGACCCCGCGGGCGTGGAGCAGGGCGACCGCGTGCTGCAGCACATCGAGGGTCTTCAGCCCGAGAAAGTCGAATTTGACGAGGCCCGCCAGTTCGACCCATTTCATGCTGAACTGGGTCGCCGGCATGTCGGAGCGCGGATCGCGATAGAGCGGCACCAGTTCGGCCAGCGGCCGGTCGCCGATCACCACCCCGGCGGCATGGGTCGAAGCATGGCGGTAGAGGCCTTCGAGCTTCAGCGCGATCTCGATCAGGCGCGCCACCGCCTCGTCGCTGTCACGCAGCTGCTGCAAGGCCGGCTCGCCGGCGATCGCCTGCTCCAGGGTGACCGGGTGGGCCGGATTGTTGGGCACGAGCTTACACAGCCGATCGACCTGTCCGTAGGGCATCGCCAGGACTCGGCCGACATCGCGCAACACCGCACGCGCCTGCAATTTGCCGAAGGTGATGATCTGCGCGACGCGGTCGGCGCCGTATTTCTGCTGGACGTAGCGGATCACTTCGTCGCGCCGGTCCTGGCAGAAATCGACGTCGAAATCCGGCATCGACACCCGTTCGGGATTGAGGAACCGCTCGAACAACAGGCCGAAGCGCAGCGGGTCGAGATCGGTGATGGTCAATGCCCAGGCGACGACCGACCCGGCGCCGGAACCGCGCCCGGGACCGACCGGAATGCCCTCGCGCTTGGCCCATTGGATGAAGTCGGCGACGATCAGGAAATAACCGGCAAATCCCATTTGGATGATCGTGCCGAGCTCGAATTCGAGCCGTTCCCGGTAGGGCTGCGCCACCGCCTCGCCGATGTTGAGCCTGGCCAGGCGGGCGTCGAGACCGGCCTGCGCCGCGCGACGCAGCGCGGTCTCCTCGGTGTCGCCCGCCTCGGTTGGAAAGGCCGGCAGGATCGGCTGACGCGGCTGCGGGATAAAGGCGCAGCGCCGGGCGATGACGAGGCTGTTGTCGCAGGCTTCGGGCAGATCGGCGAACAGCGCGCGCATCTCCGCCGCCGACCGGAAGTAATGAAACGGGGTCAGCCGCTTGCGTTCGGTATCGGCGACCACCGTGCCTTGCGCGATGCACAACAGCGCATCGTGCGCCTCGTAGAAGCTGCGATCGGGGAAGAACGCATCGTTGGTGGCGACGAGCGGCAGATCATGGCGATAGGCGAGTTCGACGAGCCCGGGCTCGCTGTGGGCCTCCTCGGCCCGGTCATGTCGCATCAATTCGATATAGAGCCGGCCTGGAAACGCCGCGATCAGCGCCGCCAGCACCGCCTCGGCGGCCTCGGTCTGACCGTCGGCGAGGCGCCTGCCGACCGGCCCGCCGGGTCCGCCGGTGAGGCAGATCAGCCCTTCGCTCGCAGCGGCGAGATCGGCGAGACATACCGCCGGCTCGGCCCCCGGCTCGCCCGCCAGATAGGACCGGCTCGACAGCGCCAACAAGTTGCGATACCCGGCCTCGTTCTGCACCAGGAGCACGATCCGGTCGGGGTCCACTGCGCGCCCGGCAACGGCACCGATGCGACCGGCACCATCGGTTTCGGCAAGCGCCATCTCGCAGCCGATGATCGGCTGCACCCCGGAGGCGGCACAGGCGGTCGCGAATTCGAGCGCGCCAAACAGGTTGCCGGTGTCGGTGATTGCCACCGCCGGCATGCGCTCGGCCCGGCACAGCGGCGCCACCTCCTTGACCGGGATCGCTCCCGACGACAGGGAATAGGCGGTATGAACTCTCAGGTGAACAAATTCGGCGAGTGGCATGGGGGCATTTTGGCATCGCCCGCGGGGAAATTCACCGGTGCTCGCAGATGCCCAGGGATTCCGTGCACCACGCCCGGATGACGATCATGGCCGTTCGGCCGGCCGGACCAGCGATTCGTTGGCCGGCCAGCGGCGACGCAGTTCACCGGCGCGGGACGGCTCCAGCGCCATATTTAGCAGCACTACTCCGCCGCCTGCGGCCGCGCTTGCGCCTCGGGCAGCATGCCGAGCGCGCGCTTATAGAGGTCGAGCAAGGTTTCCTCTTCGTCGAGATCATCCTTGTCGCGTTTGCGGATACGGATGATCTGCCGCATGATCTTCGGATCGAAGCCGGCGCCCTTGGCCTCGGCGTAGACCTCCTTGATATCCTCGCCGAGCACCCGTTTCTCGTCTTCGAGCCGCTCGATCCGTTCGATCAGCGAGCGCAGCTGCTCGCTCGCAATTCCGCCGACATCCGGCATGGTCCCCCGCTTTGCTCAGGCCGCGCCCCCCGCGGCGCACCGACGATAGCGGTCGGCCGGAACCGGCACAAGACCGGCAGGGCGTTCAGTGCTGCTGCGAGGCGGCGAAGGCGGCCTTCTGCTCCGGGCTGGCTTCCTTCTGGTATTTCTTGCGCCACTCGTCATAGGGCATGCCGTAGACGATCTCGCGCGCCTGCGGGTCGGTGAGCGGGATGTGGCGCTCTTCGGCCTCCTCGCGATACCAACGCGACAGACAGTTGCGGCAGAACCCGGCCAGATTCATCATGTCAATATTCTGCACGTCGGTGCGCTCGCGTAGATGCGCGACGAGACGGCGGAAGGCTGCGGCTTCGAGTTCGGTGCGGGTCTGGTCGTCCATCGGAACCTCCTCGTCATTGCCGGTCTCCCCGGCCCGTCTTCCCTTATGTAGCGCCGCCGCACTCTGATCGCATCCCCGATCGTTTATTTCGACGATCCACGAAAACTCGTTGACAAGGGCAGAGGCGTACCTTATTTCGATCTTCGTTGGAACATCAGAATGAGTCATGGAAGCCAAACAGGCAATCGCGGCACTCGGCGCGCTGGCGCACGAAACCCGGCTCGCAGTCTTCCGCCTGCTGGTGCAGCGCGGGCCGGACGGGTTGTCGGCCGGGACCATCGCGCAAGCGCTCCAGCTCACACCGTCCTCACTGACCTTTCACCTGCAACAGCTGATGCATGCCGGGCTGATCACCCAGCGGCGGATCAGCCGGCAGCTGATTTATGCGACCGATTTCTCGGTGATGAACGCGCTGATGGGCTATTTGACCGAAAATTGCTGCGGCAGCGGCGCCCTGTGCGCGCCGGTCTGCTGCCCGGGCTCGACCGGTGCCGCAAACCCGCCCGATCGTCAATCGGCATGACGGAGAGGATCATGGACCAGGCTCAAATCAAGGACATGGTGCGCGCCCGCTACGGCGCCATCGCCGCTGCCGCCGAAGGGTCGTCGTGCTGCGGGCCGGCTGCATCGTTCTGTTGCGGACCAACGACCGCTGCACCGGACAAGGCGTTGCGGATGGGCTATTCCGAGGCCGATCTAGCCATCGTCCCGCAGGGCGCCAATCTCGGGCTCGGCTGCGGCAACCCGCAGGCGATCGCCGCGATCCGGCCGGGCGAGACCATCGTCGATCTCGGCAGCGGCGCCGGCTTCGACTGCTTTCTGGCGGCGCGGCAGACGGGGTCCGGGGGCTGGGTCATCGGTGTCGACATGACCCATGAGATGCTGGCGAAGGCGCGCGTCAGTGCCACCAAGATTGGCGCTGAAAATGTCGAATTCCGCCTCGGTGAACTCGAACATCTGCCAATCGCCGACAACAGTGCCGACGTCGTGATCTCGAATTGCGTGATCAACCTCGTCCCCGAAAAGGCACGGGTGTTCGGCGAGGCGTTCCGCGTGCTGAAGCCGGGCGGTCGGCTGGCGGTCGCCGATATTGTCAGCACCTCGCCGCTGCCGGCCAAGCTCGCGACCGACCCGGCATTGCTGTGCGGCTGCGTCGCGGGCGCCGCTACGCCGGCGCAGATCGAGGAGTGGCTCGCCGAGGCCGGCTTTTCCGGCATCCGTATCGAGGTAAAGCCTTATAGCCGCGAGCTGGTCAAGACCTGGGGGCCCGAGCACGGGATCGAGAACTACGTCGCTTCGGCCACGATCGAAGCCCGCAAACCTGCCGCCACGTAGCTGCGGCGCGAGCGAAGACCGATGGCGGCCGCCAGGGCAACAGGCCGCCGCCGAGCCCCGCCCGGTCTGGCCGGGGCAGCCGATCACGGCGCATTGGGGCGTGCCCGACCCGGCCGCAATCGCCGGTCCGGATGTCGAGAGGCGGCACGCCTTTCGTGCAGCGTTCCGCATGCTCGATACCCGCATCGGGTTGTTTGTGGCGTTGCCGATCGACAAGCTCGACCGCTTCACGATCAGGCGAAATGTGGACGAGATCGGCCGCGCTGCCGCGCCCGCCAGACAGGAGCTTTGATGACCTCCGTTTCCGATACCGCCCGGCGCCCGGCCGCCCCGGCGCTCGGCGCCGTCGAGCGCTGGCTGAGCTTGTGGGTGGCGCTGTGCATCGCTGCCGGGGTGGCGCTCGGCCGGCTGCTGCCGACGCCCTTTCACGCGCTCGGGCGAATGACGATCGCCGAGGTCAATATCCCGGTCGCGGTGCTGATCTGGCTGATGATCGTGCCGATGCTGCTCAAGGTCGATTTCGCCGCGCTGCACCGGGTGGCTGAGCAGTGGCGCGGCATCGCCGTCACCGTCGGCGTCAACTGGCTGGTGAAGCCGTTCAGCATGGCGCTGCTCGGCTGGCTCTTTATCGGCTGGCTGTTCCGCCCGTGGCTGCCGGCCGGCGAGATCAGCAGCTACATCGCCGGGCTCATTCTGCTGGCCGCCGCACCCTGCACGGCGATGGTCTTCGTGTGGTCGAACCTGAGCGGCGGCGAGCCCAATTTCACGTTGAGCCAGGTCGCGCTCAACGACACGATCATGGTCTTCGCCTTCGCCCCGATCGTCGGCCTGCTGCTCGGCCTCTCCTCGATCACGGTGCCGTGGGCGACGCTGTTCCTGTCGGTCCTCCTATTATACATCGTCGTGCCGGTGATCGGCGCGCAATTGTGGCGGCGCTCGATCCTGGCGCAGAGCGGCGAGCCGGGATTGGCGCGATTGTTGAGGGTGCTGCAACCGGTCTCGCTCATGGCTCTGCTGGCGACCCTGGTGCTGTTGTTCGGCTTCCAAGGCAACGAGATCATCCGCCAGCCGCTGGTGATCCTGCTCTTGGCGGTGCCGATCGTGATCCAGGTGTATCTGAACGCCGGGATCGCCTACGCGCTGAACCGCACCTTCGGCGTTCCGCACAACGTCGCGTGCCCGTCGGCGCTGATCGGCGCCTCGAACTTTTTCGAGCTGGCGGTTGCCGCCGCGATCGCCCTCTTCGGCTTCCAGTCGGGCGCCGCCCTCGCCACCGTCGTCGGCGTGCTGGTCGAGGTCCCGGTCATGCTGTCGGTCGTCCATCTCGTCCTGCGCAGCCGCCGCTGGTACGAGCGCGATGGATTGGCGTTCGCGAGACGCGGCTAGACTGGGAAGACGAGCGAGGTCGGGACGATCGTCGAATCGTAGACACAGATGCGTTCGGCGAAACACAGCTGGCCGCCCTCTTCGACCACCCGGTCCCGGTATTGGCCGCAGAGGAACAGCTCGGACGGGCGGTCGACCATCGTCTGCAGCAAGGCAAAGCTTGCGGTCAGCCGCATTCCGTCGGCGTCCACCCCGCGCAGCCGGATGTTGCTGACGAGATGCCTGAGCATCCGCGGCACGTAGAGTGCGGTCTCGCGGATCGCCGTGACCCGGTCGATCAGCATGCCCCGGCTCTCGCAATAGATCAGCGCGATCGGCATCCCCTGCTCGAAATTCTCGCGCGGCACCACCCGGTAGAGACAATTCGCGGTAAAGAACTCGGGCCACCGCTCGAGCTCGCCCTCGTCGAGCGCATCGGCATAGGCGCAATAAAGATCGGCGAGCCGCATGCGCAGCGCCGGTGAGGCGTCGAGGCCGGGAGCGGCGATCATCGCCGGCAGCTCCGGCTCACAGCTCCATGACCCGGCGATAATATCGGTAGAACCCGCGGATCGCGGTCTCGGTCACCATGTGCGGCTCGTCGCGGACCGCGCGGCCGCCCATTTCGGCGACGCACAGGGCTTCCTCGTCGCCGCCGATCCCGGCCTGCGACAACAGCATCGCCTCGCTGTCGTCGAGCGAGACGAGCCCCGCCGGCCCCATCAAATTGGCCTGGCGCAGGCGGCGCTGGCGCATTTCCGGGGTATCGTCGGCGTAACCGAAAAACGTCCAGGCGAGATCGAACCGGCCGGCGTCGATCGGCACGATCTGCCGCGTTGCCAACGTGTTCGATTGCTGCTGCACGATCAGATTGGGCCACAGCGTCTGCATTACCACGGTCGCGGCACCGGGAAATTCGCGCACCGGATCCAAGAGGCGCGGGTCGTTGAGCGCGAAATTCGATTTGAACGCGCGCATCTGCCGCGTCGCGTCGTTCTCCCGCTGCTCTCCCTTGCTAGAGACCAGCACGGCGTGCCGTCCGGTCGGGTCCATCTCGATCGACGATTGCTGGTCGAGGCGGAACAGCCCGAACGTGACCAGAAACACATGCAGCAGGCTCGCGTGATACGGATCCTTGATGTTTTCGAACATCAGCTTCCAGTTACTCGGGATGCGCTGGCGCAGATAGCCGAGCACGACCAGTTCGCGGCCGTCGAAGACCCGGTCGAAATAGCCGAGCATCGTGCCGCCGAGATAGTCTGCGAAGGGCTCGGTCGCATTCGAAAAACTGGCGAAGACGACGCCGTGCCGACAGGTCACGGCGAGGCTCTCCAGTCCATGCTCCCCGAGGTGGAAATCCTCCGGCATCCCGCCCTGCCCACGAAAGCCGCGGCGGAACGGCACGCCGATCAGCTTGCCGCCGAGATCGTAGGTCCATTGGTGGTAGGGGCAGACGAACTCCTGGACCAAGCCGCGCGCGGCCGAGCAGAACTGAGCGCTGCGATGGGCGCAGCGGTTGACCAGCACGCCGATTGCTCCGGCCGCGTCGCGGACCGCGACGACCTCTTTGGCGCCGAGGCGGGCACGCTTGAAGGCGCCGGGTTGCGCCAGCTCGGCTTCGAGACAGACGTAGAGCCAACTCTCTCCGGCAAAGATGCGCTGTTGCTCGCGGGCGAACAGTTCGGGATCGGTATAGACCCAGTTCGGAATGCGCGACGAGCCGGCATCGGGCCACTGCCGGACGGGCGCGGTGCCGGCACGGGTTTCGCTCGGTGCAAACGGCGACCCATCGGCGGACGGCATGGCGGGCTCCCGCGATAAATTGTCGTGCAGCGGCATTCTACCCGGCGCGCAGGGATTGCGCGATCGGGCATTCGCGTGCGATCGCGCCGGTCATGTCGCAGCCGGGTCGGCGGCGGGCATCACTGGACCCGGCCCAGGATTTGCCGTTGAATGGCCGAAGCACTGGACCGCTTTCGACCCGAGGAATTGATCCGCCGCATGATCCCCACATGGCTCCGCGGTAACTTGCCGATGTTCATGATTCGTCGCCATATTCGCGATATCCTGGCCGGGCCGCAACCGGGCCGGCGGCATCATGGAGCAGGGCATGGCAACCGGCCGGCGCTGCCCGAGGCTGCCGGCACATACCCTCGAGCACGGAGCGAATTTCGGGCGATGACGACGGGCAAAGTGACAGCGGAGCGGCTGTGCGGGCTTGGGTGTCGCGCGATCGTCGGCGCGCTCTTCGCAATAGCGGCACTTTGGACGTTGGCGGCAATCTGGCCCGCAGCGGCGTTCGCCGCGGCGACCGGCTGGATCGGCGACGATCATGCCGCCTCGCGGCTGATCACCGCAGTCGACGCGACCGGATCGGCCGGCACGATCGCGGCCGGGATCGAGATCCGGCTGGCACCGGGCTGGCACACCTATTGGCGCTCGCCGGGAGATGCCGGCATCGCCCCCAGCATCGACTGGTCCGGCTCGGGCAATCTGGCACGGGCGACGATCGCCTGGCCGGCGCCACAGCGATATTCGCTGCAAGGGTTCGAAACCGCCGGGTATCGCAACCAGATCGTGCTGCCGGTCAGGCTGAGCCTGGCCCGGGCGGGCCGGCCGCTGGCACTGCACGTCGCGGTCGCATATGCCGCCTGTGCGCAGATCTGCGTGCCCTACACGGCGAAATTCGCTCTGACCTTGCCGGCTGGCCCCGCGGTTCAGGCACCGGAGGCGGGGCTGATAGCCGCGGCGCAGAGACGGGTCCCGCAAAGCCTCGCCGCGGCCGGCTTCCAGCTGTTATCGGTCGATACCGCCGGCAACGGACACGATGCCTCCCTGGTTGTCCGGCTGCGAGCGAGCGGAGCGCCATTTCACGCCCCCGATCTGTTTGTCGAAGGGCTGACCGACGGCGCGCCCGGCCGCCCGGAGATCGCGCTGATGGCGTCGGGGCACCTCGCCCGCCTGACGGTCCCGGTCCGCGACGCCGGCAGCACTGGCATCGCTGGCAAGCGGCTGACCCTGACCTTGGTGGACGGCGCCAGAGCCGCCGAATTCACCGCCACGCCGCAGCCCGCAGCACCGCCTGGCACGGCTGCCACACTGCTGCTGCCGATTCTTGTCATTGCGTTGTTGGGCGGCCTCGTGCTGAACGCGATGCCGTGCGTATTGCCGGTGCTGTCTCTAAAGTTGTTGTCGCTGGCGAGCCAGGCCGGGGCGGACCGGCGGCGGGTGCGGATCAGCCTTGTCATGACGGCGCTCGGCGTCCTTGCCTCGTTCGGGCTGCTCGCCGCGGCACTGATCGCGGCGAAGGCCGGTGGTGCAGCGATCGGCTGGGGCATGCAGTTCCAATGGCCGTGGTTCATCGCCGCGATGGCGGCGCTGACGACGCTGTTTGCCGCGAGCCTGTGGGGCTGGCTGGCGATCGGTCTGCCGCGCCTCGTCTATGACGCCGCCGCTGCGGGGCGCAGCCACCGGCCCTATGCCGATGCGTTTTTGACCGGCGCCTTCGCCACACTGCTCGCCACCCCATGCTCAGCCCCGTTTGTCGGCACCGCAGTCGGTTTCGCGCTGGCCCAGGGACCGCGCTTGATCTTGCTGGTCTTTGCGGCACTCGGGCTCGGGTTTGCTTCACCCTATCTGGTCGTCGCCGTGGTGCCGTGGCTGATTCGGCTGCTACCAAAGCCGGGGCGCTGGATGGACCGGCTGCGCGCCGTGCTCGGACTGGCCTTGCTGGCGACCGCAGCATGGCTGATCTCGGTGCTGGCCGATCTGTCGGGTGCCAAGACGGCTCTCGGGACGGCGGCGGCGCTCGTCGCCGTGCTGCTGCTGCTGGCATTGCGGCACCGTCCCCGGTTCCCGGTATCGGCGATGCGGGTGGCCTCGTCGGCTGCAACCGTGCTGGTCGGCGCTGCGGTGTTGTGGCCGGCATTGGCCGGCGTGGCACCAGGCGGCATGGCAGAGGCCGGTGGCCGCTGGCAGGCCTTTGACCCGGCGGCAATCCCGCGGCTGGTTGGCGAGAACCGGGTCGTCTTTGTCGATGTGACGGCGGCCTGGTGCCTGACCTGCAAGGTCAACGAGGCGGCGGTGCTCGATCGCGCGCCGGTCGCGGCACGGCTGTTCGGGCCAGGGGTCGTCGCGATGCGCGGCGACTGGACCCGTCCCGACCCGGCGCTGACCCGCTATTTGCAGAGCTTCGGCCGTTACGGCATCCCGTTCAACGCGGTCTACGGTCCGCGCCAGCCGGCCGGCCAGGTCCTGCCCGAGCTGTTGACCGCGGCTGCGGTCGATCGGGCGCTCGACCGCGCCGCCGCACCGACGACCGCGGCACGATGATCCGGGCAGCGCCGCAGCGTGCCAATGAGCAGGCAATTGAGGGATAGCGAACGCGAGACCGAGGAACGAAGGACCTCGGCCCTGATCGGGCTGATCATCGTGCTGGCGCTGGCGATCGCCGGCGTCGTGCTGATCCGCGATCTCGGCCGGGAAGCACGGCTCGAAGACTGTCTGATGTCCGGACGGACCAACTGCGCGCCGATCGAGCTGCCATTGCCTCAGATGCGATAGTCTCATCGTCCTCTCAGGGATCCGCGGCCCAAGGATCCGCAGCCGGGCCTCACCGCGCCGTCCGGCGCCGCGCAGTCACCTCGATTTCGACCTTCAGCGCGGATCGACCAAGCCGCAGAAGAGCGTCGTTGCGGCCGGGCGGATCGCGCCAAAGACCTCGCCCAGCACCGGCATCACCAGCGGCCAGTCGGCCGGATCGGGCAGGCAATCGCGCACCCGCAGCACATCTTCGGGGCTGGCGCCGGCTTCGGGCAGCGCCATCTCGATGTTGCGCAGCGCCTGACGCGCCTGCGCGGCCGGATCATCGAACGGTGAGCCCGACGAGATCAGTCGCACATGTCACGCGGTCTCGGCGAAAATCTCGCGGCCGATCAGCATGCGGCGGATCTCCGAGGTGCCGGCGCCGATCTCGTAGAGCTTTGCATCACGCAGCAGGCGGCCGGCCGGGAAGTCGTTAATGTAGCCGTTGCCGCCCAGGATCTGCACCGCATCCAACGCCGCGGCGGTGGCCCGTTCGGCGGCATAGAGGATCGCGCCGGCGGCATCGCGGCGGGTCGTGCGGCCGCGATCGCAGGCGCGCGCCACCGCGTAGACATAGGCTTTGCAGGCGTTCATCGCCGTGTACATGTCGGCGATCTTGGCCTCTATCAGCTGGAACTCGCCGATCGGCCGGCCGAACTGCCGGCGATCGTGGGTATAGGGGATCACCAGATCGAGACAGGCCTGCATGATGCCGAGCGGGCCGGCGGCCAAGACCGCGCGCTCGTAATCGAGCCCGCTCATCAGCACCCGCACGCCCTCACCTTCGATGCCGAGCACGTTTTCGGCTGGAACTTCGCAGTCCTCGAACACCAGTTCCGAAGTCGGCGACCCGCGCATGCCGAGCTTGTCGAGCTTCTGCGCCGGGCGAAAACCGCTGAACTCCTTCTCGATCAGAAAGGCGGTGATGCCGCGCGCGCCGGCCTCGGGCCGGGTCTTGGCGTAGACGACGAAGGTATCGGCGACATGGCCGTTGGTGATCCACAATTTGGTGCCGTTGAGGACATAGCGATCGCCGCGCCTGTCGGCGCGCAGCCGCATCGAGACGACATCGGAGCCAGCACCGGGCTCGCTCATCGCCAACGCGCCCACATGCTCGCCAGAGATCAGCTTTGGCAGGTATTTGCGCTTTTGCGCCGCGCTGCCGTTGCGCCGGATCTGGTTGACGCACAGGTTCGAATGCGCGCCGTAGGAAAGCCCGACCGAGGCCGAAGCGCGGCTCAGCTCCTCCATCGCCACGCAATGCGCGAGATAGCCCATCTGGGCGCCGCCATACTCCTCCTCGACGGTGATGCCGTGCAGGCCGAGCGCCCCCATCTGCGGCCACAGCTCGCGCGGGAAGCGGTCGCTGCGGTCGATCTCGGCGGCGAGCGGCGCCACCTTGTCCTCGGCAAAGTCATGCACCGTCGCGCGCAGCATGTCGATCTCCGGGCCGAGATCGAAATCGAGGGAGGCGAGCCGGGTATTCTGCATCGATCGAGCGCCCTCGTACCGGGGTTCCGAGCCGTCGGCGGCCCGTTTTCGCCCCCGTTCCTGTCCCCCGTTCCTGTCAACGTGCGGGGGCGCAAGCCGATCATCCGCCGCTCCCCGCGACAGGCCGCTACGGGCCGGCCGCAGTCTCCCTATATCAGACCGCAGGAGCCCGCAGCATGCGCATTGTCCATACCCGCCTGACCTTCGAGACCGCACCGCGCGAGATCAAGGAGATTACCCGCGAGATCGCCGGCTGGGTCGAGAGCCGGTACATCGTGAGCGGGCTGTTGAGCATCTATCTCGCGCACACTTCGGCCTCGCTGTTAATCCAGGAGAATGCCTCGCCCGAGGTCCGCGCTGACCTTGATGCCTTCCTGCGCCGCATCGTGCCGGAGGATATGGCGCTCTATCGTCACGATGACGAGGGGCCGGACGACATGCCGGCGCATATCAAGGCCGCGCTGACCCAGGTACAGCTGACGATCCCGGTGATCGGCGGCATGCTGCAGCTCGGCACCTGGCAGGGGATCTTTCTGCTCGAACATCGCAATTCGCCGCACCATCGCTCGCTGGTCCTGACCCTGATCGGTGAGGAGGATGGCGCCGCGGCCAATGCGCCACCCGGCTGAAGCCGAGCGCCCCGGTGCAAATCGACTGACTTTTCCGCTATTTTCGCGGCGCCTGAAGCCGAAGGAAACCGCCGATGTCATCGGACGCGTTGCTGCCAGCCGTCAACCTGATCGCGGCACCGGGGCGCAGGCGTGCCACGCTCGACCTGGCGCGCGAGATCGAGCGTCGCGGCTTTGCCGGCATTTCGGTGTCGAGCTCGTTCGGCAATTTCGCGCAATGCATCGGCCTCGCCTTTGCCACCGAGCGGATTCCCTTCGCCACCGCGATCGCGCCGATCTACGCCCAGAATGTCGAGGAATTCGCCGATGGTGCCGCCTATCTTCACGAGGTCTCCGGGGGGCGCTTCCAGTTCGGCATCGGCGTCGCCCACCCGCCCCGCCATGCGCGGCTCGGTATCACCCCGGGCCGGCCGCTCGCCGACATCCGTGCCTTTGTCGAGAAATTCAAATCGCATGATGGCAGCGGCCCATTGCCGCCGGTCATTCTCGCCGCGCTGCGCCGGCGGATGGTGGCACTCGCCGGCGAGATCGCCGACGGGCTGATTTTCGCCAATGGCAGCCGGTCGCATATGCGCCAGTCGCTGGCTGCCCTGCCCGTCGCCCGGCGCAGCGACCCGGCTTTCTTTATCGGCAACCGCATCCGCACCTGCATCGCCGGCGATGCCGCCGAAGCGAGGGAGGTGCTGCGGCGGACGATGGCCAATTACGCGCTGATGCCCTATTACCGCAACTATTGGAAAGAGGCGGGCTACATCGAGGAGATGAGTGCGGTCGAAACCGCCCTCGCCGAAGGCCGGGCCGCCGACGTGCCGCGCTGTTTCAGCGACCGGTGGTTTGCCGATGTGACCCTGTTCGGGCCGCCGGCGCAGATCCGTGACGGAGTGGCGGCATGGCACGACGCCGGCATCCGCACTCCGGTGCTGGTACCGCTCTCGGCCGATGGCAATCAGGAGACCGCGTTGCGCCAGCTATTCGCTGCCTTCGCCGATTGACCCGGCGGTCGATCCACCCCCTTATTTATGCGACGATCGTTCCGCCCCGCGCCATTTCGAGATCGTCCTTGTCCCTCGCTGCCACCCTGTTCCATCCGGCCGTTGCCGACTGGTTCGACCGCAGCTTTGCCGCTCCGAGCGCGGCGCAGGAAGCGGCGTGGCCGGAGATCGTCGGCGGCCAAAATACGCTGATCGCGGCACCGACCGGGTCCGGCAAGACGCTCGCTGCGTTTCTCGCAGCCATCGACGGGTTGGTGCGGCAGGGGATCGAAGGCCGGCTCGAAGACGCGACGCAGATCGTCTATGTCTCACCACTGAAGGCGCTGTCGAACGATATCGAGCGCAATCTCGCGGTCCCGCTGGCCGGCATCCGCGCCGCGTTGCGGCAGCGCGGGCTGCCCGAGGTCGAAATCCGCAGCTGGGTGCGCACCGGCGACACCACTCCGGGCGAGCGCGAGCGGATGCGCCGCAAGCCGCCGCATATCGTCGTCACCACACCTGAATCGCTCTACATCCTGCTCGGCTCTGAATCCGGGCGGCGCATGCTGGCGACGACGCGCAGCGTGATCGTCGATGAGATCCACGCGGTGGCGCCGAGCAAGCGCGGCGCGCATCTGGCGATCTCGCTCGAGCGGCTGACGGTGTTATGCGGCGGCAGCCTGCTACGCATCGGCCTCTCGGCGACGCAAAAGCCGATCGAGACCGTCGCCCGCTTTCTGGTCGGGGTCGGCCCTGCCGGTTCGCCCGAACCCGACTGCCGGATCATCGATACCGGGCATCGCCGAGCGCGCGATCTCGCGCTCGAACTTCCCGGCTCGCCGCTCGAACCGGTCATGTCGGGCGAGGTGTGGCAGCAGGTCTACGACCGCCTCGGCGAGTTGATCGAGGCCCATCGCACGACCTTGATCTTTGTCAATACCCGACGGTTGGCGGAGCGGGTGACGCGGGCCTTGTCGGAACGTATCGGCGCCGAGCGGGTGACCGCGCATCACGGCAGCCTCGCCAAGGAGCAGCGGCTCGATGCCGAGCAGCGGCTCAAGCATGGCGCGCTGAAGGCACTGGTCGCGACCGCCTCGCTCGAGCTCGGCATCGATATCGGCGATGTCGATCTGGTCTGCCAACTGGGCTCGCCGCGCTCGATCGCGAGTTTTCTGCAGCGGGTCGGACGCTCCGGGCACGCGCTCGCCGGCACGCCAAAGGGCCGGCTATTCCCGCTGTCGCGCGACGAGTTGGTCGAATGCGCTGCATTGATCGACAGCGTGCGCCGCGGCGAGCTCGACCGGCTGACGATCCCAGTGGCGCCGCTCGATGTCTTGGCCCAGCAGATTGTCGCTGAGACGGCGGCACAGGAATGGGGCGAGGACCAGCTCTATGCTCTGGTCTGCCGCGCCTGGCCGTATCGCGACCTGCCGCGCGCCGATTTCACCGCCGTGGTGGCGATGCTGGCCGAGGGGTTTGCAACCCGTCGCGGCCGGCGTGGTGCCCTGATCCATCATGACGCCGTCAACCATCTGCTGCGCGGCCGGCGCGGCGCCAGGCTGACCGCGCTGACCTCGGGCGGCACGATCCCGGACAATGCCGACTACCAGGTGCTGCTCGAACCCGAGAATCAGATCATCGGCACGGTCAACGAGGATTTCGCGGTCGAGAGCATGGCCGGCGACATCTTCCAGCTCGGCAATGCGGCCTACCGCATAGAGCGCGTCGAGCGCAGCACGGTGCGGGTCGAAGCGGCACCGGGCATGGCGCCGACCATCCCGTTCTGGCTCGGCGAGGCGCCCGGCCGCAGCGACGAGCTGTCGCAATCGGTGTCGCGACTGCGCGCCGAGATCGCCGCCCGGCTGCCATCCGACCCGGCGGGCGAGAATATCGTCGGCTGGCTTGCCGATCAGGTCGGTATTGCCGCACCGGCCGCTGGGCAGCTCGTCGAATATCTGGCCGCAGGGCACGCGGCACTCGGCGTCTTGCCGACCCGTGACACGCTGGTCTTCGAGCGCTTTTTCGACGAAGCCGGCGGCATGCAGCTGGTCATCCACTCACCCTATGGCAGCCGCATCAACCGCGCCTGGGGGCTGGCGTTGCGCAAGCGTTTCTGCCGTAAGTTCAACTTTGAATTGCAGGCGGCAGCGACCGAGGACAATATCGTGCTGTCCCTGACCCGCGCGCACAGTTTCGAGCTCGCCGAGGTCGCGCGCTACCTGCATTCGGCCAGCATCCGGCAGCTCCTGACCGAAGCGCTGCTCGACGCGCCGATGTTCATCACCCGCTGGCGCTGGGTCGCCGGGGTGTCGCTGGCGCTGCCGCGATTCCGCGGTGGCAGCAAGCTGCCGCCGCCTTTGGCGCGGATGCTGGCCGAGGATTTGATCGCCGCGATCTTTCCCGACCAGGTCGCTTGTGCCGAAAATCTGGTCGGGGCGCGCGAAATCCCCGACCACCCGCTGATCCGCCAGACGCTCGCCGATTGTCTCGGTGAGGCGATGGATCTCGATGGTCTGACGCGGCTGCTGGCGCGGCTCGAAACCGGCGACATCCAGATCGTTGCGCGCGACCTGACGGAGCCGTCGCCGCTCGCCCTCGAAGTGCTGTCGGCCAGGCCCTATGCCTATCTCGACGATGCGCCGCTTGAGGAACGTCGCACCCGCGCGGTGATGGCACGACGCTGGCTATCGCCCGAGGCGGCGGGCGATCTCGGCCGGCTCGACGCCCAGGCGATCGAGCGGGTGCAGGGCGAGGCTTGGCCCGAGCCGGCCAATCCCGACGAATTGCACGATGCGCTGGCCTGGCTGGGCTTTCTCGCCTCGAACGAGGTGAACGAGCCACAATGGCGCGAGTGGTTCGACGCGCTCGCCCGCGACAGGCGAGTGACGCAGATTTTGAGGCCGCAAACGACCTTGTGGGTCGCGGCCGAGCGGTTGTCGCAGTTCCAGGTGTTGTGGCCCGCGGCCAGGCTCGACCCGCCGATTGCTGTGCCCGAAGCCTATGCCGACCAGGTCTGGTCGCACGACGAAGCGCTCATCGAGATCGTGCGCAGCCGGCTCGAGGCGCTCGGGCCGGTCAGCGCCAAGGCTCTGGCGGCACCGCTCGGCCTCGCAGCCGATGACATCGCTGCAGCTCTTGCCGTGCTCGAAAACGAAGGCTTTGCGATGCGCGGCCGCTTCTCGCCGGAAGCAGCAGCGGAAGAATGGTGCGAGCGCCGGCTGCTGGCCCGCATCCATCGCTATACCGTCAACCGGCTGCGCGCCGAAATCCAGCCGGTCGCGGCGCGCGATTTTCTGCGCTTTCTGTTTGCCTGGCAGCGGATCACGCCGCAAACCCGCATGGAGGGACCGGACGCGCTCGAAATCCTGGTCCGCCAGCTCGAAGGTTTCGAGGCCCCGGCAGGCGCCTGGGAGAGCGAGATTCTGCCGGCTCGTCTCGATGCTTACGAGCCGTCCTGGCTCGACGAGCAGTGCCTCGCCGGACGCGTTGCCTGGGCGCGGCTGCGACCGCACAGTGTCCGCGCGAACGGCGGCGAGCGCAGCCTAAGTCCGGTGCGCACGACACCGATCACGCTGTTGACACGGCGCCATGCCGCCCTCTGGGCCTCACTGTCCCCGACGGACGAGCCGCCTCGGCCGAGTTCGCGGGCGCGAGCGGTCGCCGACTGCATCCGGCAATATGGTGCCTCGTTCTTCGACGAGCTGGTCGACGGGACCGGGCTGCTGCGCCCCCAGGTCGAGGAGGCGCTGGCCGAACTGGTGGCGCTCGGCCTCGTCAATTCCGACAGCTTTGCCGGGTTGCGCGCGTTGCTGATGCCGTCCGATCGCTGTGGGGGGCGCGCCGGACGGCGGCGAGACAGCACGATGTTCGGCATGGAGGACGCCGGCCGCTGGGCACTCGCCCGCGGCACCCGGCAGCAACGGGACCTGCCCGAAGCCGTCGAGCATCTGGCTCGCACCCTCTTGTTGCGCTATGGCGTCGTGTTCTGGCGGTTGCTCGAACGCGAGGCCCTGTGGCTGCCGCCATGGCGCGATCTGCTGAGGGTCTATCGCCAGCTCGAAGCGCGGGGTGAAATCCGCGGCGGTCGTTTCGTCGCCGGCTTCGCCGGCGAGCAGTTCGCGTTGCCGGACGCGGTGGGCCTGCTGCGTGAAATCCGCCGCCAGGCGGAGACGGGCAGCCTCGTTTCGCTGTCGGGGGCCGACCCGCTGAACCTCGCCGGGATCCTGACCCCGGGCCCGAAGCTCGCCGGCTTGACCGGGAACCGCGTGCTCTATCGCGACGGCGTGCCGCTCGCTTTTCTCGCCGGCGGCGAGGTGCAGCTGTTCGCCACACTCGACCCGGCCGCGCGCTGGGCCGCTACCAAGACGCTGCTGCGCGGTGCGGCGCCGGCCTCGCTCAAGGCCCGGGCCTGACCGGGTCGGGCATCCGAACGAGCCTGCTGGCGGCGCGCCGTCATGATTTCTGCGCAAGACCGGACAGCAGCTGGTCGAATTTCGCGACCGTCGGCTCGCCGGTGAATTTCGTGCCGTTGACAAAGAAGGTCGGGGTCGCATTGACGCCGAGCTGGTTGCCGGCCGCGAGGCGGCTCGCCAGGACCTGATTTTCGAGTGTCTTGTCGTTGAGGCACTTGCCGACCTCATCCTTGCTCATGCCGCCGAGCTCGGCCAGCCGGGTCAACTCGGCCTGATAGTCGGGGGCCTCGACCCACTTGTCCTGGTCTGCAAAAAACGTGTCGACATAGGCGTAGAAGCGGCCGGGTGGCGCGCAACGCGCGATCATCGAGGCGTGCACTGCCTCGTCATCGAGCGGAAAATCGCGCAGCACCAGCTTGGCCTTGCCGGTATCGATCCATGTTTTCTTGATCGCCGGCAGAACATCCTCGGCGAAATGGGCACAGTGCGGGCAGGTCATCGAAGCGTATTCAATGATCGTGATCGGCGCGGTCGGGCTGCCGAGAATGCGGTCGTTCCGGGTGACCGCCAGCAGGTCCTGCGCCGCATCGCTCGCACTCGGCTGCGCGCAGGCCACCGGCAGCACCGCCGACGAGATCGTGGCGACGGCCAGCAGGCTCAGCGAGGCAGCCCAGATTTTCCGCATCTGCATGGTCCTTCTACAACCTGTTGAGGGTATTGCGTTACGATCTAACGTGCAATGGTCCCCGCGGCGTCATCTGCGCGAAGCCGCGACGGCCCGCCCGAGCCGGACGAGGGCCGCGCGCAGCAGCGGATCGGCGACATCGGCGATATGCTGATCGAGCGTCCGGTTCTCGCACGGGGGCGCGAGCGGCAACGTGGCCGGGGCGAGCCGCATGGTCGGCGATACTTGCACCAGCCTCAGCCGGGTCACCATCCGCCGGCCAAAGAACAGGTTGATCCGCTCGACCAGTAATGGCGCACGGTGCTGCACTTCGAGTGCCGCGACAGGTGCCGTATGTAGCTTCAGGGTACCGTCGCTGCCGAGCCTCGCAGGCCAGGTGACCGCCGCCCATTCGGTGCCGACGATCGCCGGCCAACCGGCCTTGAGCCGGGCCAGCATTCCGCCGCCGCGCCTGCAGATCACCGGGCGGGCAAGCCTCGATACGGCGACACCGACCGCACGAAACCCGGATTCGCGCTCGCCGCCGGCCACGCCGGGGTCTAGGCTTGGCGGCGGATCTTCAGCGCTCATTTTCGTGCCCCGCTCCGCTCCCTGCCCACCCGTGGCCGCGCCCCGCCCCGAACCGCTGCTCGATTGGTATGATCGCCACCGACGGCGGTTGCCGTGGCGCGCGCCACCCGGCGCCATTCCCGACCCATATCGGGTCTGGCTCAGCGAGATCATGCTGCAGCAGACCACGGTAGCCGCGGTCGGACCGTATTTTGATCGATTCGTGTCGCGCTGGCCCGATCTTTCGGCGCTTGCCGCGGCCTCGCTCGACGAAGTGCTGCAAGCCTGGCAAGGGCTTGGCTATTATGCCCGCGCCCGCAACCTCCATGCCTGCGCCCGGACCGTGGCAGAGCGTCTCGGCGGCGTCTTTCCAAACACGATCGAGGGTCTGCGCGCTCTGCCTGGGATCGGCGACTATACCGCGGCGGCGATCGCCGCGATCGCCTTCGACCGACCGGTTGCCGCGGTCGATGGCAATGTCGAGCGGGTCGTTGCCCGCCTCTACGCGGTCGAGGAGCCGCTGCCCGACGCTAAGGCTCGCCTGAATGCACTCACCGTGGCGCTGGTGCCGCGGTCCCGGGCCGGCGATTTCGCCCAGGCGATCATGGATCTCGGGGCCACGATCTGCACGCCGCGCCGGCCGCGCTGTGTGCTGTGTCCATGGCGCGGGGCATGCGCTGCCGCCACCGGCGGTGCACCCGAAAGGCTGCCGCTGTCGGCACAGAAGCCGGAAAGGCCGTTGCGCTACGGGGTGGCGTTCTGGCTGACGCGGGCCGACGGGGCCGTGCTCCTGCGCCGCCGGCCGGAAAAGGGCTTGCTCGGCGGCATGATCGAGGTCCCGTCCACGGCGTGGCGGACCGCTCCCTGGACGTTCGCCGAGGCTGTGGCCGCGGCGCCGAACGCGGCCCACTGGTCGCAATTGCCGGGTATCGTTCGGCACGGCTTCACTCATTTTCGTCTCGAACTCGCGGTCATCGCCGCACAACAGGAAGGTGACGGTGACGCGCGAGGGCTATGGAGCCCGCTCGCCATCCTTGGCGAGCACGCGCTGCCGACCCTGATGAAAAAGGTGGTCCGTCACGCGATCTCGGCGCTGGCCATCAGCTCCGGCGACAGCCCTTCCAGCAAGGAGAACTCGCCGGCGAGCGCGGCGCGCACCGGGGCGAAGGAGCGGCGATGATGCGGTGTTGGCCCGAGAGCCTGAATCGCCGCGCCATGCTCGCGTGTCGCATAGCCGACATTGGTCTCCCAGCCATAGCCCCGATAGCGGCGGGCAAGCGTGCGCATGATCCGGTCGCGCGTGACCTTGGCCACGACCGAGGCGGCGGCGATCGAAAAGCTGAGCCCATCGCCCTTGACGACGGTCGTAACGGCGCAAGCAAGCGGCGGCGCCACATTGCCATCGACAAGGGCCAGATCGGGGCGGGCGCCGAGCGCCGCGGTCGCACGCGCCATCGCCAGCAGCGCCGCGCGCAGGATGTTGATCCGGTCGATTTCGCGTGCGCTCGCCGCACCGACGCCGACATGAACCGTACCGCGAGCGGCGCAGCGGCGCAGCGTTTGGTAACAGGCCTCGCGCTCGGCGGCACTCAGCACCTTCGAATCGTCGAGCCCGTCGCGCAGCGCCCTAGGGAAGCGGCGCGGATCGAGGATCACCGCAGCCGCGACGACCGGCCCGGCCAGCGGGCCGCGCCCGGCTTCGTCAATGCCGCAGACAATCCCCTTATAGCGCCGCTCGATTGCGAAATCCGGCATCGCCCCTCCGCGGCGCCGCTTCTGCCATGCTCCGGCCGTAAACGGCAAGCGGGACCTCGCCGGTCTGGCGGCAGCGCCACGGCGCGCTATGTTAAGCTCATGTGGTTTCTCGACGATCGCAGGCGGGGCTTGGCAGCGCTGGTACGCGTACTAGGGGTCGCCTTGCTGGCCATTCTCTGGTGCTGCGCGGGAATCGCCCCTGCGCACGCCTTCGACGTCTTCGCCAGCCACCAGGTTACGACGCAATTTGCAACTGCCGCCGGCCAGCCGATGGCCAATGCCGAAGTACGGGTGTTCGCGCCAGGCAATTTGAAAACGCCGGTCGAGACCGGGCGTACCGATGCTCAGGGCAAGTTCATGTTCGGCGCCGATCGGGACGGCATGTGGACTGCCGAGGCGCGTACTCCGAGCGAGGTCGCCCGGGTTATGATCCGGGTTGGCGGCGATGCGCCCCAACAGCAATCGCGAGTGTCCCCTTATGTCCTGATTGGCGGGCTCGTGCTGCTGGTAGTGCTGGCATGGTGGTTCCGGCTCGTCCGGTGGCGCGCCCGGCGGCGGCCGTGATGCCCGGACCTCCCGTCCCGCATCGCCATGGGGTTGCCGCATCCCGGCGGCGCTTTGACGACGAGGAGAACAATGGCGACAACGATGATCCTGACCGGCGACGTCAATCTGATGAACGTCACCGACCCGATGGTGCCATTCGCCGTCGCCCGCGACGAGCTGCGCACCGCCGACATCGTCTTCAGCAATCTCGAATGCTGTCTCTATTCGCCGCCAGGCGGGCATTCGCTGGAGCGCGAAGGGTTCTTCGCCGACCCGGAGATCGCCGGCGAAGCACTGGTTTCGGCAGGCATCGCTGCGGTCGGTGTCGCCAATAACGTCAATTACGGCGAGGCCGCGATCCTCTCGTCGCTCGACCGGCTCGATCGGCTCGGCATCGCCCATACCGGCGCCGGAGCCGATCGCGCGGCCGCGCGTGCTCCGGCCATCGTCACCCGCAACGGCGTGCGGTTCGGCTTTTTACAACGCAGCTCGGTCTATTGGCCGACCAATCACGAGGCTGGCGACCGCTCGCCGGGGATCGCCGTGATCCGCGGCCACACCGCCTATCAGGTGCCGGCGCACGGTTCACGACCGCCGCCCAACCGGCCGGGGGTACCGCCAAAGATCGTGACCTGGGCCGAGCCAAACGATTTGCAGCGTCTCGCCGCCGACATCGCCGCATTGCGGACCGGAGCCGATGTCGTGGTCGCATCGTTTCACTGGGGCCTGAACCGCGAGGTGTTGCAATATATGAGTGAGATCGCCCACACCGCGATCGATGCTGGCGCCGACCTGGTCATCGGTCACGGCCCGCATTATTCGCTGCCGGTAGAAGTCTATCGCGGCAAGCCGGTCTTTTACGGGCTCGGCAGCTTTTCGTTTCACACCGGGCATGGCGGCCTCGCGCATGGCGACTGGCTCGGCATGATGGCGCGGGTCTCGTGGCGCGGCAGTGCGATCGAACGCGCCGGGTTCCGGTTCGTCCGCCATGATGCACGTAACCGCACGCTACCATGCGCGCTCGCCGACGAGGCAGCCGCATTCGACGAAATCGCCCGCGAAAGCATTGCCCTCGGCGCAGTGCTGCGCGGCGACGGCGACGAGGTTAGCATCACGCTGGGGACTTGACGCCACCCGATCGCTGGCGGATTTAGACATGTCCGTCGCGGGACATCGCACCAAACGATAGGAAGAAAATGCCCAGCATCACTTATGTCCACGCTGACGGCACGCGCCAGGTGCTCGACGTGCCGATCGGCACCAGCGTCATGCGCGGGGCGATCCTCAACAATATCGATGGGATCGTTGCCGAATGCGGCGGCGAGATGATGTGCGCGACCTGCCACGTCTATGTCGAAGAGCCGTATCTCGACCGCACTCCGGCACAATCGGACGACGAGAAGGCGATGCTCGAATTCACCGCCAGCGATCGCCGCCCGAATAGCCGGCTCAGCTGCCAACTGGTGGTCACCGCAGAGATGGACGGGCTCGTCGTCCATCTGCCAGAGACGCAGGTCTGATGGCCGACCCGGTCGTCGCCATCGTCGGCGCCGGCCAGGCCGGCTTCCAGACAGCGTCCTCGCTGCGGCAGGAGGGGTTCGGCGGTCGCATCGTGCTGATCGGCGACGAAGGCGCCCTGCCCTACCAGCGGCCACCGCTGTCAAAATCCTATCTCGCCGGTGAAAGCGGCCGCGAGGAGCTATGGCTGCGACCACGGGCGTTTTACGAGAAAGAACGGATCGAGCTGCGGACCGGCCAGCGCGTCATCGCAATCGACCGTCCGGGACGACGGCTGCGCCTCGACGACGGTGGCGAGATCGCCTGCGATCATGTCGTTCTCGCCACTGGCGCGCGGTTTCGTCCGCTGCCAGTGCCGGGAGCGGAACTCGATGGCGTGCTGCCGCTGCGCACACTCGCCGACGCCGACAGTTTGCGGGAGCGGCTCGCCGGACTCGGCGAGGTGGTCGTCGTCGGAGCCGGGTTTATCGGCCTCGAATTCGCCGCGGTGGCGCGCGCCGCCGGGGTCGCGGTGCACATTGTCGAGGTCACGCAGCAGCCGATGGGCCGCGTCGTCTCGGCGCCTATCTCTCAGTTCTACACCGGCGCGCATCGCGGCTCCGGCACGACAATCTCGCTCGGCACGGGCGTCGCTCGCATCCTCGGCGCCGCCGGCAAGGCGAGTGCAGTCGAGACCAGCGACGGCCGGACATTGCCGGCAAATCTCGTTCTGGTCTGCATCGGTGTCGTGCCCAATGCTGAGATCGCAACGGAGGCTGGGCTCGCTGTCGACAACGGTATCGTCGTCGATGAGCTGCTGGCCACCGGTGCTGCGGAAATCTCCGCGATCGGCGATTGCGCCAATTTCCCAACCCGATTTGCCGGCGGCGGGCGGGTGCGTCTCGAATCGGTGCAGAATGGCGTCGACCAGGCGCGCGCGGTAGCTGCCCGCATCACCGGCAAACCCGCCCCCTATGACAAGGTACCGTGGTTCTGGAGCGACCAGGGCGCGCTCAAATTGCAGATCGCCGGGCTTGTTGCCGGCCATGATGCGTCCGTGGTACGCGGCGATCCGGACAGCGGCAGCTTCTCGGTATTCTGCTTTCGCGATGGCCGGCTGATCGGTGTCGAATCGGTCAACCGGCCGGCTGATCACATCGTCGCCCGGCGCCTTCTCGCCGGCGATCCGCAGCTCACCGCCGACGAGGCCGCCGACGAGAGCTTTGATCTGCGCGCACACGCCTCTCGCAGGCCATGACCGGCGCCATCCTGATCCGTGGCGGGCTGGTTATCGACGGCAGCGGTCGGCCGGGCGTGGTCGGCGACATCGCCGTGCGCGACGGACGTATTGCTGCGGTCGGGGGTTCGCTGCCGGCGGACGGCGCCGCCATCATCGACGCCGCCGGACTGGCGGTGACTCCCGGCTTTATCGACATCAAGACCCATTCCGATTTCACGTTGCCGATCAATCCCAAGGCCGAGAGCAAGGTACGTCAGGGAGTGACCACCGAGATCGTCGGTCATTGTGGGTTCTCGACGGCACCGGTTCTGCCCGGCAAGCTTGCTCTGATCCGTGACTATCTGAGCGCCAGCGCGCCCTGGCTGCCGTTTCGCGAGCTGGGATTTCGCGAATATCTCGACAGCTTTCCGGCGACGGCGGTCAATGTCGGTATGCTGGTCGGCCACCACACGCTGCGGCTCAATGTGATGGGGATGGCGGCGCGGGCACCAAGCCAGGCCGAACTCACCCAGATGGCCGCACTGCTGGAAGATGGGCTCGCCGCGGGGGCGCTGGGGCTGTCGACCGGGCTGTTCACGCCGCCCGGCAGCTATGCCCGACGCGCCGAGATCGTGGCGTTGTGCCAGGTGCTGAAGCGCCATGGCGCCGCTTATTTCACCCATATCCGCGACGAAGCGAACCAGGTCTTCGAGGCGGTCGACGAAGCGATCGACATTGCCCGGACCTGCGGCGTCCATGTCGAGATCGTCCATCTCAAATGCTCGGGTCTCGACAATTGGGGCAAGGCGGCGCGCATCCTGGCGATGATCGCGGCGGCACGGGCCGAGGGCGTGGCTATCGATTGTGACGCCTATCCATATGCCGCCGGCAGTAACCCCTTGAAGAACCTGTTGCCGCAATGGGTGCAGTCCGGTGGGGTGGATGCGATGCTGGAGCGCTTGGCGCTGCCGGAGACGCGTGCCCGGATCGGCGCCGAGATCGCGCGCGACGGGCTCAACAATTGGGGCCGCATCCCGGGTTGGGACTGCGTTCAGATCTCGATCTCACCCCTTCTGCCGCAGCATGCCGGGCAGACCATCGCCGCGATCGCCGCGGCTCGCGGCTGTGACCCGATCGATCTCGTTTGCGATTACCTGATCGAGGACGCGGCGGCAACGCGGGTGCTGATCACCTCGATCTCCGAGGATGACATTCGCGCGATCGTGCGCTCGCCCATCGCACTTGTCGGCTCGGACGGCAATTGCGTCGCCGATTACGGCGTCGTCAGCCAGGGCATGCCGCACCCGCGCTTCTACGGCACGTTCCCGCGGATCATTGGCCGTTACGTGCATGACGAGGGGCTGCTGCCGCTCGAAACCGCCGTGCGCAAGATGACCGGGGCGACAGCCCAGGCATTGCGGCTTTCCGACCGCGGGCTGCTGCGGCCGGGCTTTCGCGCCGATATCGCGATCTTCGATCCAACTGATTTCAGAGACCTCGCAACCTATGCCGAGCCCCACCGATACCCGAGCGGCACGCGCACCACGGTGCTGGTCAACGGCACCGTGGTCGTCGCCGAGGCCCGGCATACCGACGCGCTGCCGGGACGGGTGTTGCGCCGCACCGCCGACGGCAACGTCGCTTGATTGAAATTCACTCGGTGGCGGCGACCGCCAGCAACTCGATTTCGTCGCGACGACACCCACAAGAGAGCACGGCGAACCCGAGCGGCATTACCGGGTGTTGACCATCTCGCTGGCCGCGGGTGATGATCGGCGACGGCTACACCATCGCCGATCTGTCGGCCTAGGTTGGCCAGGCCGGGCCTCGCACATGCTGACGGACGAAGTGGGCCCGTTAGCCGCCGTCCCCATTTGCCGCGGCTCTTTCAAACAATCGACGCCACGCCGCCGAAGATGACCAATTTCTCGGGAGACGTGCCGACGACGCTTCGGCCGAATGGTACCAGTGCTAAAAATTCGCAGCTACCGCCCGATGCCTTGCGCGCCGGCGGGCACGTCGTAGAAGGCAAGTATCATCGACACGCTGGTGTAGTGGCCCATCAGGCAAATCACATCGGTGATGCCGACATGGCCGAGCGCTTCGACCGCACGGTCATACAAGCCCTGCGGGACCCAGCGCGAATTGGCGAGGCAGGTGGCCATCTCGTAGACGACCTGCTCGCGCTTGTCGGAGAACGAGGTCGGCAGCCCGGACAACATCGCCTCGACCTTGTCGGCCGGCAACCCGGCCGTCTTGGCGGCGCGCTCGTGGGCAGCGGTCGGATAAGCCGAACGCCACTTGCTATTGATGATGACGACGGCGATCTCACGCTCGCGCTCGCTCAGCGAATAGCCGGTGCGGAAATGGGCGCCGAACGGCCCCACGACCTTGGCCAGCTTTGGGTTGTGCACCAGGATCTTGTTCGGTCCGCCGAGCGCGCCCCGAGTGGCCATTAAAGAGCGATAGCCTTCCTGCTGTTCGGCGGTCATCTGGTCATAGGGGATTTCGGCATAGCGGCCGAACGTCGGTGTCTCCGGCATTTCGGGTTTCTCCCTGATCTGGCTTTTAAGCTGGCGGGTTAGCGGGCTATGCCTTCGGCGCCAGCAGGCACGTCGTAGAATGCCAAGGTCATCGATACCATCGAGTAATAACCCATCAGGCAGATCACATCAGTGATGCCGACATGGCCCAACGCCTCGACCGCACGATCGTAAAGCCCCTTTGCGACCCAGCGCGAATTGGCAAGACATGTCGCCATTTCATAGATCACCTGTTCGCGCTTGTCCTCGAACGAAGTCGGCAGCCCCGACAGCAGGGCTTCAACCTTGTCGGCCGGCAATCCGGCTGCCTTGGCGGCGCGTTCGTGCGCGTTGGTCGGATAGATCGAATGCCATTTGCTGTTGATGATGACGACGGCGATTTCGCGCTCGCGCTCGCTGAGCGAGTAGCCGGTGCGGAAATAGGCCCCCAGCGGTCCCGCAGCCTTGGTCAGTTTCGGGTTGTGCACCCAGATCTTGGTCGGTCCCGGCAGGCGTCCGCGATTTTCGATCAGCGAGCGATATCCGTCCTGCTGCTCCGGCGTCATCTGGTCATAGGGGATTTCGGCATAGCGGCCAAAAGTCGGCGTCTCGGGCATGTCGGGGTTTCCTTCCCAGGGCTGAATTGGTGAGCCATCCTGCAACAGCCGCACGACTCTGTCGATACGGGGGCGAATCAAACTTGAGGGCCGCTCCGGCGCCGTCCGCTGCTCTGGCATTTTACCTGTCGGTATCGTAGTCTTGGCACCTTGAGCAGGGAGTGGGCCGATGCCGGCGCGAAGCGGAAAACAATACCTCGCGGGGCTGCGCGAACAGGAGCGGGAAGTCTGGATCGGCGGCGAGCGAGTGCGCGACGTCACCACCCATCCGGGGCTCAAAGGGGGTGCGCAAGCCATCGCCTCCCTTTACGACCTGCAGAACGATCCGAAGTTGCGTGAAACGATGACCTATGTATCGCCGACGAGCGGTGACCGCGTCGGACTCTCATTCATCATTCCACGCACCCGTGAGGACCTTGAACAACGCCGAGAGATGATGTCGAACTGGGCGCGCACCACCTGTGGGATGATGGGCCGCTCGCCCGATTTCATGAACGTGACCTACGCGGCCTGGGCTGGGGCTGCCGAGTTCTTCGCACAGGGACGGCGTGAATTTGGCGAGAACATGCGCCGGTACTATGAATACATCCGCGAAAACGACCTGACCCTGACCCATGCGCTGATCAACCTGCAGCGCAGCCGCACTATTTCGGGCGCGTTCAACCTGCAGGAAGGAACGGCCTTGCAGGTCGTGCGCGAGACCGACGCCGGGATCATTGTCCGCGGCGCCCGCATTCTCGCCACTCTGGGGCCGCTCGCCGACGAGATCGGCGTCTACTCGCCGCGCATGGGCCGCCATACCGAGGGACATAGCCCGTTCGCGCTGAGCTTTGCGATTCCGTGCGGCACCAAAGGCCTCAAATTCCTGTGTCGCGACAGCTTCGACCAGGGCCGCTCGCATTTCGACCAGCCGCTCGGCTCGCGTTTCGAGGAGATGGATTGCATCGTCTTGTTCGATGATGTGCTGGTGCCGTGGGAGCGGGTGTTTCTGTTGGGCGATGTCGACCGGCTCAACGCTACGGCCAACGCCACCCATTCCTCGGCGCATTCGGCCCATCAGGGAGCGGTGAAAAATCTCGCCAAATGCGAGTTCGTGCTCGGTGTCGCCCTCTTAATGACCCAGGCGATCGGCAACGCCCACCTGCCGAATGTCGAGGAGCGGATCGGCGAGCTGATGCTGACGACGCAACTAACCCGCGCCTGCATGCGCGCCGCCGAGGCCGATGCCAAGCTCGACGAATGGGGAGTGATGACCCCTGACCTGCTGATGGTCGAAAGCCCGCGCAACCTGTTCATGACCGCCTATCCGCGGATGATCGAGATCCTGCAATTGCTGGGGTCATCGAGTTTTCTGCTGACCCCGAGTGAAGCGGATTTCAAGGGTCCGCTGGCGCCTGCGATCGAGCAATACCTGGCCACCGACAGCATGGCGGCCCGTGACCGGGTCAAGCTGTTCCGACTGGCCTGGGACATCGCCGGCAGCGCTTTTGGCAGTCGCCAAGTGCTGTATGAGCGGTTCTTTGCCAGCGACCCGTTGACGCGGGCTCGTGCCCTCGCCAACATCTACCCGAAAGCGGAAGTCATGGATCGCGTCCTCGACTTTCTCGGGCGCGACGACGATCGCCCGTGACGGAGGCAATGATGAAAAAGCCGATGTATCTACAGCACGTCAATCTCTATGTGCGCGATGCCGACCGCTCGAAGCAGTGGTACGAGGATCTGCTTGGGCTGCACACCTACGAATACCGGCCCGGCTGGGCCGCCTTCATGTCCGCCGACACCGAGCAGTCGCACGAGGTGGCGCTAATGCAATTGGGGCCGGAGGCGCCGTTGCAGCAAAAGGGGCAGGTCGGCCTCAATCATTTGGCTTGGCGGCTCGAATCGCTCGACGACCTCAAGGATTTCTATCATCACTTGCAGGAAAAGAGGCAGCCGATCGAGCGCATCGCCGATCACGGTATCTCGCTCGGCATCTATCTGCGCGATCCCGACGGCAACGGCGTCGAGGTGTTCTACGAGATGCCGCGTACCGAATGGCCGGTCGATTACCACGTCTTCACCCGCGAGAAGACCGGCAGTGGCCGTTTTCCCGGCCCGTGGGACAATGACGAGGCATTCATGCGGCCATCATTGGCACCGGCACCGCAGCCGGTAGCCGCGCCGTAACCGCGGTTCTCCGGATCGAGCCGATTGTACAGGCGCAGGTCGTTGCTACCGTTTGATCGACTTGGTCATTGTAGTGCCGGCGTTGAGTGTTATGGCCGGGCTAGTCCCGGCCATCTCGCCGTTACTCCGGGCATTGGCGGCGCGCGGCTACCGCGATGATGAACACCATCGATCAGGTGTGCCGCCTCGTCCTAAAACAGGACATCGAAGAATTCCTGTTTTATGAAGTGGAATTGCTCGACGAGCGGCGCTACCAGGAGTGGCTGACGCTGCTCGCTCCCGACATCCGCTATTGGATGCCGATGCGGCGCAATGTCAAAATTGGCGAGCACGAGCGCGAATTCACTCGCCCCGACCACGACATCAACTGGTTTGACGAGGGCCGGGAGACGCTGGAGCGGCGCGTCAAGCAGATCCTCACCGGGATCCATTGGGCCGAGGAACCGGTCTCGCGCATTACCCACATCGTCTCGAACGTGCAATTGCTGCGAGCGACTCCATCGGTCACGGAACCTGCCGAGGTCGCGACCAAATGCCGGTTCCTAATCTACCGCAACCGGGTCGAGACCGAGACCGACATCCTGGTCGGGAAGCGAGAGGATCTGCTGCGCCGGGTCGGCGATGGCTGGCAGATCGCCCGCCGCAAGATCGTCCTCGACCAGAACGTGTTGATGAGCAAAAACCTGACATTCTTCTTTTGAGCCGCATCTCCGCGGCCGGTTCGAGAGTCCATTTCGCCGCGCTATCTGGCATTTGGCTGAGGGTATCGGCCCGCAAGCGTGCCAAAGCGATGCGCAGCAGCGCGAACGGGCGAGGACTCGGGTACGATCGAACTGGATAAAGCGGGATTGTCGATACCCGGGCCGAACGCGATCGAGAGCTCGTTAGCATGGGGAGAGTACGAAGTAGGAGGCCATAAGCGCCAAGGCGAGAGAAGCTCCGGGTGCGTCAATACCCGGCCCGCTGTCAACGAACAACCCCCAGCGAGTGTGAAACTCTCGACAGCGGAACGCGATTAGGTCGTGGACTGATAATGGCTGATCGTGATGCGAAGGCCAGCGCGGGCGACAGCCGCGAGGCAGTTCCTGGCGAGCTTGTCGTAACGTGTGGCGATGCGTCTGAGATGCTTGAGCTTGTTGAAGAAGCGCTCGATCAGGTTACGGTGGCGGTAGAGCTCGGGATCGACCGCCCGCACGACCTTCACATTGCTCTGCGACGGGATGTGGGCGGTGGTGCCGCGGGCTGCGAACAGATCGATGATGGCGCGGGCGCTGTAGCCGCGGTCGGCGATGGCATCGCGCGCGGGCCGCAGGCCATCGATGAGGGTCGGCAGCGTGGTCTTGTCGGACGCTTGGCCGGGCGTCAGGACCAGTCGAACCGGGAGGCCATCGCGATCGACGACGGCATGGATTCGACGGCATGGATTTTGGTGCTCAGTCCTCCACGAGAACAGCCGATGGCGTGATCCGGGCCCCCTTTTTTCCGCCGCCGGCGTGCTGATGGGCGCGGATGATCGAGGAGTCGATGAGATGCAGCGACGCCGCAGACCGCTCGGCCAGGCGCTCGAAAATCGGCAACCACACGCCCGCCTTGGCCCAGCGGTTGTAGCGGTTGGCGACCGTTGTATAGGGACCGTAGCGCTCCGGCCGATCGCGCCACGGCGAGCCGGTTCGCAGCGTCCAGAAAATGCCGTTCAGAACGCGCCGGTCGTCCACGCGCGGCACCCCGCGCGGCTTGTCGGGAAGAGCGGCGCGATCATCGCCCATTCCGCGTCGGTGCGGTCGAACCTTGCCATCCTCAAGCTCCCGCAGTTTGGAAGCTTGAATCACATCCCCCCGAAAAGGGGAATCCCTTTTATGAGTACAGGACCTAGGCGCCGATCACCGTGAAAACGGAGCCCTTGTTCGACGACCGCACTTTCGATTCGTTGGCTCTGGGCTGGGTAGCCGATCGTCTCGGTGAGAGGACCATTTGCTACTGTCGCCAATGCTCCGGGGGAGCTCTATCGGTAATTTAGAGGGCCGCTTTGCCTGATGGTGATAGGGCGCGCTGTCGCGTTACCACGCCACGCCGAGAAATCCCGGTTTGTCCTGCCACGATCAAGAAGTTGCACGCTCGTCAGCATCGCAGTGAGCAACATCTGCCCGTCGTACCGCCGCAATCTCGTCATATTCCCGTCACACCCCTGATATCGGGCTGGGCATTATCGCTCTGAGCGTCAAATAAACGTCTAATACCCGTCTGTAGCGTCAACTCCGCGGTTTGATTTACTATGTCTACTCACAAAAACCTTGAAAGCCCGCGACATTCCGATCACTTAAATATTGACATTCTGCTAAATTGTTGACAATATAATCACATGCTCTGGGCCCGGCATAAAACCAATCAATTGCCGATCATTGTTGGCTAGTATCTCTGGCGTCGGAGGAGAGAAATGAGCCTAATCTTTCCGAACATCGTTCCCAAGAACAATTTGCGTCTGCCAGATGCGCTGACGATCAAGCACGGGCCCGCCCCGCTGCTCGCACGGTTTGTACTGGAAGGTGACAAGACTGCCAGGGAGATTGGTGTCCGTCTCCGCCTCCGCCACGACTTCCAGGAATTGCTGTTCTTGAACCGACAAAAAGTCGCCAACGGCACCTGGTATCCTTTAATGAGGATGTTCAATCCTGAATATTCTGAATTAATTCCAGAGAATTCATACTGGATTTCCGGCGAAGACGAGTCTGGAGAGATCGTATCCACCCATGCTGGTCATATTCACTTCTGGCCCAACACGACGCTGAAACAAGAAGCAAATGCAATGCTTTATGGATCCCGCGATGCCACACAGAAGTGCATGGTGACAGCCCCTGATGCCGAATTGATTACCGGTATCGTCCTATATGGCGGCTCGGCTTGGGTGCGCCCGGATTATCGTGGTAAGCGCCTATCTCAGCTGCTGCCGAGAATTGGCCGCGCCTATGCTGCCGCGCGTTGGCCGCTCGATTGGGGGATTTCGATCGTCGCACCAATTTTGCTTCAAAAAGGAGTTGCATCGGGTTACGGTTACAAGCACGCTAGCCACAGCATCATCTTTCCCGATGCACCTACCGGAGCGGTCGAAAATGTTCTGGTGAGCGTTTCGGCGGCAGAAGCTTACGACGACTTCATGGAGATCCTTACCAATGGCTTCTTCGAGTCGGCAGCTTCAAATTTGACTGCGGGTTCGTCGGGCAATGTTCTCGACAACATCGACACGAGGACTTCGTCCGAGGAAGTCTTCCACGGAAGCAACAACCGTTCATAACGTGTCGTGAACAGCTTTTGCTGGCCTGGGGTTGCTTGGATCGCAGCAGTGACATGGTCGTAACGTGGCTGACCGGTTACGGCCACACTTCTGTAAAAATCTGAGACCCACCCTCCGTAATCCTTGTCCGGCTGATTTTCGACGCTCTCGCCAATTCCATGGAACTGATAATCGGTTTGGAGCCATCGGAAACCGTCACCGATGAAGCGGAATACTGGGTCGCTCCAATCGGGCCTAACTCCGAAGATCATCATACGCGACAACATTCTCTGTTTGATCGCAAAAGATATTACGCTGGGATCGAAGTGGCCGAACGACATGCGCCATTTTTGTGCCAACAGATGAAGCGGGCCGTTGTCGCCATCATATAGTTTCGAATAATCCTGCGGCTCAACTAGGAATCGATCCTTGGCCTTCGGAGAGAACTTTGGCGCACACAATTCCGATAATCGTGATACCGCTAAATCTGACGCCGGAAAAATTTCAGATTGCCACGATGTTGCGAAATATTTGATACGAAACAGACGCACCGTAGATATCAGTAACTGTTGTTGAACCGCGAGCAATCCAGCGAGCTCGACATTGCGTGGATGCAACTCGATTTCGATTACAGACTGATCGAGAATTTGGAACTTGACAAATCCGAGATTTTTCACTGCAAAAGCGGCGGCGTCATAATCGGGGTTGGGGTCACCAATGGCGGCGAGAAACTCGGTGCTATTCTCGACGACCCATTGCCCGTCGGGGGTGACCAGCATGGTCAGTCGTTGCACGGCAGCCTTCTCAGCACTCATCACGGTCCTCGAACGATCGCTCGCCGGTTTTTTTACGCTACAGCAAGAAGATTAACCAAGAGTGAATCCGGTCGAAGCAGTGGTCGCAGCTGCAAGCAGCGTTGCCGCGGACAGGGTTTGTTAACAATTTCATGCTTCCCTGCGGATCATGTCGAGACCATCGCCATCCACGATAGCGATGCCGACGTTGCACCAAGCATCGGCGAGTGGCACGAGGCTCGTGCGCTCTGTGGAGGATGAGGGTTGAAAGTATCGGTACGGGGGATGTGGCATTGTGCAGTGACTGTC
>Ga0335075_10000844_pt1 | contig 51858 bp, 40 predicted proteins | sample Lox_Sample_24_FD_206723 | JGI IMG/M metagenome (GOLD analysis project Ga0335075, IMG submission 206723) | Soil microbial communities from Loxahatchee National Wildlife Refuge, Florida, United States - Lox_Sample_2.4 | ecosystem: Environmental > Terrestrial > Soil > Wetlands | place: USA... | reverse complement strand
CATTGTGGTCATCAAAAACCACCGCCAGGGGTCGCGTCAAGGAGATCGCGCGCGCGGCCCGGACGCGAACCTAGAACGGGACGGTCGCGGTTTCCTTCGGCTTCACGACCACGGGCTTCGGCGCCCCGGCGCGGCCCTTCAATCGCACGTTGTGATTGCCCGCCGGCACCGTCACCGGTTCACCGCCGACGATGCCGCTCGCCAGCACCTGGCCGGCGGCGTTCACGACTTCGAAGCCGGGCCGCAGCGCCTCCGTCAGCGATTTGTCCAGGCCCGCCGCATCGTTCGCCGCGAAGAACGCGCCCCCGCCCGCATCGGCCCAGCGCCTGAACGTCGCCGCCAACTGCTGATCCTCCAGCGCGAAACCGACGATGCTGACCCGCGTCGATACTCCGGCCTTGCGCAGCGCCGCGATCGCCGCGGCGGGATCGCCGCCGCAGGTTTCCTCGCCGTCGGTGATCAGCACGATCAGCTTCTCGCCGCCGACGCTCTTCAGGTCGTCCGCCGCCTTCACGAGCGATTCGCCGATCGGCGTCTTCGCGCCGTTCTTCGCGTTCAGCGCCGCGATGCGCGCCTTCACGGCGGCCGCGTTCAAGGGTCCGATCGCGACGTCCAGGTCCGTCTGGCACGAATCCACTTCGCGCCCGAACACGCGCAGCGCGAACGGCGTGCCTGCCGGGATCGTCGTCGTCGTGAGTTTCGTCAGCGTGGCCTTCGCGATGTCGATGCGCCGCTGCGCGCCGAGCTTCTGCAACATGCTGCCGGACGCGTCGAGGATGATCTCCACGGCGCCGCCGGCCTTCGTGCCCGCGGCCAGCGTGACGGCGACCTTGCCCGGCTCGCTCTTTGCCGGCGTCACCTTGATGGCGGCGCGCGCCAGCGTCAGGTTTTCCTGCGCCGTCAGGTACCGCAGCTCGTAGTCGCCCGCCACGAGCGGCGCCAGCAGCGTCACCGGGTTCCGCGCGTCCGTGTACGCGTACGACGCGCTGAAGTCGCCTTCGCGTGCGCCCTTCGCGACGATCGTGACGTAGTTGCGCGGATTGTCCGGGCCTTTCCAGCCGACCTTGAACGCCTCGCCGGCGACGACGGTGGCGGGGCCGGTCAACGCGCCGGAGGTCGGGGTGACCACCAGCTTCGCGTGCGCCAGCGTCAGGTACTGGCCGCCGGTCAGGTAGCGGATCTCGTAGTTGCCGGGCGAATCCGGCGCGATGAAGTCGAGGGGGTTGCCGACCGTCACGTATTGGTAGCGGTCGAAGGTCTTCTCGGGCGTGCCTTCCTTGACGATGGTGACGAAGTCGCGCGGATTCGCGGGGCCGGTCCAGCTCACCTTGAGTTTGCCGCCGGCGCCGACCTGCGCCGGGCCGCTCACGCTCGCGGTGACGCCACCGACCTGCAAGGGCACGGCGAGGATGATCTTGTCGCCCGAGCCGAGGAAATAGCGGATCTCGTATTTGCCAGTACGTTCCGGCGCCAGCAGTTTCTGCGGGCTGCCGAAGCGCACGTAGAAATACGCGAGGTACTTCTGTCCGTTCGGCGTGGTCTCGCCGATGCCGATGTAGTCGCGCTCGTTGTTGGGTCCCGTCCAGGAGATCTCGATCTCCTGGCCGGCGTCGACCTGCGCGGGTGCCTTGATCGTGGCGGTGGGCGTGCCGAGCCTGATGGGCTTCGCGAGCAGGGTGGCGTAGGGACTGTCGGCGCCGTAGATGCGCACTTCGTAGTCGCCCGGCTCGGGCGGCGTTTCGAGCTCGTACGGCCCGGGGCCGTTGAGGTACTGGTAGTTGTTGTACTTGCCGACCGGCGTGCCCTTCAGCACCACGGAGACGAACTCGCGCGGGTTGCCGGTGCCGGTGGCCTTGATGGTGATCTTCGCGCCGGCGAGCGCGGTGGCGGGGGCATCGATCGACGGCGCGGCGAAAACCGCACCGCTGGCGAACGCCAGCAGCAACGCGACGAAACTACGCATCGGAACTCCCTGGATTCGAACGCCGGGGATTCTAGACGAGCGCGGCTAATTCAGGTCCTTGTCGCGAAAGCCGAACAGGCGCTTCCGGTCTTCGTCGCTGGGTGCAGGCGCCGCGTTCATCAGGTCCGCGCCGACGGCAGCGCCGCGCTGCACGGCCGGCCGCGCGCCGACCTCGGCGAACCAGCGCTTCACGTTCGGGAAGTCCTCGAGCTTCTGTCCCTGCCAGTCGTATCTAACCACCCACGGCCACGCCGCGATGTCGGCGATCGAATAGTCGCCGGCGATGAATTCCGTCTTGCCCAACTGCGTATCGAGCACCTTGTAGAGCCGCGCGACTTCGGTCTGGAAGCGATGCATGGCGTACTCGATCTTCTGCGGCGAGTACTTGAGGAAGTGATGAGCCTGGCCGGCCATGGGACCGAGTCCGCCGACCTGCCAGTACACCCACTTGAGCACTGCGTATTTACCGAGGGTGTCGGTCGGTAAGAGTTTCCCCGTCTTTTCGGCGAGGTACTGCAGGATCGCGCCGGATTCGAACAGTCCGAGGCCGTTTTCCGTGTCGACGATGGCCGGCATCTTGTTGTTAGGGCTGAGCGCGAGGAATTCCGGCGTGAACTGGTCGCCCTTGTTGATGTTCACGGGGATCACGCGGTAAGGGAGACCCGTCTCCTCGAGCATGATCGAGATCTTTTTGCCGTTGCCAGTTGGCCAGAAGTAGAGGTCGATCACGCGCTTTTCTCCGCAGCCCAGTCGATCGGTCGCAGGGCCGGGAGTATAGTCAGCGCGAATTCGAGGGATTCGCCGGGGAGGGCGTTCTTTTCGATGCACGACGAACAACTGCGGCCGGTGCTGGACAGGCTCCTGGCAACCCGCCGCGCCAAGGTCGAAGAAACCCAGAACGGCACGCCGAAAGGACTGCGCGTCCTGTTCACGGGGAATTCCGGCAAGAACAAGCTGCTCGCGGCGCAGTTGTTCGCGCACGAACTCGCGGCCGACCTGTTCGAGATCGACCTCAAGCGCCTCGTGAGCAAATACGTCGGCGACACCGAGAAGAATCTCGAGGCGCTGTTCAACGCAGCGTCCGCCGCCGATGCCGTGCTGCTGTTCGACGACAAGGATCACCTGTTCGGCGCCAGCGTGTCGCCCGAGGACTCGGGTCGTTTCGCGAACCTCGACATCGCCGGGTTGCGCCAGCGCATCGAGAAGTACAGCGGCGTCGTGCTGATCGGCGCGGACGACCGCACGCGCATCGATCCCTCGCTCGCGCGGCAGTGCGACGAAGTCGTCGATCTCACCGACTAGCCGGCCGCCCGGCCTAACAACTACACGCCGTTCCGCTCGATTCCCACGGCTGTAATCCTCGCGGATTACAGGATTGTCGGCCTGCTCCTACGATTTTTCCGCCACTAAACCGGCATTGCGGTTTTGCGCGAACCGGGAAGATGCACTCCGCCGGCACCGAGCCCGGTGCCTAACTAGAGCGGAGATATCGATGCTTCACTACGCAGTCATCTTTTTCGTCATCGCGCTCATCGCTGCCGTGTTCGGCTTTGCCGGCATTGCCGCGGGAGCGGCGGGAATCGCGAAGATCCTGTTCTTCGTATTCCTGATCCTCGCGGTCGTCAGCTTCATCGCCAATACGGCGCGACGCTGATCAACCCCTTTTTCAACCAGTCAACAAACAGTTCAGGCAGGAGTAGAGGTTCCCATGCATAAGTCCAAAGGCTTTGTCGCCGCTGTCGCGTTCGTCATGACGCTCGCGATGGCTGCTTGCGCGTCCACGCGCACCCAGAAGTCGCCGGGTGAGGCGGTCGACGATTCCGTGACCACGGGCCGCGTGAAGGCGGCGCTGATCGCGGACCCGACGACCAAGGCCCACCAGATCGACGTCGAGACGTTCAAGGGCACGGTGCAGCTGAACGGCTTCGTCGATTCGTCGGCCAGCAAGGAGCGCGCGTCGGAAGTCGCCCGCGGGACCAAGGGCGTGAACAAGGTGCAGAACAACCTCACGGTCAAGACCGATCCGCGCACGGCGTCGGACGTCGTCGATGACTCGGCCATCACCGTCAAGGTGAAGGCGGCTCTCGCCGGCGACCCGCGCACGAAGGCGCACCAGGTGAACGTGGAGACGCGTGAAGGCGTGGTGCAGCTCTCGGGCTTCGTCGACAACTCGGAAGCGAAGTCGACGGCCGAAGAGCTGGCCCGTGCGGTCGACAACGTGAAGAGCGTCGACAACGAGCTGAGCGTCAAGAAGTAAGGCTTCAGGACGAAGCCGAACCAGCGGGGGCCGGGAGCGCAAGTTCTCGGCCCCCGTTTCATTTTCAGAAGGAGTCAGTCATGAGCGAGAACCGCATCGAGAAATTCACGACGCACTGGAAGAAGGATTACACGGCCGAGCCGTACTACGACTCGCGCTATTCGTGGGATGACTACGATCCGGCCTACCGGTACGCGTACAAGTCGTACGAGGAGAACCCGAAGGCGAAGTTCGAGGATGTCGAGCAGCGCCTGGAAGCCGGCTGGGACATCGCGAAGGGCAAGTCGAAGCTCGCCTGGCTGGATGCCAAGAAGGCGGTGCGCTCGGCGTGGCACAGCATCGAGCGGGTGCTGCCGGGGGATTGATCGTCGCGGAAATGGGGACATTCCTCGTTTCCTAGCATCGCGGGGAAACGAGGAATGTCCCCATTTCCCCCAACCCCGGCACCCACTCATCCGACCTTCGCGATCCACAGCGCGAAGGCCGCGAGGAATTTCGTCAAGGTGGCGCGCGTGCGGTCGTCGATCAGCGCGCCGTCCGCATCGAACAGCTCCGCCACGCCGCGTACGTACACCTGCGGCGTCGGCATCACCAGCGCGTTGCACGCGCCCAGCGTGTGGCGCAATACCGATTGAGACAGCCGCGTGCCCCACGGTCCGCGCGTCGCACCCATGATCGCGACGGGTTTGCCGTCGAGCACCGCTTCGTCGCCGCGTGACAGCCAGTCCACGAGATTCTTCGTCACACCGGGGAGCGACTGGTTGTATTCGGGAGTTGCGATGATCAAGGCATCGGACGCGGCCACGGCCGCGCGCAGATCCCGCACACCGGCAGGACCGCCATCCGCCTCCGCGTCTTCGTTGAACAACGGCACCGACGCGAGATCGTCGAACACCGTGATCGTCATGCCCGGGGGCGCCAGCGATGCCGCGGCCACCGCCAGCTGGTGATTGTACGAACCTCGTCGCAGGGACCCGGCCACGGCCAATACTTTCAATCCCGCGGATCCGGTCATCGATCTCTCCCTGTTGTTGGCGTGGGCCGGGTGGGGGAACTGCGGACTTCCCCGTTTCCCGGCGCAGCGGGCAAAACGGGCCAGTCCTCGGAAGTCTTCGATTGAGGACTGTCCCCGTTTGCTAGGAAACGAGGAATGTCCCCATTTCCGACTCTACAGCCAGTACTGGATCGGGAGCCACATCAGCTCCTTGAACCGCTCCTTGATCCCGCGCTTCTTCCACGCCTCGCGCGTGATCTGCCGCGAATCCGCCAGGTCGCGCGCGAACGTCTCGTCCATGCGCTTCGCGAAGCCGGTGTCGATCACGCAGACGCTGATCTCGTCGTTGTGCACGAAGCTGCGCCAGTCGAAGTTCGTCGAACCCACCGACGACCACACGCCGTCGACGACGATGCTCTTCGAATGCAGGAACGCCTTCTCGAGCTCGTACAACTCGACGCCGGCCTCCAGCAGCTCCTTGTAGTGCGCGCGGCCGGCGTAGAACACGCCGGAGAAATCGCTGTACGACGGCAGGATGATGCGCACCTTCACGCCGCGCCGCGCGGCGTCCATCAACGCCTTCTCCAGCGCGTCGTCCGGCACGAAGTACGCCATCGTGATGTCGATGCTCCGCTGCGCATACGTGATGACCGACAACATCGTGGCGTACAGGATGTTGGTCGTGTCCGCCGGTGTGCCCGCGACGACTTGCACCAGCGTGTTGCCTTCGCGGCGCGGCGCGCCGTGGGTGGCGGGCAGCCCGGTCGGGCACTTCACCTTGGTCCAGCTCTCGCGGAAATGCCGTTCGAGCTCGGCGGCGCCGGTGCCGCGGATCGACACGTGCGTATCGCGCCAGCCCGAGGCCAGCGCTTCCTTCTCGTCGAGCTGCCGTCGCCGCACCTGCGCCGACGTCAGGCGATACGCGCGGCTGAAGTTCATGCCGCCGGCGAAGGCGACGTCGCCGTCGACGACGACGATCTTGCGGTGGTCGCGCTGGTTCAGGCTCGAGAAGCGGTCATCGAGCGGATTGATCGGGTTGAACACGCAGAGCTGGATACCCGCCTGGGTCAGCCCGTCCAGGAACACCGCCTCCGTGCCCAGCGATCCCACCGCGTCGTACAACACGAAGATCTTCACGCCGCGCTTCGCCGCGTCCGCGAGCACGGCGGACAGCCGGTGCTCGCCCTCGACGGCGTCCTCGAAGATGAAACTCTCGACGAAGACGTAGTCGCGCGCCTTCTCGATCGAGGCGAACATCGCGCGGTAGGTGGACGGGCCGTCGATCAGCAGGTCGACGGCGTTGCCGGTCAGCAGCGGCGGCGCGCCGAGCTCCTGCATCGCGCCGAGGTGGTAGTCGAGCAGCGCGGTGTCGCCGGTGTTCTCGAGCCGCTTCGACAGCCGCATGCGCTCGGCGCGGCTCACCATGCCGTCCGGGCTAACTACATCGACGGGCTGCGAGGAGCGCGACAGCGGCAGCGAGCGCGCGAAGCGGTACTGCGGGAGGGTTTTGCAGCCGGTGAGGGCGAGGGTGAGGCCCAGGAAAAGCAAGGCCGCCCACCGACCGATCGGCCGGTGGACGGACCGCCTCGTGAAAACCTGACGCGAATGTATTTCGAGGGGAGGGGCTCGTCGCGTCACGCTTCCACATCTCTCCACTAGACCGCGTCAGTATCCGATACCGGGACGCGCACCGCTTTGGGCCGACCCGCCATCAGGACGTCGGTCGATTCCTACAGGTCGTGCGCGGCCTGTCTTAGTGTGACGTTTCTGGCCCGGGTCCATCCTCGCCGCACCAAGAGGAGTTCCCATGCACGCACCCGCGAACGAGCCCGCCTTCCAGGCCGCGGCCGACAAGACCGTCGACGAGTTGAACCACATCGTGGCCCAGGCCGAAACGCTGTTGCGCACGTTGAGCGCCGAGGGCGGCCAGGCCGCGGAGGCCGTCCGCGACCGCGTGAACGAAACGCTGCAGCAGGCGCGCGCGCGGCTCGCCGCGACCGCTGTCGAAGCGGAAGCCGTCGTCGAGACCTTCGCCGACCGCACCGACTCGTACGTGCGCCGCAACCCGTGGCAGTCCGTCGCCATCGCCGCGTTGTTAGGCGGCGTGGTGACCTACCTGTTCACCAAGGCCAACCGTCGCGAATGATCAACGGCGAAGGTCCGCACACGCCCGATGCCGCGCCGCACGCCAACGGCGCCGCCGGCGTGCCCGAGCCGGACGGCCCGGCGCGCGCGCTGACGCTGCACCTGTTGCGCATGCTCGAGACGCGCATGGACGCGGCGGGCATCGCGATCAACACCGAAGTCCAGACGTTCAGCTCGCGCATGCAGTTGCGCCTGCTCGCGGCCGGCGCGTTGTTCATCGCGATCTGGGGCGCCATCGTGCTGCTGGCCGTGGCATTGCCCGAGCCGTACCGCGTGCCCGTGCTGGCGGTGGTCGTGTTGCTGTTCGCGGGCGGCGCGGCCTGGGCGCAGTGGCAGGCCAAGAAGAAGCTGACTGGCGAGGACGTCGGTTCCATGCGCTGGTTCCTGGATGGCCTGCGCCTCGATTTCGAAGTGCTGTCCCGCGTGCTCGCGCATCGGCACGACCCGGCGCCCGGCGCCTCGCCACCCGGCGCAGCGGCGCCGCCGCGCTCCTCAACCGACTCTCCACCGCCGGGGTCCGTCCAGTGATCGCCCCCAACACCCGCGCCAAGGTCCTCGACGCCGAGATGCAGCTGCAACGCGCCTGGCTCGAGCTGTCGCTGCGCGAGTTCTCGCACGAGGCGCGCAAGTCGCCCTGGGCCGGCCTCAACGCCTTCAACGTCGGGAAGATAGGCCTGTCGCTGCTCAAACACCGCTCGATGTGGTTGATGGGTCTCAGCCTCATGCTGAAGTTCTTCCGCCGCAACTCTCACAAGGAAAAATAGTCATGGCGAGCAGTCTCAAGGAACAGCCGGCCACGGGCGGCCAGGCTTTCATCTCGGATCTCACCGCGCTGCGTGCGCGGGCGAAGGACCAGATCATGAAGGGCGCCGTGACACCGAGCTACCCGGAAGCCGATCGCCAGGCGATCATCGAGCTGCTGAACACGGCGCTCGCGACCGAGATCGTCTGCGTGCTGCGCTACAAGCGTCACTACTACGCGACGCACGGCATCCGCGCGAAATTCGTCTCCGCCGAATTCCTCGAACACGCCAACGAGGAGCAGGCGCACGCCGACCAGATCGCCGAACGCATCGTGCAGCTCGGCGAGGATCCGGACCTGAACCCGGCGACGCTGCTGACGCGCTCGCATTCGGAATACGACGAGGAGACGTCGCTGCGCGCCATGCTCGAGGCCGACCTGGTGGCCGAACGCATCGCGATCGAGAGCTACCGCGAGATGGTGACCTTCATCGGCGCCAAGGATCCGACCACGCGCCGCCTGATGGAGTCGATCCTCGCGCAGGAAGAAGAGCACGCGGAAGATCTCGTTGATTTGCTCGAAGACTTGCCGAAAGATTGACGCCAGTTACACGAGCCTTCCGGGTCAACCCTTTCCGAGTCAACCGATGAGCACCGCCCTCAAACCGGACGAGCATCCGGTCGCCGATGCGCGTACCCGCGAACTTTCCGAGCTCGCCACGCACCTCCTGAACAGCGCGGAGGCCGAGCGCTCGTCGCTCGCCAAGGAGCTGCACGACGAGCTCGGCGGCCTGATCACCGCCGCGAAGATGGACATGGCCTGGCTGCAGGCGCACATCGGCAACGCGCTGGATCCGGCCAGTGACGAGAAATTCCGTTCCGTCGTGCAGATGCTGAACCAGGCGATGACGCTGAAGCGCCGCGTCGTCGAATCGCTGCGGCCGTCTCTGCTGGATCACTTCGGGTTGCCGGTCGCGCTGCGCAGCCATCTCGACGAGAACTGCGGCAGGTCCGGCCTCGAATACGTCGCGACGCTGCCGGAAGAGACGCTCGACCTCGCGCCGGCGTCGCAGCTCGCGCTGTTCCGCGTCGCGCAGGAGACGCTGTCGTGCGTGCTGGCGCGCGGCGAAGCCAAACACATCGAGCTCGTGATCGAGGCGGAAGGCGAGGGGTATTCGATGACCATCGGTGACGACGGCGGTGCCGCGAACGAACCGATGCAGCGATCGCTCGTGGGCATGCGTCACCGCATCCAGGGCGCCGGCGGCACGCTCGATTACGAGTCGCGCGCCGGGCAGGGCAATCAGCTCAGGGTTTACGTCCCGCGATCCCCTGCAAGATAGGGATCAGCTGGTCGATCTCGCGCATCTTGTCGAGGAAATGATCGGCGCCGGCCTGCATGCAGCGCTCGCGCACCGTCGGCAGGTCGTAGTTCGTCAGCACGATGATCCACACGTGGGCGCCGTCCTGGCCGGCCTTGTTGCGCTGGCGGGCCTGGCGGATGACGCCGATGCCCGAACCCGGACGCAGCTCCACGTCGACGACGATGACGTCGTAGGGCACGGAATCCAGCTTCTCGACCGCTTCCGATTCGGCGGCCGCGAGTCCCGTGACCTTGAAGGCCGCATGCTGCGAGAGCATGTTCTCGAGCCGGCCGCGCAGCAGCGGCGAATCCTCGACCAGCAGGATGCGCAGCGGCTTTCCCGGAACGCCGTTCTTGCGCGGGACGCTGCCCGCCGAGGGCTTGAAGCCTGCGGCGGGGTGGCCCGCGGTATTCGCTTGGGGATGGAGCATGACCTCGTCCATGTAAGTCCGGAAAGGCGACTAACTACTGGACGAGGTTATTCCGCAGCGCATAAGTGGTGATGTCGGCATTGCTCTTCATGGACATCTTTTCCAGGATACGGCTGCGGTAGGTGCTCACCGTCTTCACCGACAGGAAAAGACGATTCGCGATCTCCGACACCGACTCGCCCTGGGCCAGTTTGCAGAAGATCTGGAACTCGCGCTCCGACAGGATGCTGTGCAGCGGGGCATTCGGATCGCCACGGACGCCGGCGACCAGCAGGTCGGCGAGGTCGGGTCCGACATAACGGCCGCCGCGCGCGACGGTACGGATGGCGCGGAACAGTTCCGACTCCTCCGTACCCTTGCCGACGAAGCCGCTGGCACCGCCGCGCAGCACGTTCAGGCCGTACTGCGCTTCGGGGAAGGCGCTGAGGATCAGCACGCCCACCGACTCGTAGTGCGCCTTGGCGTGTTTGAGCACGTCGAGACCGGACACGTCCGGGAGCGACAGGTCCAGCAGCAACACGTCGATCGTGTGCTGGCGGAGCTGTTCCATCGCTTCCCGGCCGGAGCTCGCCTCAGTCACCACGCTGAGATCGGGCTGTCCGTTGATCAAGGTTTTGAGGCCGGCGCGAACGACCTGGTGGTCGTCGACAATCATGACTCTGGTGCGATTCATGGGCCGGGACGTCTCCACAACTTGTTGTGTTCTCTCGTGCATGGCCAGAAGAATACCTTCGACAGATGAGGTGCCTGTCCGGCGTTGCGGCGATACCTGAGTCAGAAGTGTCCTACAGCTGCGCTGCAATGCGCTACCGGAATTTTCCGGCGGCGTAGTCCCAGTTCACGACGTTCCAGAAGGCGTCGATGAATTCGGGGCGGCGGTTCTGGTATTTCAGGTAATACGCGTGCTCCCAGACGTCGAGGATCAGCAGCGTGGTCAGGCCGCGCGGCACCAGCGTCTCGTGATCCTTCAGGTCCGCGATCTCCAGCGCCTTCGACTTCGGATCGAAACCCAGCGCCACCCAGCCGCTCGCGAAATGTTTGGCCGATGCGTCGGCGAATTTCTTCTTGAAGTCGGCGAAGGAGCCGAACGATTTCGTCAGCGCCGCGGCGAGCTCGCCCTGCGGTTCGCGCGCGCCCTGCGGCGACATCGCGTTCCAGAAGATGTCGTGCAGCAGGTGGCCGCCGCCGTTGTTCTTCACGGCCGTGCGCACCGCGTCGGGTAGTTTGTCCGGCGACTTCAGTAGTTCGGTCAACGTCAGCGAGTGGAGCGACGGCTGCTTCTCCAGCGCCTCGTTCAGCTTGGTGACGTAGGTCTGGTGATGTTTGTCGTGGTGGATCTGCAGCGTCTTGCCGTCGATGTGCGGTTCGAGCGCGTCGTTCGCGTACGGCAGCGGCGGCAGGGTGAACGGATAGGTTTGCTGGGAGACGTCGGTGGACATGGTCGGGTTCCTGTGTGGACGTGTTCGTTCGTGAAGTGGGCGGGATGATGGTGCCGAGTGGGGCTGTTGCACAGCGTCGGACGGCGACGCATGCAGGTCGGAATCCGCCGTCGGTGCCGGCCGGGAACGTGTGCCGCGCGCAACGCTTTTCGCATGCTCCGACGGAGGCCGCCCACGGGGTGCGGCCGACGGAGACGGATGACACCAAGGGCTCGTCGATCCCGGGTGTGGCGGCCACGGCGGGCCGGTAGTTTGCGAACCTTGTTAGTCAATCCAAGGACGTAATTCATGAACCTCAAGATCACGGCAGGACTCGCCTTGTTGTCGATCGCACTGGCGCCGGCGGCTTTCTCCCAGGGACAGGAAGAAGTCTCGGGTTTCTACGTCGGCGGCGGCATTGGAAAATTCAATGCGCAGATCGACGACGTCGACGAGGTGGACAACACGGTCGACAGCTGGGACGAAGACGACACGGCATACAAGGTGTTTGCCGGCTATCGCCTGAATCCGTTCCTGGCGTTCGAGGCGGATTACATCAACCTCGGCGAGCCGTCGGGCGCGTCGATCCCGGGCTTCAACACGGATGCGTCGGTGGACGGTTTCGCGCCGTACGTGGTCGGCACGTTCCCGCTCGGCAAGTACTTCGAGGTGTATGGCCGGTTGGGCTACTACTTCTACGACTCGACGGTCGGCACGCGCGATGCGCTGAACAATCGCGTGGAATTCGACGAGGAGTCGGAGGACCTGGTGTGGGGCGGCGGTGTCGGCGCCAACATCGGCGAGAAGCTGAACCTGCGTCTCGAGTACGAGCGTTTCGATCTCGAGCGGCTCGACGATGCGGATGCGCTGTGGCTGACGGCGGCGTATCGCTTCTGAGAAGCGAAGAGGTGGTGTCAGAGGGGCGTAACAGGCATAACTTTGACACCGCTCGATCAAACGCAAAGGGCGCGCCAACCGGCGCGCCCTTTTGCATTCACCCGATAAAGTCATGCCTGTTACGCCCCTCTGACACCACCTCCAACACCACCGCCGCTGTCGCGGATGGCGTCGAGCAGCAACTCGTAGTCGCCCGTCTTCGGCACGTAGGCATCCGCGCCGGCGGCGAGCGTGTGACGGATCATTTCGGGATGCGAATGCCCCGAGAACACGATGATCGAGATCTTGCCGCCGTTGCCGCGCACGGTCTTCAGCACGTCGATGCTGGAGCGGCCCTGCAGCTCGAGATCCAGCACCAGCACGTCGGCCTTGCGCTCGGCGGTGCTCGCGATGACGTCGTCGACGCTCGCGGCCGTGCCCACGCATTCGAGGTCGGGCTCGGCGGAAATGATGGTGACCAGGAGATCCCGGAGGTCTTCGTTGTCTTCGGCGACGAGAACACGGAGGCGCGCGTTCATGGGCGCGCATTCTCGCAGGCGAACAATGGCGCGGGCAATCGACGCAGGTTGGAGAGCCGTCGCCGGCCGGCGACGCGGCTGGCAACGCCACCGGGCGGGCGGCCCGGGGCGCTAACGCGGCAGGTTATTGCCGCGAGCCCAGGCCGCGGGGTTTGGCCGGCGGGATCGCGGTCGAGGAACGCTCGGATCGCAGGCTATCGATGACCGCGCGCAGCTCCACCAGCCGCTCCAGCTTGAATTGCTCCAGCGCGGACGGCGACAGGCACGCCGCGTATTCGCCGGCGCGATTGCTGAATTCGAGGTTGACGGATCTGGCCATGTGAGGCTCCAGCGAGCTTCCTTTCCCGGTTAGTGCAGTCTCGCCCGCGGTTTGTTCCGCGACTGCTTCGCAGCCGCTGAAAGTCGCGTAGGACGGCGCCGTTCGTCGCTTTTCGCACGCCGTTCATCGGCTCTAATAAACCGTCGGTCCCCAACGGAGAACTCACATGGCCACGGAAGAGAAGCCGAAGGTGCAGGGCGAAGGCGATTACGACGCCGCGCGCCGCCATCGCAAACGCGTCGAGGAATACGTCGAGAACAACGACGTCGAGAAAGCCGCCGTACGCGCCGCCCCGGAGAGCGCGGCGGAAGCCGCCGAACTCGAAGCGGCGGAGGCCGAGGGCAAGAGCCACGCGAAGGGCGAGGATCCGGCGCTGAAGAAGCGCGGGCCCACGGCGCACTAGCAGGCGGCGGTGAAAATGCCGCCAGGCAATCCGCAGCAGGAAAGCAGGGACGGATCGCGTGATCCGTCCCTGTTGCCGTGAGGCCGCTTCAGCCCACTTCGAAAAACGCGCGCAGCGCCGCCGTGGTCGCGTCCGGCGCTTCTTCCGCGAGCATGTGCCCGCTCTCGATCTCCTCGCCGCGCACGTCGCCCGCCCATTCCTTCCACGTCGTCAGCACGTCATACCACTTCGGGATGACGCCCTTCGAGCCCCACAGCACCAGCGTCGGGCACGCGATCTTGCGCGTGCCGCGATCCGCCTGGTCCTGCTGGAAGTCGACGCTGACCGCCGCGCGATAGTCCTCGCACATCGCGTGGATCGCCTGCGGGTCGCGGGCGTTCTGCAGATAGTCCTCGTACGCCTCGAAGTCCGACGACGCCTGGCCGTGACGGAACAACACGGACATCGGATCCGCGCTGATCATCTTCTCCGGCAGCGGATGCGGCTGCGCGAGGAAGAACCAGTGCCAGTAGCCCATGCCGAACCGCCAGTCCGCGCGGCGCAACGCGTCGCCGGTCGGGACGATGTCGAGCACGGCGAGCTTCGTGACGTTCTGCGGAGAATCGAGCGCGAGCCGGTAGGCGACGCGGCCGCCGCGATCGTGGCCGGCGACGGCGAATATGTCGAAGCCGAGCTTCTTCATCAGCTCGACCTGGTCGCGCGCCATCGCGCGCTTGGAATACGTTTCGTGATTGGCGCTGGACTCGGGCTTGCTCGAGCCGCCGTAGCCGCGCAGGTCGGGGCAGATGACGGTGAATTTCTCCGCGAGCCGCGGCGCGACCTTCGACCACATCGCGTGCGTCTGCGGGAACCCGTGCAACAGCAGCAGCGGGGGACCGGACCCGCCATGGCGCAGGCGGATCGAGACTTCGTCGGTTTCTATCGTTTCGAGCTTGAATCCATCGAACACGGCACCCTCGGCACTGGCCTATTCACGCGTGGCCAACACCTGGAATTTCCGGGCGATCCGGTCACCGGTGTCATCCACCAGGGTCAGTATGTGCTCGCCCGGTTCGATGTCCAACGACTGCTGGTGAAAAGTGTGCGTTTCACCCAGGTATTGGCCGTCGAGATGCCAGTAGAGCGTGGCGTCCCGGCGCCGCGCGACGGCCTCGAACACGGCGCGGCCGCGCTGGCCGTCCATCTCCTGCGGGATCAGCACGCGCGCATTGGGCTCCGGATACAGCAGCGCCAGTGCGCTCTTTCCCGGGTCGCGCGCCGCCTGGCAGCCCGGGCGCGTCGGCGGCAGCACGCGGTATTCGGCGTGCGCGCGGCGGTAGTAGTACTCCTGCGCGGGCGGCAGCACGAACCAGCTCTGGTGGCGCATCGCGAACGGGGACTCGCAGTCGCTGTCGACGCGCGCGGCCCGGGCGGCGTCGAGGTGCACGAGCAGGTTGTTTGGCGAGAGCGCGTCGAAATGGCTGTCGCGCGGGATGAAGGTGCGCTCGGTGTCGCAGCCGGCGTTGCGCAGGTAGCCGTCGTTGACGCAGGTGTCGATGGCGCGCAGCGCGTACGTCGGGCGGTCGAACCACGGGCTCTCGGGCAGGCCGTTGAAGAGGCCGAACATCAGCGGTGCGGCCATCGTCGAGCCGGTGAGGCCGGGGCGGCCTTCGCCATTCGCGTTGCCGACCCAGACGCCGACCGTGTAGCGCGACGTCGAGCCGATGGCCCAGCCGTCGCGCAGGCCGAAGCTGGTGCCGGTCTTCCAGGCGATCCGTCGGGACGACGCGAAGCTCCGCCACGCGCCTTCTTCGCCGGGGCGCGGGACTTCGAGCAGCGCGTCGAGCGTGAGCCAGGCGCCGCCGGGGCCGATGGGGGAGTCGCCGCGGGTTTTCGCAGGCTGGCCGGCGAGCACGGTGAGCTCGTGGAAGCGCGGCGCGGGGTCGGCCTGGGGGGCGCGCGCCAGCCTGGCGAGGCTGGCGTACATCGCGGAGATGTCCCAGAGGTTGCCCTCGGCGCCGCCGAGGATCAGCGTGAGGCCGTAGTCGTCGGCGGGGCGGGAGAGCGTGGACATGCCGGCGTTGCGCAGCAGGTCGGCGAAGCGGGCGACGCCGTACGTCTGCAGCTCGCGCACCGCGGGGATGTTCAGCGAGTGCGCCAGCGCCTCGTCGGCGCGGATGGCGCCGCGGTACTGGCGGTCGAAGTTCTCCGGCGAGAAGCCTTCGTAGTGCGTGGGAACGTCGGGCAGGAGCATGCGCGGGGTCAGCGCGCCGTCCTCGAGCATCGCGGCGTAGAGCAGCGGCTTGAGGATGCTGCCGGTGCTGCGGGGGCGGCGGATGATGTCGACATACGACGAGCCGGGGACTGTCCCCATTTTTCCAAAATGGGGACTGTCCCCATTATCCGGCCCGCGGTTGCCGACATACGCCAGTACTTCGAACGTCCGGTTGTCCACGATCAGCGCCGCGGCGTTGTGCACCTGCTGGCGCGCCAGCGTCGTCACGTGCTCGCTCACCTGCGCCGTCGCGCGCGCCTGCAGACGCGCATCCAGCGTCGTCCGCAGCCGGTGCCGCGATGGATCCTGCACGCGCAGCGTCTCGAGCAGGTGCGGCGCGAGATCGGGCAGATCGTGCGGCTTCGCCACCAGCGGCTCGGACAACGCCAGGTCCAGATCCGTCGCGCTCAGCACGCCGTTCTCGTGCAGCCGCGTCAGCACGAAATCCCGCTTCGCCTGCAGCCGCGCGCGGTTGCGCGACACGTGCACCAGCGCCGGGTTGTTCGGCAGCACGGCCAGCGTCGCCGCCTCTGCCCACGACAGCTCCGCCGGCGGCCGGCCGAAGTAGCGCCACGCCGCCGCCTCGAGCCCGACCACGTTGCCGCCGAACGGCGCATTCGCCGAATACAGCGCCAGCAGCTCCGCCTTCTCGTAGTGCGTCTCCAGTCGCAGCGCCAGCAGTGCCTCTCCGATCTTCTCGCCGACGCTGCGCCCCGGCTGGTTCGTCGCCAGTCGCGCGAGCTGCATCGTCAGCGTGCTGCCGCCACTCACCACGCGCCCCGCGCCGACGTTCAGCTTCACCGCGCGGGCCACCGCCAGCGGATCCACGCCGCGGTGCCGCTCGAAGTTCTTGTCCTCGTACGCCAGCAACGCGCGCGCGAACTTGTCCGGCACGTGGTTCGTCGCCGGGAACCGCCACTGCCCATCCGCCGCGATGCGCGCCGACAGCAACGTGCCGTCCCGCGCTTCGAGCACGGTCGAGCTCGGCGTCGAGAACAGCGGCTCCGGCAACAGCCGCCACCACCACAGGCCCGCCGCCAGCCAGGCGAGGGCGATCGCCCCGCACAGCCAGCGGCGCGCCAACGGCAGCCGTTGCCAGAGTCGTTTCATCTGCCCGTCACCACTTCCACCCACTGGCCCTTCTGGCGCGCGTGCTGGGTGGCGTCGTACATGGCCTCCACGCCGGTGCCGGGTAGATAGAACCTGCCGAGATAGGCCGCGTTCAGCCGCGTCTCGAAGAAGATCGATTCCCCCGGATTCAGGCTGAAGTAGCGCTGCACGCGGTCGTCGCGGATGTCCGTGTATTCCGCCGTGCGCATGCGGTTGCGCCACGCGCCCGGCACCCACCAGAAGCGGCCGCGGACGTCGTTGGGTTCCTGCGTGCGCTTGCCCTCCGTCGGCGCGTCCTCGAGCCGGTCGTTGCGGATCTCCCAGCCCGCGGCGACCAGCTGCGTCAGCGCCAGGTTGTCGAGCGTGCGCTTGCCGAGGTTCTTCACGGTGAGCTGCGCGATGAGGTCCGTGCCCTGAGGCAGCTTGCGCACGTCCACGTCGTCGCCGTTCGCGTTCGTGTACTTGATGTCGATGGACAGACCATTCGACGACGAGTCCTCCTCGCCACTCGCCGGCGTGGCGCGCATCGCGGCGGTCACGAACAGCTTGCGGTCGGAGGTGTTCTTCACGGACAGCGGCAGGCCCGCGGCGGGCGGGGCGGGCAGCGAGAGCGACGCCAGCGGCGCGTCGGCCTTCACCGTCTGTAGTTTGGGCGCGCCCGCGGTCCAGTCGAAGCTGAATCCCTTGAACGGCTTCGTGCCCGTGTTCTGCGCCACCGCCACCAGCGCGAACGACACCGACTGCGTGCTGTACCACTCGCCGCCGGACAGCTGCGCGGACACGTCGTCGAGGATCGGCGCGGTCTGCGCGTCGCGGCCCAACACCGTCATGCCCATCAACACGATCGCGCGGTCGCGCAGCAACGAGCCGAACGTGTAAGGGTTCGCGTCGATGAACACGAACGCCTGCACCTGGCCGGCGGAGTCCGCCAGCTGGCGCGCGACGTCGTCCTTGCCCGCGAGCTTGTACGCCGATGCCAGCAGCCACGCTTCCGGCAGCGTGAGCTTCTGCTCGCGCATGCGGTTCATCGCGCCGAGCTCCGGCGAGCCGCCCAACGCCAGCGTGTACAGGCGGTACACCTGCGCGTAGCGCGACGCCTCGACCCACTGCTTGGTGTCGTACTCCGGCGGGACGTCGCGCAGGTTCGGGCTCCACTGCTGCGCGGCGTTCTTCTGGTAACGCAGCCACGCGGCCTTCATGTCGCCCGGCAGCGTGTAGCCGGCCTTCTCGGCCTCCAGCAGGAAGTGGCCGGCGTAGGTGGTGCCCCAGTTCGAGCGCCAGTCTTCGTGCACGTCCGTGTTCCAGACACCTGGCCAGTACGCGAAGCCGCCGCTGGGATGCTGCAGGCTGCGCAGCCGGACGAGACCGGCGCGGATGTTGTTGGCGATCTCCAGGCGTTTGTTCTGATCCATCTTGATCAACGCCGGTAGATAGAGCTGCGGGAACACGCTCGACGTCGTCTGTTCGAGGCAGCCGTGCGGGTAGTTCACGAGGTAGTTCAGCCGCTCGTCGAGATTGACCGGCGGCAGCGCGGACACCTCGAGCGTGCCCATCTGCGTGCCGGCCAGGCCGAAGTTCGGCAGCTGCCCGTTCCACGAATCGCCGACCGCGAGGTTGGCGCGCTGGAAGCGCGTCTGCGGCACGTTCGGCGTGCGCACTTCGAGCCACACGTCGCTCTCGGCCTTGTATTTGCCGCTGGTCGCGACGACGTGGATCTTGCCCGCGCCGAGCCGCGCGTTGCTGCGCAGCTGCAGGAAGCCGAGCTTCTCCTCCGGCTTCGCGAACTGCAGCGTCGTCGACGGCGCGCCGACCGGCGCAAAGCGCGGATCCGTCGTGACCTCGAGCTTGACGTCCTTGATCGACGCCTCGCTCGTGAACACCGACACCGGCAGCGAGAACTGCTCGCCGGGGCCGATCACGCGCGGCAGCGTCGGCAGGATCATCAGCGCCGAGCGCACGAACACGGATTTATCCGCGGAGCCGTACGCCTTGCCGTCGCCGGCGACCACCATCACACGCACCGCGCCGACGTACTGCGGCAGCTGGATGTCGTGCCTGGCCTTCTCGCCGGCCTTCAGCGAGAACGGCCCGAGGAACTTCACCACCGGCGGGAAGCGCGATTTGCCTTCGTCCGGATTCGTGTTGCCGGCCGCGTCGGAGCCGCCGAGTGCCAAGAGGCGGTCGAGCTGGCCGCCGTACGCGCCGGCGACGTCGTCGAACAGGTCCCACGTGGACACGCCCAGTGCCTCTCGCTTGTAGAACTCCGCGTAGAGGTTGGGCGTCTTGAAGTTCGTCAGGCCCAACAGACCTTCGTCGACCACGGCGATGGTGTAGTCCATCGCGCGGCCGGAGGTCTCGCTGACCGTGAACGTGGCCTTCGATTGCGGCGCCCATTCATCGGCGGTGGTGACGACCGGCGCGAGCTTCGTCGCGGGGTCGGTGACCTTGATCGGGATCACGCCGTAGAGGCGGATCGGGCGGTCGTTGGTCTTGCCGGCGTGCGGCTGGACCATCGTCACGGCCGCATACACGTTCGGCGCCATGGCGCCGGTGATCGGAATCTGCACGCGGTTCGCGTCCTTCTTGCCGGTCATCTCCAGCCAGCGTTGCTCGAGGATGCCGCTGCCGTTCTCGATGGTCAGCAACGCACGGCCGGCCGAGGCTTCGGGTAGTTTGACCACCGCGGTTTCGCCGACCTTGTATTCCTGCTTGTCCGAGGTGAGCGTCAGGATGTTCGCGGCCGGCCCGGACTGGTCGCGCTGCGCGCCGGCCCAGCTCGGCCAGTCGACGTAGAACACGCGGCCGGTGCAATGCCCGCCGTCTTCATCGCAGACGCGGACGAGATAACGACCCCACTCGGGATACTTGATCTCGAACTGCCACGTGCCGTGGCCGTCCTTCGTCGAGACGATCTCCTTCTTCAGCAGGCCCGTGGCCTGGCTCTGCGCGTACTGCGCCAGCGAGTCGCCGCTCGAATCCCACCACCAGCGCCACTCGACCTTGTACAGCGACACCTGCAGCCGCGGCACATTGACCGGGTTGCCCTCGAGATCGACGGTTGCCAGCTCGACCGTGTGCTTCGTGTCCGTCAGCAACATGTCGCGCGCGGCGTCGCCCTGGGGTAGTTTGACGCCGACGTAGCGGTCGAACGCCGCGACGGTTTTCTTCTCCATGTTGATGCTGAAGGCGCCGCCGCGTTCGAACACGCGCGTGGTCAGCGTCGCGTTCAGCATGCCGGGCACGTCCTTCGGCAGGTCGAGGTCCTTCGAGAAGACGGCGTGGCCGTTGTCGTCGAGCTTATCGTCGAACACGGTGATCGGCGCGCCTTCGAACGTGCGCGCCGGATCGTCGAACGTGTAGTCCTTGAAGCGCGTGAAGTTGGTCGCGGCCGGGGAGAGGCGCACCTCGATGTTCGCGCGCAGGCCGGCCGCCGTGGCGCCGGACAGCCACTGCGAGTCGATGGCGCCCTTCATCGGCGAGCTCTCCATCACCGGCTTGTCGCCGAGATCGAGCTCGATCTTCAGGCGGTTCGGCATCACGGTCTCGACCTTCAGGGTCTTCTGGAACGTGGCGCCGCCGATCAGCGCGGTGGCGTTCCAGTTGCCGGTGGGCGCGTCGGGCGCGGTCTTCAGCTCGAACGAATAGAACTGGCCGACGGGCTTCGTGTTCGTCAGCGTCTGCACGAGCTGGCCGCGCGGGTTGCGGAACTCGAGCGTGACCGGGTGGTTGGGCGGCAGCGTCTTCGTCTTGTCCTCGAGCGCGAACACCAGGTAGATGGAGTCACCCGGGCGCCAGACGCCGCGGTCGCCGTATAGATAGCCCTTGAGTCCCGCGACGACGGTTTCACCGCCGACGTCGAAATGGCTGACCGGCAACGCGACGCCGGGCGCCACGCGCAGGTAGCCCTTGCGGCCGTCCTTCTCCGCGATCAGCGCGAACGGCTGGCCCTTGACGTCGAGCTGCACCATGCCGTCGCCGTCGGTGTTGCCGGTCGCGATGACCTGGTTCTGGAAGTTGATCGCGTTGATCCTAACGTTGCTGTACGGCTTCGCCGAATCGAGCGCCGTCGCGACGGCCAGCAGTTTGCCCTTCTGGCCGCGCTTGGCGATCAGGCCGATGTTCGACGCGAGCAGATTGCGCGCGGCGCGGATGTTCGCGCCCCAGCGGAAGTACGCCGGCTTGCAGGGGTTCTCGCGTTCGTTCCACTGCACGTCGCCGTCGTAGTCGCCTTCGTAGTAGTCCCAGTTCGACGGCATGTAAGTGTCGCCGTCTTCCTGGTTCTTGATGTCGCCGTCGTCGAGGGCGGCGGTGTTGTCGGTGGTGCCGTCGCAGGTCCAGATGGCGTCCTTCGGCGTCAGCGACAGCGAGAGCTGGAACAGACCACCTGGGTGTTCCTTCATCAGCTGCGTGACGTCGAGGTCGTAACGCGTCCACTTGCCGGGCACGGGCGAGGCGAGCGGGATGGTCTTCCGCCACAACACGCGGCCGACGCGGCCGAGCTCGCTGGTGCCGGAGAGCGCGTTCACCTGCAGGAACTGCGGGATGTTGGTCTCGAACACCTCCAGCGCGGTGACCTGCACGGCGCGCGCGCTGACGGCTTCGAACGGCACGGTGAGCTTCTCGGCGTCGGGCAGGATCACGCCGCGGCCGACGAAGCGAACCTGCGGCTTCGTGTTCACGAACTCCACCTTGAACTCGCGCTCGCCGATCAGCGGCTGGCCGGAGCGGCTCTTGATGGAGTTCTCGAGCGTCAGCGTGACTTCGCCGGTGAGGTCCTGGTTGACGTAGAGCGTGAGCAGGTTGCGGTTGATGCTGGTGGTGAACTCGCCGGTAGATAGACGCACCAGGCCCTTCAGGTCCTGGCGCGAGTCCAGCGCGTCGGAGAAGCGCACCTGGATCTGGCGCTGGTCGTTCTCCTCCGTGGCGATCGCCTGCGTGACCGCGAATTCGTCGAGCGCCGGGATGCGCCAGGTCTGGGAGCCCTCGCTCTTGACGTTCAGCGGAGCACCGTTCCAGGAGACGACGAGCTCCTGCTCGGCCTTCGTGCGCAGCACGTCGCGGACCGAGAACGAGTAGTAAGTTCCGTCGCCGTTGCCTTCCCAGCTGACCTTGGCGGGTTTGCCGTCGAGCGTGGCGCTGACGATCTTCTCGACCTTGTCGCGGTTCTCGCGGTCGGCGGTCTGGACGCGGCCGCTGAGCACCATCAGCTCGTTGCGGTCGTTCTCGACTTCGAGGCCGTAGACGTGGACGTCGAAGTTGACGCCGAGCGTGGTGACGAGGAACTCGAAGGGCTTGGAGCCGGCGGCGACGCCGGTGAGGCCGGCCGAGAGCACCTGCACCTTGTAGCTGGTGGCGGGCAGGAGCTCGGTCTCGGGCGTGAGCACGATCTCGCGGCGGCTGACGAACGAGGCGCGCGTCTTCGCGGCGGGGGAGATCTGGATGTTCGCGGCGGCGCTGGTGCCGACCTTCTCCTGCGGGATGATGTCCGTCGTGAACAACACGCGGATCGGGGATTGCCGCGAGATGGCGCCGCTCGAGTGCTGGCTGATCGCCGTGACCCAGGTCGGGTCGGGTGGGGCGAGGCGCGGCTTCTGTTCGGCCGGCGTGCTGCCGCCGGAGCAGGCGTTGAGCGTGGCGAACACCGTCGCGATCAGGGCGGCGGCGCAGAGTTTGCGGAACATCGAGGACTCCCGGAGTGGTGCGAGGCAGGGTCATTCAAGCGAGCGAAGCTGACCGCGCCGTGCCGCAATTGTGGCGGATTGGGGATTGGCCCCAAAGGGCGGTTTGGGGCCAATCCCCAATCCACCGTGCCGAAGCTCGGTGCTGAGGAAATCGGCCCAAGTCGTTGACGGCGCAGGCCGCGGGCCGCGCAACTTCAAGTGAATTCGACGAATCGACTGTCGCCAATTCCCATCGCTCGGTTGGCGAATCGAGACAACTTGTGTATTGCTCAGACATGGCCCCCACCAGCCACAACAACGAGCGTTCGAGAGCGAGTGCCGACGGCCCGTGAGTTCCTGATCAACCGCCGGGCGGCGCCGTGATCAAGCTGCTCCCGCCCGGCCTCCACATCCTCCTCGGCGACAATGCCGGCGGCATCTTCACGCGCGTGTTCTTCGCCCGCGACCGCCTGCTGATCGACCAGGACGTCCTCTCCTGCGGCCCGACGCCGCCGCTCGTCGACCTCACTACCTGGAACCGCCTGCGGCTCGACTACTGGACCAGCTTCGTCCCCGGCCAGGCCGGCGAACACGTCCACTCGCGCTTCAATCTCGTCGACAACGCGCAGCGCCTCGCCGACGCCGAACGCGTGCACATCTGGGCCGCCACCGGCGTCAGCGAGCAGCTGTTCATCGCGTTCGTCGTGCAGCTGATGAAGCTCGTCGGCGGCGATGTCGAGAAGCTGGCGCTGGTGCCGTTCGAGAAGGCCGAGGGCAAGCGCGTCGTTGGTCTCGGCGAGCTCGACGAGGCGCAGTTCCGCGAGGCGCCGGATCCGCAGCCGATGACCGTCGACGTCATCCAGGAATATCTGAATGCGTGGGAGGCGCTGACGTCTTCGGACCCCGAAGTGCTCGTCGGCTTCGCGCGCGATCATCCCGAGGCGAATCGCTGGTTGAAGCTCGCGATCCGCTTGATGTCGCGCCGCTTTCCCGACAAACGCACCGGTCTCACGTACTGGGACCACGCGCTGCTGTCGCGCGTCGAGAAGTTCGGCCCCGGCGCGTCGACGATCATCGGCTACACGATGGCCGAGACGTTCGAGTTCGGCGACCTGGTCGGTGACTGGTACTTGTTTGGCCGGCTGATGCGGCTGGGCAGCGAGAGCAATCCGCAGCCGTTGATCGAGCTGTCCGGCGATCGGCAAAGCATCCGCAATACCGAAGTGGCGCTGACGCCGTTCGGGAAGGACGTGCTGAAGGGCGGGGCGTCGAACTACCCGGCGAATCCGATCGAGGACTGGGCTGCGGGCGTCAAGCTGTCCTCCGCCGAGCGCCGACTCTGGTTCAACGACGGCGGCCGGCTGGTGCGCGGCTGACGCTGACACACGATTGTTGCGTCGGCCTTCAGTCCGTACTTCGTTCGCGCCTCAATCTCCGGCGTGAGGTGACCGCCATGACCCGACTCGACAAGCCACTCAAGCGCGAAGTGAAGATCAAGGGCAAACCGCACGTGATCACGATCGACCCCGACGGCCTGCACCTGACCCGGAAGGGCCGCCGTAAAGGCATCGACCTGCGCTGGTCCGACCTCGCCAACGGCGACGCCGCCATGGCCGTGGCCCTGAATGCTTCGCTCGGTCGTCTCTAGGAAAGAATTCTTGACTTAGCCGCCGTGTAAAGAAAGAATGCTTTACCAACAGATCCGATTGGTAAAGCAACTTGGCACGTTCCTCCGGCACCTACATTTCGACCACCTCCAGCGGAGAGGAGGTACGGGCATTCATCCCGGCGCCGCTGCCGGTGACGCCCGCCATCGAGCTCCCGATCTCGCGATCGGCTGCCGCCGAAGCCGCCATCGGCAATCTCGATCTGGTCGCCCAGATGGTGCCGTCGCTCGACTGGTTTCTCTACGCGTTCGTCCGGAAGGAAGCCGTGTTGTCCTCGCAGATCGAGGGCACGCAGGCGACGCTCGCCGACCTGTTCGAATACGAAGCCTCGAGCGACGAGAAGCCCACCGCCGATGTCGAAGAGGTCTGCAACTACGTCGACGCGCTCAAGTACGCGCGCGCGCAGCTCGCCAGTCCGAAAGGCCTGCCGCTCTCGATGCGGCTGCTCAACGAAGTGCACAAGCGCCTCATGCGCGGCGTACGCGGCGCGAGCAAGGCGCCGGGCCAGGTGCGGAAGTCGCAGAACTGGATCGGCGGTTCGCGGCCCAGCAATGCCGTCTTCGTTCCGCCGCCACCGGGAAAACTTCCCGAGCTGCTGACGAACCTCGAGCAGTTCCTGCACGCCGAGTCCGCGCTGCCGCCGCTGGCGCGTGCCGGCATCGCGCACGTGCAGTTCGAGACCATCCGTCCCTATCTCGACGGCAACGGCCGCATGGGGCGGCTCCTCATCGCGCTGTTGCTCGAGCACTGGAAGATGTTGCCGCACCCGCTGCTGTATCTCAGCGTGTTCTTCAAGCGTCACCAGGCGGAGTACTACCGCCGGCTCTCCCGCGTGCGAACCGATGGCGATTGGGAAGGCTGGCTCGACTTCTTCCTCGACGGCGTGGCGACGACCGGCGCCCAGGCGGTATCGCTCGCACGCGAGTTGTTCGCGCTGGTGAACGAGGATCGCACGAAGGTTCTCGAGCGGAGCGGGGCTATCTACCCGGTGCGGTTGTTCGAGCTGCTCCCTGCGCATCCCGTGGTCACCGTGAACTCCGCGATGAAGCTGCTGGACACCACCAAGCCCACGGCCGGCAAGGCCATCGAGACGCTCGAAGCCGCGGGCGTGCTCGCGGAAACCACGGGACGGGCTCGGGGCCGCGAGTTCACCTACCGGGCTTACCTCGCGAAACTGCAGGCCGATTAGCCGGAACGCGGTGGCGGAGGCCGCGACCGCCCTGATCCGCACCGCAAAAGTCCCGTGTCCGCGAGACAGAACGGGACATCACGGCGATTCTGGCGCCATGTCAGCCACCGGTTGCCTCGACCCCGGGCCGCCCTTACCATGCGCGACTCCTTATATAGCCAACAACCCAAAAGGGGCCCGTTCAATGAGCAATTTCGAGACGCAAGCAGCCAAGATCCGCAACCAGCCGGGATTCATCGCGGCGCTGGACCAGAGCGGTGGCAGCACCCCGAAGGCGCTCAAGCTCTACGGCGTGGAAGAGAACACGTACTCGGGCGAGCAGCAGATGATGGATCTCGTGCACGCCATGCGGTCGCGCATCGTGACCAGCCCCAAGTTCAACGGTGACCGCATCGCGGGCGCCATCCTGTTCGAGGCGACCATGGATCGCGAGTTCGGCGGCAAGCCGGCGGCTGACTATCTGTGGAACGACAAGAAGGTCGTGCCGTTCCTGAAGATCGACAAGGGTCTGGCCGATGAGAAGGACGGCGTGCAGCTGATGAAGCCGATGCCGACGCTCGACGACCTGCTGAAGAAGGCGAAGTCGAAGGGCATCTTCGGCACCAAGGAACGCAGCGTCATCAAGCAGAACAACGCGGCCGGCATCAAGGCCGTCGTGAAGCAGCAGTTCGAAGTGGCGCGCCAGGTCCTCTCGCACGGCCTCGTGCCGATCGTCGAGCCGGAAGTGGACATCAAGAACCCGGACAAGAAGGGTTCGGAAGAAGTCCTCAAGAAGGAAATCATCGAGGAGCTGAACAAGCTGCCGGCGAACCAGCAGGTCATGCTGAAGCTCACGATTCCGGATGTGGACAACCTGTACGCCGACCTCGTGAAGCACCCGCGCGTGCTGAAGGTCGTCGCGCTGTCGGGCGGCTACTCGCGTGACGAAGCCAACAAGCGTCTCGCGAAGCAGAACGGCATGATCGCGAGCTTCTCGCGTGCGCTGAGCGAAGGCCTCACCGCGCAGCAGAGCGATGCGGAGTTCAACGGCTCGCTGGACAAGGCGATCCAGAGCATCTACGACGCGTCGAAGACCTGATAGACAGAAGATTGCGCAAGCAAAAAAAGCCCCGGCAGCGAGAGTTGCCGGGGCTTTTTCATTCGAGCGCGCGGACTATCTACGGGCAGCGGAACCGCACCACGTAGTTCGAGCACTGGCCGTTCGTCTGGTCCGCATTCCGGCAGACGAGGCCGCTCTTGTCGAACTGCAGCCGGTCGGCCGGTCCATTCAGATAGACCCACTTGCTGCCGTCGTCGTAGCGCGCCTGGATCCACGTCGGGTTCGCGCACAGGTTCGCGAAGCTGCTGCGCGACTCCCAATCACCCGTGGAGCCCGGCGAGTCGTTGTCCTGGAACGCCGTGAACTTTCCGTTGCACATGTAGCGCGTCTGGTAGTTCTGGCAACGACGTCCCCGCGGCTGGTCGGCGTTCCGACATACGAGGCCATCCTGGAGGTTGAAGCGGTCGAACTTGTCCGGCACGTCGGTGCTGATGATTTCGATGCTGTCGACCACGTGCGCGTCGACGGCGGTCGGGTTGTCGCAGGCGATCTGCGGGTACTCGCGCTGGATGTCCGCGAGGTCCTCGAAGTCGCCCGTGAAGCGGGCGTCGTCACGATTGACCCAGCGGTAGTCGCTGTAAGTCGCGGTCGGCGGCATGTGAGCCTGCGTGGTCACCTCGTAGATGATGTGATTGATGGAGGGCATCACGACCGCGCCGAAGATGAGACCCGCTCCCTCGCGTGACGGCACCTTCGGCGTGCCTCCCATGGTGTGGCACGCGGACGCACACACGGGCTGCGTGACGACCGGCGCCGACGTGCTCGTGCCGACGGGGTGATAGAACCCGTTCCACACTTCGTGCCCGTCGTTGATGAGTCCGTACTTCGCCAGTGCGCCGACGATTTCCGGCGATGCGATGTACGCGCCCGCGGCGTGGCATTGCGTGCAGCCCGTGCCCACGTGCCAGACGCTCGAGGCGTTCGTGCCCGTCGGCGACACCGGGTTGATGTTCACCTGTGGGTACGCGTTCGTCTCGAAAAGGTCGTTCTGCTCGAAGAAGCAGGTCGCGCCGTTGTGGCGGTTGTGGATGATCATCTCGCCGCTCACGGCGCGGTCCGCTCCGCCGTTGATGCCGACCCAGCGGCAGGCGTACACGGCGTCCACCGAATCGTTGATGCGGCGATGCGCGACGAAGTCGAGCGACTGGCTGAAGTCGAGCCCGTTGTCCGGGCCCGAGGGCGAGCGGAACTGGTCCGCCTTGCAGCCGAACTGCGGCAGGCTGCTGAGGTTGCCCAGATCGGCTTTGCAGGCTTTCACGTACTCCGCGAAGGTCTCCGCGCGGGCGGCGGGCGCATGGGCGCCCAGCAGGATCGTGACGGTAGCGAGGAGGGCGGCGCCGAGCGGGCCGTGCCTTCCGTGGCGAAGAATCGAGTCCATTGATGCTCTCCCTGATTTCGTTCTTTGAGGCCGCGGCGCGCTCCCTAGCTAGTCGTCGACCCTCTCTCCAGGGCGGCGCTGCGCTCGCGGGCGACGAATTCTGCGCTGAAAAGGTAGCGGTAACAACACGGTCGTGGTACATCAGCGGCGCACGATCAGGGAGATCGTCTTTTTCAGAAATTCAGCCCGCGGAGCAGCGGGCCGGGCGCGCTCGCGCCCGAACTACCGGGAGGTTCATCAAATGAAGATGCATCGTCTTTTCGGCGCCGCGCTCTTGTCATTCGCCGTCACCGCGCACGCGCAGACCGAACTACAGACCTACGTCGCGCGCTGCCAGACCGAGTTGCAGTTCTCCGCCAGTGAAGTACAGGCCATGAACTGCAACGAGGGCGTGCAGTTCGACACCAACGGCGGCAATGGCCCCATCAACGATTTCGTCGTGCACAAGCGCGTCAACCAGAACGTCGACATGGTCGCCGCCTGCCGCTGGGGCGATGGCACCTCGACACTCTCCGACAACAAGGCCTTCATCAGCATCGAGCTGCTGATCCACAACCGCGTGAACGGTGGCACGTGCTTCTTCGCGGCCGCGGACATCGGCGAGAACCCGCCGAACCCGCCTGCCAGGGCGGACCGGCCCGTCTCCACGAAGATCGTCTCGCCGACGAACTTCTCGTCGAGCGTCTACCCGAACGCCAACCAGTTCTGGCTGCCGCCGAGCCTGCTCAACAGCAAGCTCATGTTGTCGGATGCCAAGCCGGACCCAGGCTTCAAGGAACAGTTGCAATGCGTGCGGTGCCATTCGCAGGGGCCGTACATCGCGTCGTACAACATCGCGCCGCACCTGGCCAACATGGGACTGCTCAACGACGGCCACGACACCTTCGCCAACTTCTCCGTGCCTAACCACTACTTCGTCGTCGGCAGCAACGCGCACACGGATCCCGGCTCCGGCAGCCATCCGTTCAAGAACTGGAACAACCTGATCTCGATCCACAACCGCCCGGCGGGCAGCGGCTGCAGCGCCGGCTGCCACGTGCTCGCGCGCGACGACAAGCCGATCGACGGCTCGTTCCTGCCCATCGGCAGCCTGAGTTCGCCGCTCCAGACGTCGGCGCGCGTACTGCAGTCCATCGCCTATGACATCTTCCAGCTGCGCAACTTCGGCATGCCGCCGGGCAACGAGGACAGCCCGTACCGCTGGATCAGCATCGATCAGCCGTCGAGCGACGGCGTCGAGGTGGAGACGTATACGGCGTCGAAGAAGATGCCGCTGACTACCGACAACTGTGGCGTGCCTGGGTATCTCGAGGCGAGTGCGGTGGAATCTGCGTCGACGTTCTCGACGCTGGCGCTGGGGTTGGCTCCTAACAAGCTGCGCGCGTTCAACTTGCGCGATGGACTCGTGTGCCTCAACGCCGATCAACCGAATGGCGCGCGCTGCATGGATCACCAGGTCGCGTGGAAGTGTCCCGGGCCGAAGGAGACCTGGACGCCGTGGTACGACAAGGATACGAACGTCGGCGATGACGGCGACCATGAGGAGCGCTCCAAGTCCATCGCCCAGGCCACCGCGTTCTGCGGCGGGAAGGCGCCGGTCGCGGTGCGCATGCAGGTGGTCGATAGCGGCTTCCAGACCGCCGGGCCTGCCGACCGGCTCGTGCAGTTCTCGCCGACCGGGCTCGTGTGCCGCAATGCCGATCAGGGCAGCGGGCAGAGTTGCAGCAACTACACGGTGCGTTATCGCGGTTGCCGCAACGATGGCGCGACGCTGAACAAGTTGAAGAACGCGTGGACGAATCCGCCAACGTTCACGGATCGATACCTGACGACGACCAACAATGTCGACGGGGCGGAGACGCGGGCGCAGGGCAACAACTATCAGTACCCGAGCCAGGATTGGGTGATCGAGCCGGTGTCGGGCGGCATGACTGTGCGGTTGTATGACATCTGGTCTGGCAAGTACCTGACGGCGCTGAGCACCGCCGACCAGGCGGCCGTGCAGGTGAAGAACTCGGATGCGTCGCAGATGCGGCAGCAGTGGGTGAAGGAGACGATCGTGGGGAGCAGCGAGGTGCGGTTCCGCAATGTCGGGACGGGGCGGTATCTCACGGTCGGCAACTACACGGGTAGCGATCCGTACTTCGCGCCGATCATTTCGCAGTCGCTTAGCAATCAGAATTGGGCGAGCCAGCGGTGGGTCGTGCAGTAGTCGCGCGGACGAGCAGGCCCCGGCGATGCGAGTCGCCGGGGCCTTTTACATTTCTGGATCAAACCGCTCGATTCGCGGCTTTGGTCGGACGATTTAATGTATATACGATAAATGCGTGGACATTTCCTTCGACCCGGCGAAGAATGCGCGCAACATCGATGTGCACGGCATTTCGTTCGAGCGTGCATCCGAGTTTGCGTGGGATACGGCATTCAACGTTGAAGACCGTCGCCGTGACTACGGCGAGACTCGATTCCAGGCGTACGGGCTCATCGATGCGCGGGTTCATGTGCTGATTTACACGCCGCGAGAAGACAGGCTGCACATCATCAGCCTGCGTAAAGCGAACAAGCGCGAGGTTCGACGTTATGAAGACGACGCGAAGAAAAAAGAGATCCGGACCGGATGAAGAGAATCCCGAATGGACTGCGGAGACATCCCGTCGTGCACGTCCCGCGCGTGAAGTGCTGCCCGAGATCTTTGGCGAAGCCATGGCGAAACGATTGCTTCGTCCCAAAGGCCGTCCGAAGAGCACACAGCCCCGTACCTTGATCTCATTGCGTTTGCCCCAGGACGTGTTGGCTCGTTGGAAAGCCAAGGGTCCCGGTTGGCAGACTCGCATGATCGAGGTTCTCTCTCGAGCGAAGTAGCGTGCGCCAGGCGAAATCTTGGCGAGTCGGCGGCGGGCCACTAGCCGCTGAACATTGAGATCGTGTGACTGCAGGCCCCGGTGGCGAAAGCTGCCGGGGCTTTTTGCGTCTTGGCAGACGGCGCCTATAGCGGGCGTGGCCATTCGTGAGACAGCGGGGTCAGCGGTCCGTGCGTACGGTGACCGCTCCACCACCAGGAGAACGCATATGGACCCGCAGGATTGGATGCTGCTCGAGCTCGTCGAAGTCGAGGAGGATGCCGAGGAAGAGTTGGACGACGATGCGGATGATGAAGATGAAGACGATGAGGACGACGAGGACGAAGATGAGGATGATGAGGACGAAGATGATTTCGACGACGACGACGACGACGACGACGAGGATGAGGATGAGGACGTCGCCACCGACGAACGCGGCAAGGAAATGCTGACTGCCGCCGGCGCTCCCGACGACACGGACGCCGACACGCCCGAACCCGACGTCACCTCCGATCGAAGCACACCGCCCGACAACGCCTCTCGCGCCCGCGCGCCTAGCCAGCCCCGCCGACCACCCCTCGACATCAAACAAATCGAAGACATCGAGGACGACGCGCCCGGCGGCTGACGAGACGCCCCAATCCCCGCCATTGCGCCGCCGCCGCGGCCTGGTTTAACGTCCTCCCGCTAACAACAACAAACGGGAGTCGACCATGCCTCTGCTCAAACGTTGCACTGCGGAACTGCTCGGGACTTTCTGGCTGGTGTTCGGGGGATGCGGCAGCGCCGTCCTGGCCGCGGCGTTTCCGCACGTCGGCATCGGTTTGCTAGGCGTGTCGCTGGCGTTCGGCCTCACCGTCGTGACGATGGTCTACGCCGTCGGGCACATCTCCGGCGGGCATTTCAATCCGGCCGTCACGTTCGGCCTGCTCGCGGGCGGACGGATCAAGGCGGGCGACGTGGCGCCGTACGTGATCGCGCAGGTGATCGGCGCCGTGCTCGCCGCCTGGCTGCTCGCGACGATCGCCGGCGGCAACGGAACGGATCCGCTGGCTGGCGGGCTCGCGTCCAACGGGTTCGCAGAGCATTCGCCGGGCGGGTATTCGATGGCAGCGGCGCTGCTGACCGAAGTGCTGCTCACGTTCTTTTTCCTCATCGTCATCCTGGGATCGACCGATCCGCGCGCGCCGGCCGGGCTTGCGCCGTTGGCGATCGGTCTCGCGCTGACGCTGATTCATCTGATCAGCATTCCGGTGACGAACACGTCGGTGAATCCGGCGAGGAGCACGGGGCCAGCGTTGCTGGTAGGTGGTTGGGCGTTACAGCAGTTGTGGTTGTTCTGGGTGGCGCCGATCGCGGGGGCGGTGGTTGCGGGGGTGACGCATCGGTGGTTGAGCAAACCCTGACGGCGTCCGAGATTCCTCATGGCGAGGTGCCGCCTTTGTGATCGGGCGGTGGGCCGCACAGCGTGCGTTGTTTGTGGGTTTCCCACTCGGCGGCGGTCATGCGGGTGAATGACTTCAGGGTGAGCCGCACGCTGTCGTAGCCCGGCTCGTCACCGATCGGGATCTCGTATTCGACGAGCGTGCCCGTCGCGGTGTCTGCCCACCAGGTGCCCACCGTGTCGCGCAGGCCGGGACCGCCGATGGAGTAGCGCCGCGTCGCGCGGCCGTTGTGCAGTTCGCGCGCCTGGTATCTCACCGTGATCTCACCCATCTCGCGGAAGCGCATCGTCGGCTCGAACTCGAAGTCCATGCGCGTGAACGTGAACGGCTCGAGCGGGTTCTTCAGCATCGGCATGGCGAGACCCAGGCTCGCGAAGTCGAAGTCGTAGCTGTGCCAGGGCAGGTGGGTGAGCGGCACCGGGTCTTTCATGAGCGAGATGCGGAGGTCGTGCTCGCCGGATTCGAGCGTGGCGCGCGGCTGCGGGAGTTGGTCGCAATTGAGCTCGAATGCGTTGAAGGCGCGGACGGAGAAGCGGCGCCAGTCCATCTGCGCGGTGACGAGCGTGGCGCGGGTGGTGGGGTCATGCCAGGGCTTGAAGGATTCGAGGTGGGTGGAGTCGCGGATGTAGACCGAGATGTCGGCGGGGTTGGTGCCGTCGAGATTGGATTTGTGGAAGACGACGAGGGTGGAGGTGGGGATGCGGTGGAGGTTGAGTTCGAAGGCGCTGACTTGGGCGTGGGCGCTGGGGGACGCGAGTGCGAGGGTGGTGATGGCGAGGGCGGAGAGGATGCGGAGCATGGAGCCTCGGGCGATTTGGGTGAGCGGAGCGCGGTGGAGTCCTCCGTGGCGCTTTGAAACCAGCCTGGTCGCTGGCGGGTTGCAGGCTTCGTTGACGATGCCAGATGGCTTTCAGAAATCCTTGTAAGTCGTTGATATGACATAAGAGCCGGTTTTGGCCACTCTTATATATGTGTCCGGGCCGGCCCTGACCGCCGGCGGCCATCCGCTTGCCCCAACCCGCCCCGAAGCACGAGCGACCTCACGGTCTGGCACCCGTCGGCTGCCGCAAACTACTCTCCGCGCATGGGGGACTTAACTACCAGAGGAATGATGCTGGCGGCGATCCTGTTAGGCGCGGCCTGCACATCGTTCGCGGCCGCGACCGCCGATGTCGCGGTCAAGAAATCCCGAAACGGCATCTGCCACGAACGTGGGACTGCCGGCTACGAACAGACAGTTCACTTCAAGGCGTTCGACAGCCTGGCGGCGTGCCAGAAGTCCGGCGGGCGACTGCCGAAGAATTCGGGCCGAGCGCGTTCGCATTTCGATTCGAACAAGCCGGCGCATCCGGGGGATGAGGGCGTTCTCTTCGGGCCGTTGGTCAAGGTCATCGATGGCGATACGTTGAAGGTGAAGATCCAGGGGGCAGAGCTGAAGGTGCGATTGATCGGGATCGATGCGCCGGAATCGGATCAGCCGTTTGGTGATGCCGCTCGGGATGAGCTTGCGAGCCTGGTCGGAGACGAGACGTGCGTGCTCGTTTATGACGAGGGCGACAATCCTTTCGAACAAGCGCGGCGCTACACGTTCGACTTGAACGAGCAGATCCAACGAGACGGGCGACTCGTCCATCCGGCAGGTCACGCGTATCAAGGCAAATCCATCGTGCCTTTTGGCTGCGGCGTCGTATTCCCGAACATCACTCGCCGACAGTTCGCGCAGACGGATCTGCATGAAGTGTTTCCCGAAAACCGATGCGTGTTCAAAGACGAGATGACCGAGGGCGCAGATCCTGAAGCCTTTCGCGAACGGCTCTGGCGGATGGTGGCGACGCGGTTCGGTCCGCCGTTGACGCTTCCCGAGTTCGATCGCCTGCGCGCCTTGCTGTTTCCGGAAATTCGGATCCGACAAATCGGGCTGCCACTAGCGCGAGCCGCGATATCGCGGGCCGATGAAATGCTGGCCGTCATGGACCTGCATCAGGAGCAAGTCGCGCGCGGGCTGGGCGAAGGGCATCGAATCATTCGCGGTGTCGCCGGCTCTGGAAAGACGCTCATCCTGGCTTTCCGCGCCGAGTATCTCGCGCGTGCCTCAAACAAGCCCGTGCTGATCCTCTGCAACGCCAACGGCATCGCCGGCCGCCTCGAGGATGTGATGCAAGAGCGCGGCGTCGAAGACCGCGTTCAAGTGCGCACGTTTCATTCGTGGTGCTACCAGATGCTGCGCACGTACGGCATTCCGCAGCCCAGCGAGGCCGAGTATCCCGACTACAACGAGCGGCTCGCCGCGTGCGTGCGAACCGTGGACGCCGAAGTGCGGCTCGGGCACATCCCGGGCGGACAGTACGACGCCGTGCTGATCGACGAGGCGCATGACTTCGAGCCCGAGTGGCTGTCGCTTGCGGTGAAGATGGTGAATCCGAACACCAAGGCGTTTCTGATTGCGTACGACGACATGCAGGCGATCTACAAGGGAATGGGGCGGCCGGTGTGGAGTCAGCTTGGGATTGAGGCGAAGGGGCGGACGCGGGTGCTCAAAGTGAACTACCGCAACACGGCCGCGAGATCTCATCGGAGCCCAGCCCTCGCGGGCATTTCTAGGTATACGGAAATCGGTTCTCAAATCACGCGGTCTTCGGCCAACAATTCTCGGCACATAGGCAACAACTGTCGTGCATACGAAAACCAGTTGTTTCCGGTATAGGCCCGGACTATCCTCCGTTAGCCGTCTTTGGGATTGGGCATGAACAAGAAGAAGCGGGCCGCAATCTATTTGCGCGTCTCGACAGCTAGCCAAACTACCGAAAACCAACTGCGTGAGCTTCGCAAGGTTGCTGCACAGCGCGGTTGGCAGATTGTCGATATCTACGAAGATCGAGGTATCAGCGGCTCCAAGGGTCGAGATGCCCGTCCGTCATTCGACCGTCTTCACAAGGACGCTGCGCGAGGCAAGTTCGATATTGTGCTTGCCTGGAGTATCGACCGGCTTGGCCGGTCACTCCATCACGTAGTCTCTTTCATGGCCGAGCTCGGCCAGCTCGGGATTGATCTCTATCTGCATCAGCAAGCCGTCGACAGTTCGACGCCCGCCGGAAAGGCGATGCTTTCGATGTGTGGCGTATTCGCAGAGTTCGAGCGAGGAATCATTGCAGAGCGTGTGCGTGCTGGCCTTGACCGGGCTCGTGCAGGGGGCAAGCAGCTTGGGCGTCCTCGGGTCCCAGTGGACCTGGAACAGGAAATTCGCCAACGACGCGCGAGTGGCACGGGAATTTTGAAGATCGCGCGCGAGGTCGGTGTCGGCGTCAGCGTTGTGCAACGAGTTATTAGGCAGGCGGCATAAAGACCGTCTTGAGTTCGGGCCCGACCGTTGGCTCGATTTCTCGTTATAGGTAGAGGGTGGACTCTTGGCCGCAAAAAGCATGGATGTCTTTTCGCTCCGCGACGCCGTCATAGACGAGTATCGAAGCTTCGCTACGTCGTTCACGACCATTCACGCGGATGACATCCGGTCGCAAGTTGAATCGATCTATGCCCAGGGGCGCTACTGGCCGGATCCGCTAATCCAGATTAATCCGGCCTACAAGCGCGGGGCCGGTATCGAGTCTCTCGTGGCAGCGGGCGCGCTCGATCCTCGTACGGCTGAGATCTTCCGCGTCGATGGCGCTCCGGTGGGCCTCTACAAGCACCAGGAGCAGGCCGTCGTTCTGGCGTCTCAAGGCGAGAGCTACGTAGTAACTACTGGCACGGGCTCCGGAAAGTCGCTCTGCTTCTTCATCCCGATCGTCAGTGCAGTGCTAGCGGAGAAGCGGAAGAGCGCCGCACGCCGCACAAGGGCAATCATTATCTATCCGATGAACGCGCTGGCGAACAGCCAGCTCGAAGAGCTCGACAAGTTCGTCTCGAACGTTCAAGGCGAGCGGCCGGTTACCTTTGCGCGCTACACGGGTCAGGAGAGCAGCGACGAGAGGCGCGCTATCGCCGATAGCCCGCCCGACATCCTCCTGACCAACTTCATGATGCTTGAGCTGTTGATGACACGACAGGACGAGCTCGATCGCGAAGTCATTGGAAACTGCGCTGATCTCCGCTTCCTGGTTCTCGATGAGCTGCACACTTATCGTGGTCGGCAAGGTGCGGACGTCGCGCTCCTAGTGCGTCGTGTCCGCGAGCGTCTCTCGAGCGAGAAGCCGCCCCAATGCATAGGCACGTCGGCGACGATGGCTAGCGAGGGGACAGTCCGAAACAAACAAGAAGTTGTCGCCAATGTCGCATCCAAGCTGTTCTCGACGGTAGTTGATCCGAGTCACGTCATCATCGAAGAGCTTGAGCGAGTCACAGACAAGTCTAAGCGCGCCGAGTCTGTAAAGAGCGCGCTTGGTCCGGCCATCGACGCCGCCATCCCCTCAAAGATTACTGACGATGAGCTTAGTAAACACCCGCTCGCAATCTGGGTAGAGACTCGCCTCGGAATCACGACTACGGACGCAAACCCAGCGTGGCACCGAGCCCGTCCGCGTACGCTCGACGAGGCCGCGCGCGAGCTGGCCGCAGAATCCGGACGTGACGAGCGGGCATGCAATGACGCGCTGCGCAAGCTGCTCCTCGTGTCGAGCCTTCCGGAGACCGACCGCACAAGCGATGCCTCAGCCTCGCACCGCAGCTTCTTTGCTTTCAAGCTTCACCAGTTCATCTCGGGCGCTGGCCACGCCTTTGCGACTTTTGAGCCGCCTGGCAAACGCTCGGTGACCGTCGAAGGTCAGCAGTTCCTTCCTGGCGATCCCGACAAACGCCTGTACCCGGTTCACTTCTGCCGTGAATGCGGCCATGAGTATCACCCAGTGCGCTTCGTTTCCGAGGACGGTGAACGAAGGTTCCTCGCTCGGGACATCGACGACGCCGCTCCACTGAAGTCGGAAAATGACGAACTGGCGGGAGAGGATGACGAATCTCCCGACCGCGAAGTGTTCGGTTTCCTCACGCTTCATGCGCACGATGCCGAGTTCACCTTCGCCGATCGGGACGAAGACTACCCCGAGAACTGGCTCGACACCGATGCCGCTGGAAACCCGCGCATGAAGAGCCACTATCGTGCCGCGCGTGCTCGCGAAGTCGTCGTCGCTCCAAGCGGTAAGGTGGGTGCGGGTGCGAGAGCATGGTTTGTCCCAGGCCGTTTCCGCTTCTGTCTGCGATGTGGCGCAACGCATAGCACCTCGGCTCGCGACCGGACGCGACTCGCGTCGCTCTCGGCAGAAGGTAGAAGTTCCGCGACGACAGTGCTCGTCTCAAGTGCTCTGCGCTGGATGCACGGAGAAGACTCCGGGCTTCCGAGGCACACACGCAAGCTCCTTGGTTTTACCGACAACCGCCAGGACGCCGCGCTACAGTCGGGACACTTCAACGACTTCCTGTTTGTAAGCCTTATCCGCGCGGGATTCCTCGGCGCCCTCGACATGGCCGGTGACAAGGGACTGCGCAGCGACGAACTCGGCGCCGCTCAGCAGCGGGCGCTCGGCTTCGATCGCTCCGCGCAGGAGTTGCGTGGCGAGTGGCTCCTTGAGCCGTCGCTCAAGGGCTTTAACCTGCAGGAGGCCGAAAGTTCGCTCCGCCAAGTTCTCTCTTATCGCGTGTGGTTCGACCAGCGCCGCGGCTGGCGATATACAAACCCGAATCTCGAGCAGCTTGGGCTTGTTGACGTTGAGTACCTAGGGATCGACGAACTTTGCGCTGACGAGGAACTGTTTGCGACGGCGCCCGATGTCCTCCGGTCGGCGTCGCCCGCTGTGCGAAAGGCGGTCTACACCGAAGTATTCGACCATCTGCGGAAATGGATGGCCATTCGCAGCCAGGTACTCGACCCGACGGTCATCGAGCAGATGCTGCAAAAGTCTCACAGTCGCCTCAGGGCGCCCTGGGGCTTCGGCTATGACGAAAAGCCGCGGAAGGCTCGCTGGCTGCTCATTTCCACACCATCACGGAGGGAGATGAGCCTTCGCGATGAGGAACTTGTCGTTCGCGGTGGCTCGCGGAGCGCGCTCGGCAAGACTCTCCGATCGTCGCGAGGAACACGCACGCCGCTGGAGCCCGATGGGCGGCTACTTTGGTCTGAGCCGTCGGCGGTACGTGCGCTCAAGGCGAAGGATTTCGATGCCCTCATCGAGGCGTTGCTCGAGGCTGCAGTTACGCATGGCCTAGTTTCGGAAGAGGTAACGCCCTTCGGTGATCAACCGGGCTTCCGCCTGAATGATGCCTGCGTGCTCTTTAAGCGCGGCGCTCCAGTAGTCGATCCAGGGCATCCTAGAGAAAACGCATTCTTCCGCGACTTCTATGCAAATCTTGCGATGACGTTGCGGGAACCCGTGCATCCGCTGTTCGGCTTCGAGGCGCGCGAGCACACCGCTCAGGTTGACGGCGAGAAGCGGGCGGTTCGCGAAAAACGCTTCCGTTTTGGATCAAAGGAGCGCGAAGAGTTGGGCGCCGATGAGCAGCGTCTTCGTGAGATCGGAGAAGTCAACCGCTTCCTACCCGTTCTCTTTTGCTCGCCGACGATGGAGCTTGGCGTTGATATCTCCGCGTTGAACGCAGTGTATCTACGCAATGTTCCGCCGACGCCCGCGAACTATGCGCAGCGAAGCGGTCGCGCGGGCCGCAGCGGACAAGCGGCCTTGGTGCTGACTTACAGCTCCTCGCAAAGCCCGCATGACCAGTATTTCTTTCGTGATCCGAAGGCAATGGTTCATGGTCAGGTTCGTCCACCGCTCCTCGACCTTGCGAATCGCGATCTTGTTGAGAGCCACCTGTCGGCGGTCTGGCTCGCATGCACAGAGTTGCCCCTCGATCCGTCGATCGCCGAGTTGCTCGTGCTCTCGCAGGCAGGGCGACCGCTAAAAAAGGAAGTCAAGGAGCCAATGGAGTTGCCGAAGGTGGCCGACGAAGCTCGTCGCCGTATCCGGCGCGTACTGGACCTTCTCGATGAAGACCTTTCGCCCGCACTTGCACCCTGGTACCCCGGCCGTGACATCTTTTCGGACGAAGTGGTTCAACGGGCGGTGACGCGGTTCGAAGCCTCATTTAATCGCTGGCGTGACTTGTTTGCCGCTGCCGAGCAGCAGCGCGACGCCGCGCGGCGCACGATGGATGACTACTCCGCGCCGCAGAACGAGAAGCGAGCCGCACAGAGTCGCCACGCTCAAGCCATCGATCAACTCAACTTGTTACAGTCGGACACGCGGAACTCGAACAGCCCCTCGAGTGACTTCAATACGTATCGCTACCTCGCGACAGAGGGGTTTCTGCCTGGATACAACTTCCCACGTCTTCCGCTGATGGCGTATATCCCGGCGTCTAACGACGGGCGTGGGCGGCAGACCTACTTGCAGCGGCCTCGCTTCCTCGCGCTCTCTGAGTTTGGCCCTCGCAGTCTCGTTTACCACGAAGGGCGCGCATACCGCGTTGTGCGGGCGATGCTGTCTTTGAACCAGCAAACCAGCGCGACAGCGGATGTACGCCTTCCCACGAAGACAGTGCGCATCTGCAAGGCATGCGGCGCGGGTCATTGGTCCGATGAAGCATCGATGTGCCACGCGTGCAGCATATCGCTCGGCGATGCGGAAATCGTCAATCACACCTATCGCATCGAGAACGTTTCCACGCAGCCCGCAGAGCGCATCACCGCGAACGACGAGGAGCGACAGCGGCAAGGATTCGAGCTGCAAACTACGTTTGAATGGGCGACGCGTGATCATGTCCTCGATGTGCGCCGGGGCGTCGCCTTTGATGATGATGGCGATATCGCGAATTTGGCCTATGGGCCTGGTGCAACCATTACGAGACTGAACAAAGGCCTGCGCCGTCGCAAGGACCGCACGCAGCTCGGATTCATGATGGACCCCGTTTCAGGGTACTGGGCGAAGAACGGAGAAGAAGATGAGGAGGTCGCCGACCCGACTGCGTCTCCACGGCAGTGGATTGTCCCGAGTGTTCAGGACCGCAAGAATGCGCTTCTGCTCCAACCCATTGAAGCCGAGTTCTCACAGACAACATTGACCACGCTTCAGCATGCGCTCCTGCGGGGAATCGAAGCTGAGTTCCAGCTTGAGGAAGGGGAGATCTTGGCGGAGCCGATGCCGCAGCGCGACGCGCGTACGGGCTTCCTCTTCTATGAGGCCACGGAAGGTGGCGCAGGCGTCCTCACACGACTGGTCGCTGAGCCTGAGTGCCTCGCGGCGGTAGCGAGAAGTGCGCTCGAGATCATGCATTTCGACTTGGCAAATGGCCTGCCGGCGAGTGCGGTGACCCTTGTCGACCAACCCGGCACGGCATGTGTCGCAGCCTGCTACCGGTGTCTAATGTCGTATTTCAACCAGCCGGACCATGAGCAGCTTGACCGCCGCGACGAGGACGCCCGCGAGTTGTTGATCCGGCTCGCGCGCGGAAATCTCAACGGTCTTGCGGCTCCGGTCACGCGGCGACGCACCGAGTCCTCTCAGTTACCGCCGGACAGCGACATCTATACGGCATGGCGCAACTTCGCTCGCGAACTCGAGCTTCCTCCGACTGATTCGGAGCCGCTCGTGATCGATGGTCAAGCGGTGGTCCTCATGTGGCGCGATCACTATGTCGCCGCCGTTATCGCGGACAGAAACGATCTCGTAGCAAAACTGGCAAACAAGGGATTTGAAGTTGTGGTTCTGGGTGAGGATGCGGGGTCGTGGGCGGAACCAACATCGGCACTCTCGAAGTTGCTGGGAAGATCCGCATGAGCACGACGGGAACGACGTCGACACGTCTCAAAGCCTTGGCATCCGCACGATGGAGTCCAGGAAGTCTCGTGCGTGCTCGTGGTCGAGAATGGATCGTCCTTTCGGGTAGCGATGCCGAAGTGCTGCGGGTGCGGCCCCTATCTGGCTCGGAAGAAGACCAAACCCACATCCACGTAGCACTTGAAGCGGTCCCGATTGTCGACGCCTCGTTCCCCAAACCTCTGCCTTCCCAGAAAGCTAGCCACGACGCGGCGCTCCTTCTGCGCGATGCGCTGGTGCTATCACTTCGCCGTGGCGCTGGACCCTTCCGAAGCTTCGGCCAGATCGCCATCGAGCCGCGCGCCTATCAACTCGTGCCATTGCTCATGGCGCTCAAGCTCGACACGGTTCGGCTTCTCATCGCCGACGACGTCGGCATCGGCAAGACCATCGAGGCCGCCCTTATCGCACGCGAGCTCCTCGACCGCGGAGACGTCGAGCGCTTCGCCGTGCTCTGTCCTCCGCACTTGGTGGACCAGTGGGTCACAGAGCTCGAAGGTCGCTTCCATCTCCGGCCTGTCGCCGTCACGGCCGCAAGCGCCGCACGCCTGGAACGCCACCTTCCGCCAAGCGAGAGCATCTTTACGACGCACCCGCACACGGTCGTCAGCCTCGATTACATCAAGAGCGAGCGTCGCCGCGCGGAGTTCCTTCGCGCCTGTCCCGAGCTGGTCATCGTCGACGAAGCGCACACATGCGCGTCGACTGGCCAAGGCCGCCATCAGCGCTACGAGCTGCTGAAAGGATTGGTGAACGAGAAGGCAAGGCACCTGGTGATGCTCACCGCGACGCCGCATAGCGGCGACGAGGAGGCTTACTTCCGGCTGCTCGGGCTCCTGCATCCAGACTTTGCGGGGCTCTCGATCGCAGCGGGCGAGGAGCATAAGAAACTTCGTGACCGCCTCGCGGCCCACTTCGTCCAGCGTCGTCGACCTGACATCGCGGAGTGGAAGGAGGGCAACATCTTTCCGCGTCGCGAGACAAAGGAGCTGACTTACAGGCTCACGGGCGCGTGGGAGCGGTTCTTCGACGCCGTACTCGATTACTGCGCCTCGGTCGTCGAGGCGGCGGGTGAGGACACGAAGAGGCAGCGCCTTAACTTCTGGGGTACGTTGGCGCTGATGCGTTGCGTGGCGTCCAGCCCTGCGGCGGCGGTGCAGGCATTGCGCACACGCGCGGGCCTCGGAGAGGAGATCGCGGATGACGACATTGAGGCGCGAGTGTTCGACGGCGCCGCAGATGCTCTGCCGGACGACGACGTCGAGCCCCCAGCGGCGTCCGAAGACGGCGCCCTTGAATCGCTAATCGCGCAGGCTGAAGAGCTCGCGGGCCAAGCGGGCGATCCGAAGCTGAAGCTTCTCTCGGAACATATTGCGGAGCTGGTGGAGGAGGGGTTCAACCCCGTGATCTTCTGCCGCTACATCGCGACGGCCCACTACCTCGGGCAGCATCTCGGCTCAAAGATCAAAGGCCCCACCATCGCTGTCGTCACCGGAGAGCTGACCGCTGATGAGCGCAAGGAGAAGGTCGAGCTACTTGCGGACGCGGAGCGGCGCATTCTCGTTGCCACCGACTGCCTTTCCGAGGGTGTGAATCTCCAAGACCAATTCGACGCTGTCGTGCACTACGACCTTTCTTGGAACCCGACTCGTCACGAGCAGCGCGAAGGGCGTGTCGATCGCTTCGGTCAAAAGCGCGGAGTAGTCCGCGCGACGTTGCTCTACGGCGCGAACAATCCCGTCGACGGGGCGGTGCTCGAGGTCATCCTCAAGAAGGCCGAAAAGATTCGCGAGGAGCTCGGTGTGCCTGTGCCGCTGCCCGACGACGGTCACACCCTTAGTCAGGCGCTGATGAAAGCTGTACTACTCCGCAGTCGCGAACGCGAGAGCAAGCGTCAGCAGGCCTTTCCGTTCATCGAGATGGAAGAGGCCAAGGCGATTGAAATACGCTGGCGCGACGCTACCGAGAAGGCAAAGAGGAATCGCACCGTATTCGCGCAGGCCCGCCTCAAGCCGGAGGATGTGCTGCCCGAGTGGAAGAAATCTCTTGCCGCGCTCGGTGGTAGGGAAGACGTCCAGCGGTTCACGGGTCGTGCGCTTGCACGTCTCGGTGGCGCGCTCGAACCCCTCGGCAACTCTGGGCGGCGTGGCTTCAAGACGCCGCTCACCGCGCTTCCCGAGGACGTACGCGAACGCCTCGAGGTGGAGGGGCTCGAAGGGTCGCTCATGCTGGACTTCGAGTATCCGCCCGCACCGCGCTGCCGCCCGGTGCAGCGCAGCCATCCGCTTGTCTCAGTGCTGGCGGAGACAATGCTCGAACGCACTCTCGGGAACACCGCCGTCACCGATCTGAACGACCCGGGTGTGCTCGGGCGTGTAGGTTGCTGGGTGGCTGAGGGAATCACGGCGCGTACGCTAGTGGCTGTGGTGCGGCTGCGCCACCAGCTTAATTCGCAGCGCGGTCATCAGACCACGACGCTTCTGGTCGAGGAAGCGACAGCTATCGCTTGGGCAAGCGGTCTCAGCCCTCTCGAAGGCCCGGACGCGCTCGCGCTGCTCTCGCCGGCTCCGGTCTCCGACCCACCGCTGCACGTGCGCGAGCGCGCGGTCACGCAGGCACTCGACCATCTCGAGACACGCCTGGCGGAGTTTAATGCGTTCGCCGAAAGGCGCGCGCAAGCGCTCCTCGCCGATCACCGTCGGGTTCGCGAGGCCGCCGAAGCTCTCGGCCGCTACAGCGTGAGGGCTCTACTCCCCGCCGACATTATTGGACTTTTCGTCCTGCTGCCGAAGGTCGACTGAACATGGCAGCAAAGCGAAAGGCTAAAGGCCACGAGGCCCAGCTCGCCTTCGAAGCTCTCACGATCGAAGGAGGACTGCTCTCGCCGGAGTGGCTTTCAAAGGTGGCCCAGCTTCAAGCGGGCACGCAGGCCGAAGCCGACTACCGCATACCCAAGGGACTCAACCTCCGCGACGAGATCGGGCGCTACTGGCGCATCGCGCAAGCGCACTGGGCCGAATTCAAGTCGGGCCGGGAGGGAAAATCCGACCCGAAGGCAAGCGCCGAGCGCTTCGTGCTCGCGCTACTTAGCGACGCGTTCGGCTTCATGGCGCTCGAACCGGTGCAGCCCGCTGTGCTCGAGGAGCGCACGTACCCCATCGGTCATGCAACGCTTAGCGGGCGGGTCCCCGTCGTTGTCGCGCCAGCTAACAGTGGCCTCGACACGCTCTCGCCAGCGTTCGGTGACGGTGGGCGCCGGCGCAGCGCCTTCGGGCTCTCGCAGGAATACTTGAATGCTCAGGAAGGCGCTCTCTGGGGTATCACCAGCGATGGCGTCGCGCTTCGTGTCGTGCGTGACAACGCAAGCCTCACGCGTCCAGCGTGGATCGAAGCGGACCTTCAGCGCATCTTCACTGAGGAACGCTACGCCGACTTCGCCGCGCTCTGGCTTCTCTGCCACGAGACGCGGTTCGGCCGCGAAGGCCAGCCGGTAACCGAGTGCGCACTCGAGGCGTGGCGCAGCGCCGGTCGCGAAGAGGGGACGCGCGCCCGCGAGCACCTTCGGCGTGGCGTCGAGGAGGCGCTCGTCGCGCTTGGTCAAGGGTTCCTTGCCTACGCGGAGAACCAAGCGCTGCGCAACGCGCTCCAGAATGGCACGCTGGCGGCGAAGGACTACTTCAACCAGCTCCTCCGGCTCGTCTATCGGCTTATCTTCCTGCTCACCGTCGAGGAGCGCGGATTGCTTCACCCCGACGGTACGAGCGACGCGACGAAGGCGCTCTACGCGAACGGTTACGGCCTCCGGCGGCTTCGTGAGCGCGCGGTGAAGCGCAGCGCTCACGATCGCTTCTCCGATCTGTGGGAAGCCACCAAGGTTGTGTTCCGTGGTCTCGCCGCGGGAGAGCCGCGTCTCGGGCTCCCGGCGCTGGCGGGCATTTTCGCTGCGAACCAGTGCCTGGTGCTCGAGCAATCCAAGCTCGAGAACCGGCAATTGCTGCTGGCTGTGTTCAAGCTCGCTTGGCTACGCGAGGACGGCAGCCTGTCGCGCGTGAACTGGCGAGACATGGGCCCCGAAGAGCTAGGCAGTGTCTACGAGAGCCTCCTCGAACTCGTCCCGCAAATAGCCAAGGACGGTCGCCAGTTCGCTTTCGCGACCGGTGGCGAGACCAAGGGCAACGCACGCAAGACAACGGGCAGCTACTACACGCCTGACAGCCTTGTGCAGTTGCTGCTAGACAGCGCGCTGGAGCCCGTCATCGCGAACACCATCGCTAAGAACCCGGGCAATGCGGCGGAGGCGTTGCTCGGGCTATCGATTGTGGATCCTGCATGCGGCTCGGGCCATTTCCTACTCGCGGCAGCACGTAGGCTCGCGGCGCACGTAGCGCGTCTGCAGGCGAACGGGACGCCTTCGGCCGCCGAGTACCGGCACGCGCTTCGGCAGGTCGTCGGCCACTGCATCTTCGGCGTCGATCTAAACCCGATGGCCGTGGAGTTGTGCAAGGTCGGCCTCTGGATGGAGGCCGTCGAGCCCGGGCTACCGCTCACATTCCTCAACTCGCACATCCAGCAGGGCAACGCGCTCCTCGGAACGACGCCCGAACTGCTAGCCACTGGCATTCCCGACGCGGCATGGGACCCGATCGAGGGCGACGACAAAAAAGCCGCGAGCGCACTAAAGAAGCGAAACAAAAAGGCTGCTGAGGGACAGCGCTCGTTCGATACGATGTGGAGTAAGCCAGCCGAAACCGAGGCTCAGGTTGTCACGAGGGCGGTCGCCGAGCTTGACGCCGCGAGCGACACAAACGTTGAGGCACTGGCGAAGAAGGAAGAGCGATGGGGCGGCATTCTCGGCTCGCCCGAGTATCGCCACCAGAAGTTCGTTTCCGACACTTGGTGCGCCGCGTTCGTATGGCCGAAGCAGCCGGGCGAGCTTACCGACGCCGCGCCGACAAACGAGCTGTGGCGGCAGCTCCGCGATGGACAGGGCAAGGCGCCCGCGCTCACCACGAAGACGGTCGAGGAGTTGGCTGGACAGTATCGCTTCTTCCACTGGCATCTACAGTTCCCGCAGGTCTTTGCTAAGGGCGGCTTCGACGTCGTCCTCGGCAACCCGCCGTGGGACCTCGTTCGCTTCAGTGAGGACGAGTTCTTCGCCAAGTCACGGCCGGAAATCGTCCAGGCGCCGACCGCGGCGTTACGAAAGAGGCTCATCGCGAAGCTCGAAGTTGATGATCCGATTCTCTTCGCCGAGTACCGATTCTCTTTGCGGGAGATCGATGGAATCAACGCGTTCGTGCGCTCCGGTGTTTGCTATCCCCTTTGCGGTGTTGGACGCGTCAACTTATTCGCGCTCTTCGCCGAGGTGGCTCGTTCACTGGTAAGCAAGCGAGGCCGCGTGGGGCAGATTCTGCCCTCTGGAATCGTCTCCGATGACTCCACCAAGCTTTTCTTCCAAGAGGTCGTCGAGAAGCGACAGCTCGTGTCTTTCTTTGACTTCGAGAATCGTGAGGGAATCTTTTCTGCGGTCCATCGCTCGTTTAAGTTCGGCATCTTTACACTGGCGGGAGAGCGACCTCCGAACACGGATGCCGAGTTCGTCTTCTTCGCTACCCGGGTCGACCAAGTTAAGGAAGTAGACCGGCGTTTTACGCTGTCATCCGAGGACATCGCGCTACTGAACCCATCTACCAAGACATGTCCCATCTTCCGAGGCCGTCGCGACGCAGATCTTTCGAAGGCGATATATCGAAATCTTCCAGTCCTCTCCCGCTCCACCTGGAAGGTCTCTCATCAGCGTCTCATCAATCAGTCGGATGACTCGGGCAACTTCAGTCACGAACCCAAAGAAGGGCTCCTCGCCCTCTACGAGGGCAAATATTTTCACCACTATGAGCATCGCTGGGTAACCAACGATACGAACGGCGATCGCACCCTTACCGAGGTTGAGCGAGCGGATCCTCACTACGAGATTCGACCCCGTCACTGGTACCCGGCACAGGACGTGTACACGCGGTTTGGCGGCGCGTGGAAGTATCCCTGGACGCTGGCCTGGCGCGACATCACGAACTCGACCAACGAACGAACATTCATCGCCGCGATTCTCCCTTCGATCGCAATTCCCAACAGCGCGAGGGTCGTGCTCATCGACGATACACACCTTCCGCTGTTGCCAGGACTGATCGCGAACCTCGGAACCTTCGCCTTCGACTTCGTAGCTCGCCAAAAGATTGGCGGGATGCACATGAGCGGGTTCATCGTTGACCAATTGCCGCTCATCCCGCCTGATACGCACAATGCGTCGCCGGGATGGAGCAAGCAGGCGCTCATCGCCTGGCTCTACCCGCGCATCCTTGAATTGACCTACACCGCTTGGGACCTCGAGCCATTCGTTCGAACTCTGGGGCACGTAGGGACACCATTTCGCTGGAATTCGGATCGTCGCTTTCAACTTCGCTGTGAAGTCGACGCTGCGTTCTTTCATCTCTACAGCTTCGCCCGCAACGACGTGGACTACGTCATGCATACCTTTTCAATCGTTCGCAAGAACGACGAGAAAGCCCACGGCGAGTACCGCACCAAGCGCGTGATACTTGAGACCTACGACGCGCTTGCGAAGGCCGCACAGACGGGAATTCCGTACCGCACGCCGCTTGATCCGCTTCCTGCTGAGCCGGGAGCCAGCTACGGCGGGTTCACGTCGGAGGGGACGCCGAAGGCCTATGCCGAGGCGCTGCGCATGGGTCTGCTGTTCACGCTGGTCCGACTAAGCATTGAAGCAGGTATCTCCCAAGGAAGCCTTTCCCGAGCGCTCCTTTGGTTGGAGGACGCGAAGCACGCGGCCACGGGGCTCGAGGGCGAAGCGCTCGCGGATTTCCAGCGAATCCGCGAGTCCGATCCACTCCTCTCGCAGGGAACTAGTAATGCACTCAACCTGCTCCAAGCGCTTGAAAATGAGAAAGTGATCACTCGCGACGCGAAGGGGATCGTGCGGCTGCGTGTTGGCTGCAGCATCCCGAACTGGCTTCCGCTGACCTCGACCCTTGCGAAGCTCGCTAGTGTGATGCGTGCCGGGCTCGACCATGCTGAAGCCAAAGCCGCGACGACGCCTGCCCTCGAAAAGGTTCCGACCGGGAAGGCAAAACGCGTATGACCGAGGGGGCGCCGCGCTTACGCGTTGAGCGTCTCGTGATCGTGGAGTCGCGCTCGCCACTCAAGTTCATCCGTGACGTTCCGCTTCACGCCGGGCTTAACATCGTCTGGGCCGAAGAGTTGGATGCTGCCGATGGCGGAAGCGAGGTGCAGCGCGCCGGCCACGGAGTTGGCAAGAGCACATTCTCGCTCATGCTCCGCGCCGTACTCGGTGACGAAGGGGTCGCCGTCAAGACGATGCGCAGTCACCTCGCGGAGCACTACGGCAGCGGTGGTATCGCCGCTGAGGTCGTCGTCGGAACCGATCGCTTCGCCGTACTACGGTCCTTTGGCTCGCAAAGCTTTGCATTAAAGGACGCGACAGTGGAGCAGCTCTTCGAGGAGGGAGCGAAGGCCCAGACGATCGACTTTTCGGCCTACGTCGCGACGCTCGGTGCACAGGCGTGCCTGCAGCACATGTCGACGCGCGCATTGCCAGTGACTGGACAGGCCGTCGACTGGGGGCACGTCTTATGCTGGCTCGCTCGGGATCAAGCCGTCGGGTTGACGCAGTACTTCAAATGGCGAAGCGATGACGGAACGGGTCTTCGTCGCGGCAAAAAGGACCCGCCAGCACTCACGCGGTTGGTCCTCGGCCTGTTGAGCGACGCGGAAGCAAAGGCCGAAGCGACGATTGCGAGCGTTGCCAGCGAGCTGCAAGCCGCGCGCGACGCGCTCCGAAGTGAAGAGCAGCGCGGTTCGAACACGCGCGCGATCGTCGAGACGCAGCTTCGACTCTGGGCGAAGGTGAGTCCGTCGCTAGACATGGTCACCGATGATCTATTCGCGCCCTCTGTACAGAAGGTGATCTCCGATATCACAGAGCGGATCGAGGGCGAAATTGAAGAGGCGCGGACCTCGATCGAGACGATCGATCGCGAACTGATCGAGTTGGCAGCCGACATCAAAGCGCAGAGAAGCCGCTCGGAACTTGCAAAGGCCCGATGGGACGAAGCTGTAGCTCTAAAGAACAAGGATGACGCGGCCCTGAAGGAGGTCCGAGAACGACGAGACAATCTCCTTCAGTTGGTCGGGAGCTGTCAGTACGGCGCAATCTCATACAGTGACTGCAGTTACATTCGACAGCAACGCGAGACGGTTAGCCTCTCGGCGCAAAAGGATATCGGCGTCCTCAAGAAGTCCGTCGACGAGCGCGAAGATCGCGAGGCCTCCGAGAAAGCCAACTACGATCGCGAAAGGCAAGCTCTCGAAGGTCTCTCGAAGTCCTATCTGCAGCGGGCAGAACAAAAGAAGGCGCTCAACAAGGACATAAGCAATCGCGAACGCCAGCTCGGTGAAGGCGAATCGGTTCGGAAGACGCTCGCCGAGTGGCAGGAAGATCGGAGGACGCCGGATACTGAGAAGCTACAAGCTGCGCGCGTAAGTGTGGGCGTTCTCGAAAAGAAGCTCGATAGCGCCAAGAGCGCGAAGTCATCCGCGCAACTGCAGGTTTCTGATCGTGAGCGCAAGGTAAGCAATCGCTTCGACAAGCTCGCGGAGTGCTTTGGTGCAACTGGTCGCTACCGCTCGGCCGACGAGGAACGGCCGTTTCACATGCTACGCGCCGACGGCGATGCATACACCGTACTTGAAATCCTTCTCGGCGACGTCTCGTGCGCGGCGGATGGCGTTGATGGTGGCGGTGCGCATCCGGGGTTCTTGCTTTTCGACTGCCCGCGGGAACGTGAGATGAGCCCGCAATTGTACGACCGCTTTCTTAAGCTCCTGGACGAGGTGTGCAAGTCAGTACCTGGCCTGCAGGTGGTACTCACAACTACCACTCCGCCTCCGGAGCCGCTTCGCAGTGAGCCAACTAGAATCTTGAAGCTTTCGCATGCGAGCGATGACGAACTGCTGCTGAAGCGCCGCATCGAGGACCTGCTCACGCGGACGCCGCCCGCTATGCCGGAAGGGGATGAGGTATGACATCAAAGTTGTCGCCCCTCATCGTTTCTCGCCTGGAAAAGGCAGCGACAGATAACGGCTTCGATCAAGGTCTCGAGGCCGTTGGGGGATGGCTTGCCTTCGCCAGCACTCAATGTCCGTTGCGATTGTGGCTTGATGTTGTGCCTGCTGCTGGCTTTGCAGCCGCCTTCTCTCAGCAGAATGTCTACAGTGCCCTTGGCAACTATGGTTCTTCGACCGCTGAAGTTCGACCAGAAGGCGCTGCCGGGGTGCGAGTCGTGCCGGATGTGCCAGCCTTGCATCGGCTTCTACGGCGGGCGTTTCAGCTATCGAAGGCGCTGCCGAACGAACTTCTCCGCACATTTGAGAAACAGACTATTGCGCTTCCGAGATCAACAGAGGCTGAGCGGCTCGTCATTCAGCGTGTCGGGCAGAACGTCTTTCGCGACGGCCTCCTTGAGTATTGGGAGGAACGCTGCGCCGTAACCGGGCTCGCTGTGTCCACGCTCCTCCGCGCCAGCCACATCAAACGTTGGGCAGATTGCGAGACCGATGCTGAGCGGCTGGACGTCTACAACGGCATTCTTCTCGCGCCACAGCTCGACGCCGCGTTCGACAATGGCTTCATTACGATCCGGGATGACGGTGCAATCGTCGTAAGCGATTTGCTCGACGCCGACAGCCGCGCGGTTCTTGGGCTCGACAAGCCGCTGCAGGTAAGAAGCCTGGACGTCGGCCACCTTCTATACCTGCCGTGGCATCGAAAGTTTGTGTTCGAGAAATCGGCGAAGTCTGCTGATGGAATCTCCGCCACGGAGTAGTCATGACAAAGGCCGCAACGCTTGATTCATTACTGATCGTCGAAGCAATTCGGACCTTTCCTCGAGGAGCCGGTTGGACGCCGCTTGTGTGCCGTGACTTGTTGTTGGCAGGGGGACGGGGCAAGCGCAGTTGGAAATGCGTTCGGGATTTGGACGGCAAAGCCGGCCTGTATGCGTTCCTGTTGCCGAGCGCGCCGTTTCGGAAGCGCTACCGCTTTCGCCTTCACGGACCAGCGAAGCGGAGGTTGCCCTTCGCGTTCTCCTCTCGTGGTCTACCCATCGTAAGCAAGAACTTCTTTGTCGCGTACGTTGGGCGCACTTCAAACTTGCTGAGTCGACTGAAACTACATTTCCACTTGACGAAGGGCTCAACGGCGGCGCAAGTCCGAAAGGCGCTCGTCGAGTGTCGCTTCGCGGGCAGTGCGCGGTTGGCAATTGACTTCATCTTGCGGAACGGGCTGATCGTCTACCGCGTTGTCCCGGGGAACGAAAACGTTGCGAACCGAGACATCATTGAGGTGGCGCTGTGGGCGAAGTATCGATGCCCATTCAACATCAAATCTGAACGCTAGGCAGCGTGGGACTGGAGCGCTTGAATGCCACGCATGCCCAATGAAAAAAAATCGCAGCCGGAGCATACGCTTCTCGCCATCCGTGTGGTTGGTTATGACGCACGGCTCTCGGCCTCAATTAATCATCAAGTCGAGAACCCGAAGTACGCGTTTGGACACATCGGTGCCGATGAACCCGTCTACAAGCACATCACTTACCTGACAATCAATGGTCAGGCGACCTACCCTGAGAAGCGCGCAGGAGAGCGGTTTGAGTTCACAGTCCATGGAGACGATTCGCCATCGAGGGAGCTGCGCGCGACGCTCAAGGACGTTCAGGTCCGGGATGAATACAACTGTCCCGAGTATCGTGAGTACCGCGGTAGGCAGATTCCAGTTGTTCATCCCATTCCGCCGCTTGCGTTCATCGACAAGAATCGCGCGCAACTGAAGCGAACAGCTTGGCTGAATATGGAACCTCGATTGGTCAGCGACATGTTG
>Ga0335075_10000843_pt1 | contig 51869 bp, 43 predicted proteins | sample Lox_Sample_24_FD_206723 | JGI IMG/M metagenome (GOLD analysis project Ga0335075, IMG submission 206723) | Soil microbial communities from Loxahatchee National Wildlife Refuge, Florida, United States - Lox_Sample_2.4 | ecosystem: Environmental > Terrestrial > Soil > Wetlands | place: USA... | reverse complement strand
GCCTCGCCAACTCCGCGATCCCCCGCCGTGAACTCGGCACGCAACAGGGCCTGTGCCTCCCAGGCAACCGCCCAGCGCCGGTAATAGGCGCGGTAGGAGGCAAGCGTGCGTACTAGTGGCCCTTGCCGCCCCTCTGGCCGGAGGCCGGCGTCGACCAGCAGCGTCGGATCGGGTCCGGGCTTGCTGAGCAGCGCGCGCAGCCGCTCAGCGACGGCATGCGCAGCCCTGGTCGCGGCCTCGTCGTCAGCCCCCGGCAGTGGATCATGGACGAACAGCACATCGGCGTCGCTGGCGTAGCCCATCTCGTGACCGCCGAACCGGCCCATGCCGATCACCGCCAGGCGGGTCGGCGGCGGGCCGTCAGCCCGTTCCGCCTCGGCAACCGCGGCATCCAGGATCGCCGCGACGCTCACCTCGGCGACGGTCGTCAGCGCCTCGCCGGTGCGGTCGATCCCGGCGAGGCCGAGCACGTCGGCCGCCGCCGTCCGGAACAGCTCCCGGCGCCGGATCGCGAGGACAGCACGTGCGGCCGCTTCCGCGCTGTCATGCCGGCCGACCGCAGCTGCCGCCTCGGCCAGCAGCTCGCTGCGCGGCAGGGCCGCAAGCTGGGCGTCGTCGCCAAGCATGGCCACCGCCTGAGGCGCACGAAGTAGCAAGCCAGCCGCATACCTGCTCGACGCCAGCAACCTCGCCATCCGCTGCGCCACGACCGCGTTGTCCCGGAGCAGGCGCAGGTACCAGGGCGACCTGCCGAGCGCCTCGCTCACCTGGCGGAATGCCAGCAACCCGGCGTCAGGATCGGGAGCGTCGGCCAGCCAGCCAAGCAGAACCGGTAGCAGCGCCCGCTGCATCGCCGCCTTCCGGGACATCCCGGCGGTGAGCGCCTCGATGTGCCGCAGTGCGCCTGCCGGGTCGGCGTATCCCAGTGCCACGAGCCGGTCTCGCGCGGCGTCCGGAGTGAGCCGGGTCGCTTCGCCGGGCAGTCGTGCCACCGCGTCGAGCAGGGGCCGGTAGAACAACTTCTCGTGCAGCTGCCGTGCCTGGCTGGCATGCAGGCGCCATTCCGCTGCCAAGGCATCGGCCGGATCACCGGAGACGCCCTGCGACTCACCCGCTGCCGGGCCAAGCCGCACCTGCCGCAGGGCACGGCCGACTTCCCGGAGCACGGCGGGGTCCTCGGGCAGCAGATGCGTTCGCCGCAGCCGACGCAGCTGCAGCAGATGCTCGACCCTGCGCAGGAACCGGTACGCCGCAGCCATCGCCACCGCATCGGACCGTCCCACGTAGCCGCCCGCCGCCAGGGCTGCAAGCGCCGGCAAGGTGGCCGGCTCACGCAGTGTCTCGTCCCCGCGTCCGTGCACAAGCTGGAGAAGTTGGACAGCGAACTCAATGTCCCGCAGTCCGCCTGGTCCCAGCTTGAGCTCGCGGCCGGCTTCCTCCGGCGGCAGGCTCGCCACCACCCGGCGGCGCATCGCCTGAACGTCGGCGACAAAGTCGTCGCGCTGCGCCGCAAGCCACACCGTGGGCATGACCGCCGCCAGATAATCGGCACCCAGCCGGGCGTCCCCGGCCGCAAAGCGCGCCTTGAGCAGCGCCTGGAACTCCCAGGTCTTCGCCCACCGCTCGTAGTAGGCCCGGTGGCTTGCGACGGTGCGCACCAGCGGGCCGTTGCGGCCCTCGGGCCGGAGGTTAGGGTCGACGGGGAAGAGCGGACCCTCCGGGGTCGACTGCGAGCAGACCCGGATCGTGCCGCTGGCCAGTGCGGTTGCCGCCCGTAGCGCAGCCACGTCACCGCCAGGTGCGGCCGGATCGGCCGGGCCGGCCACGAAGATCACGTCCACGTCGCTGGCGTAGTTGAGCTCGCGTGCACCGGTCTTGCCCATCGCGATCACTGCCAGGCGGCCAGCAGCCTGGCCCGGCGGCAGCTCCGCCCTGGCGATTGCCAGAGCTGCCTCCAGGGCAGCGCAGGCGAGATCAGCGAGCCCTGCCATTACCTCCTGCAGCGACCTGGCTCCGGTCAGGTCCAGGGCCGCGAGCTGCAGCAGCCCTCGCCGGTAGGCGACGCGGAGCCTGGTGGCGGGATCGCTGCCGGCCACCACAGCCTGGTCGGCGGCCGACTCGGGCCCAGCCTCGGCGCCGACGGCCGCCAGCAAGTTCTCTCTCAGCTCAGCCCCGTCGTCTATGGCCGGGAACGTGGCGTCGTGGGCAAGCAGCCGCCAGTCGGCCCGATGTCGGCTCAGGTGATCGCCGAGCGCTGCGCTAGCACCGAGCACGGCAATCAGCCGTTCCCGTAGCACGGCGTCCGCACGCAGCGCCTGCCGAAGCTCGGCGTCCAGACCCAGCCGCGCCAGCCCCGTCAGGGCCAGGCCGGGATCGGCTGCTGCCGCCAGTTCGCGCAGCAGCTCGGCGTCTGCTCCCCCGCTTCCGTTACCGGGCGACGCGCCCTCGGCGGGGCCACGGCCATTGTCCCCCGAGTCACCGATATCCAGCCCGAGCTCGCCGATCATCGCCTCGGCTCGGGCGGCATCAGCGAAGCCCATCGCCGCTAGCTGCCCGGCCAGCGTTCCGCGCGGGAAGTTCACGACTGCACGTTAGCGGCCGCGCCGGACTCTTGCCCGGATAGGCCCGGGCTGCGGCTATCGCAAGCGAGACTGAGCTTGTGCTTCCCGCAGTAAAAAGATCTGGCCGCCGGTGCGTGTAGGAGGTGTGGAGCAAGCATCAATGGAGTTCGCCGAGTTCTACGAGTCCGCCCGTGATGACTGCCTGCGGATCGTGCTGCTCAATGTGGGTGACCGGCAGCTGGCCGAGGATCTCGTCGCGGAAGGGTTCGCCAAGGCGTGGGTGTCGTGGCGGAAGCTGCGGAGCTACGAGGCGCCGCGCGCCTGGGTGGTACGTGCGGCGCTGAACGCAAACGTGTCCCGGTGGCGGCGACACCGCCACGAGGTCGTTCTTGACGGCCACGACGTACCGGCCCCGGCCGACGATGGCGACGCGCTCAGCGGCGAGCTCATGGCCGCGCTTCGCGGGCTGCCGTTGCGTCAGCGTGAGGTCGTCACGCTCCGGCTGCTGCTCGACCTGGACACCGAGACCACGGCCAGGCTCCTCGGCATTGCTCCCGGGACCGTTGGGGTCCACCTGCACAGAGCAGCGGAGACGCTCCGGTCCGCGCTCCCGCACCCGGCTGATCAGGAGGCAAGGAAATGAACGACAACAGCGTGCTCGGCGCCGTCCGGGACTCTCTCACCGCCGCTAAAGGCACTCTCACCGAGACTCACATGAGCACGCCGGTAGACGCCATTGTGCGGCGCGGACGGGCAGCACGCAGGCGGCGCAGGCTCATCGGCCTGACTGGAACGGCCGCTGTGGCGGCGAGCGCGGCGCTGGTCGTCGGGCTGACCGGAGTCACCGGCTCCGCGCCGACGAACCGCAGGGGCACAATCCAGACCATGGCATTCACGCTGGTCAGCAACCCCAACGGCACGGCCACGCTGACGATCAACAACGCCGCGCTCCTAGACCCCACCACTCTCCAGAACGACCTCGCGCAAGACGGCGTCCCGGCGATGGTGACCTCCGGCAGCTTCTGTTTCTCAGATCCCGCGCCGACCGGTTTTTCGCACGTGGTGTCCTTCTATCCCGCGACCGCGGGGAATCATGTCTTGCCGCCAGGAGAGCATCCGCATCCCACCGTCACATTCCATCCGGCGGCCATGCCAGCGGGCACCGAGCTCAGCTTCGGCGTCTTCCAGCCCAGCTCAGGCCCGCAGCAGACCGCCTTCGCGCTAATCAACTCCAGCTCCTACCGCTGCACCAGCACCCCGCCCTCAGGGGCCTCGGGTGACGGAGGCGCACTGTTCCAGACCTGGCCATCGGCGCGCGACCTTCAGGTACATCGGCCCCGTTGAGGTGTCGTCAGAGGACGCCGAGATAGCGATCAAGCTCGAACTCCGACACCTGGCGGCGGTAGTCCTGCCACTCCTCCCGCTTGTTGCGGAGGAAGAAGTCGAAAACGTGCTCCCCCAGCGTCTCGGCCACTAGCTCGCTGCCCTGCATCACGGTGATTGCCTCGGACAGGTCTTGCGGCAGCGGCGCAATGCCAAGCGCACGCCGTTCGGTCGACGTCAGCGCCCAGACATCGTCCTCAGCACCCGGCGGCAGCTCGTAGTCGTTCTCGATGCCCCGCAGCCCGGCGGCCAGTATCACGGCGAACGCCAGATACGGGTTGCACGCGGTGTCAATCGAGCGGAATTCAATCCGTGTCGCGTTGCCCTTGGTCGGCTTGTACATCGGCACCCGGATCAGCGCCGACCGGTTGTTGTGGCCCCAGCAGACGTACGCCGGTGCCTCGCCGCCAGCGCCGGCGATCCGGTCGGTACCGCCCCACAGCCGCTTGTAGGAGTTGACCCACTGGTTGCAGACCGCGGTGATCTCGGCCGCGTGCCGAAGCAGCCCGGCGATGAATGCCTTGCCCACCTTGGACAGGTGGTACTCGCCGCCGGGCTCGTAGAAGACGTTGCGGTCACCTTCGAACAGCGACATGTGCGTGTGCATGCCTGAGCCCGGATACTCGGTGAATGGCTTCGGCATGAACGAGGCGTAGACGCCCTGCTGGAGCGCTACCTCCTTCATCGCCAGGCGGAAGGTCATGATGTTGTCGGCGGTGCTGAGCGCGTCGGCGTAGCGCAGATCGATCTCCTGCTGACCCGGCGCGCCCTCGTGGTGGCTGAACTCCACCGAGATGCCGAGGCCCTCGAGCATGCTGATCGCTTCCCGGCGGAAGTCGTGCGCGATGCCGTGCGGTGTGTGATCGAAGTAACCACCGTTATCGATCGGCCGCGGCTTGACGCCGGCCTCGGGCTTCTCGCGCAGCAAGAAGAACTCGATCTCCGGATGTGTGTAGAAGGTGAAGCCGAGCCTGGACGCTCGTGCCAGCGCGCGCTTGAGCACGTGGCGCGGATCGGCGTAGGACGGGGAGCCGTCCGGCAGCAGGATGTCGCAGAACATCCGACCGGTCCCGGCTCGGTCGTTGCCGACCGGCATCAGCTGGAATGTGGACGGATCGGGCTTAGCAAGCATGTCCGCCTCATAGACCCTGGCGAACCCCTCGACCGCTGAGCCGTCGAAGCCGATACCCTCGGCGAAAGCGCCTTCCAGCTCGGCCGGAGCCACGGCGACCGACTTCAGGAAGCCGAGCACATCGGTGAACCACAACCGGACGAACCGGATATCACGCTCTTCGAGCGTGCGCAGCACGAACTCTTCCTGCCTGTCCACCGCCACAGTCTGCCCGGCGTATGTTTCCTGCTTGTTACCGGCCTGGCTCGCTGCGCGGAATCCCCGGCAACCCGCCAGTGGCCATTAGGCTGGGACCGTGGTTCAGCTGAGAATCGGGCTCGCTCAGGTCAACGCGACAGTGGGCGACCTAGCTGGCAATAGCGACAAAGTGATCGAGTGGACGATGCGCGCGGCCGAGCAGGGCGCGGGAATCGTGGTCTTTCCCGAGATGATGCTGACCGGTTACCCGGTCGAGGACCTAGCGCTGCGCAAGTCCTTCGTTGACGCGTCCATCGCGGCGCTGCACAAGCTGGCCGCCGACCTCGCTGCCGAGGGCCTCGACGGGGTAGCCGTCGTGATCGGCTACCTAGACCGGCGAACGGGACAGCGGCCGCGAGTGGGAGTCCCGGCCGGAGCTCCGCTTGATGCAGCGGCGGTTCTGCACGGTGGTGTCGTCAAGATCACCTCAGCCAAGCACCATCTGCCGAACTACGGCGTGTTCGACGAGTACCGGTACTTCCTGCCGGGCGACACGCTCCCGGTGTTCCGGCTGGCGGCCGACGGCGGCCAGTCCGTCGATGTCGCTGTCGCGATCTGCGAGGACCTGTGGCAGGACGGCGGACCGGTGGCGGTCACCCGGACGGCGGGCGCCGGCCTTCTAGTGGTACCAAACGCCTCGCCGTACGAGCGGAACAAGGACGACGTCCGGCTCGAGTTGTGCCAGCGGCGCGCACGCGAGGCGGGCGCGGTGCTTGCCTACGCGAACATGGTCGGCGGCCAGGATGAGCTCGTCTTCGACGGCGACTCGATCATCGTTTCCGCCGGCGGCGACGTGCTGGCCAGGGGGCCGCAGTTCGACGAGGCTCTGGTGCTGGCCGACCTGGACCTCCCGGCGGCCAACCCGCGGATGCCCACCGGCCAGCAGCGGGCGAACGCCGGTGACGGGACGACGATGACGATCGAGCGAATAGAGCTGGCGCCGCTGCCCGCTCCGAAGCCCGACGCGCCGCTGGCGGCCCCGATGATCTGGCCGCGGCTGCCAGACCTGGCCGAGATCTACGGAGCGCTCGTGCTCGGCGTCCGCGACTACGTCCGCAAGAATGGCTTCGCCTCAGTCATCCAGGGCCTGTCCGGCGGAATCGACTCAGCGCTGTGCGCCACGATCGCAGCCGACGCTCTCGGCCCTGACCGGGTTCACGTCGTGCTTAACCCGAGCCCGTACTCATCAGGGCACTCGATCGCTGATGCCGAGGACCTGGCTGGCCGCCAGGGCATTCACGCGCGCACGATCCCGATCAAGCCGATGATGGACGGCTTCGACACCAGCCTCGAGCTGCACGGCCTGGCGGCAGAGAACCTGCAGGCCAGGATCCGTGGCGTGATCTGGATGGCGCTGTCCAACTCCGAAGGCCACCTGGTCCTTGCCTGCGGCAATAAGAGTGAGCTCGCCACCGGCTACTCCACGATGTACGGTGACGCGGTCGGCGGCTACGCACCGATCAAAGACGTGCCGAAGACGCTCGTCTGGGAGCTGGCCAGATGGCGCAATCAGCAGGCCGCCGAGCACGGCGAGACGCCGCCGATCCCGGAGAACTCGATCACTAAGCCGCCCAGCGCCGAGCTCTCGCCAGGTCAGCTGGATACCGACTCGCTACCCGACTATCCCATCCTCGACAAGCTGCTCGATGATTACGTGGAGAAGGACATGGGCTCGGCCGAGCTGATCGCCGCCGGCCATGATCCAGCGCTGGTGGAGCGAGTGATCCAGCTAGTCGACCGGGCCGAGTACAAGCGACGGCAGTACCCGCCAGGACCAAAGATCAGCGCCAAGAACTTCGGCCGTGACCGGCGGTTGCCGATCACCAGCCGGTGGCGCGAGCCCCGCGCGGGCTAGCCTCATCTGGCGGGCGGTACAGACCATGACGGTGATGAGCCGGTTCTTCGAGCGGGCGATGGAGCTCCCGCCGCCGCAGACGCGCGATGTCGAGGTGCAGCGCGACCTGCGCGTGCCGATGGCTGACGGGGTCACGCTGCTGGCCGACCGGTATGTGGCCGCGGCGACTGCATCCGAGCAACTGCCGCTGATCCTGGTGCGCTGTCCGTATGGCCGCCGCGGCCCGTTCGGGATGCTGGCCGGCCGGCTGTTCGCCGAGCGGGGCTTTCAGAGCGTGGTTCAGAGCTGCCGGGGCACTTTCGGCTCGGGCGGCGACCTGGACCCGCTCGGCGTGACGGAGGCTGCGGACGGGCTGGCCACGGTGGAATGGCTCCGTAAGCAGCCGTGGTATCCGGGCTCTTTCGGAACGTGGGGCCCCAGCTATCTCGGCATCACCCAGTGGGCCCTGGCCACGCTTGGGCTGCCCGACCATAAGGCGATGGCCCTGCAGGTCAGCAGCACGCGGCCGCGGGAGCTGATCCAGCCGAACGGCTCGTTCAGCCTGGAGACGATGCTTGAGTGGATCGACCAGGTTGCGCACCAGGAACGCAGGGGCGCGATGGTCCGACAGCGGCTTCGCGCGCGGAAGCTTCGCGACCTTGCCGGGCACCTGCCACTGCGCGACCTAGACCGGCTGGCAACGGGAGCGACCTTGCCGTACTGGCAGGCCTGGCTGACCGATGATGCCGAGTTCTGGGACCGGCACCAGTTCACTGCCGGACCGGACCGGCTGACTGCGACCGTGGCGATGACCGCGGGCTGGTATGACTTCTTCCTGCCTGCGCAGCTGCGTGACTATGCAAGGCTGCGCGAGGCCGGCCAGCGACCACAGCTCACCGTCGGCCCGTGGCGGCACACCGACAACGAGGCGGCCACTGCCTGGGTACGCGGTGGCCTGGACTTCCTGCGAGCGCAGCTGAACTCGTCCGCCAGCCCGGACGCGCGCGGCGCTGCGCCCAGGGTCCGCATCTTCGTGACCGGCGCCGAGGAGTGGCGTGACCTGCCTGACTGGCCGCCTCCCAGCAGGCCGCAGACGTGGTACCTGCAGCCAGATGGCGGCCTCGGTCCCGCGCCGCCCGCTGTCAGCGACCCCGATGAATACATCTATAACCCCGCCGATCCCACTCCCGGTCTTGCGGGGCCCGTCGGCAACACCGGCCGCGCACGGGTCGACAACCGGATCCTGGAAGCGCGGCCAGATGTGCTCACCTATACCAGCGCGCCGCTGACGGCCGATACCGAGGTGATGGGCGTTCCCGTGGTGACGCTCCATGTTCGCTCGAGTCGCGAGCATACGGACTTCTTTGCCCGGCTGTGCGAGGTGAACCCGGCCGGGCAGTCGCTGAACGTCTGCGATGCCCTGCTGCGGCTGTCTCCCGGACAGCCGGCCGTCGCGGCAGACGGCAGCCGGCTCGCGCAGTTCGAGCTGTGGCCGACCGCACACCGGTTCGCTGCGGGAAACAGGCTGCGGCTGCAAGTATCCAGCGGCGCCCACCCGCGCTACGCACGCAATCCTGGTACCGCTGACCCGCTGGCGACCGCGGCCCTGCTGGTGACTCAGCGGCAGGGCGTGTACCACGACCCTGCACATCCGTCCGCGCTAACGCTGCCCGTCCTCACACCACCAGTCCTATGACCGCACCGCCTCGAACGCCCGGCCGGCGCGAGTGGCCACAGCACCTGGCCTGAAGAGACCGGCGGTACCGTCGCCAGCTGTCGCCGGGAGCGCGAACCACGCATAGCGCTGCACGAATGTCAGCCGCTGCAGCATTGAGGTCGCTGCAGTGACGAAGTCCGCCTGCTGCCGCGGCGACGGAAAGACGGTTGTCGCGCCGAACCTGATCAGCGCGAACTCGGTGAGCCAGATGGGCAGGTGATAGCGAGCGTGAATCGCCCGCAGATACGACTCGAGCTGGTGCACAGCGGCGTTGGTGGCAAAGTCGCCGCCGTACCAGTGCACGGCGATGAAGTTAACCCGGTAGCCATCCGCTCGTGCACCCGTCATGAACTGATCCAGCCAGCCGCCGGGCGCGGCTGCATCGCTTGCCACCGCCGGGCTGCCGAGTTTCAGGTGCGTCGCCATCAGCCGCGGCCACAGCGCCAGAGCTTGCTCGACCGTCATGTTCGACTGGCTGGCATTATCGGGCTCGTTGAATCCGAGCAGGTCGGGGCCCTCGCGACGGACCTGCCTCAAGGTCGTCGTGGTGACGTCGGCCTGGCCCCAGATCATCGGGACGAACCGCACGCCTCGCCGGCTCTTGATGCCCTGATGGCTGGGGCCCCAGGTGTAGTACCACGACGCCCCGGACTTGCTGAGAGCCCTGTCGACGCCGCTGAACGTCCAGACACTGACGCCCTTCTTGGATGCCTGGGTCGCCGTGTCGGACACCAGCCGGGCCCGTCCCCCGCTGATCGGCGCGTTCGCAGCCGGTGCCACCACTGCAGCGGCGCCGATCACGATGGCCGCGGTGCTGCCCACAGCAGCAAGACCGGCAATCAGCCGAGTTCGCCCGAGCATGATCGGCTCACCTCGCATCCGGAATCTGATGTCCCATCCGAATCATGCCGTTTCGCCGACTGAGACATGATCCGATCGCGCTGATCGCCTGTGCTTAGGTGGCCGGCACTCGTCCGATGATCCAGCCGAACTCGGAGACGATCCGAACGCCGAGGCCCTCTATGTGCAGCGGACGGATCGCCTCGAGCACCGCCTCGGCGAACCGCTCGTAGCCGACTTCTTGCAATGCGGGCCACGATGGCCCCGCCGAAGCAAGCGCGCGTGCCGCCAGGTCAAGGTCCGGCCACTCGTTGACGACTTGCGCGGCCCCGCGATCTGCGAACTCCAGGCCGACGTCAGCGAGCATCTGCTCGGCCACACCTGGCCGCCCTGTGTCGCCCTGATTGAGAGTGGCGTCGACATGGCCAGGCGGCGAAAGCTCCATGAGCGTCGCGAAGTAAGGCAGCAGGCCAAGCCGCTTTGGCGAGCCCCAGAATGTGAATCCGACCAGCCCACCTGGGCGCACCACCCGACGGGCCTCGCGCAGGGCATCCTCGCATCCCTTCCAGATGCCGTTAAAGCTTGTGGCCACGTCGAACTGGCCGTCTTCGAACGGCAGGCCGAACATGTCGCCGAGCCGGATGTCGGCTTGCGGGGTTCGCGCCCGCGCGATCGCGATCAGGGCCTCAGAAGCATCAATAGCGGACACCTTCGCCCCCCGCTCCGCGGCTACGCTGGCCGCGTACCCAGAGCCACAAGCAATGTCCAGCAGCCGCGTCCCAGCGCCAACGCCAGCCCGGTCGAACAGCGCGTCGTTTGCCCGGCGCGCATACGGCTCTAGCAGATACGCCCAATCGACGGCCCGTTCACCCCAGGCTCGGCCCGACTCGATCCAGCCCATCGGCGATCGCCTCCACTGCAAAACCGCACTGGCAGTTGCTCGCAATAGTGTGTCGTACTGCCCGTGCCCTATCTGGTCATTTAAGAGCAGCGGTTATAGCTCGACTGACGTGCCGGGCACCAGGAAGCTGGCCGGCCCCGACCGCGCGGGCACCAGGCCGAGCAGGTTCTGCCACAGGTTGGCGCCCTTGTCATTGAGCAGCGCGTCGTGAATCCAGTAGGCGCGCTCCGGCGCCACCGCCCGCAGGTAATCCGCGACGTCGCTGAACTTCAGCCAGGGCCCGCTGACCGGGACAAGCAAGGTCGGAACTGGCTCGTCTGGCACCGTGAACGAGTCGCCCGGGTGGAATATCTCACCGTCGATGGCAAACCCGGTATTCGGCACGACCGGGATCGCGCTATCGACCCGCGCGTGCTCGGCGCCGTAGACGTGGACGTCGAAGCCCGCCGCGATGAACGTATCGCCGTGCCGCACGGCATGCACCTGGCTGCCGAAGTCGCCGAACGAACTGGCAACCGTCGCGCTGGCCCACAGCTGCAGTCCTGGTTCGGCGGTCAGCGCGCTGCGCACGGCAGCTTCATCGACGTGATCGACATGCTCGTGAGTGATCAGAATCGCCGCGGCGCCCTCGAGCACGTCAGGCCCGGCCCAGATGCCCGGGTCGATGACCAGGCGGGCATCGTATTTCTCGAGCCGGACGCACGCATGTCCGAGCTTGGTAAGCAGCATGGAAGCGAGCGTACAGCTCAGCGCGCGGCGAGCCCGCGTAGTAGCTCCTCGACAACCCGCCTGGCATAGCGCGCGTCGGCCGGTCCCGGCCCGTACATGCTGGCGAGAACTGCACCATCAAGCAGGAACGAGGCCGCCTCGATATCGGTGTCCTCCCGCAACTCGCCAGTGGCTACGCCACGACGCAGGACCGACCTGACCATCTCACGTCGCGGCTGTACCACGGTCCGGATGTAGGTATCCATCAGGCGCGGATAGCGCGAACCCATGCCCTGCAGCAGCGCGAAAAGCCGAGCCCGGCGGCGGTCAGCTGCATCCCGGCAGACTGCGTTCAGCAATGCGATCAGGTCGGCCCGCACCGATCTGCCCTGCGGCTGAGGCAGCTCCGTCCCCAATGTGCTGAGGGCGTCGAGCAGCATGTCCTCTTTACCCGGCCACCGGCGGTAGATGGTCGCCTTCCCCACCCCCGCCTTCGCTGCCACTTGCTCGATGCACAGCGCGTCGGGGCCGCAGTCGGCCACTATGTCGAGGGCCGCCGAAAGGATGGCCTGGTCCGCACGCTCGCTGCGGGGCCGGCCGGGGCGGCGCGGTGAAGGCGGCCTGACGGCACCGCTGCGGTGGTCAGTGGTCGGCGGGCCGGTCGCCTGCCCGGCAGCTGGTGGCCGGCTAGGCATCAAGCGCTCCCGCGTTCGGCACGACCTCCACGGAATCGAGCGCGGGCTCGCGGGGAACGGCGCCGCCCGCCGGGGCGGTCCTGCCGGGCATCCAGATGCCGATCGCCACCGCGCCGATCAGGGCGATGAGTACCGAGATCAGCGCGGCGACATGCATCGCATCGACGAACGAGGTGCTCGCGGCCGCCAGCAGCCTGGCGCCCGCCGGGCCCAGGTGCGCGGCGATCACCTGAGTCTGCGCGATTGACACGGTCGCATTGTGCCTGGCACTAGGGGTAAGCACGCCGAGGTAGGGCTGGAGCCGGTCGCGGTAGGCCTGCGCCAGTACCGATCCCAGTACGGCGACGCCGAGTGCGACCGCGACCTGACGCGAAGTGTTCGTGATGGCCGAGCCCGCGCCGCCGCGCTCTCGCGGCACGACCGACATCACGCCCTCCGTCGCCGATGGCATGACCAGTCCCATGCCCGAACCCTGGATGCCGAAGGTCAGCTCAAGCAGCCACACCGGCGTGCTGGTGCCGAGGAAGTGGTAGCCGATCAGGGCACCGGACATGACGATCAGGCCGCTGGCGCACACTGCCTTGGCCCCGAACCGGCGCACCAGCCTGGCACTGCGGGACGCGAACAGTAGCTGGCCGGCTGCGAGCGGGATCGTCAGCAGGCCAGCGTGCAGCGGGCTGTAGCCGCGCACATTCTGGGTGTAGAAGCTAATGAAGAAGTAGACACCGCCCATTGCGAAGAACACCAGCGCGATGGCGGCTGCTGAAGCGGACAAACGCGGGTCATGGAACAGCCGGACGTCCAGGGACGGGTGGTCCGTCCTGGACTCGTGCCAGATGAACCACGCCAGGGCCACCAGGCCGCCCGCAATCGGCCCGAGCACGTCGGCGCGCAGCCAGGAGCCCGTGTCACCGCCCTGGATGATCCCGTAGACCACCAGCACGAGGCCGGCGATCGACAGCAGGACGCCGAGGGCATCTACCCGGCCTGGATGCGGGCTCCTCGACTCAGGAACGAGCGCCACGATTGCGCCGATGCCGACAGCCGTCAGGGGAACGTTGATCAGGAATACCGAGCCCCACCAGAAATGATCGAGCAGCAGGCCGCCGACGATCGGACCGACAGCGATGGCGACACCTACCGCGGACGCCCAGATCCCGATGGCGCGTGGCCGCTCGGCCGGCTCGAAGACGTTCGTGATCACCGACAGCGTCTGGGGCATCACCGCGGCTCCGCCGAGGCCCATCGCGGCCCTCGCCCAGATCAGCTGGTCGGGCGTCTGCGCGTAGGAGCACAGCAGCGACGAGAGGCCGAACAGCGCCATGCCGATGATGAGCATCCGGCGCCGACCGATGCGATCGCCGATGACACCAAAGGTGAACAGCAGGCCAGCGAATACCAGGGTGTAAGAGTTGATCGCCCACTCGAGCTGGCTCTGGCTGGCGCCAAGTCCGGTCCGCGGCTCCGAGATGGTCTTGAGCGCGATGTTCAGGACCGTATTGTCCAGGACGATCGCCGTGAGGCTGATGATCAGGACGCTGAGGATGATCCAGCGCCGCCGGTGAATTGTCGAGCTGTCCATGCCTGCCTAGGGGAAGCGCGAGCCGGCGCCGCGCGTTGTCGCTCCGGGGCTCGCCTAAAACGATACGAGACATTATCGTATCGCAACCTGGTCGCGACAAGTGCCCCTGTTCACTGGCCGGCCGCCGTGCGATCATCAGATGGTCCGGGGACGCCGCAAGGGCGCAACGAGACACGGAGGATTGACATGACTGCAGAGCAGGCCCAGCATGAGGCCGCGCCAGCCACTTCCCCAGCCGGGACCTCAGAGCCGCTCTACGGCGGCAAGGCCGCCCGGCGTCTGACTGTCAGGGATATCACAGCAGCTAAGGCTCGCAGCGAGAAGTGGCCGATGCTGACCGCCTATGATGCGCTGACCGCCTCGGTCTTCGACGCCGCTGGCATTCCGGTCCTACTGGTGGGTGATTCGGCGGCCATGGTCGTATACGGCCACGATTCCACCATCCCGGTAACGGTAGACGAGCTGATACCGCTGACTGCTGCCGTCGTCCGCGGCACCAGCCGGGCCATGGTGGTGGCTGACCTGCCCTTTGGCTCCTACCAGGCTTCTCCCGCCGCGGCCCTGGAGACTGCGACGAGGTTCCTGAAGGAGACCGGGGCCCAGGCGGTCAAGCTCGAGGGCGGCTACCGGGTGATCAGGCAGGTCGAGGAACTGGTGGCAGCCGGAATCCCGGTCATGGGCCACCTAGGCCTCACCCCGCAGTCGGTCAACGCCTTCGGCGGCTATCGAGTGCAGGGCCGCGGCGAGGACGGCGAGCGCCTGCAGCATGACGCCAAGGCGCTGCAGTCGGCCGGAGCGTTCTCGGTCGTGCTCGAGTGCGTGCCGGCTGAACTGGCCGAACGGGTCACGGCCAGCCTGGAGATCCCCACCATCGGCATCGGGGCCGGTCCGCACTGCGACGCCCAGGTGCTCGTCTGGCAGGACATGGCCGGGCTGTCGCCGCGCACGGCAAGGTTCGTCAAGCGGTATGCGGACGTGGCTAGCGTGCTCAGGGACGCGGCCACGTCCTTCGCCGCCGACGTAGTCGGCGGTAGCTTCCCGACGCCGGAGTACTCCTACCGCTGATTGATCACTGCCGCCCTGGGGCGATGATCCGGGCTGAGGAGTCAGATGTCGGTGACGCGAATGCCGGCGTGTGCTTTGTACCGGCGGTTGATAGATACCAGGTTGGCCGTGAGCGCCTCGACCTGGCCGCAGTTTCGCAGGCGCCCGCCATAGACGCCACGCACGCCCGGAATCTCCCCGGCTAGCGCAATCACCAGGTCGGTGGCGGCGCGGTGATCACCGAGCACCAGCACGTCCAGGTCCATCCGGTCGACGCCCGGATCGAGCAGCAATGTTGCCGACACGTGGTGAAACGCACCGACGACCGTGCTGTCCGGCAGCACCGCCGCGGCCTGCTGAGCGGCGCTGCCCTCCGGCACGCTCAGCGGGAACGCGCCGTGTGCATCGAAGCCGATCGGGTTGACGCAGTCAATGACGATCTTTCCAGCCAGTGGCTCGGCCAGGGCCGCAAGCAGGTCTCGGTGACCTTCCCACGGGATCGCGGCAATCACGATGTTCGCCTCCGCTGCGACGTCATGATTCACCCCGCCGCCCAGCCGCGGCCCGCCGCCCAGCTCGGCAGCGGCGGCACTGGCTCGGCCCGCATCCCTGGACCCGATAAGCACGCGGTGCCCGGCGATCGACAGCCGCCTGGCCAGCCCGCGGCCCTGATCTCCGGTTCCGCCGAGTACACCGACAACGAGACTGGAGACATCAGGGAGGCCGGCACTCGATCCTGAGCCGGCGGTGTCAGCCGTCATAACCCGATCCTGTCAGACGGTGCCACTAGCCCGCTGACTGGCTCCGGGCAGCGGGCAGGTCACCGGCGTGCCGGCCGGGCGTTCCCCGCGCGCCTGGGCGGCCCGTCGGGCACCATAGGGGAATGAACGCTGACCAGGTCGCGGCGCTGCGCGCGCTGCTTGCGCCGACCGGATGGCTGGAGCGGACATCGTCGTTCGCGCGCGCGCTCCGGCGCAGCGCAAGGACGCCCAGAGGTCTGCTTATCGTTGGCACCTCAAGCTACGAGCCGTGGCACATGGCAGCGCACCTGGACGACGAGAGCCGCCTAGCTGGCCTCCCCGAACTGGCTCCCACGCTGGTCCGCTGGCATCCGGAACCGGATGCGCCCGCTCATCTGTCGATCGGCCTCGACCGGCTGCGCGCGACGAACCGCTCGGAGACGCTGCTGGTTGTCAGTCCGGAGCCCGCCTCTGCGCAGTTGCTCGAGCGAGTCGACGACGTGCGGCGGACCGGCGCCGCCGTCTTCGCGCTCGACGCCGAAGATCCTGAGCTGGATGGGCTAGCGAACGAATCGCTGCCGGTCCGGCCGGGAGTCGCGCCGTTCTCGTTCGCCGCGGCCCAGCATCTGGTGAGCGGCGCAATGGCCGAGGACGGTGATGTGGTCGGCCTGCGGCATTCGGCATCGCAGCCGCCTCGCTCCCCCGGCGAGGCGTCGGGTTCCGTGCGCGGCGCCGACACGCTGCGCGCGAGGCTTACCCGGTTGCTCGACGCGGTCAGCGGCCCAGCCAGTGATTAGCTGGGCGCGCCAGGATTTGCCTCGGCGTTCTGTGTGCTGGGCTCGGCCGTGAGCTTCTTGTCGTCATCGTCCTCCTTATCGCCGTCAAGGCTCATTGATACGTGCCCGTCGGGCGGCTGAACCGGACGCCTGCCATCAAGCTTGTGTATGCCGTAAATCGGCGGCGGTGCCACGCGAGCGAACTGGGCGATCGCAGTGCCGACGATGGTTGCCTCGACGACGTGATCCCTACCGAACGGCACGATCGGACATTTGCGCTCGGAAATCTTTGTCTTCGTCTCCTGAACCACTACGCCCTCCGCGCCCATCCTGACGAGGTCAAGCTCCAGCTCGTTCCGGGCGTCGGTTCGCGTCTGCCGGACGAGGTCGCTGTAGCCCTCGACCTCCACGTTCCCTGCCGTCCATCGGGTCTGTCCTTGAGTCAGCCAGTCGTCATGCCGGTAGCCAACGGCGACGCCAAGCGCCAGGCCGACCGGTACAAAGCCGTGCGCAACAAGCTTCGTGAAATCCTGCCCAGAAAGGTCAGACGCGAACGGCTGAGCGCGGCTGACCACGCCGGACGCGCGGACGGCTGTGCCGAACGCCTTGAACTCCAGTACGTCTTCGTCGTCACCGAACGGCCCGATCGTCAGCGTCACGCCGATCACGCCGAGCCCGCCAAGTGCCGTGCACTCGGCTGTCATCCGGCTGATGGCCGCGCGGCGGGCCTGGTACAGCACCGAAACGAGCCGCCGGGCCGAACCGATCGCAGCAGCGCCCCTAGGCGCGACCACCGGGCCCGGCCCGAGCCATTGTCCGCTTCCAGGCGGCCGATACGCCCGGTTACCCTCGCCGCGGTAGACGGCCATGCCGTAGGGGCACTCCTCGTCGCCGGCGTCACCGACGTGGTAAACGGCCGCGCCCAGGACCTGGCCGACCGGCTGGAAGCCCACCCTGGAGATGGCGGCGAATTCGCTTACCTCCAGCGACGATCCCCAGCTACGGGTATCCCGCATCTCCGCCAGGCGCGCCTCAGCCGCCGGCGGTAGTCCGTGCCCGGGCTCCTTGGGACTGGGCATTCGCGTTGGCCCTTATGCGTCGAGGCTGAGAACCATCGTCGGCGTCTGGATGATGTGGTCCTCGCGCAGCGGCCGCACCGCAGTGCCGATGGCGAAGAACTCGGTGGTGTGCGAACCCCAGGCGTGACTGTGCTGCCGAAGCTGCACTCCGACGATTCCCTCAGCGGCCAGTTCCTCGGCCTCGGCCTGCATCCGGCTCATGGCGAGCTCACGCGCGTCGTACAGGGCCTGCGTGAACTGCTCGAGCTCGACGTTCCGGCCGATGTTGCCCATCTTGCTGCCAAGCTTCTGGTGCGCAATGTGGTAGACGCACGACCCCATCACCATGCCAAGCGGCGCATAGCCTGCCCTGATCAGCGTCCAGAAATCCTGGCCGGAAAGGTCAGAGGTGAACGGCATGCCTTTGTTGTTGCGCCAGTTAGTAACGCCGCCACCGCCCGCGCCCGGCTCCGCGACCACGGCCGTTCCGACCGCAATGAACTCGGCGATGTCAGCGCCGAACTCCTTCAGCTCTACGTCCAGCCGGACGCCGACCACGCCGTCGGCGCCGAGCGACTGCGCTTCGGCCTCCATCCGCGTCATCGCCAGCTCGCGCGCGTGGTACATCGCCTGGGAAAGCACGTTCAGCTCCTGGCTCTGTCCCCAGCGGCCGATCTGCAGGCCAACGTGGTAGATCGAGCTGCCAAGCACAAGCCCGACCGGACGGAAGCCGACCTCCCGCACCAGCAGGAACTCGTTCACCGACAGGTCCGACGTGAAAATCGAGCCTGGCTGCCCCGGCCTGAGCTCGGCCAGCCGGCGCATCGCGTCCTGCGGGACTCCCAGCACCTCGAGATCGGTGCCCTGCTGCTCAGTCATCGCGCTCCCTCAGCTTCGTAGTGCCCGTGGCGTGCGCACTGCCAGCGCGCGCGGTAATTGGGGTTTGTCATGGGCCGAGCCGCACGCGCGCGGCCTGCCGTCGTTGCGGATCGAGCGACATGATCGCCAGCGGCGGCTTGTCCTGGCCTCGTGGCTTGCCAAAATGCGCGATCGCGGTGCCGATGATGGTTGCCTCCACCACATGATCCCGGCGCCCTTCCTGGACCGGGCACTCATGCTCGCCGACCCTGATGTCCATCTGCTGCAGCACCACACCGTCGGCGCCATGCCGGGCGACGTCGCGCTCTAGCTGGTGCCGGGCGTCGTGCCGGGTGGAGTTCACCAGATCGGTGTAGCCGTGGACCTCGGTGTTGCCCGCGCCCCACCTGGTCTGGCTGACCGTCGCCCAGTCGTCATGACGCGCCCCGACCGAGATGCCGAGCACCAGCCCGGCCGGGACCCAGCCGGCCAGGATGAGCTTCGCGAAGTCCTGTCCCGAAAGGTCAGAGGTGAACGGCTGGCGCAGCCGGACGCCGCCAGGTGCGCGCACGGCGGTGCCGATTGCCTTAAACTCCAGGCCGCCAGCCGGGAAGCCGCCGATCGTCAGCTTCACGCCCACGACGCCATGACCGCCAAGCTCTTCGCATTCGCGGGTCATCCGCCCGATCGCCTGGCGGCGGGCTTCATACATGGTGCGCACCAGCGGTGCATACGAGTTCAGCGAGCCACTGCCAGACGTTGCCGTGACGGTGGTGAACGGGGTCGCGCTCAGCATGCCGATCCGGCCCAGGCCGTACCCGCCGCCGTAGGCCGGGCAGCCGTACCCGCCCGTGTAGCCGATGTTGTAGACCGCCGCGCCAAGCACCTGCCCGACGGGCTCGAACCCGGTGCTCTTGATCGCGGTGAACTCATCCGCCGTCAGCGCCGATCCCCAGGTGCCGCTCCGCCGGATCTCGGCCATCCGCGCCTCAGCGGCAGGCGGTAGGCTCCGGCCCGGGTCATCCACGGTCAACCTGCGCCCCCTTGTCGCGCTTTTTACCGCTGCCCTAACCCTACAAGACCACGGGTCAGCAACTCAGCAGCCCAGTCTGTCGGCATGCTAGCTGCCAGAGCTCTCGCCTGGCCATCTGTCCTGGGCCTCCCACTCCTCGTTCCGCTGCTGTGCGATCTCCCGCCAGTGCTCCGCATCCTCCCTGGTCGCGTAGGGTCCGAGCCGGTCCTTGCCCGGACAGCCCGGCCCCTGCTCCACCTCGTGATGCTTCAGGCAATACCACCAGCTCTTGTCATCGTCCATGACCATTAGACTTCCAGATCATGGCTGCCACCCTCCAGCCCGGCCGGATATCTCCGCCGCGCAGCGTGCCTACTGAGATCGCCCGGCCTGAGTACGTGGGCCGGCGCGCGCCGCGCCTCGGCGAGCGCGACATCAAGGATCCCGAGACAATCGAGCGGATGCGGGTGGCCGGCCACCTGGCGGCCCAGGCCCTGGCCGAGGTCGGGCGACACGTCGCGCCCGGCGTCAGCACCGACGAGCTGGACCGGATTGGCCATGAGTTCCTGATCGGCCATGGCGCCTACCCCAGCACGCTGGGCTACCGCGGCTACCCCAAGTCGCTGTGCACCTCGCTGAATGAGGTCATCTGCCACGGCATACCCGACGACACGATCATCGCGGACGGCGACATCGTCAATGTCGACATCACTGCCTTCATCGGCGGCGTGCATGGCGACACTAATGCGACTTTCCTTGCGGGGAACGTCGATACCGAATCGCGCCTGCTGGTTGAACGAACGCAGGAAGCCATGATGCGCGGGATCCGCGCCGTGGCTCCCGGCCGCCCGCTGAATGCGATCGGCCGGGTCATCGAGTCCTACGCGCGCCGCTTCGGCTACGGCGTCGTGCGTGATTTCACCGGCCACGGTATCGGCGAGACGTTCCACTCTGGGCTGGTCGTGCCGCATTTCGACGACCCGGCGGTCGGCGTGATCATGGAACCCGGCATGACTTTCACCGTTGAGCCCATGCTCACGCTGGGCACAGTCGAATATGAGATCTGGCCCGATGGCTGGACCGTGGTGACCGCGGACCGCATGCGCACCGCCCAGTTCGAGCACACGCTCGTCGTCACGGCCGACGGCTACGAGATCCTCACGCTTCCCTAGATGACACTGCCCTGGCAGACATCAGCAGCCCGGGCGAGAACGGCAAGCATGGCTGTACCTATTGCCAGACAGCCCACGGCCTCGGCGAGCCAGCCAACTTGCCGACGTGGCTGGCAGGTCTTCCCCGGTAAAGCTGGATGAGACCGATGACCAGCAGGACGGGCGGAACGGCCAGCCACGGCAGTCCGAGGACGATTGCGCCGTCGACAGCGATCGCCTGGAGCCTCGCAGGGCCCTATGCGCACCCTGCCGTGCCTACCAGCGCCCAGCACATCGCGAGAACCCGGCACGTCTTCTTCAGCGCACCTCGGCTCAGCGCGGGTTGAGGAGCACGCAAGTCCACCAGATGATTATCGCCCGGCGGCTAGCTACCCTCTTGCAGGAGTGCGGGCGGACGAGTTCAGCTTGCGCCCTACATCTTCGCCATCATCGTGGTGAATCAGTAATAGAGCTATCAGTTCGGAGAATTCGACGATCCAGTGGCCGTGGTAGCTCACGTCAATGCGGAGATGCAAGGTCCGGTCTGAGGAGCGCGCCTCAGCTCGCGGCGGCGCCCTGGCTTCGAGCCAGCCCGGCGCCGACCGGCAGCAGCGGCGGCCGGCTTGGCGGCGTCGGATCCGGTGGCGGGATAGGGACCGGCGAACCCTCACAAGCCAGGCTGCGTCCGGGCAGCCAGCTCAGCCAGCGCGGCAGGTACCAGGCCCACCTGCCCAGCAGCGCCAGCGCCGCAGGCAGCACCACGCCGCGCACGATGGTGGCGTCAATGAGCACCGCTGCAGCCAGGCCGACACCGAGCATCTTCACGTCGATCATCGACAACGTCGCGAAGATCGAGAACACTGCCACCATGATGAGCGCCGCGCTGGTCACCACACCCGCGCTCTTCCCGACACCGTCCACGATCGAGTCGGTGGTGCTCGCGCCGTCGGTCCACAGCTCCCTGATGCGGCTGAGGATGAACACGTGGTAGTCCATGCTGAGCCCGAACAGCATCACGAATGTGAACAGCGGTACCCACGGGACTAGCGCACCGAACGAGGTGAATCCGAGCAAGCCTTGCAGGTGCCCGTCCTGGAAGATCAGCGTTACCAGCCCGTAAGCGGCGCCCACTGACAGCAGGTTCAGCACGATCGACACCACTGGGATCGTCACACTGCGGAATGCGCACATCAGCAGCACGAAGGCAAGCAGCGCAACGACGCCGAACACCAGCGGAGTTCGCGAGTCGAGCGTGGAACGCAGGTCGTAGCTCGCCGCGGTATTGCCGGTGACGGCAAAGCTCGCGCCGGGGACCTTGCCGATCGTGGCAGGCAGGATCTTGTTCTCCAGCGTCAGCAACGCCGAGTCGGACACTTTGCTAGTGCCGTTGCCGGCCAGCGGGACCTCTACCACCAGGGCCTTGCCATGCGCGACTGCGGTGGCGCTGATCGGAGCGTGGATCGCGCCGCCCGTACCAGCGTCGGCACGCAGCGCTGCAAGCTGGGTCTGCATGGCCGGGCTCGCCAAGTTCGAGCCACTGACCACGACGTCAGCCGGGGCCGGCTTGCCGGGGAACTCGTGCTGGATCTCGGCAAGCACTTTGACAACGCCGAGGTTGCTGGGCAAGTCGATGGCCGGGTTCGCGATCCGCATGCCGAGGGCCGGGGCGCTCAGCGCCAGCAGTGCGGCGGCCGCGATGCTGCCCAGCAGCAACGGCCTGCGCACCACGCGACGAGCCAGGCCGGCCCACAACCGGGACGCCCGCGGATGCGTCAGGCGCCGGCCAAGATAGGGCAGCTGGCACCGGTCGGCCCACGGCCCGAGCCACGACAGCAGGGCCGGAAGGAAGAACAGCGAGCCGAGGACCGCAACGCCGACAACCATAATGGTGCCGACAGCGATGCCGGTGAAGATATCGATGCCGGTCAGGAACAGGCCGGCCAGCGAGACCATGACGGTGAGCCCGGACACTAGGATGGCGCGCCCTGACGTCGCGGCGGCGATACCGACGACGGCCTGCTCACTGTGGCCGTTCATCCTTTCCTCGCGCTCCCGGCGCAGGTAGAACAGGGAGTAGTCGACCCCTACCGCCATCCCGATCACGAGCACCAGCTCCGAGGTGCCAGAGCCGACGGGAAGCCAGCGGCCCAGAATCCCCAGCAGCGAAACAGCGGTGACAACCGCCGTCCCGGCGAGCACGACCGGGATGCCGGCGGCTATCAGTGCGCCGAACACAGCGAGCAGCAGGATCAGCGTCAGCGGGATCGACGTCCACTCCGACTGCCTGAAGTCCTGGCCCAGCACGGCGCTCGCAACCCGATCGGTGCTCGCGTCGCCAGCTTCCTTAACGAGCAGATCCGGGTGCGCAGTCTGGATCTTGCGCACGACGGCGAGGTCCTTCAGGACGGTCGTGTCGGCATCCGCGTGCGGCCCAGCGACGTTAAAGGTGATCAGAGCCGCTGTCCCGTCGGCGGCTACCAGCCCGCGGACGCCGGGCTGGAACGGCGCCCGGATATCGTCGGCGGCCTGCGGCAGCGCTGCGAGCGCAGCCTGGACCTGCAATGTGACGCGTTTCACCTCAGCCGCGGCATGCCTGACATCGCTGGCGGCCGCAGCGGCCAGGTGCCCCTCGCCAGCTCGCGCCTCGATCAGCACGCTCTCCGCTGGCGGTGTGACCACGCCGAGGTTCGTGAGCACCTGCTCACCGCGCCCGGCCTGGCCCGGGTCGTACTGCTGCACGCCGGTGCCAGCGGCAAACTGTCCGGCGATGAACGCGGCGGCCATGAACGCCAGCCAGGCGCCGACTGCGGTCTTGCGGTGCCGTGCGCTCCAGCAGGCAACGCGCTCCACGACGGGCCGATGGCGGGCCGGTGCGGAGGCAAGGCGAGGCTCGCTAGGGAGCAGGCGCATGGTCGCTCTCTGGCTTGGGCTAAGTCGAGGGGTGCGAGCCGCCAGAGCGCCAAGGGCAGGGAACACGCTGCGGCTGATTCCGGCAACTGTAACCCGGCGGTACACCTAAGCAAGCCGCTATCCACCACTCCGGCCAGTTCTTTACCATGCGAGCAGCGTTTACGCCGCATTCGCCCAGCTCGCCCTCAGCTGCCCAGCTCAGACGGCCGGATGCCGCCAGGCCTCCCGGCCCGAGGCGGGGCGTCCCATCCCGACGGAGAGGCTGATCGCGCCTCCGGGCGGCGGCCGCGCTGCCTGAGGCGTCCCCGCCCCAAGTGACATGATGCTGCCCATGGGTGAGCTGATCTTGATCAGGCACGGCGAGACCGAGTGGAGCCGGTCGGGCAAGCACACCGGCCGGACCGACTTGCCGCTGACCGAGGCCGGCCGAGCCGCCGCTACTGCGCTGCGGCCCGCCCTAGCCGCCCGGCACATCGCAGCGTCGTTCGTCAGCCCGGCAAGCCGGGCGATCGAGACGGCCGAGCTGGCCGGACTCACCGGGGCGAAGGTCGACCCTGACCTCTGGGAGTGGGACTACGGCGGCTACGAGGGCTTGACCACCGATGAGATCAGGACGCAGCGCCCGTCCTGGTCGCTGTGGCAGGACGGCATCATCCCTGGCGACGCCGCTCATCCGGGCGAGACCGCGGAAGAAGTCGGCGCCCGGACAGATGCCGTGCTCGGCCGGATCCGGCCGCTGCTACGCGACGAGGACGTCGCGCTCGTCGCACACGGCCATCTGCTCCGGGTGCTGACAGCACGCTGGCTGGGGCTGGCGCCGGACGACGGCAAGCTTTTCCGCTTGGACACCGGAACGTTCAGCACGCTCGGTGCAGAGCGCGAGCAGTCGGTCATCAGCTCGTGGAACCTCCCGTCGGCCGGTCGGCAGCATGCGGCAGGCTAGTTCTATGACGACCCCGTTCCCATCTCCCACCGTGAGTCGCGCCAGCCGCGCCGAGGTCTTCACCAGTTACCTCGACTACTTTCGTCACCGCCTGATCAGCAAGCTCAGCTCGCTGCCGCCCGAGGCGCTGCGGACCAGTATGCTGCCGTCCGGCTGGGCGCCGATCGAGCTGCTCAAGCACCTGCGCTACGTCGAGCGGCGGTGGCTGGAATGGGGTTTTGAGGGTCGCAAGGTCGCCGACCCGTGGGGCGATCAGCAGGACGGTCGCTGGTACGTCGGATCCGATGAGAGTCTCCCGGCTCTGATCGCAGCGCTGCAGGCTCAGGCGGCCGTAACGGCCACCATCGTCGCCGGGCATGACCTCGCCGAGACGGGACAACCGGGTGAGCGTTGGGACGGTGCCGCGCCTGCTTCGCTCGAGCGAGTGCTCTTCCACCTCGTCCAGGAATACGCGCGGCACGTGGGGCACCTCGACGTCATCAGCGAGCTTGCTGGCGGCCCTGTCGGCGAGTAGCTGTCGGCGAGAGCTAGGCCACCGGCTGATTGTGGCGCGCCTGCTCGGCAGCGCGGCGCTCGTGCATCGCGCGCATGACAGGAAGCGCCGCGAAGTAACTTCCCGCCGCAGCGATGCCGCCGATCCCGATATCCACCGAAAGCCGGCCCTGCTTGGCCCAGTAGACGTCCTTCAGGTCAAGTAGCAGCGCGAACTCATCAACTATCAGCGCCAGGCCGCTGCCATAGCTAGTCGCGACCAGCGGGTGATTCCGGTACCGTTCGTCGCCGTGCACGGCCACCGCGCCAACTCCGGCCAGCATGGCGATGCCCCACATGTAGTGATGCAGGTGCTCGCCCCCCGCGCTGATGTTGTGGAACGGGCCCTTACCCGCGCGGATGCTGTAGGTAACGCCGCGGACGGCGGCGAAGGTAGTGCTGAACGCGATCCAGCTCGCCAGCGCCGCGCGCTGCCCCTGATCCAGGTCGTCCCGCAGGACGCGCCGCAGCCGCGGCAGCAGCGTGACCGACCGTTCCGCAGTTCTCTCCGTCGCCATACCACGCCTCCATTTCGCCAGAACACGGTCCGCCAGATAACAACGCCGGGGTACCGGAGCTGGCGGCATTGACCGCGATCCCGAACAGCGACGACCTGTCCGCATGCGGACAGACGAGGGTGCGGTACCCGGGATTGCGTCTGGCAAAGCCAGCGAAGCCAGCGTGCATCGAGATGTCGTCCACGAGCATGACACCCCCCGGCGGCATCCTCGATGCAGTCTGCTGCATTTCGAAAGCCGTGTTCCTGGCCGTGTGCAGGCTGTCGTGTACGAAGACGTCGACCCGGCCGACCTTGCCGACCAGCGACGGCAACCGCTTCCTGCTTGAGCCTTCCAGATACGACCACCGATCGCGGCACGCATCGGTGACCGCGGCGCCTGTCTCAGCATGCAGCCGATGATCGAAGGGGAACGGCAGATCGATACTCCACAGGTGCCCGCAGTCGTTCTGCCGTAGCGCCTCGAGGACAATGCGGCTCGTCACGCCGTGCGCGACGCCGGTCTCGACTACGACCTCGGGCCGGGTATGGATGACAGTGCACCATACTGCGCGGCATAGCGAGCTGTCGGCGTCGGCGTACCAGCCGTATGTGTTGTCACGGCCGAACCCCCACCCTCTGGCTGCCAGCAGGGCGCCGACATCTGCCATCAGATCCTTCAGGCGCTGGCTCTCGTCACAGGGCCAGGCCGCGCGGAGCAGGTCATGCAGATGCTCTTCCCACCCTTCGTCTGGTTGGGCCCCCCGGTATCCGGCGGATCCATAAGCCTGCCGGAATTCTCCGGGCAGCGCACGGCTAACCCGTAGCGGATCGACAGTGAAAGTGCGGAGCAGCCGCACCGCCCGTTGCGTGCGAGTATCGTTCCCCCAAGGCACACCAGAAGCGTAAATGACTACGACAGCCGACCGTCAGGCGGCCGGCGATCGACGCTGGCGAGCGTCCGAGGCACCCACCAGGATCAGCAGGTGAGGCGGGATCCGGGTGGTTGACTCAAACGTTGCGCGAAGCGCAAGCGTGACGGCCGTATCGGTCACGCCGATGGCCGGCGTGCCGTACAAGCGGCGCGCCCACCGCGGCAGGCTCGCGTACGCAAGGACGTTGACTGGTGGCACGACGAGCTGCAGTGGCTTCAGGCCGAGCGGCAGCTTGGGTGCAAATGACAGGCGCAGCGCGTGCCTCGCCTCAGCACAGGCGCGCAGCCGGGGCCGCATCCGCTGGTAGTAGGCATCAAGCTCAGCCATGCTGGCGGGCACGATCGACGGGCTGAGTCCGACGACCTCGGCGCTGCGTCGCTGCTCGGCGACGAAGGTGTCAAGCTCGGCCGCGCTCACGTGCACGCCGCTCCGCCGAGCGATCTCGGCATAGGATCCGATCTCCCCGCAATGCACCCACAGCAGGAGCTCCGGATCATCCAGGCAGAACCGGATGCCATCGGAGTCCACGCCGGTCAGCAAGGAGTGCACCTTGCGCAGCCGGGCGGCTGCCCGGTTCACCTCTGCCGTCGTGCCGTAGGTCCGGACCCGGACGAACTCGACCGTCCTGGTGAAACGGCCCCAGGCCTGGTCGGGGTTGGCAAATGCGGTGTTCTGCCAGGTGCCGAGCATCACCCTGGGGTGCAGGGCCTGCATGTACATTGCCCGGACGCCAGCGATCCACATCACCGGCTCGCTGAGCACCCGCCAGGTGACCGAGCCTGGTCCGAAAAGCCCATGATCGCGCTGACCCGCAGGCGCGGACTCGCCCGCACGTCGCCGAGGGAGCTCCGCTGGCGCGGGTATGGCCCTCATTGCGGTCGTGTCTCTTCGGCTACCCAGTCCAGGTAGGACTGGGAGCCAGCCACTATCGCTGTGGCGATGATTTCCGGGTCGTCGTAGCTGTGCCGTTCAGCCAGGAATTCTGCGAGGTCATCGAACCTGTCCGCAGGGAGCTTCAGCATGATCAGCCACTCCTCGGCCTTCTCCAGGCCGTCCTCCCACCAGTAGGTGCTGGCGATCGGCCCCGCCACCTGAGCGCAGGCGGCTAGCCGCTCCTCGACGGCGGCCTGCGCCAGCTCAACCGCCTCGGCACGCGAGTCGGTCGTGGTCTGAACCTGGAGGAACTGCGGCCCGGTACCTGCTGTCCGCCGCTGCGCTGGCATGGCCTGATCGTACGCCTCGGCAGACTGGCTGCGGACCCCTCAATCAGCTGGCGTGGCGGTGCACTACCAGCACCGGCCGCACCGAATGCACTGCTACCTCGTGAGCGACGTTCCCGGTCAGCCTGCCGGCCGGGCCTGCACGCCGGTGGGCGCCGACGACGATAAGGCTCGCGTCACTGTCATTCGCGGCGTCGACGATCGCTCTCCAGACGGGCGTTCCCTCGACCGCCCTGGCCCACGTTCTGAAGCCTTCCGCTCGTGCCAGCGCAGCTCCGCTGGCGGCAGTTCGCGTGGCTGCGTTCTTAACGTCCTCGCTGCATGCCGCGTCGAACTGTACGGGCGGATCCGCGATGAACCCGACGTTGAAAACCCTCCAGACCGTCACCACAATCGCGTCCCGGTCGGTGGCCAGCTGGCGCGCAGCCTCGTGGATAGCGGCTTTTGCCAGGTCGGAGCCATCGTAAACAAGCAGCAGCGGGCCGGCCCCGTCCCCGCCCCGGCGGCCATCGAGCTGACCGGTCCCGCTGACGACCGACGCGCCTGCGTACTCACCGGCTGCAGCGGAAGCGGGCGCAGGCGTCGCGGCCGGGGTCGGCCGGGGCCGGATGCCGCGGATCGCGGCGAACAGCGGCGGGGAGTACCAGGCGGGCTCGGGTCCTTGCATCCAGGCCTCTACTGCGGGGTCAGCCGGCCGGGCCCCGCCAAGGACGTACAGCAGCACGGCGATGAGCAGCCCGCCGGCCGCGACGGCGAAGATGGCCCACCAGACTGTGCTCATCGCCGGCGTCGGGACTCCGGCCAGCGTAACGGCGAAATGCGCCAGGATTGGCGTGACCATGAACGCCGCGACTGCCCGGAACAGCTCAAGGATGGACAGCACCCGCTGCACGTCGCGTGACCGCAGCGACAGCGCGGCGAGGAACAACGCCGGCGTGACCGACGCGCCGATGCCGATGCCGGTCAGGCCTGAGCCGAGCAGCGTCAGGGCTTGCGTGGGCGGGATGGTGCTGCGGAGAACCAGAACCCCGGCAACGAGGAAGATTGTCCCGATGAGCGCGAAGTAATGGATATATCGGCTACGGAACACCACTCCGAACATGATCGCGGCGATCACTGTCGCACCAAGCTCGGGCACATAGAGCAGCCCGACGTGCAGCGGCGGGTAGTGCCGGGAGAGCACAGTCCCCGTCAGCCCGATCGCCGACGTGGCCGCGGCAGCGGCGCAGATCGCAACCACGGTGCCGCTAACCGGGATGGTGCTCGAGAAGATGCGCAGCCGCATCAGCGGATTGCGGGAGCGGTACTGATAGACCCACAGCACGATGATCAGCGTCAGCCCGCCCAGCAGTGGGCAGAGGACAACTGGCGAAGTAAACCCGTGAGTGGTCAGCTCAGCTGCACCCCAGAAGGCCGCCACCGAGCCAGCGGCAGCTAGGCCGATTGCGCGCACGTCCCGCGGTGCGCTCCGGTCTGCTGGAGGGGCGTCCTGGAACGTCAGCACGGCCATCAGCAGGCCGGCGGCGGCGATCCCGGCGACGATCCAGAACAGCGGCCGCCAGGCATGGAACGATGCCTGAGCGCCGCCGACCAGCGGGCCAGCCGCGACTGCTCCGAAGAGGCACAGGTCAAAGATCACGACCGTATAGCGCAGCTTCCGCGCCGGGAAGCCCAAGAACAGCGGCGGCGCAGCCGCGATCAGCAGCATGCTGGTGCACAAGCCCTGCAGGATATGCCCGGCTATGTACATGCTGGCGTCAGTCGCTGAAGCGGCAAGCACGGAGCCAATCAGCAGCGCGCCTGCGTACGCGATGAGCATCCGCCGCTGCGGCAGGATCTGGGCCAGCTGCAGCGCAAGAACAGTACCGAGCGCATAGCCGGCGTTAGCGAGACCGTCGGCGATGCTTACCGTCTGCGGGCTCATATGCAACGTCGCGGAGAGGTACGGCGTAATCGGCGGCAATGCGCCCGACAGGCCGAGATAGGGCAGAAGCAGCAGAATGACCATCGTCATCGCCGCTGGATAACTGCCGGCCAGCGGACCCGGTCGCAGCTGACCTGCGCTGCCGCTGGAATGGCCGCGGCGTGATCGGGCTGGTGTCTCCGGCATGAGTGCCTTGTACCCGTATCAGCAGGAAGAGCTTCCCCCGGCTACCCCCGGAAGCTCTCCCTGCTGCGGTCCTCCCGCTGGCTGCTAATAGCCGTACCCTCCGCCGCTCGATGACGAGGCGGACGCCGACGGCTTGGCGCTGGGCTTGGTGCCGGTCGGCGTCATCGCCCACCAGAGACCGCCGGAGAGGTTCTTCCCGTTGCCGCCGGTCTGGCCAGCGCTCGTGTCGCCAGCGTAGGTGTACAGCGGATGACCGTCATAAGTTGCCTGCAGCTGCCCGCCGGACCGCTTGATCGTGCCAAACGCCATCGTCAGGTTCGCGCCTGACGCTGCCTTGGGCGTGCCGATGAGCGGTGGCCAGTACGTCGCGCAGCTGCCCGCGCACTTGGACGCGGTGGAGGTGTCAAGCGCGAACCAGTACAGCGTCTTGCCCTGGGCGTTGACCAGCACCGTGCCGATGCCGGTGCTGCGCGTGCCAATCGATATCGACCCCGTCGACGTGCTGCTCGTCGCAACGCCCGACGCCGGGGGCGCCGTGCTACTGGCAGTTCCGGGCGACGCGGAACTGCCGCACGCCGCGAGTACCACCGCCGCGCCCGCCAGGACAGGCGCGGCCCACCATAGGTTGCGCATATCTGTATCTCCGTTCCTCGCCGATCTTGAGGCCTTCCCCCTGATTACGTAGACCCGACGAGAAACGTTCACCCGAACTCAAGATGGCAGTCTCGGTACGCTCAGCCGACAGCCATGCGCCGGCACAGCCAGGTCAGCGACATCGGATAGCGGTAGTCGATCGACCCGTGCCCCGCGTCGAACAACTCGAAGCGGATCACCTCGTCGCGCACGCCGATCGCTCGCAGTTCCGCCCGGACCGCCTCAGCCCCGACATCCAGGAAGTATTCGTCCCTGGTGCCAGCGTCTATCCAGATCGCTCGCATCGACCGGAGCGCCCCGGCGTAGTGGCGGGCCATCCGGACCGGATCGCGATCGAGCCAGCGCTGCCACACCTCGGGTCGCACGACACCAGTCCGCGGATCGAACGGCAGGTGAACCGTACCGTCCTCGTCTGCCGAGAAGGCCGCCGCCACGCCCAGCAAGCCCAGCAGGGTGGCGTCGGCCGGCTTGGTGAACGCTTCGCGCGATTGGAAGTCGTCCCACCACTTCCAGATGTCGGCGTCGTAATCGCGCAAGGCGCGGACGGCGGAGCCGAAGTCGCGCAGGTAGCACTGTTCGTACAGGGCATCCCCGGCGTGGGTAGCGAGCGCGCTGAAAAGATCGGGCCGCAGCATGGGGGTGATCATGGCGCCGAAGCCGCCGCTTGACTTCCCCATGATCGCCCGGTGGTCCCGGTCGGCGATGGTCCGATAGCGCGCGTCGACGAAGGGAACGATCTCCTCGCACAGGTACGAGTGATATGGCCCGGTGGCCGGAGAGTCCACGAACTGGCTGCCACCGTACCGGGTCCACGCATCGGCGTAGACGACGATCGTCGGCGGGGCCTGACCCGTGGCGAAGACCGCGTCTGCCGTCTCGGGAAACGGCTGCCGGAACGGCGCCCGGTTGCGCCAATTCGCAACGTTGCCGGTGAAGCCCTGGATGACGTACACGGCCGGATAGCGGCGCTCTGGCTCCGTCTCGTAGCCCGGCGGCGTGTAAACCAGCAGCGGCCGCTCGCGGGGGTCCCCGAGCGGGTTATCCCTGAGCAGATCGCTGACGATCAGTTCCTCGTTCAGCGCGCCCGCTAGCTCGGCAGACCACGGCAACACGATGCCCTCCTGGATGCGGCGCGATGCAGACGGTGTGATTCAGACGGTGTGATTCAGACGGGCCAATGACACCACGGTCCCCAGGCGGCCCGATCTGCAACCCTGGCCCGAAGAGCAGATCACCGGCACCAGCGGCGCTTCCTGGCAATCGGCGGCTTCCTGCTGCCTTCGCGGTTTCACCGTCGTGTAACCAATCTGGCTGTGCTTACCGGGCCGTCGTGGCTTACCGTCAGATGATGAGTGCCGCGGCTGCAGGTTCTGAGGGAGGAACAGCCGCCAAGGCCTCCGGCGGCTCGACTGCTGCTAGCCCGCCCGCCCAGGATGCGCCGGCCCAGGATGCGCCCGCCCAGGATGCGCCGGCCCGAGATGCGCCGGCTCAGGACGCGTCCGGCCAGGACCTGGCGGAGCAGCGCCTAGCCCGCGCCGTCCGCGCGCTCGGCCCGCTTCAGCCCGGCGTCCGGCCAGCCCCTTACGACTCGGTCCGGCCCGGCAGCGCCCTATCGATCGCCCGCTGTCTCGAGCTCTTCGACGCTCAGCTCGCCAGCAGGCATCTCGACCTGGCAGCCCGGTGGCTGCGGGCACGCGGCGCCGGCTACTACACCATCGGCTCATCCGGCCACGAGGGCAACGCGGCCGTGGCCGGCGCGCTCCGGCTGACCGACCCCGCTCTGCTGCACTACCGGTCGGGCGCGTTCTACCTGATCCGAGCCGGTCAGGCCAGTCCGCCGCGCGACGGCGTGACCGACGTCCTGCTCGGCCTCGTCGCCGCAGCCGCAGAGCCCATCGCCGGTGGCAGGCACAAGGTGTTCGGCCATCCCGAACTGAACGTCATCCCGCAGACCTCGACGATCGCCTCACATCTACCGCGCGCAGTCGGCCTCGCGTTCTCCCTCGCCAGGGCGGCCAAGCTAGGCCTGGACACGCCGTGGCCGGCCGACGCCGTCGTCGTGTGCAGCTTTGGCGACGCCTCGGCCAACCACTCGACCGCGGTCGGCGCGCTCAACACCGCGTCCTACTGCGCTTACCAGGGCCTGCCTCTGCCGCTGTTGCTGGTCTGCGAGGACAACGGCATCGGCATTAGCGTCCGTACGCCGGCTGGCTGGATCGAGTCCGCCAGCACGGGACGGCCGCGGATGAAGTACTTCAGCGCCGACGGGGCCGATCTGGCCGATACCTACGACACCGCGATCGCCGCCGCACAATGGGCGCGCGAGCGGCGTGCCCCGGCGTTCCTGCACCTGCGGACCGTCCGGCTCGGCGGGCACGCGGGCACGGACGTCGAGTCCGCCTATCGGACGCCGGCCGAGATAGCCGCCGACGCCGCGCGCGATCCACTGGTGGGAACCGCGCGGCTGCTCATCCAGGCCGGCGCTCTCTCGCCGGCTGAGGTGCTGGACCGGTATGAGGAATCCAGGGCCCGCGTGCTGGCACTGGCCGGCGAGGTGGCCGGGTCGCCCAGGCTCAGCACCGCCGAGCAGGTGATGGCGCCGATCGCGCCGCGCCGCCCTGCCATCGTGGCGGCGAACCTGGCCGACCGCGCTCGCCAGGCCCGCAGCTGGCCACGCGACCTCGCATCCGGCTCCCAGCTACCCGAGGACGCAGGGCCGCTGACCCTGGCCCAGGCGATCAACCGCACGCTCGCTGACGAGATGGCCGGCCGGCCTGGAATGATCGTCTTCGGCGAGGACGTGGGCCGCAAGGGCGGCGTATACGGAGTGACCAGGGGCCTGCAGCGGGCGTTCGGTTCCGGCCGCGTGTTTGACTCGCCGCTGGACGAGCAATCGATACTCGGCGTTGCGCTCGGCGCCGGGCTTGCAGGCCTCCTGCCGGTGCCAGAGATCCAGTACCTGGCATACCTGCACAACGCTGCGGACCAGATCCGCGGCGAGGCGGCGACGCTGTCGTTCTTCTCCCGCGCCCAGTACCGCAACCCGCTCGTGGTCCGCGTCGCTGGCCTGTCCTACCAGCAGGGTTTTGGTGGCCACTTCCATAACGACAACGGACTTGCGGCGCTGCGCGATATCCCCGGCCTGATCGTGGCCTGCCCGGCCCGCCCTGACGATGCGGCCGGCATGCTGCGCAGCTGTCTCGCCGCCGCCGAGCTGGACGGCAGCGTCAGCGTCTTTCTGGAGCCGATCGCGCTCTATCACGAGCGGGATCTCTTCGAGCTCGGCGACGGCGGCTGGCTCGCCAGCTACGAGCCGCCCGAGCGATGGGCACTGACCCATGTACCAGTGGGCCGCGGCCGGCTCTACGGCTCCGGCCGGGACCTGACGATCATTTCGTTCGGGAACGGGCTGCGTCTCAGCCTGCGAGCAGCCCGCACGCTGGCCGCCGAGGGGGTTGCCTGCCGGGTCCTGGATCTCCGCTGGCTGGCGCCGCTGCCGTTCGACGACCTCCTCCGGGCGGCCGCGGCAACCGGCAGGGTGCTCATTGCCGACGAGACCAGGCGCACGGGAGGTGTGTCCGAGGGCATCATCACCACGCTGGTCGATGCTGGCTTCACCGGCCGCGTTGCGCGGGTCGCCAGCCAGGACAGCTTCCTGCCGCTGGGCGACGCAACCAGCACCGTGCTGATATCGGAAGCGGCGATCGAGGACGCGGCGCGCGATCTGCTGCGTTAGGCCGGCGCGCTACGCCAGGACAAAGACCGGGACCGCCTCGTACTCGCCATCGGCACGGCGGAACTCGAGCCGGAGCCGTTGCCCGACCCTCAGCCGGTCGCCGCCGTCCGCCGGACCCTCTGCTTGCTCCGCGCCGTCGAGCTGCGCCCACCACCACGGGCCCTCGTCCAGCTCGCCAATCGCCAGCACAGTGCGCGGCGGTGGCTCATCGCCCGCCGGCCGGCCATAGCTCACCGCCCAGCTCACCAGCGTCGCGCCGCCTGCCGCCGGGACGAAGGCCAGCTCGGTCCGTCCGCAGCTGCTACACGCGGTCGCGGCTGGTTCCGTGAAGTGACCTTCGGCGCACTGCCGGAGCAGGAACTGACCGGCGGCGGTGCCGTCGAAGAACTCCGTCGTGGCCTCGTCGCGCTGCACTGGTCCGACGTTCATCTCCCTGCCCCTTCGGTCATGCTGTCGCCGCGCTGCCGAGCACCAGCGTCGAGTGATGATCGAGGACTCCGCCGTTCCCAGACACAAGCACGATGTCATGCGCATCGGCCTGCCGGTCGCCGCCTTGTCCCCTGGCCTGGATGACGGCTTCCGACAGCGGTGTCATGCCCCACATGTAATAACCAGACAGCTGGCCGCCGCCCGTATTGACCGCCAGCTTGCCGCCCGGGCCGAGCACCCCGCTGGCCACGAACGGGCCGCCGTCCCCCTTGGCGCAGAAGCCGTAGTCCTCGAGGCTGACCAGCACCGTGAAGGTATAGCAGTCGTAGAGCTCGGCAACGTCCACGTCGGCGAGGCTGACCCCGGCCATCGCGAGCGCCGCCGGGCCGGCCGACTCCGCACCGGTCACCAGCCCGAAATCCGGGTCCCGGCGCAGGTAGTGACCGGGATGGCGCTGCGCCCAGCCCAGCACGTTCACCGGCGGCTGAGCGAGCGCAGCGGCACGTTCGGCGGAGGTCACGACCACCGCGATGCCGCCATTGGAGACCAGGCAGCAGTCGAGCAGGTGGAACGGCTCGACGATCCATCGAGATGCCTGGTGATCGGCGAGCGTGATGGGATCGCGCAGCTGCGCGGCCGGATTGCCCGCGGCCCACGCGCGCTGGGCCACCGCGATATGGCCGAGCTGTTCGCTGGTCGTGCCGTAGCGCTCCATGTGCCGCCTGGCGGCGAGGGCGTACATCGGGTTCGCGCCGACTATCCCGCTGGCGCCGAGCAGCCCCCACCAGCCAGCTGGGGCGCGCCGGGTGCCATAGGCCGCACCAGCGCCGCGCTCCGGCTGGAGCGGGCTGTCGGCGAAGACGCATGCGACCACGCTGGCCATGCCGGACTGCACCGCCATTGACGCGAACTGCACCATTGCGCCCGCCGTCGAGCCGTAAGCCTGCAGGTGAGACAGCAGCTGCAGGTCAGTCAGGCCGAGATCGCGCTGCAGGTCAATGGAGATGCCGCCGCTCATTCCTGAGGAGGTCAGCAAGCCGTCCACGTCCGTCAGCCGGAGGCCGGCATCGGCCACCGCAAGCCGGACGGCATCGGCCGCGAACCGCGCGGGCGTCTGCCCGTAGACCCGGCCGAGCTCGGTCATGCCGAGGCCCGCGATGACCGGCCGGCGAGCGCGCTGCCAGGACCGTGGCCCGTCGTCGGGAGCGGACGGAAGGGATGATTCAGTCACTAGTGCATCATCGCAGTGCGCCGCCGCCGGCCGCCAGCGCTCAGATCAGCCCACCAGCGCCCCCGCAGCACCTCCCTTACACCTACGAACTACCCAGCGCCCAACTGGTGCGATGGCGGGCTATTGTCACTGCTATGACGCATAACCCTGCCCCCATTGGCGGTCCGTCCCTGCCGCAGCGCCGGAGCCTCGTCACCGAGATCCCCGGCCCGATGTCGCGCCAGCTCTTCGAGCGCCGGCAGCAGAGCGTGGCCCGCGGCCTCAGCCATGTCCTGCCGGTCTTCGTAACCGCGGCGGGCGGCGGAGTGGTGGTGGACGTCGACGGCAACTCGCTGATCGATTTCGGCTCAGGCATTGCCGTGACTTCAGTCGGCAACAGTGCGGAGCTGGTGGTGAGCCGCGTCACCGAGCAGGTTGCCCAGTTCACCCACACCTGCTTCATGGTGGCGCCGTACGAGGGCTACGTCGAGGTATGCGAGCACCTGAACCGGCTGACGCCGGGCGACCACGATAAGCGGTCGGCACTGTTCAACTCTGGCGCCGAAGCCGTGGAGAACGCGGTCAAGATCGCCAGGCACGCGACGGGGCGGGACGCGGTCGTCGTGTTCGACCACGCGTACCACGGCCGGACCAACCTGACTATGGCGATGACTGCCAAGAACATGCCCTATAAGGAAGGGTTCGGGCCGTTCGCCGGGGAGGTCTACCGCGTTCCGATGGCCTACCCGTTCCGCTGGCCCGGCGGCCCAGCCAAGTGCGCCGCAGAGGCACTCAGCGTCGTAACGAACCTCATCCACGCGCAGGTTGGCGAGGAGAACGTGGCCGCCGTGGTGATCGAGCCGGTACAGGGTGAGGGCGGCTTCATCGTGCCGCCGGACGGCTTCCTGCCTGGTCTGGCCGAGTTCTGCCGAGCCCATGGAATCGTCTTCATCGCGGACGAGATTCAGTCCGGTTTCTGCCGCACCGGCAACTGGTTCGCCTGTGATTACGAGGACGTCGTGCCAGACCTGGTAACGACAGCCAAGGGCATCGCCGGCGGCCTTCCGCTCGCCGGAGTAACCGGCCGGGCCGAGATGATGGACGCGGTTCATCCGGGTGGCCTCGGCGGCACCTACGGCGGCAACCCGGTTGCCTGCGCGGCCGCGCTCGGGGCAATCGACACCATGGAGAAGGAAGACCTGCCCGGCCACGCGCGTGTCATTGAGAGCATCATGCTGCCCCGACTGCGCAAGCTGGCCGACGCCAACCCGGTCATCGGCGACGTGCGCGGCCGCGGCGCGATGCTGGCGCTCGAGCTCGTCAAGCCAGGCACCATCGAACCCGATGCCGCTGCGGCAGCCAAGGTCGCCAAGACCTGCCATGCCGCCGGGATGATCGTGCTGACCTGCGGAACCTATGGCAACGTCCTTCGACTGCTGCCGCCGCTGGTCATCAGCCAGGCGCTGCTCGACGAAGGCCTGGGCATCCTGGAAGACGCCTTCGCAGGTCTGTAGCGCCGCCGCTTTTAGCCGGGCCAGCTCTCGATCGCAGCCTTGTACCTGGCCGCATTCCCGGCGACGGCGGCGTCAAATCCCTGCTTCTGCTCGTCGGACAGGGCGGCCGCCGATCCGGGGAAGCGCTGCGTAACCTCGAGGCGCGTACCGCCGGCGGTGGCCGCCCATGACAATGTCGTTTCTCCATGCGGCGTGGTGATCTGGCGCGTCATCACAGCAGTCGGCGAAACGGCGGCAACCAGGCTCGCCACGGCTAGCAGATACTCGGCACGCTGGTGGACGAAGAAGCGCACCCCGCCCACCTCGCCCTTGGGCGTCCCCGATATGTAACCGCACGACAGGACTTGCTCCGTCTGGACCGCACGCAGAACCTCCACCGACGCAACCGCCTCGCCGACTCTGTCCGCAGCGGCTCCGACCTCCACGCTCGCCGATGCCTCGATCATGGGTCCGGAAGCCCGACTGGCCAGGCACGCCTGGTGCAGCGCTGGCGGCATGCCTTCCCCCGGCCATGGCCTGCGGTCTTCGGCGATCGCGGCCAGCGCTGCCAGCCAGGTGTCAAGATCGTCGCGAATGTACGCTTCAGCGTCGATCTTCGCCTGGCGCGGCACGGTCCTGACGGCCAATGCACGCAAGACAGTGCCGCGCCGCCCGGGCTCGACCCTAAGCTCCCAGGCTGCCTGGCCTCCTGGCGGTCCGATGCGCAGCAGCTCGCCGGGCACGACAGCGCTGGCCTCCAGGACTGCCGCGACCGCAGCCCCGTCGGCATCGGCCAGGTAGAACCATGTCCCCTCGGATTCGAAGGCTCGCGAGCCCGAGTGGGCCAGGTCGAATGCCATACTCGGACGCGGCCGAGCCGACCACGCCTGCGGGCTGCTGAGCAGCGACCAGGCTCGGTCCGCCGCCGCCACTGTGGTCTTCTTCCGCTCGACGCGGACGGTAGCCTCCCACCGGCGTCCCTCGGTGCTTGCCACCGGCGCCCCGCCCTAAGAGTGGACGATCTCGGTGTCGTGACAGAAGTGCACGCGGTCAGGCGCCGCTGAGCGGATCCGGGTGACTGAGGCCCGCCAGGCGCCCACGTCGGTTGCCTGCCCTTCTGGCAGGTCGTCGCTGCCGGGGTTCAGGTACTGGCGCGGCTTGTAGGCCGCGTCCCCGACCAGCACATCGGACATGCCGTCGGCAGAGTCGACGAATACCGACTGATGCCCGATCGTGTGCCCCGGCGTACTGATCGCCCGCAAGCCAGGCAGGACTTCGGCGTCACCATCGAGCAACTCAAACCTGGCGTTCATGAAGTCGAACCAGTCGGTCAGCTTCGGCGACTCGCGCCGGGCCCGGTCTAGCTCGGCCCGCTGGACGTAGAACGCAGCGTGCTTGAACACCGCGTTCTGGCCGCAGTGGTCGAAATGCAGATGGGTGTTGATAACTAGTCCGATGTCACCAGGAGTCATGTCGAGATCGTCGAGCGCGTCGGCCACCGACCGGTTCACGACCCGCCAGTCATCGAGCCACTTCTGCGGACCGCCAGCCCCTGAGTCGACAAGCGCTGCGCCACCGGGGAATGTCACGACAAAGCCGTGCACCGGCCATTCCCGTCCGTCCACGCCATGCAGGCTCGCGAGCGTCAGCCTCTTGACCTCAAGCCCCACCAGGTCACTCTCTCCTCCTGGCCGTACGTGCCGACCCTGGGCGCCAATGCTACTCAGCGCCGACGCTCAGCGGAGCGGGTCGGCGGGCTGCACGCGCCACCGGCCGGACACTGCGAGAACTACGACGGCGACGGCGACGGCAAGCAGAACACCGGGCCCCAGGCCGTGCACCAGGAAGACGTCGAACCTCTTCAGGGTGACGCCAGGTACTCCGGACGGGTCACCGGGCATGTTTGCGATCGTTGCTCCGGTCAGCTTGGCCAGCACGAGCCAGTCCAGCAGCGTGGCTGGGTAGAACACCAGAACGCAGATGATCATCGCGTCATACCACGGCAGCTGGTAAGGCCAGATGACAAGCCAGGCCAGGCTGAGGGCCAGAGTGGGCCGGATGGCGGGCCTCAGCGCATCGCCCGGCGGCATCCGCATGAGCAACAGGGCGCCAAGACCGGCAAACAGCAGCGCCGCCACGATGGCGAGGTAGTGCCAGTTCGTGAGGTCGAGCAGGCGGTAGAAGCTGTCCTGGGTGGTCTTATTGCGGCGCGCGAACAAGGCCATGAAGGCCGGCTTGCCGAGCCAGGCATAGGTAGGGGCCAAGACCGCGACGGCCCCTGCGGCAGCAGCGGCGAGCGCCGGAACCGACCGGCGCAGCGCCCACGCGAGCCCGATGCCGAAGAGCAGATAGTCGATCTTGATGTCGGCCGCCAGTCCGATCAGGGCACCTGCGGCGACCGCCCGGCCGATCCGCGGCTGCTGACCAGCTGGCAGGCGGCCCACCGCGAGCAACCCGACCATCCCCGCTCCCGCCGCGATCAAGTCCAGGTGGCCCGGTGCGATCAGGTCCCAGAGCAGCAACGGGTTGATCGTCCACAGCAGGTGCGCACGCAGTCGCGCCGACGGCTTCGACTTCAGCACCCGGTCCATGACGATGGCTACCGCACCGAAAGCCAGCGCGTTCCACAGCTTCAGCCAGAGCACAACCCGTGCCATCGAGGTGCCGCCCAGCTTGGCGGCCAGGAGTTGCTCGATCGTCGCAGCCGGACCGTAGAGGCTGACCTGCTGATCCCAGTGGATCGGCACGGACCGGCCGAATGCCGGCTCAGTCAACCGCAGGTAGAACGGCGAAGCCACATAGGGGTTGTGGCCAAGGAGCGCGAGCCGGCCGTAGGCGGCGTAATCGAGCGGGTCGGTCGAGCCCGCCGGCGGCAGCACGGCTAGCACCGCAACCACGATGGCTGCCGTGATCAGGATGAGCTTGATTGGCCCCCGAGCTCCGCGCCGAGCGGCGACCAGGCCGGCGACCAGGCCGCCAACGGCTAGCAGCGCCGCCAGCCACAGCGCTATGGATACGGCGCTTCCCGGCACCTTCACGGGCAGTTCCCAGGGCGGCCCGGTCGCAGGCATGGGGACTGGCGGGTACATCCAGTCCTGCCGCACGAGCGATGCGCCGATCATGATCAGGATCGCGCCGCCGATGCCCGCCCCCGCCAGCCAGCCGAGTAGCCGGACGGGCCGGGCTGGTGCCGGAGCAGCGACCGGTACCTGCACCGGTGCAGCAACCGGTGCCTTCACCGGAGCAGCAACCGGTGCCTGGACCGGAGCAGCGACCGGTGCCTGCGCCGGGTGGTTCACCCGAACTGAGTCGGTCATGGTTCCTTATCCGGGAGTAGGTCATCGCAGAGCGCGATCTGCTGCCCGTGCGCCGAACACACGCTGTCTGGACTCAGAGTCAGATCGAGAGGTACCCGGCACGGAAGACAGGTGAAACGCCGGTAGCTGTCTGATTAGCCGCGCCCACGAAAACCCCACGCCAGACACGCCTGGGAACTGGAGGATCGAAAAGGACCGCATTTTCCGGGTTTCTCGTCGGCTTCCGGACCGATTCGGGATGTTGCGTTTACTCACTCACCGGCCTCCGCTACTGTCGCGGCAGCACACGCCGACAGCGGCAGTCTGGGTACCCAGTAGCCGCCAGCACCCCGCGGGGCACGTAATGGGCTCGACAGTTATCCGGGCGCTAGCCCTGGCGGGATCAGTCGCATGCCTGGCCGCCGCCACAGCCACACCCGCGATGTCAGCGGCCCGATTGGCGCCCGCGGTCCGGCCAGCGTCTTCGGCGCAAACCTGGAGCATTTCCAAGATCCTCAACGAGAAGCGCTACGACAAACTGCTCACGCTCACTGCTGTCGGCAGTCGCGATGCGTGGGCCTTCGGGCAGACCAGTTCGGGCGGCCCCATCGCGGTGCACTGGGACGGGTCGGCCTGGACCGGCGCGCACATCCCTGGCGCGTTCGCCCCGCCCGGCTTCATCTCCGCGACCGGGCCGGACAATATCTGGGCTGGCGGAAGCAAATGCACTTCAGGCGCGCGCGGAACAAGCGTCACTGCCAGCTACGTTGCCCGCTACAACGGCCGCACGTGGACGTCGCGCAAATGGACCACTGCGGCCTTTTGCGAGGCGGCGCTGGTGACAACGGGGCCGAAGAACGGCTGGCTGCTCGGTGACAATCGGGCCCTGCATTTCACCGGCAAGCGGTGGCGCAAGGTCTCGCTGCCAGCTCTGGGACAGGTCATCGCCGCTACCGCGGTGTCGCCCACCGATATCTGGACGATTGGCGGACGATTCAATGCAGTCCACCTGAGCCAGAGCAAAGCCTTTTTCACGCACTACGACGGGCACAGGTGGCGCACCGTCCCGCTGCCGCACATCACGCTGCCGAAGCATGGCTACATTTACCCGTACGCCGTCGCGGCAGCCAGCGCACGAGACGTCTGGGCGGCAGCCACCATCTATCCGGCCGCCGAGCACTCGTTCCTGCTCCACTTCACCGGCAAGAGATGGCGGGCCATACCGCTGCCTGCCAAGGCCGCCCAGCTGGTGCAGGTCGTGCCCGACGGCAGCAACGGCGTCTGGGCCATCATGTTCAGGTCGGCCAGCGGCGAGTACGCGTTCGCGCGCTACGCTCGCGGCGACTGGAAATATGACGCAGTCCCCACAGCTGGCCTGCCCGGGCTGGTACCAGGCTCGGCAAGCTTCGATGTCTACGCGCTCGCGCGCATCCCGGGCTCGACGTCGATGCTCGCTTCGGGAGACGTGTTTTACTCGAACGCGAAGAACGCGAGCATCATGGACTCACTCATCTTCCGGTACGGCCCGTGACCTGGCGGTACGCGCGTGATCTGAGAGCGGCCGACCAGGCGGCGCCGATCAGCCATCGTAGTAGCCGTCGGCGACGGCCAGCGCCTCGTCAAGTATGGCCAGGCCCTCCTTGGCCTCGGCCTCAGAGATCGTGCACGGCGGCACGACGTGCAGCCTGTTGTAGTTGGCGAACGGCACTAGCCCCCGCGACTTGCACGCCGCCAGCAGCGCATTCATGGCTGGTGAGCTCCCGCCGTACGGAGCGAGCATCGCCCTCGTCTCCCGGTTCGAGACCAGGTCCAGCGCCCAGAACACCGCGGTCCCGCGTACCTCGCCAATGACCGGATGACGATCTGCTAGATCACGCAGTCCCGGGCCGAGAACCTGGGTCCCGATGCGTGCCGCGTTCCCGATGACGTCCTCGTCCTTCATGACGTCGATCGTCGCGACGATCGACGCACTGGCCAGCGGATGCCCAGAATAGGTAAGCCCGCCGGGGAACACCCGGTCGTCGAACGTGGCGGCGATCGGGTCGGAGATGATCACACCGCCGATCGGCACATAGCCGGAGTTGGAACCCTTGGCGAACGTGATGAGGTCCGGCACGGCGCCGTGATCTTCGAAGGCGAACCAGCGCCCGGCCCGGCCGAAGCCGCACATGACCTCGTCGGCGATGTAGACGATGCCGTACCTGGTGCACAGCTCGCGCACCCCGGCGAGATAGCCCGGCGGCGGGATCAGCACGCCTGCGGTGCCGACAATCGACTCAAGCAGCACTGCCGCGATGGTGTCCGGACCCTCCATCTGGATGACCTGCTCCAGGTGAGCGAGCGCCCGCTCGCACTCCTGCTCCGGCGAGGTCGCCCAGAACGCCGACCGGTACAGGTACGGCCCGAAGAAATGCACGTGCCCGATCGCGAACTCGTTCGGCCACCGGCGCGGGTCGCCGGTCGACGTGATCGCCGCGCCGGTGTTGCCGTGGTAGGACCGGTAGAAGCTGAGCACCTTGGTGCGGCCGGTATGCAGGCGCGCCATCCGGATCGCGTTCTCGTTCGCGTCGGCGCCGCCATTGGTGAAGAACACTTTCTCAAAGCCGCTCGGCGCAAGCGCGGCCAGCCGAGCCGCCGCCTCGCCACGCGCCTCGTTCGCGTGCTGCGGCGCGATCGTAGTGAGCTTGGCTGCCTGGGCTGCGATCGCAGCGGTCACCTTCGGGTGCTGGTGGCCGATGTTGGTGTTCACCAGCTGGCTGGAGAAGTCAAGGTAGCGGTTGCCGTCGTAGTCCCAGAAGTACGAGCCCTCGGCGGCCGCGATCGGCAGCGGCTGCAGCGCCCGCTGCGCAGACCAGGAATGGAACACGTGCGCCCGGTCCATCGCGGAGACCTCGGCACCGCGCTGCGGGTCGGCGGCATAGTCGATCATGGCGGCCATCTTCCTGCCTGGGGGCCAGAATGCTGAGCTGGTCGAAAGCATTACTAGCGGAGAGCACAGCTAGCTGCGAAAAGAGCCTAGCAGCGGGACTTTCTCTCGAGCCTTGACACATCGTCGGCAGCCTGCCGCCTGGCCTTACAACCCGTAACGGCCGCGATGATTGCCTCGGCCAGGCTGCCTGATGTGAGTCCGGCATCCGCGAGTATCTCGTCCCTGCTCCCGTGCCCGAGGAACTGCTGAGGCAGCCCGAAGGTGCGCACGACCGCGTCGATGTCGTGCTCGCGTAGCTGCCGGCAAACGGCGTCGCCGAACCCGCCGACCAGGCCGTTGTCCTCGACCGTGACCACCAGCCGGTGCCTGCGGGCGGCCGCGGTCAGCGTCTCGTCCAGCGGCTTGAGCCACCGCGGGTCCACGACGGTAGCCCCGATCCCCTGGCTGGCTAGCAGGCCGGCCACTGCCAAGCCGGTCAGCGCCATTGGCCCGACCCCGATGAGCAAGACGTCCGCGCCAAGATCCTGCCGGGGGAACTGCAGGACATCCATGGTGCCCAGCTTGCCGACGGCTTCAACTTCACCGCCGACCTTGCCCTTGGGGTAGCGCAAGACGGTCGGCCCGGCGCTGAATTCAACGGCTTCGTTGAGCAGCTCTGCGACTCTGCTGGCGTCCCGCGGGGCGGCGATCCGCAGGCCAGGGACGAGTTGCAGGACCGAGCCGTCCCACATGCCGTGGTGGCTCGGCCCGTCGGGGCCGGTCACTCCGGCCCGGTCAAGAGCGATCGTGACCGGCAGTCGATGCAGCGCAACATCCAGCAGCAGCTGATCGAGGGCCCGGTTGAGGAACGTGGCGTACAGTGCCACGACAGGATGCAGCCCGCCCATTGCCAGCCCGGCCGCGGAGGTCATTGCGTGCTGCTCCGCAATCCCGACGTCATAGATCCGGTCGGGATACGCTGCGGCGAACGGCGCAAGCCCGGTCGGGTGCAACATCGCAGCGGTGATCGCCACAACGTCGGGGCGGCGGGCGCCAATCGCCACCATCTCATCGCCGAACACTCTGCTCCAGGTGCCCGGAGCGGCTCCCGCGGGCGGGAACTGGTGCAGGCAGTCCACCTCGTTCTGCTCGGCGGGCAGGTAGCCGCGTCCCTTCTTCGTGATGACATGGACAAGTACCGGAGCACCGAAGTCGCGCGCTCTGGCGAGCGCGTGCTCGAGGACTTGCTCATCATGGCCGTCAATCGGGCCCAGGTATTTCAGCCCCAGATCCTCGAAGAGCACCTGGGGCTGAAGCACGTCCTTCACGCCCTTCTTGATCCCGTGCAGTGCCTCATAGAGCGGCAGGCCCACCACCGGGGTACGGCTCAGCGTGGTCTTGATGTACTCGAGCACATTCTCGTATCGCTGCGACAGCCGGACCTCGGCGAGGTGCTCGGCGAGGCCGCCGATCGTCGGCTGATAAGACCAGCCGTTGTCGTTCACGACGATCACCAGGCGAGAGTTCTTCGTTCCCGCGATGTTGTTCAGCGCTTCCCAGGCCATGCCGCCGGTAAGTGCGCCATCGCCAATCACCGCAACCACCGCACGGTCGGTCTCGCCGCGGAGCTTGAACGCCTTGGCCAGGCCGTCGGCGTAGGACAGGCAGGTTGAAGCGTGAGAGTTCTCGACTAGGTCGTGCTCGGACTCGGCCTGGCTCGGATAGCCCGACAGACCTCCGCGCTGCCGCAGTGTGCCGAACTGCGCCAGCCGACCCGTCAGCAGCTTGTGTACATACGTCTGGTGCCCGGTGTCGAACACGATCCGGTCTCTTGGCGAGTCGAAGACTCGGTGCAGCGCAATCGTCAGCTCCACAACGCCGAGGTTCGGGCCCAGGTGGCCGCTGGTCTTTGCTGCCGAGGGGCCAAGTGCCCACTCGATCAGAACGTCGCGGAGCTCGCTCGCCAACTGCGGGAGCATGCTAGGACTCAGCTTCTTGAGGTCGCGTGGTCCTGAGATCGTCTCCAGCAGCGTCACGATCAGTCGCCTCCTCCGTCTTGCACGGACCAGTCGGTCGTCAGGTGGGCAAGATGTGCGCGCATGAGGCGCTCTGCCTCCGGGCGGTCCGCGCTGGCGACCGCCGCAAGCAGCGGCCGATGCTCAGCAGCAGACGCGCGCAGCTGGCCGGTCTCCGCGAGGTGGCGCAGGTTATAGAGACGAGCCTGGTCTCGCAGCCCGACAACCAGGCTCGCCAGGCGCCTGTTCCCGCAGGCGCCCACGAGCATCAGGTGAAACTGGCGATCCGCGTCAAGATTGCCGGCGATGTCACCAGCCGCGGCCGTCTCCTCGATCGCCTCAACCAGGCCCTCAAGCGCGGCATGCACGTCGCTCAGGTCGCTCTCCGCAGCCAGGCCGACTGCGGGAACCTCAAGCAGCTCGCGGAGCTGAATGATCTCGGCAGTATCTGCGGCGCTCAGAGTGACTGGCCGGTATCCACGGTTGGGAACGACCTCCATCAGGCCCTCATCAACGAGGGCGAGCATCGCCTCGCGCACCGGGCTGTTCGACACTCCAAGATCCGCAGCCAAGGCGGCGGCGGAGTACACGACGCCGGGGACGAGCTGGCCCGTCACCAGCGCATTACGGATGGCGCTCAGCACCTGGTCTCGCAAGCTCACCCGCCGTAGCGAGACATCAGCCAGCAGCTGCACGCAAGTAAAATATTACCGATAACCGGCGACTGGCAACCGCGTGAAGCTGACGCGACGGATGTTGCACCGTTTTCGGCGAAGGATTCTTGCTGATCATGCTGAGCCACCGCCGACGCTCACTGGTTGACAGGGAAGCCCAGGTTCACGCCGCCGTGGCTCGGGTCGAGCCAGCGGGACGTGACCGCCTTCCCGCGCGTATAGAAATGAACGCCCTCGGTACCGTGCACGTGCGTGTCACCGAACAGCGACGCCTTCCACCCGCCGAACGAGTAGAACGCCATCGGAACCGGGATCGGGACGTTGACGCCGACCATTCCGACTTCCACTTCGTGAGTGAATCGCCGGGCCGCTCCCCCGTCATTGGTGAAGATCGCTGTGCCATTGCCGTACGGGTTCTCGTTGACAACGGCCAGTGCCTCGTCGTAGCTGCTCGCCCGGACGACCGACAGCACCGGCCCGAAGATCTCGTCGGCGTAAGCTCCCATCTGCGGTGTGACGTGGTCGAGAACCGTCGGCCCCAGCCAGAAGCCGTCAGCCGCGTCCCCGGTGACCGGGTGCTCCCGCCCGTCGACGGCGAGCGTCGCCCCGGCTGCGACGCCGGAGTCCAGGTAGCTGGCCACCTTGTCCCGGTGCTCCCTGGTTACCAGCGGGCCCATCTCGGAACCTTCTGCGTCGCCCGGGCCGACCTTAAGCCGGGCGATCCGGTCTTTGATCTTGCCGACCAGTTCGTCGCCGACCGGGTCGACCGCGACGAGGACGGAAATGGCCATGCACCGCTCACCCGCCGAGCCGAAACCCGCGTTCACGGCGGCGTCAGCGGCCAGGTCCAGGTCGGCGTCGGGCAGCACGACCATGTGGTTCTTCGCACCGCCGAGCGCCTGTACGCGCTTGCCATGGTTCGCCGCAGTCTGCGCGACGTACCTCGCGATCGGGGTCGAGCCGACGAAGCTGACCGCGCGGACGTCGGGGTGGGTCAGCAGGGCGTCAACAGCTGTCTTCGCGCCGTGCACCACGTTGAACGCACCGTCCGGCAGACCGGCCTCGGAGAGTAGCTCGGCGAGCAGCAGCGAGGCCGACGGGTCCTTCTCAGACGGCTTGAGTATGAAGGTGTTGCCGCAGGCCAGGGCGATCGGGAACATCCACATCGGCACCATGGCGGGGAAGTTGAACGGGGTGATCCCGGCTACGACGCCAACCGGCTGGCGGATGGAGTAGGCATCCACGCCGGTGGATACGTTTTCCGAGAAGCCGCCCTTCAGCAGGTGCGGAATGCCGCAGGCAAAGTCCACAACCTCGAGGCCCCGAGCCACCTCACCGGCCGCGTCGGAGGCCACCTTGCCGTGCTCGGCAGTGATCCGAGCGGCCAGCTCGGCCGAGTGCTTGCGTACGAGCTCGCGGAACTCGAACATTACCGCGGCCCGCCGCACCAGCGAGGTCTCACGCCAGGCTGGCAGCGCCGCCTTCGCCGCTGCTACTGCGGCGTCGACCTCTGCGGCGGACGCGTAGTCGACCGTTCCCGACACCCGGCCGGTCGCCGGGTTGTAAATGTCGCCTCGGGTGGCCGGCTCACCGGTCCACGGCTTGCCGTTAATCCAGTGGGTGCGGTGCGTACTTGCCTGCTCCATGGCGCTGCTCTGCCTTCCGACGCGCTGATCAGCCAGTGCCCTCATCATCGGTGTTCCCAGTGTGTCGCCATCGGGCGGTCGAGCCAAGTTACGATTTGTAAGGGAACGAGCGGGCTCACTGTACAGTGTGTCCGCCCCAGCCCGGCCGAGACTATAGGGCCGGCCAGCCGGATCAGCGCAAGGAGGCGGCAGGCATGTTGCCCACGGTCGCCGAGGTCCTGGCTCTCGACCCCGTCCGCAGCGGCGCGCCGCGAGTGCTGGCCGGCGCCGAGCGCCTTGGCGCCCCGGTCCGATGGGTGCATGTGATCGAACTAGCCCAGGCGGCTCACCTGCTGCGCGGCGGCGAGCTTGTCCTGTCTACCGGGATCGCGCTGCCCGACGACGCGGCGGGGCTGAGCCGGTACGTGACGGAGCTTGCCTCGGTCGGCGTCAGCGGCCTGGCGGTCGAGCTTGGCTCGCGCTACTCCCGGACTCTGCCGGCACCGCTCATCTCGGCTGCCCGTGACCACCAGCTGCCCCTGATCGCGTTCGAGCGGGAAACCCAGTTCATCGCCATCACTGAGGCCGTGCACGCCCGGATCATCGACGCGCAGCTGGCCGAGCTCCGCTCGGCCGAACGGCTGCACCAGGTGTTCACCGAGCTGGCCGTCTCTGGCGCGGCCGCCGAGGAAGTAGTCACTCAGACGGCCACGCTGGCTGGCTGCCCGGTCATCCTGGAGAACCTGGCGCATCAGGTGGTGGCGTGCGCGCCGCTAGGCCAGGACGCGGCGAGCCTGCTGGCCGGGTTCGCCGCCCGGTCTCGCGCCGTACGCGTGTCCGGTCGCACCGGTCATGACGCCACGGCCGGATGGCTGGTGACCGTCGTCGGCGCACGCGGCCAGGACTGGGGCCGGCTGATCATGCTGCGCGGCAGCGCGCCCGAGGCAGGCGACGAAGCACTCATCGAGCGAGCCGCGACCACGCTGGCCCTCGGCCGGCTGCTCGACCACCAGCGCGAAAGCCTTGAGCGGCATGCCCACCGGACGATCCTGTCCGCGTTCCTGGGCAACGGCTACAGCGATCACGCCGAAGCCGAGGCGCGGGCACTCGCCCTGGGCGTCCCGGTAACCGGACGGCTTCTGGTCGCCGTTGTCGTCCGACTTGCCCAGGCCAGGACCGCGACCGGGCATGAATCGGCCGAGCCAGGCGCCGCCGTTCCCGGTATGGCTGGCGTGGGCACGCCCGCACATGCGCTGGCGGGTCCGGCGCGGGCTGCGGGCATCGCCGATGCGATTGCTGGGGCCTGCCGTCATCTCCGGCTCCCGGCTCTGGTCGCGTCGCTGGACGACGACCGGGTTGCCGCGCTGCTCGCGCTCCCGCCAAGGTCGGATCCTGATCCCGCGCTCCGCAGGCTGGCCGATCAGCTTCGGCCGCGGCTAGCCGGCGTGGATGTGATTGGAGCCGGCTCGGCGGTTGACTCGGTCAGCGGGGTGCAGCGGTCGCTGCTGGAGGCTGATCACGTGGCCGAGGCAGCCGCGGCGGCTGGCGGCCGCCAGCCCTACTACCGGATACCTGACCTGCGGCTTCGCGGCCTGCTGCACCTGCTACGCGACGACCCGCGTCTGCAGGCCTTCGCCGAGCGCGAGCTCGGCCAGCTGCTCGTGCACGACGACGCGACCGGCTCAGAGCTTCTCCAGGCACTGGCCGCCTACCTGGAGTCGGGCGGCAACAAGGCCGCGGCGGCCAAACGTGCGGGGCTCGCGCGGCCGACCATGTATGAGCGGCTGCGGCAGATCGAGGACGTGCTCGGCGTGGACCTGGAGCCAGCTGAGTCGAGGTTGTCGCTGCATGTCGCGTTGCTGGCGCTGCGGGCGTCGGCTTCCTGATTGCGGGGCGCGGGGCGTGTTACAGTTCTTACTGAAACACTCGTTTCAGTAAGAGGAGGCCGGATGCCAGCGGGACCTGTCACCATCCGTCGGCTGGGCAAGCCAGGCGACCTCGGCTGGGTCGTGATGGCCCACGGCGAGATGTACGCGAAAGAGTTCGGCTGGGACACCAGCTTCGAGGCACTCGTGGCGCGGATCGTCGCGGACTACGCCGGCGGTCACGACGACATCAGGGAGGCGGCCTGGATCGCTGAGCACGGCGGACATCGGGTCGGATGCGTGTTCTGCCTGGCGGCAGATGAGCAGACCGCGCAGCTGCGCATCCTGCTGGTCGACCCAGCCGCACGGGGGCACGGCACGGGCGCCCGCCTCGTCGACGAGTGCCTGCAGTTCGCCTGCCAGGCCGGCTATCAGCGGATGAAGCTCTGGACCAACCATCCCCTGGCAGCGGCGCGCCGCATCTACGTGGCCCGAGGGTTCCAGCTCGTGGAGGAGGAGCCGCACACCAGCTTCGGCGCAAATCTGACCGGGCAGGTATACGAGGTCGACCTCAGCGAATTGACCACGTGACCGAACCTGACTCACCGCGCAAGCAGGCACTGCTGGCGGCGGCGTACCGCTACGTGCTCGATAACGGGCTGGCCGACATGTCGCTGCGACCGCTCGCCAAGGCGATCGGATCGAGCCCGCGCGTCCTGCTGTTCCTGTTCGGCTCCAAAGAGGAGCTGATCCGGGCTCTGCTCGCCCGAGCCCGCGAGGACGAACTGCGATACCTGGAGGAACTGCGTGGCAGCCAGACCGCCCGCGAGGCTGGGCGCGAAGTCTGGTCGTGGCTGGCCGCGCCGTCCCATCGCGCACTTCTCGCGCTCTGGGTCGAGGGTTATGCCCGGTCCTTGCTCGGTGAGCCGGGTCCATGGGCGGGTTTCGGCAGGGATACCGTCAACGACTGGCTCGAGCTTCTGGCAGAGCGCCAGCCCGCAACTAGCCGCGCTACCCCGAAAGCCGAGGCCGAGCGCACACTCCTGCTCGCCGTCCTTCGCGGGGCTCTGCTGGACCTCCTCGCCACGGGTGACATCGACCGTGTCACCGCGGCCGTCGACTATCACCTGAGGAGCGCAGGCCCGGTCTGAATCCGCAGCGGTACGTGGCTTAGTGTGCCGCGTGTGGGAGCGCTTCTGGTCACCGGCACCACCTCGGACGCTGGCAAATCCGTCATCACGGCCGGAATGTGTCGCTGGCTGGCCCGGCAGGGCGTAGCTGTCGCGCCGTTCAAGGCGCAAAACATGTCGCTCAACTCATTCGTGACCCTGGCGGGCGAGGAGATCGGCCGTGCGCAGGCAGCGCAGGCACGGGCCAGCGGAATCGAGCCCGAAGCGGTAATGAACCCGGTGCTGCTCAAACCGGGCGCCGACAACGGCAGCCAGCTCATCGTGCTGGGTAAGGCGGTGGCGGAAACTGACGCTGCAAGCTACTGGAACAACGGGCATCAGCGGGCTCTGCTCGACGTCGTGATGGACTCCTACCGCGACCTCACGCGGCGCTTCGATGCAATCATCTGCGAAGGGGCCGGGAGCCCGGCGGAGATCAACTTGCGTGAGTCGGACATTGTCAACATGGGGTTCGCCCGCGCCGCGGGCGTGCCGGCTGTCCTGGTAGGCGACATCGACCGGGGCGGAGTCTTCGCCGCGCTTGTCGGCACCTTGGCGGTCCTGGAGCCCGCCGATCAGGCTCTGGTCGCCGGCTTCATCGTGAACAAGTTCCGCGGCGAGCAGACCCTGCTGAAGCCTGGCCTCGGCATGCTCGAGGAGCTCACCGGCCGGCCGGTCCTCGGCGTGCTGCCGTACACCGACGGCATCGGCGTGGACGCCGAGGACGCGATCGACTGGGCATTGCTGCAGTCCGGCGGGCCGCCGCGCGGTGAGGACGTCTTGCGGGTCAGTGTGGTGGCGTTCCCCCGGATGAGCAATCACACCGATGCCGACGCGCTCGCGTGCGAGCCAGGCGTGGTGGTCAGGTTCGCCCGGCAGGCGGCCGAACTGGCCGACGCTGACCTGGTGATCCTGCCCGGCAGCCGCGCGACCGTGGCCGACCTGGCGTGGCTGCGCGAACGACAGATAGACGACGCCATCGTCCGCCATGCCGCTCGCGGGCTGCCGGTCCTCGGCATCTGCGGCGGCTACCAGATGCTCGGCACACTCATTGACGACGATGTCGAGAGCGGCGCCGGGGAGGTGCGGGGTCTGGCAATGCTGCCGGTGCGAACCGAGTTCGGCGGCGAGAAGGTGCTGGCCCGGCCGTCGCGGACGCTGGCCGACGGTGTCGTGGTGCACGGATACGAGATCCACTATGGCGTCGTCAGCCGGGATAGTGGGGAGCCGTTCTTCGCTGACGAGGGGTGCCGTGTCGAGGCCGTAGCCGGGACTTCATGGCACGGGCTGATGGAGAACGACAGCTTCCGGCGCGAGTACCTCAGCTACGTCGCGCGAGTGGCTGGGCGCAGTTTCACCGGTGCCGAAGACGTCTGCTTCGCGGCGATCCGCGAGGCAAAGCTCGACCGGCTGGCCGACCT
>Ga0335075_10000842_pt1 | contig 51875 bp, 42 predicted proteins | sample Lox_Sample_24_FD_206723 | JGI IMG/M metagenome (GOLD analysis project Ga0335075, IMG submission 206723) | Soil microbial communities from Loxahatchee National Wildlife Refuge, Florida, United States - Lox_Sample_2.4 | ecosystem: Environmental > Terrestrial > Soil > Wetlands | place: USA... | reverse complement strand
TTCGTTCCAGCCGGATCGGTGCACCCTGCTGAAGGGGACACCTAGCCATCTCCCGCTACTTGTTCAGCAAGAACGCGATCTTTCCCAACTAAACGAGCTGCTATTGGCCGGCGAGCCATTGTTCGGTCGCATGATTGAACCGTGGCGCGCTATTCGTCCAAACGTCACGATTTACAACGTCTATGGGCCAACTGAGACGACCGTCAGCTGTCTCCAGCATAGGATAAGGCCCGACCAGGACGTACCGGCTGGAGCGATACCTGTCGGAAAGCCAATAGCAGGTGCACAGGTATATCTGCTTGACGAGAGTCTTGCTCCCGTTGCTACGGGTGCGACCGGTGAGCTCTATGTAGCGGGCCCGGGCGTAGCGCGGGGATACGTAGGGCAAGCCGCCCCGACGGCGGCCTGTTTCGTAGCCGACCCGTTCGGCCCGCCGGGTGCGCGAATGTACAGATCTGGGGACTTGGCCCAGGCGACGGACGACGGCGAGCTGCTTTTTGTGGGACGAGCAGATGAACAGGTCAAAATTAGAGGATTTCGAATTGAGCTAGGAGAAGTACGCGAGACGCTTGCCGCCCATCCCGCAGTTGGCCGGGCGTTCGTGCAAACGCATGAAATGAGGCCTGGGGACGTTGCGCTGGTTGCCTACGTGACACTCGGAAGGATTCTCGACTCTAGGCAAGACTCGGAGACCCTTGACGAGAACGCCCTGCTCGGACATCTAGCAAATTCGCTCCCCGAATATATGCTGCCAGCGAGCATTATAATCCTAGACGCCTTCCCTCTAACGGCTAATGGAAAGATCGATCGTTCGCTGCTTCCGATTCCAGCGGCTAAGGAAGGTTCCGATAGGGATGCTACAACACGAACGCAGCAGAAGATTTGCGCCATCTTCGAGTATCTTCTGCAAATCGATTCGGTCGGCGTAAATGACGACTTCCTGGAGCTTGGTGGCCATTCGTTGTTGGTAATCAGACTAATTGGCGAGATAGAAAGAGGGCTCGGAGTGAAGCTCAGTATCGCGACCGTCTTCGAAGCGCCCACGGTGGCGGACCTGGCGCGGCAAGTGAGCACCATGACCGAAACCGAGTCCTAATGGGTGCGGGGCAATACAAGCTTCGATTTTTCAGTGATTTTTCCGGACCATTTGTTACTGCAGTAGGTGACGTCACAGATGAATGCCCTTCAGCAGATGATCGTTTGGCCGTTGCATTTCGAAGCCCAGGTGCGAAAGACGCCTCGGGCGGCCGCTCTGCAGTTCGACGGAGAAGTGTGGACTTATGAAGACCTCAATGCGACGGTCAACCGCTTGGCAAGGGTGCTGGTCGCCCGTGGAGCTGGCCCGGAGCGGATCGTCGCCTTGGCAATGCCGCGATCTGTGGACTTGGTGGTCGCCATCCTAGCGGTGATGAAGTCGGGCGCCGCTTACCTGCCTATCGACATGAACTACCCACCTGATCGTATTGCCTATATGCTAAATGACGCTCATCCCGCCCTGGTTATCATCAACGCAGAGACATATACGGTCGGAAAGGGCTCCGCGGCGCCATTGCGAAATCACCAAGCATTGGTCAGCCTCGAGGACGTTGACGTGCATGCAGAATCCTCGGATAATCTGACCGACGCTGAGCGGCTTGCGCCCCTTCATCCCCGGCAGGCTGCCTATGTAATTTACACATCCGGTTCGACTGGCCGTCCTAAAGGCGTTGTCGTCAGTCACTGGGGCGTAGGCAGCTTGCTTAAATCTCAAGTGGATGCACTGGCGCCCGGAGTCGGCAGTCGCGTGCTTCAGTTCTCATCACCAAGCTTCGATGCAGCCTTTTGGGAACTGACGATGGCATTGCTGTCTGGTGCTACCCTAATCTTGGCGGATTCCCGACAGTTGCTGCCAGGCCCGAACCTCACCATGCTGATTGTACGTGAGGGAGTCACCCATGTGACACTTCCGCCTTCGGTGCTTGCACTTATGCCCAACTCGGACCTCCCCGCTAACTTCACCCTTGTAACTGCAGGTGAGGCATGCCCCCCAGCAGTAGCGGAGCGCTGGTCATCGGGGTCCCGAATGCTCAACGCCTATGGCCCCACTGAGGCAACCGTCTGTTCCACGATAAGTAGTCGGATAATAGGTTCAGGCCAGCCTACTATCGGCCGACCAATACACAATACCCGGGTTTTCGTCCTAGACGATGATCTAAGGGCGGTAGTCGACAATGAGGTGGGTGAGATCTATATCGCCGGAGCCGGGCTGGCCAGGGGGTACCTGAAGAACCCAAGCCTGACTGCAGAGCGCTTCGTGGGTAATCCGTTCGGAGAGCCGGGCGAAGTTATGTATAGGTCAGGCGACCTGGGGCGGTGGACGTCAGACGGGTCACTAGAATTCGTCGGGCGCCAAGATGGGCAAGTGAAGATCCGGGGATTCCGCGTTGAGACTGGTGAAGTCGAGAGGCAACTTCATGCCCATGACAAAGTGTCTTCAGCTGTCGTATGCTCTTCTACCGGGCCTGACGGCCTCACTCAGTTGGCCGCTTATGTAGTTCCAGCCGAGTCTGGTCCGATCGCCATGTTCTCCTCGGCCGAGGAGAACATCATCGGTGACTGGGCTTCATTGTTTGAATCAGAGTACCAGTCGCAGGCGGTTCAAGCGGACCAGGATGAATTTTCGGGCTGGATTAGCAGTTATAACGGTCTTCCTATTCTGCAGAATGATATGCTTGAGTGGGTTGACTCTGCTGTGGAACGCATCTTGGCGCTTGGGGCATCCAGGGTCCTTGAAGTTGGTGTGGGACGTGGGGCGCTACTGCGGCGTGTTGCGCCTCATTGTAGTCTTTACTGGGGATCAGACGTGTCTCAGGCTGCTATTCGGCTATTGCGCGATCGTGTGGCTTTGCACCCTGAATTCGGCGAGCGCGTTCGCCTAAGTGTCCAGCCTGCAGACAGCTTGGCCGGCCTTCCTCGCAACTTTTTCGACGTGGTAGTCCTGAATTCTGTCGTACAGTACTTTGGGAGTCAGCGCTATTTGGATAAGGTTCTCGATGATCTTCTAGTCCTGCTGAGGCCTGGGGGAGTACTCTACATTGGCGATGTGCGCAATCCTCGAATGGCTGAAATCTTTCGGTCAGAGGTGAATCTGCAGCACTACGAGGGCGACTCTGCCCCTGAATTGGTGTTGGCGCAGATCGAGCAGGATCTGTTTACTGATAAGGAGCTTGCTGTCGATCCCGCCTACTTTGCTTGCTTTCATGAGCGTAACGAGATGGTCGCGGCGGTGGATATTCAGCTAAAGCGCGGCCGTCGCCATAACGAGTTGACGCGTTATCGATATGAAGTTCTCCTGCACAAGCGCCCACGCGGCGAGATACTGAATGTCGGGACTGCCCCGTCCCTCTCTTGGGATTCTGGTCTGGGCTCGCTTGAGTCTCTAGAAAGCTATCTAGTCAATCACCTCCCGCCGATTCTGCGGGTCATCGGAGCGCCGAACGGCAGAGTTTCGGCTGCCGTGCGCGCTCTAGATGCACTTCACATGGGTTTGTCCGTTGCGGACGCGAAGACAATATTGAGGGGTAGCCGCGATGATCTCCTCGATCCTGAGGTGTTTATTTCTCTTGGGCGTCGGCTAGGTTATGAGGTTCACGTCACATGGTCGTCTGATGGCAGGAGGGATCGCGCCGACGTGATCTTTGTAAGGGCTGGGCAGTCATTTTCTGTACTTTCTGGAGTATACCAAGAGCTACGCGGTCAATATCAATCCGATTGCGAGCCGGGCAAGCGGTCGCTTTCATCATCTGAACGTTCGGATTTGGCGCGTTCGTTGCGTCTATTCCTGCGCCGGACATTGCCTTCTTATATGGTACCCGCGTTTTTTGTCATACTCGACAAGATGCCTCTTACTCCTAGCGGGAAGATAGATCGTCAGGCCCTGCCGAAAGCGTCTTATCGGCAGCGAGAGTACGCCCGTCACCCGCAGACGCCACAGCAGGAAATTGCCTGCTCGGTTTTCGCAGATGTGCTCGGACTTCCGTCGGTCGGCATCGACGATGGCTTCTTTGAGCTTGGCGGTCATTCGCTACTCGCCGCAAAGGTTATCACTAGGTTCCGAGAAGTTATGGGCATCGAGTTCGACGTACGTGATCTTCTGGAAGCGCCGACGATTGCTCAGTTGCTAGAGCGTGCTCATGGAGAACACCGCCAGAAAAATCCCGAGTTGGCTCTGCAGATTCGCCCACATAGGCTTCCCCTGTCATCTTCTCAACTGAGGCTTTGGTTCTTGCAACAATTCGAAGAGAACGGTTTCACTTATAATAACGCTCTTTTGCTACGGCTGTTTGGCCCGCTTGACCCTGATGTTCTCAGAGAATCAATCAGTCAGGTAATCGCTAGGCATGAGATTCTACGCACTCTATATCGCTGTGTCGACGGCGAGGTGTGGCAGGAGATCCTTGCGGCGGAAGACGTGGTACTCCCCTGGAGAGTCGTTTCGAGCGCCACTGCTGATTTGCAAGGTGAGATCCTAGAGGAGGCCCGTCGGCCATTTAATCTTGAACAGGAAATTTCACTGCGTACTGTCCTGTTCGAGATCTCTACCGAGGAACATGTGCTCCTCTTGGTCCTGCATCATATTGGAGCAGACGGCTGGTCCCTCCATCTGCTTCTTCGGGATATATCTCGAGCTTACACGAACCAGAAAGCTGGCCAGGAGCCTAGCTGGGATCCATTGCCTGTGCAGTATGCCGACTATACCCTCTGGCAAAGGCAGTGTTTGCTCGGTGACGAGCGTGATCCTGATAGCCTTTGCTATCGGCAGCTTCGCTTCTGGTTTGATACGCTGTGTGGGGTCTCTGGAGATTTGGCCCTCCCCGTTAGTCGACGTCAAGCGGCCCCGCGCAGTTCTCTGGGCGCGAGGCTAAGCGTTGAGCTGGACGCGGAACTTCATGAGTCGCTCTTGTTTTTTGCAGCAGATAATCATAGTACCCTCTTTATCGTTCTGCTGGCGGGCATCGCCGGGCTTCTCTGTCTGCTCGGGCACGATTTCGATGTCCCAATTGGAACATCGGTCGCTGGCAGGGGTGACGATGCGCTGGGTGAGCTTGTTGGGAACTTCGTTAATACTTTGGTAATGCGGCTTGATGTGTCGGGTGATCCAAGCTTTGGGAGTTTGGTCAGACAGGCTCGCGCGGTTGCTCTATCCGCCTATGAGAACCAGGATCTTCCATTCGAGCGCGTAGTCCAGGCTGTCAATCCCAAAAGGCAGGGGACACGCAATCCGATTTTTCGGGTCATGCTTACCGTTCACAACACCGAGTCGGCGGTATTTGAGCTGCCTGAGATTCGTTCGACGATTGAAGAGGTGGGCCTTGGCTCGGCGCGTTTCGACCTGAGCCTGCACTTTAGCGAGCGCTCGGCGGCCGACGGGTCTCCTGATGGCCTCTCCGGTTACGTTGAATACAGCACGGATGTTTTCGATGCAGAGTCCGTGGGCTCTTTGATGAATCGACTGATACTTTTTATTGCTAGGGCGGCATCTCAGCCTGATACGCCGATAAGTTTGATTAGGCTTGGCTAATTTCGTTACGGTGGGTTAGTCGCGTTCTGGCGCTTGGCCGCATTTTTCCTTAGAACTTGGTGAAGCTCCCGGTAGACGGCGACCACCGCAATCTCCTTCGTCCCGCCCGGGGGCTCCTGTTGCTCTTCTACTGTGCCGCGATGCCGTTGTCTCGCAAGCGTTGTCTCGCAGGGCGCTCACCCTTGCGGCAAGGATCATCTACCACCAGCACAACCGTCGAATACGCGACACCACGCTGGTCCACGATGGCTGTCGCGGCTCAGACCTGTACAGAGTCCCCGTACGTTGCAGGGGCCCGGCAAAGTCATGAAGTTGGGCCGTGACCTGCAGTGTCATAACGGCCGTGATGTGCCTGGCGTGTCCCATCGCCCGGCTGGAAGCACTCGGGCACTCGGTGACCCTGGAAGCAGCCGCCTGACCCCCAGGCTTACCCGTCCACCCGTTCTTGAGCCTACGTACAAACCGCGCCGACTGCTGCCGCCTGCCTGGCTGAGGACCATTCACATATCAGGCGTGACTGAGGCTCTTCCCAGGCCTCTGCCACGTTCTACCCGCCGGGCTCAGGACGCTTGGCTGTAGTACTCTGCGGATCTCCCTGCGAACGGTACTGGGCTGCGATTGGCATGAACCCGGGTATGCCCGGCTGGTGAGCCGTCGGACTCAGAGCCGTGCCGGCCGCGTAGGAGCCGCTGGGTACTTCCTGTTCGCCTTCTTGCAGGCGAACCAGATCGTCTGGCGGGACTAGGCAGGCGACGGGCTTGCTGTGTCTGGTCAGGATGATCCGCTCACGGCCGTAGGCAACCCGGTTGATCAGGTCTGCAAGCTCTTCCCTTGCCTGGGTCACCGGCATCTCGCTTGTCATAACATGAGGTTACGTACGGTCTGTACGCTCCTCAAGTAACGTATAGGACGTATAATCTGTGCATTCATTCGATGCAGCTGTTCCTATCGGGCGGCGGCAGATCCCTGCCAGCGGTCTACTCACGTTGTACCGAGCGCGACTGTTCGCGCGGAATGTCGGTGGTGGCGCTATTCGCGGCAGGATACGCGGAAGGTGCCGGTGGCGGTGAGCCCGCCGCGACGGGGATGCAGGAGGCGTTGGGACGGCTCCCTTCACAGGTACATTGGTGCGGGCAGCCCGGATGCGCCACGGCGCCCTGGCCGGGAAGGTCCGGCGGGGCAGCGGTCCCAGAAATTCCCAGGCATGATCGAGGTTACCGAGGTACAATTTTGCGACTCCCACGCCAGTGCGGATGCCGGCGCGGCGATATCGCTGTTCCGGTCACGAGACGCGCTGTCGTACCTCGCGAACCGCTGCGCACCTGGGCGAGGGCCGAATCGTCGACGGGTCAGCCACTGGCCGCGATAATCAAGGACGACCTGGTAGGCCTTGGCTCGGCCGCGACCCAGCACGGCGATGCCGCCCGCGACCCGGACAGCACCTTGCGCCAGTGGATGCGGCTGGGGGGCACCCGAGTATCGACTACGAGGCGAGGATCGAGCGGTATCAGCTGACAGCCGACGCGGACTAGGCCGTGCAGCAGATCCGCGGTGTGAGGGGCCCGCTCCTCGACCGCGACCCAGTCGGGGCTGGCTACGGTGAGGACCGAGTTGCGCCAGATCGCCGCCAAGGCCAGCCCCGACCCCCAGCAGCGACCGAGGCCTTGTGCGAGCAGATCGCGATGCTGGAGGCGCAGGCCGCCCGCCGCCTGGCCAGCGACGCGGACAGCGGGATCTCCAAGTCGGAGGTGTCGCGGATCTGCGCGGACCTGGACACCGACGTGGGCGCGTTCCGTGACCGGACCCTGGCTGGCCCGGCGTTCCCGTATGTGTTCCTGGACGCCACCTACTGCAAGGCAAGGGTGAACCACCGGGTCGCCTCCTAGGCCGTCGTATTGGCTACCGGGGTCGCCCCCGATGGGCACGCAAAGTGCCCGGCTTCGACGTGCGCGCCAGCGAGGACGGCACGTTCTGGACCGCGTTCCTGCGCTCGCTGAAGGCCTGCGGTCTGCACGGCGTCCAGCTGGTCATCTCCGACGCGCACGTCGGGCTCAAAGCCGTGATCGGCTCGGTGCTCCTGGGCGCCGACTGGCAGCGCTGCCGGGTCCTCTTCCTGCCCGATGTCCTGGCCCAGGTCCCAAAGGGCTCCGCGGAGATGGCCGCCGCGACCATCCGCACCATCCTCGCCCAGCCCGGCCCGGCACAGGTCCGCGAGCAGCTGGAGGTAATCGCCAGGGTGCTCGGCCGCCAGTTCTTCCGGGTCGAAACCATGCTGCACGACGCGGCCAACGACATCACCGCCTTCGCCAACTTTCCCATCGGGCACTGGAAGGACATCTGGACCACCAACCCCCTGCGTTATCTCCAGCCTCAAGTGACGTATCTTTGACGTCCATCACGAGCGTTCTCACCTGTCCGGGTGAGGGCTGATCCGTGGTTATCTCCTTGCCTTGTCCATGACGTTGTTCAAGGAGGAGACGATGCTCGTGCATCCGGTGGTGATCCCCGGTTCCGGGGACCGGTTCGTGGACCGTTCTCGGGGACGACGACGCGCCGGTCGTCCCGGTCGACCGGTTTCTGGCCTATCTCACCGACATCGGCAGGTCGCCGAACACGGTGAGGGCGTACGCTCACGAACTCGAGGATTACTGGTGGTGCTTCATCGGGTTCCGCGGCCTGGACTGGCGCGAGGCCCGGCTGGAGGACCTCAGCGAGTTCGTGGTTGGCTCCAGCTGCCCCCGGCGGGCCGGGCGGGCGAGGTCGCGGTGCTGCCGTCGGTGACGGCTCAGGTGACGGCATCGACGGTGAACCGCAAGCTATCGGTGAGCGCTTTCTATGCGCACCAGGCCCGCAACGGGGCCGGGGTCGGTGACCTGCTGGCCGCGTGGTGGACGGGCGGGGCGGGTGGAAGCCATTCCTGCACCATGTGAGCAAGGCAGAGCCGTATCGCGGGCGGGCGATCACGCTGAAGGCGTCGAAGAAGCTGCCCCGGGTCCCGACCGCCGCCGCGATGCAGGCAATCCTGGACGCCTGCACGAGACTGCGGGACCGCTTCTTCTTTGCCGTTCTTCACGAGACGGCTGCCGGGTCGGCGAAGTACTCGGCCTCCGTCATGAGGACATCGCCGCCGCTGAGTCCGAGATCAGCATCGTGCCGCGGGAGAACGCGAACGAGGGGAGGGCCGAGTCCGGCGGCCAGACGGTCCCCGTCGGTCCGGAGCTGATCCGGCTCTATGCCGACTACCTGCACGAACAGTACGGCGGCATCGACAGTGACGTGGTCTTCGTCAACATCTGGGCCGGGCCGAAGGGGCATGCGTGGTCGTTGTCCATCGAGGTCGTCTCCAAGCTGCTAGGCCACTCTTCGGTGGCCACGACATCCGCCATTTACATTTAACTCTCAGGAATTGCATCATCCGGGCGAGAAACAGCAGGTCAGCAGGTCGCAAGATTGCCGGAGCAGTGCTCCGCTCGTCCTGATGCCAGCCTCACGACCTGGGGAAGACCCGGCGACGATCCCGTCTGATGCGCGATCCGCCCGTCAGGGGACTTGCATCCAACGGGAAAGTCAAAAATCGCAGGACGAGGGGACCAGGCTGGTTGTGCCTCCGGTCCGCCCCCCCAGGCGATGGTATTCAGGGAGTTCCGATATCTGACTGTGCCGTTACTACCCCGAGGAAGTCATTACAGGGCACCGCGCGTTCATCGCCCGCCGCCGGACGCTGCGGCCCGGCGCCGAATACCGCACCCCGACCGACGCCGAATGGGAAGAGTTCCTCGGCCACTTCGAGCGCCGCAAGCTCGCACTCGGCGACTGCGGCCGAGCCTACGGAACCAGCTGCATCCACGAGCACGCCCCGCGGCCCGATGCTTCGCATCGACCCCGCCCAGCGGCAAAGGCTCCGCGACATCCGCGCCAGCCTCACCGCACGCATCGCCGAGGCAGAACGCGAAGGCTGGACCGGCGAGGCCGAAGGCCTCAAGGTCAGCCTCGCCGCCGCCGACGCAAAGCTTGCCGAGGCCGACGCGGCCGCCGCCCGCCGGACCACGGCAGCCGACCTGGGCATGCCCGCCTACCGCGACATCGCCGGACGCCTCACCGCCGGCCCGGCAAAGCCATGACCGCGCCGCCCCCAGACACCCTGCGAGCCTGCGCCGCCGGCGCCTACACGCACGAGGTAGGCGGCAGCCTGCGACACCATCACCGGCCTGGGCCGCAGGAACCCAAGCCACCCGCTCGCCCGCCGTCATACGCCACGCAGCCGACGAAAAGCCCCACAAGATGCATTAAACGGACAAATTTCAAATTCAGAGAAGGCTTCCACGCCCTGGCGGCCTGGTGCGCTAATACCCGCGAATGCCTGGCCATGCTGCTGCGCTCCGGGAACGCCGGGTCGAACACCTTCATCGACCATAAGGACGTGCTGGCCGCCGCGGTCCGGCAGGTGCCCGCCCGGTTCCGGCGCAAGATCCTGGTCCGCGTCGACGGCGCCGGCGCCAGCCACGACCTGATCGAGCATCTGCTGGGCATGTCGTCCCCGCGGCGGACGGTGCTGTTCACCTGCGGGTGGATGATCACGGAAACCGACGAGGACGCCATCAAGATGGTGCCGGCCGGTGCGTGGAAGCCCGGCATAGCCCAGGACGGGAGCCTCGAGGAGGACAAGGCCGTCGCGGAGATCACCCGCCTGATGAGCCGGGCCGGGAACTGGCCGGACGGGCTGCGCTGGATCGTCCGCCGCGTGAAGCCGTCCCGCCGCCAGATGGGCAACCTCACCGCTTATGAGAAGAAGACTGGCTGGCGGTACTCCATCACCTGCACCAACATCCCGGACTCCGGCATCGGCGGCGTCCCGGGCAGCCACCACCCGCAGTACATCGACGTCGTGCACCGCGAGCACGCCGTCGTCGAGACGAGCGGCGTCCGCACCGCGAAGGCGATGGGGCTGCGCGGGCTGCCGTCGAAATCCTGGCAGGTCAACTGCGGATGGGTGATCGCCGCGAACATCGCCGCCGACCTGGCGGCCTGGACCCGCCTCCTGGGCCACTGCGACGACGCGGACCTGCGGGACGCCGACCCCGGTACGCTCCGCTACCGGATCTGGCACCTCCCCGCCCGCCTCGCCCGTCACGCCGGGCAGCGGACCCTGGCCATCAGCCGGGACTGGCCCTGGAAGGATGCCTTCCTCACCTGCTGGCAGCGGCTGTGTGCCCTGCCAGCACCCGCCTGACCAGCACGAACTACCCCATCCGCAAGAAAGGAGACCTATCCGGCGCGGTCGGAGCCGGTGCGCACCCGGGCACCCCGGGCCCCACCGCACGACCAGCCTCGACAGCCAAACAGACAATAGACCCGAAACCAGGCACCAGCACAATCAGTAACCGAACCTCAAAAACGCTGAACGATTGAGGCCAAGCGCCTTATATGACCTGCCCACGCGCACCACGCGAGCCCCGATTGGTTAGGCATTCGCTCAGACGTCCGTCGAGAAGCGCAACCAGCGAATAATAGTGGCATGCACGCAAGTGAATTACGTGAGCTGTACCACGGCACGGAGGCCGGCGCCGAGTTCTTCCGCGTCTGTTACCCGCTTTGCAGCGACAAGCTGTGGCTGTCTGCTGCGTGACGCCGTCTGTGGTTGTCGAAGGGCAAGCTGAGAACGCAGTATCCGGAGACTGTTCTCCATAGCCGCTTCGATAGCACCATGACTGTTCACGTCGAATGCAGCTTCCGCGCTAGCCCTTCCTCGGGGTCGCGAATTAATGTCTCGCCGACGAGACAAGTAAGATATGATGGAATACCTACGTGTATCGGCTATCAGTCATCGAACGTCGGCTATCTGCCGGGTCTCACTACCCCTCCGGCGTTAGTACGTGGACGTGCAATACGTGGCCAGACTGTCTGGCCTCGTGACGTCGATTAGGCAGTGACATCGACACACGGCCTAATGGCATAACGATCGTGCACATACGGGATGCTTCGCGGGTTGGCCTCCGTTGGGCCTACAGCGCCTACAGCCTATGGGGTAACATGACCTCACCAAGGTCATCGCAAGAGCAACCACTGACCGTAACGTCAGCTTGGCCGGCAGATTAAACATAAAGACCTGCCTGACAGACCCAATGCTCATAGAGAAATGAATAAAGCTTGCTAGTCCATAGCATGCCCGGCGAAATGGAGCGGAATGTCTGGACCGTTCGAGCGGATGCACCATGTCTGCATTGTTGTGCATGACATAGAGGCATCCATGGCCTACTATCGAGGACTCGGCATCGGACCTTGGCATGAGTTGTCGGGCCTTCGTGGACTTTCCGACCTTTCTATGCCGAATCCAGAAGCCTTTTATGCAATGCGCTACATGTATGCCGACGTCGAGAATGTCCAGCTTCAATTGTGCCAACCGCCGATGCTCGACTGTCCACAGCGCCACATCCTGGACAGTCGTGGGGAATGCGTTTTTCACATCGGTTTCGCGACTGCGGACGTGGACCGGGGTGAACAGCTCGCCCGCGAACTTGGCCTCGATGTCGTCATGCGGGGCCGCAGGGAAGGCGGGGGCGGCTTCAGCTATTTTGATACAGGCCCCGCAGGCGTGACCCTGATGATCCGTTCCGTTCCCCCGCCGACCGGGCGCGAGGGGAGCTCATGAAGGTCCTCATCGTGCTGGCACATCCGGAACGCCGCTCCTACACTGCGGCGTTGGCCGATACCGCACGTGACACGCTCCGGAAGGCCGGGCATACCGCGGAGATTAGTGACCTCTATTCCATGAAATTCTCGCCAGTGCTTGGATTGGCAGACTTTCCGTTTCGGAGCGCCGACGACGCCACACTCAACATCGCGCACGAGCAGACCATGGCGTTCGATGCGGGACTGCTCGCTCAGGATATAGCCACGGAGCAGAGAAAGCTCCAGATGGCAGACATACTGATCCTTCAGTTTCCCATGTGGTGGTTCGGCATGCCCGCAATCATGAAGGGATGGGTTGACCGCGTCCTAACTTGTGGTTTCGCATACCAGAGCGGCCGGAAATACGATACCGGGATGTTCTACAAAAAGCGCGGGCTCGTCGCGGTGACGACCGGGACAGCGGCGGACACTTATGCTCCAAACGGGATAGACGGCGACATCATGAGCGTGCTTTGGCCGATCCACAACGGAATACTACATTATACGGGATTCGATGTGCTTTCTCCATTCGTCGCCTATGAGCCGGCCCGACGGACACCAGCCGAACGGGCCTCACTGCTCGATTCGTACGCGGAGCGGATCAAGCGGTTGGAAGAAGAGCAGCCGCTCTTCTTCCATCCCGCCAGTGACTACGGTCCCGACGAGCGGCTGAAGCCTGGTGTGCAGGCACGGACCGTGGCTCAGCGCAATTCATGGGCACTCGAAACGAACCTTGAGCGAAAAAACCACTACCGTTCGATACCTAACTAGCGACTCGATCATCGCCTGACCCTACCGCCGCCACCCACACTAGGAGCTCCTGCGGTTCTTGGAACGCATCGACAGCGCCGTGCCGAATGACCAAATCTTGACCGTCCGCTTATGCGGTTCCTCAGCAGATGACTTTACCGAATCTCGGACGAATCTCATTAGCTGACAGGCATTCTGAGCAGCGAACCCAATGCGCTGGAATCTCGTCGCTCCAGGGCATCCTGAGTGATATTAGAGGTTGCTCGGTGCGGCACAGAGCAATGGCACTGCCAGGCGCCCCTGCGTGGGCGAGCGCCGGCCCGACTTGCTTCAAGACGATATGTGGGTACTCCTGTGAAGGTTCAAAGAACGTCACGAGAACATTATTCTCAAGACATACGTGGTATACATCAGCCACCATTAACCACCCTGAATATGTCTCCCTTGAATTCCCTGATCTGCAAAAGGTACGTCCCCCTCTATAGCTATCAACTCTGCGATCCGGGTTTGCGGAAAGTAATCTGATACCGCATAACGCCACGTCGCCCGATTGTCCCAGAATGCTATATCCCCAGCCCTCCACCTCCAACGGATTTGCAATTCAGGAATTGACGCCTGCGCGAGGAGGAAACGCATCAGCATTTCACTCTCGACCAGTGTCAGTGCTGGTATATGAGTAGTGTACGCGGCATTGATAAACAATGTCTTGCGGAAGGTGATTGGATGAGTCCGAACTACCGGATGTGCTAGGAGGGGAAACCGCAGTCTATACTCTTTGAGCTTGTCTGCCGGAAGGGAAAGGCCGAAGCTTGGGACAAAGTCATGTACTGCATCTAGCGGTTGAATAAACGTTTTCACATCTTTCGGAAGATTATCGTATGCTGCTCCAGTATCGGCCCATACGGTATCTCCTGTACCAACTGACGGCGGCTCGATTATCCTTTGCATACAGCATTTCGGAGGATTGCTGCGCCAAGTGGCGTCAGTGCACCAGACCTTCTGGCGACCGATTTCGCTGTCGTTCACGGAGAGCCTTGAGGTATCCCCATTCTCATCATTTGACATGAACGGATTTTCTTCGATTTTCCCCCATAGCTGTGCAAATGCTGCGTACTGCCCAGCCGTCAGGTACTGATCGCGGAAAAATATGACCTTCCACTCTAGCAATGCTCGCTCGATTTCGCTGCGCACCGCAGATGTAGGTGAGACTCGCAGATCAAGTCCGGAGACCTCGGCACCGAGCAGTGGGCCAAGCGGGTGAAGGTTGAAGAGATCATAAGGCAGGTCTCGCTGTCCGGGAGCTAGACGCACAATCGTTCGTGGCTCTGCCATGCTCCAGCTCGCCGGCAAGTCAGGATGGCGTGGACCTGAAGAACTCGACATGAAGCGATTTTACTAAATACTGAGTTCCATTATTAGTAGCGATGCGGTCATGTACCACCGATGGCGCTTAACTCGGGTCCAGTAATACTGGACCCCGGCGATGTCTCACCCCGTGGCCGCCAAGCAGGCGTACACGCGAAGATCCATCGTGTCAAGCACCTTACTGCCCGACCGCGGTCTTTTCAGCAACGATGACCCATTCGAGCGGCTAGCTCCCTGGCGAGATCGTCGAGAATCGTCGGCGCGGAAATTCTCATCTTGTCCATGCAAGACTATGGCGGCTATGTAGTCACGAAACTGGTGGGCAGCAGAGGCTCAGCGAAGTTTCCGGCGACAATACCTATCCGCTGACTGAGCCCGTTCCAGCGGCAGCAGGGGGTACTACCTTCGAATTATTGCTACACACTCGGACAACCGATCCTTTAGGTCGTAATCAGAAGTCATATGATGCCAAGTGGCCCAGTTATCCCAAAATGCGACATCGCCAGCCTGCCATTGCCATCGAACTTGGTATTCCGGTACACATGCCTGCTCAAATAGTGTCCGAAGCAGCCACTCGGTCTTTGCGGGTTCAAGCCCTAGCCACGAACTCTTCGTCCCGGCATTGACATATAGCATCTTACGGCCCGTACGAGGGTGCACCCTAACCACCGGATGAACTGTTGACGGAACTTTTGATCTCCTAACGGTTGGGTCGGTAGGCTCAGAAGAATTACCGTCCATTTGAGCAGAATCGTGCAGACCGTTCAGATCCTTAATGGCATCTTTCATTCCGGGTGATAGATTTTCATATGCAGCAGCGCAATCGGCCCATAGCATGTCGCCTCCGCCGCTCGGTGGGGTATTGATCATGCGAAGCATGAAGGCACATGGTGGCTCTGCGCGCCACGAGCCGTCACTGTGCCAGATACTCTGGCAGCTTGGGATTTTGTCATCCTTCACCATGCTGGCTGCGTCGCGAGTCTGGCCATGCGGGACAACAGAATGGTCTTCCAGTTGTCCCCAGTTCAGCGCAAACGCCCGTTGGTGGCCGGAACCAGCGGCCTGGTTACGAAAGAAAAGAACCTTCCACTCAAGTAGCGCGCGATCTATCTCAACGAAAGTCTCCGATGCGAGGGAAGTACACAAGTCTACCCCGACGATCTCGGCACCAATAATCGGACCGATCGGCCGAAGGCTAAACTTCCGGTAGGGCATGCTCATAGTACCGTCCGGCAGTCGATTGAGAACCCGGACGGCAGTATGTGGCCATCGAGTCGTGAGAAATATCATTTCGTCACTTGGCATGACTGCCTTAACGCCCTAAGAGAGTGTAAAGAATGGCCCGTCTACGTATAGCATACCCCGATCTCCCGTTCGGCTGAAGGAGCTCAATCCGGGCGCGTCACCAATTGATGCATGGTAATCACTTCCCCAGAAGCGCCTCGGCCTGAGCGGATCTCCGAGAGGACCTCATCTCGGGTTTTCTGCGCGATTGCACCCACCGGCGGCTGACGCTGCTCCGGATCGGATGATCGCCATCGATGTCGGGTACATGGCCACGGCTGAGCTGATCCCATGATCGGTTGTTTGTTCATCGACGACGCGATCGCTGACCGGGTGCCCGGCATCAAGCGATCATGGCCGCCGTGGTACCGCAGGCCCTCGTCCAGGGCGCTACGGCGGCCCAAGTCCTTGGCGGCCCTGCCCAGGGCTCGCAACTCGCGATGCTAAGCGCAGCGGAGCGGTGTGGACTTCGGCTTCACTACCCTGCAGCGCAGGGGCTACTCCCGCAGACGCTATCTGAGAGCCAGAGGGCACAGGCCAACGCGCTATACCGGACCGACTGCAGCGCCGTCTCTGTTAGCGGCGCTGCGGTCGGGGTCCCATCACCTGCGGGCCTGCATGGGGCCTGGCCGCCGACGCGGCAAGCTTCACCGCTGCTGGGCGCTTCGTGCGTGCATGCGGTTTCAGCGTCTGCCCCGCTCGCAGGCGTCGGACATGCTCAGCGGCCCCCGTGAAGGCTCGGGTGTTCACGTCGCGGGTTGGCCATCGTCGTTCAATTCACGGTCATCAACGGCGTCTACGCCGCCGAACGAGCGTGCTCGGGCCCTCATCGCGGACTCTAGCCCCGGCGGTGCTCGAGGCTGGATCCAATTACGGCTACCTATGCCATCGGCGCCGTTGCTGGAGGCCTCGTCATGACCAGATACAGCCCTCGCCGCCTCCTGGTAGTCGCCATGCTGGCGGCCCCGTCTACTCCGTGGTGTTGTTCGCCCTCGCCATCCCGCTGTCGGTGCCGGTGCCGGTGCCCTCAGACGTCACCGCTGCCTTTGTAGCCGGGGCGTGCCTGGAGGTGTTTACCGTTTGTTGGGCCACCACGATGCAGCAGGAAATACATCCAGACAAGCTTTCCCACGTCGCCTCCTCCGACGCGCTCAGCAGCGTCGTGTTACCCCCGTCGCGGCCATCGGGACCGTCGGCGTCCTGACCATTGGCGGCGAACTGGTTGTAGTTCTCGCCACCGTCGCATTGCGATATACGTGGGGTGAGACGTATACGCCACAAGGGGTAGCCGCGAGGCTGCAGTGCAAGGTAGCACGCCGACCCGCTTCCTCCCATGAGAGCGAACTCAAGAGCTTTGCGTCAACGGGGCTTACCTTAAACTCTTCCGCTACCTTGTCGATGGATGAGTTATACTGCTGGTCCATTAAGTATTGCGGCTCGTGCAGCTTCCAGAATCATTCCGGGCTACCACCGCAAGAAGGCCGGAGGCTATGCATGATCACGCGCGCATGAGCAATTCCCCGAGGAGAGCGCCCGAGACGACGGAAAGCCGCTATCGCGCTCAATAAGTATGCCGCGGGAAGATGCCTTGGCTAGAACTGCACCTAGGAGTTCTTATAACCCCGCAGTTACGGACGTTAAGCGCGTACCCAGAGCAAAGATCTTTCCAGGTGCCTCCAGTTAGATGGAGTTGGACGATTCGGCCTGGAGGAATGGCGTCGAGGAAATCGGCCGGATCGTATCAAAGGTTCGCCGAGTTGAGGTAAAGATTCGCGAAGTCGAGCAAAAGTCCCTAGTCGCAGTGCACTAGAAACTCCGTGTTAGCATAGAAAGTATGTCACAACACGCTGGTCTTGGCTAAGCAGACAGACTCGGCGCGTCGACTCGGAGTCCACTAATTCATATCGGCACAGATGGTGTGCGATCGTACATGATTCTGTCTCGCCGACGAGACATAAGGTGCAAACCCGACGGGCGCGGAGCCGCGCAGACGTCATACTCCACGTGGCCAGTCGGAACTGTTATCGACGCGGCGATCGACGGCAGTTTTAGGCGCTGCTCCCCGAGTTCGCCCTTCGGTGACTACCACACATCGCCACAGAGGACGTCTTGCGAAACCCGAGGCCTTGGGTCTTCGTGACTGGGCACTGGCCATCCCGTTCGGCGCCTCGTATCATGATATTTGTAATCAGCCTACGTCAGGTCGTGCCAGTTACTACATGGAGGCGTGAATGCCGAATCCCTTCGAACGCGACGATATTACATACTTGGCGCTGGCCAACGATGAAAATCAGCATTCGCTCTGGCCATCTACGATAGGGGTGCCGGCCGGATGGTCGGTGGTCCACGGGCCCGACAGCCGCCAAGGCTGCCTTGAGTACATCGATGAGAATTGGACTGATATGCGACCAGCCAGCCTGATCGCTGAGATGGATCGCCGAGCGACTTAATACCGGACCGTCGATCGATGAGACAAGGCCAACGACAATCGCTTATTAAGCATCGTACACTAGCTTAGCCGAAGGCTAGACTGTACTGTGATCGACTGAAGGGGTAAGCATTGCTGAGTCATGGATATTCCATCGACACAGGCTATAAAACGAGCTATTCAATTTTCGAACGACGCGTGAAGGTCTGCGAGGCTGGCCAACTGTTAGGGATCTTACGGCCTTTGTGTACTACTTTCTGGTGACGAGGTGCGGCATGTGTGGTATCACTGGCTGGATATCCTTCGATCGTGAACTAGCCAGGCATCGCGAGACTCTTGATGATATGACAGATACGTTGTCCGATCGCGGGCCTGATGACCGAGGTATTTGGGTAGACGGTCACGCGGCACTAGGCCATCGAAGGCTCGCTGTAATAGACCTGCTCGGCGGTCGGCAACCGATGACGGTGTCAACTTCGATGGGACACGTCGTTATTGTCCACTCAGGCGAAGTGTACAACTTCTTGGAGCTTCGCGACCAGCTCACTGCTAGGGGCCACAACTTCACGACTCACTCGGACACCGAGGTTATTCTGCATGGATACCTTGAGTGGGGGGAATCCGTTGCAAGCCATCTGAACGGCATGTATGCCTTTGCCATCTGGGATCCTCGGGCGCAGAAGCTCGTAATGGTTCGCGATCGTATTGGAGTAAAGCCACTTTTCTACTACCCAACCAGCGATGGAGCCGTATTTGCGTCTGAACCAAAGGCGATTTTCGCTAATCCACTAGCTAGCCGAGCAGTAAACGCGGACAGCCTGAGGCAGCTATTCTCCGGCATCAACACTCCAGGCGAGGCGATCTGGACTGGGATGCATGAGGTTGAGGCGGGAAAGATTGTAGTCGTCAATCCCGAAGGCATAAGAAGTAGTTCTTATTGGTCCCTGGAGAGCAGGCCGCACACCGATGACTTCGAAACGTCGATCAGCAACGTCCGCGCTCTCCTTGAGGACATTACGCAACGCCAGCTTATAGCAGACGTCCCACGATGCACGCTTCTATCTGGTGGACTGGATTCCTCCGTCATCACGGCACTGGCCGCCAGGCACCTCGGTCAACAGGGCACCGCGCTGAGAACCTTCACTGTGGACTTCAGCGCTCATTCCGCCGATCATCTCCGTGATGCGCGTTTTGCGCGCGATGTTGCATTTAAATCACAGACCGTTCATCATGAAAGGATTCTAGATTCAAGCGACCTTGCCGATCCAGCTATACGGGCCAAAGTGATCCGTGCAAGGGAAATCCCGGTAGGCCTGGGCGACAGAGACACTTCGCTATACCTGCTGTTCAAGGACATACGGCGGTACTCGACCGTAGCCCTGTCTGGCGAAGCGGCCGATGAGGTATTCGGTGGCTATGGAGTTATTTTCGACGATGACGCCAGCAGTTCGGAGACGTTTCCGTGGCTTTCGTGGTATCATGGACCTTACGGCAATATTTTTACTGAGGACTTGACAAGAAGCCTGGCGATCAGTGATTACATCAAGGAAGAATACTTCTCCGCCACGAAAGCTGTCACCAGGGTCGCCAACGAAAGCAGTCAAGACTTTAGAAAGCGTCTCATCAGTTATCTATTCCTGACGCGCTTTGTTCCCTTCTTGCTTCAGCGGAAGGACCGGCTGAGCATGGCGGTTGGACTCGAGGTGAGAGTCCCATTCTGTGACCACCGCCTGATCGAATATGTATACAATATGCCTTGGGGGTTCCGGTATTTCGGGGGCCGAGAAAAGAGCCTGCTACGTGAGGCGGCAGGGCAGCTCCTGCCGGAATCGGTGCGCCGCAGAGACAAGAGCCCCTATCCTGCGACGCGAGACGGGGCCTATGACTCCGCCCTGCGTGGTAGCATGGCCGAAATTATCGCGACGCCTTCACATCGGGTTTTCGACCTTATTGACCACACCTGGGCCCGCGAGGCTGTTGAGCAATCCGCTCCTCTGACCTCGTGGAGTTCGCGGCGTGGCTTGGAACGGGCACTGGACCTCGCCGTATGGTTGGACATGTACTCCCCCTCTGTTAGTTTGTCCTGAGTACATCAGAGGTAGTTCTAACTCACGACCCGCGCATCCCCCATGGAACGTGAAGCGCCGTTGCAGTTGTATACGGCGACGTGCCCGTTCAAGATACGCTGAAGACCGGTGATGGCGCAGATCGAGCAGACGATTGAGGTCAGGTATGCGGCATTAAAGCACCGCGCGATATACCGCCATTCGGCTCGGGTCGTACCAGGAGGCTCACGTTGTTCGAGGCCGGAATCGGCAAGACCCCTCTCGTGCCGGTAGTCATCCACTGTAATGACCTGGTGCGCATTGCGCACTTTAAGCTGGAAATGGCCAACCCGACGGGTTCAGCGAAGGACCGGACTGCGGCCGCCATCATCACGCAGATGCACAGGGAGCGGCCTTTCCTCCCAGGTGATGTCGTCGTCGAGTCCACCTCAGGAAACTTCGGCCTCGCGATGGGCCGCCTGCTGAACGGGATCTCCTGTCGACTCATCGCGGTGACCGACCCGAACACTGCGCCAGACATGCTTCGAGCCCTCACTGAGAGGGGCGTTGACGTGGTCCTCGTTGATGAGCCTGATGGCCGAGGCGGGTACCTGCTCAGCAGGTTGCGTATAGTTCGGGAGCTGTGCGAAGCGAACCCCTCGCACCGCTGGAGCAACCAGTACGAGAACAGGGCCAATCCGCTTGCCCATGAGAAGACCACTGGGCCAGAGATCCTCGCGCAGGCGGGCCCAGGCCTCGATGCTGTGTTTGTCGCGGTGTCTACTGGCGGCACTCTCGCCGGTGTCGCCCGCTTCCTGCGCGCAGCCGCGCCCCAGGTACGGATCGTAGCGGTCGATGTCGAAGGTTCCCTTGCGCTCGGCGGCCGGTCGTGCCGCCGCCTCTTGACCGGTATCGGCGCTAGCCGTGCCTCACGCTTCCTGGCTCCGACAGCGTACGACGCCGTGCGGTTCGCCACAGACGCCCGGTCGTTCGCGCTGTGCCGCATGTTGCACGAGGACACCGGGCTGTACCTTGGCGGATCGAGCGGCAGCGTGCTCAGCGGCCTACTGAGCGACTTGTTCGAGGTAGACGGGCCAGCCATGCCGGTGTGTGTCATGCCGGACGGGGGCGAGCGGTACAAGAGCACCTTCTACTGGGACAGGTGGCTGCTGGAGCAGGGGGTATTCGCGGACGTGCGCCTGATCGAGAAGGAGCTGCGCACTTCAGGTCTGTATTTCGAGCTCCAGCAAGAGAAATGAGGCTAACGGTGGAATTCCTTACGCTGGAACACAACGGTGCCGACGTGCTGTACCTGAGCCGATCGGAGGTGGCCGACTGCTGCGGGAGCCTGAACCCGGTTGCGATCACAGCCGAAACGCTCCTGGCGCACGCCCAGGGCGACACGACGATTCCCGCGGAGGCGTACCTTAGCTGGGAGACCACGGCCGGTGACCAGGCGCGTTCGCTGGCCATGCCGGGAGGGATACACGCCGGCCGCCGACACCAGCTCGGCCTGAAAGTCATCAACGCAAGCCTGGGCAACGTGGCGCGCGGGTTGCCGCGTTCGCAGGGCTTCACCATGATCTTCGATCCTGAGACTGCCCGGCCGCTGGTCATGATGGAGTCGGCATATATAAGCGCGATGCGCACAGCTGCTGTGACTACCATCACCGCGCAGCGGCTGGGTCGGCTGGGGCTCACGACGGCAGCACTGCTCGGATGCGGCACTCTGGCCAAGGCGCACCTCACGCTGCTGCCGGGACTGCTGCCGGGGCTGCAGCAGGTGCGGCTTTTCGACCTGTATCACGACCGTGCCGAGGTGCTGGCGACCGCCGTGCGTACCAACCCGGGGACTCGCGGTCTCGACATTGTGGTCACCAGTGGCCCGCGAGAGTGTGTGGAGGGCGCGAACCTCGTGATCACCGTCACCACGGTGACCGAGAGCTACCTGCGGCTCGAGTGGCTGGAACCTGGCGCGGTCATAGCGCACGTCTCGCTGGACGATGTCTTTCCGGACGTGGTAGCGCGCGCTGACCTAGTCCTCGTCGACGACTGGGGCCTAGTGAGCCACGATGATCGACGGCTGTTCGGTCGGATGTACCGGGCTGGCACGCTGCTTGGTCCGGGTGGCGTCCATTGCCCGGGCGTCATACCCGACCCTGAGGCACGGGCCGTGGACGGCACTCTCGGTGAGGTACTACTGCAGGGCGCACGGCTCGGTCGCCGCGCGGACTCCGACGTAATCCTGGTGAACCCATTCGGGATGGCGATTCTGGACGTCGCCATCGGGACGGCGGTGTATGACCAGGCGATCGTCCGCGGGCTCGGACGACGTCTGCCGGTTTGAGGGAAGAGGCGATCCATGCCCTTGGCTGATCCCGGTACTGGCCCACTGGACGCCGCCACCCAAGCGGCGGTCACCGCTCTGGCGTGTCAGCACGCTCGCACCTTTCCGTGGTACGCGGCGCTACTGGAGGAGCGGAGCGTGCCGCAGACCGCCCCAATGCGCGCGCTGCCCGTTATCGGAGAACACTTGCTGAATGTGCACTACTACTCGGAGGAACACGTCGGCCTGCCGGATGCAAGCGGCTATCTGACGTCCGGGACGACCGGCGGGCGGCGCAAGCGGATCCTGTACTCTACTCAAGACCATGAGGAGTACATCGCGCACCGCCGCGTGCTGTTCGAACACTTCCTAGTGGACATCCCGAAGGGCTCGATCGCGGTCGCGGATCTCGGCACCGGGCACGCCGCCGCGTCCGCTCACCGGATTTTCGAGGAGCTTGGGTTCACCGCATACGATATCGATTTCCGCCTCCCCATTGCCACTCACGTCGAACGCCTCAACGCCTGGCAGCCTGACGTGGTGTTTACCATGCCGATGATCCTGGACCGGCTGTGCGACGGCATGCAGCCGCTGCTGGTCCGCCCCCAGAAGGTCATTGTCGTGGGTGACGTCGCGCCGGCCAACTGGCGGCGGCAGATCGCGGACAGGTTCGGCATCCAGTTCGAGGACGTTCTCGACGTGGTCGGCAGCATCGAGGTTGGCGCGATCGCATATTACAGCGCTGACACTGGCCTCTACCACTTCCATGATCACATCCTGCCGGAGGTCCGCACACCTCGCGAGCTGTACGCGGACTGCGACCTGGACCTGGACGGGAGCGGGCCTGGGGATGGCATCCTCCTGCTCACCTCATTCTGCCGCCGGTACTTTCCGGCGTTGCGCTTCGCTACCAACGACGTGATCCGGGGCCTGCGCCGGATCACCTGGTGCGGTCGCGATGTCTATGCCTTCGACCGGGTCGAAGGCAGGTTCGGCGGCGAGGTCAAACACGGCGAACGGATCAGCCACCATGACATCTGTGAGGCTGTTAACCAGGTCTTGCCCGGAGCCCTGTTCGATGTGCGTAACGATGGCCGTCTTGAAGTCCGGGTTGTTGCCGACGAGCTGACCGACTCACAGATCATCGGGCTCCAGGGCGCCCTTCGGGCCGCCAGCGGGGATGTCGCCCAGATGATCAAGTCCGGCCTGGTCGGGGACATCGTGGTGAGCCGGATCCCGCAGGGTGAGTTGCTGGCTGCCGGCGCCAAGCGATCCTTCACCGTAAAGGGGGCATGAGACGTGTGCGGCATCGCTGGGGTGATGGCTCCGGATGGAGGAGACCACTCGCCTTTCGTCCGGTCGGCCTGCACGATGATGACGCACCGTGGCCCCGACGAACAGGGCTACGATTGCTCCCCGGGTCTTACGGTCGGAATGTGCCGGCTCAGCATCATCGGGCGGGACGGCGGCGGCCAGCCTGCGTACAATGCCGACCGAACCGTCACGTGCGTGTTCAACGGCGAGATCTACAACCATCGTGCGTTGCGACGCCGAATGGAGCGCCTGGGGCACCACATCTCGGGTACGAGCGACGCGCACGTCATCCCCGCCCTGTACGACACGTACCAAGATCGCCTTGTCGACCACCTGGTCGGCATGTTCGCTATCGCGATCCACGACGCCCGCACTGGCGAGCTGAAGCTGTTCACTGACCGGGTCGGCAAGAAGCCCATCTTCTATGCCCTGACTTTGGGCGGAGGACTGGCGTTCGCTTCGGAACTGGCTCCCCTAGCCGCTCACCCGACTGTTGATCGTACGATTGACCCGATCGCGGTCGACCAGTACCTGAGCTACCGGGTCATTCCCGCGCCGCGCACTATCTACGCGGGGCTGCGGAAAATACCGCCGGCCACGATCCTGACGTTCCGGGTCGGTCGGTCAGTGCAGCTGCGGGAGTACTGGCGGTTCCACTTTTCGCCAGTCGAGAACCGGCCTGGCGACCCGGGCGCGGAGATCGACCGGCTGCTGCGCGCTGCGGTAGCCGATCGGCTCGAGTCGGAGGTTCCGCTCGGCGCAATGCTCAGCGGCGGGCTGGATTCGAGCCTCGTAGTCGCGCTGGCGGCGCGCATGAGCGGCAACCGCCTCGACTCGTTCTCTGTCGGCTTTGAGCAGGCTGCCTTCGACGAATCCGGCCACGCCCGCGCAGCCGCCAGACATTGCGGTACGCGCCACCACTCGTACCGAATCTGTCCGGAGGACGCGCGGGCTGCGATCGATCCGATCCTGCGCCACATGGGCGAGCCGTACGCATTTCCGTCTGCCATAGCCAGCTACTACATGTACCGTCTGGCGAGTGAGCACGTCACCGTCGTGCTGACAGGTGACGGCTCGGACGAGATCTTCGGCGGCTACCATCGCTACAAGGTATTCCTCCGGCTACCGCAAGTCGCCGCCGCGGACCGTCACCGGGTCGACCTCAAGGCGCTGAGCGCCGGGGACGATATCGCGGCCCGCTACGAAGCGGTGCTTGTCGACGGAGTCCGCACGAGCATCCGGACGAAGCTGTACAGCAAGGAGTTCCGCGAGCGGCTCCCTGAGCCGTTCCCGGTCAACCACCTTCGGGAGCGGTTCGCGCGTAGCGAAGGCCATCAGCATGATCTGAACCGGCTGCTGCAGCTCGACTGCCGGTTCTGGCTGCCAGACGCGCAGCTGGTGAAGATAGACCGGATGGCCATGGCCCATTCGGTCGAACCACGCTCGCCGATGCTGGATCATCGCCTGGTGGAGTACGTGGCCGGCGTCGCGCCTGACCGGAAGCTGGTCGGCGACGACGAGAAGGCGATCCTCAAGCAGGTCGCTGCACGGTACCTGCCGAGAGAGATCATCCAGCGTCCGAAGCAGGAACTGGCGGTCCCGCTCGAGCAGTGGCTCGCCGGGCAGCTGCGCCCGCTGATTGTCTCCGAGCTGACCTCTGACAGGGCCCTGAGCCGTGGCATCTTCAACCCCGACGTGCTGCTGGAGATCGTAGCCGCGTTCCGCCCGTCGGACAGCTATGCCTTGTGGACGCTGTTCATGCTTGAGCGCTGGCACCAGATCTTCGTCGACGGCTCGGGTGCCAGCAGTAATTGCCGTTATACGGCGACGAACCAGCAATCGGAAAGGACACTGCAATGACGAGTTCACTGGGTTTCCGCTCCATCCGGCCCGAAACTATCGTCAGTCCGCAAGGTGAGCAGGATCTCGTGCAGGCCGGATCGCTGGGCAGACAGCCTATCCCGTTGGTCTTGGCGCCGGAGCGATCCCGGTCGGAGCTGGGGCGCTGGGCCGATCAGAACCGCGACCGGATCCCCGCGCTGCTAGCCGAGCACGGAGCATTGCTCTTCCGTGGGTTCGAGGTGGACAGCGCGACTGGATTCCGACGGTTCGCCGCAGAGTCCGGCGGTGACCCACTGGAATACACCAGCGCTCACCCGGCGCGCCAAGGAGGTGCCTGGGATCTACACGTCGACCATGTACCCGGCGCCACTGTCCATTGAGCTGCACAGCGTGAACTCGTTCCAGCGGTTTGGCCGCAGCCCATTGTGTTCCATTCGGTCGTGGTGGCCGAGACTGGCGGTGCTACCCCGATCGCCGACAACGCCGCGGTGTACGACACCATAGATCCTCGGGGGCGTGACGAGTTCGTCTCGCGTGGTATCCGGTACTTGCGCAATTTCGGTGGCAGCCTGGAATTGTCGTGGCAGGAGGCGTTCCAGACGGATAGCCGCGACTAAGTCAACAGTACTGGCGGGACAACGCGATGACCTGGCAGTGGAAAGACGGAGACAGGCTTTGTACGGATCAGGTGCTTCCAACGGTCATCCCGGCGCCGCATCTGTTTCACGTTACAAATTGGTCCCGAACATCCGCACGGCGATGCTTCAGACAATGCCGGAGGAAGACCTGCCCAGACACGATTACTTGGGCGATGACGGCATGATCCCGGATCACAACATAGCGGAGGTCCGGCAGCGTACGAGCGATGCAAGGTCCGCTTCTCCCTGGCAGCGCGATGACGTGATGCTACTGGACAACACGCACATCATCCACGTTTCCGACCCGTTCACCGGCCAGCGAAAGGTGCTCGTATCAATGTCCGAACCGGCAGACTTCAGCAGCTTTTCCCTGGCTGTCGATAGGTATGGAGGAGGGGACTCCTATGACGATCCAGTACCTCGCGACGCTGCAGCAGGCGGAGCGGGCGATCCGCGCTTCGGCAACTGTGACCGTATCGCTCCCGACCGGAATCGGGAGCGATCACGCTAAGCGCCTCGTAGCGGCCCTGGTCGCCCAGCACGAGATGGTGCGAAGCCGACTGTTCACCGCCACCGATGGCAGCGGCCGCTTGATCCAGGAGGTCTCCCGCGACGCCGAACTGACCTGGCGCGCGACGGGCGAGCCGGGCGCCTCGGAAGGCTGCTTTGTCGGCGGACCATTGTGCGTGCACCTCCTCGCCGGGGACAGCGGCCAGACCGAGGTACGTCTGTCTCTGCCGTCATCCTATGTGGATCTCGGCGGCCTGGCGGTTCTCGCCGCGGAGCTGTCGGCGCTCGCGGCCGGACGCGCGCTGGTCGAGCCGGTGCACAACAGTCAGTACGCAGCATGGCAGGCGGCAAACGCCGCACAGCCGCACGTCGGCCGGCCGTTCCTCCCGCCGCCGGACACCCGCCCAGGCGGAACCGGGCCGCGGGTGGGTGTCGAGGGTTCGTATGAGCGGCAGACCCATCACGTGTCCGGCGAGCTGTGGGCCGCGGTGCGCGGCCGAGCCCGCAGCTTCGGGGTGGATGTTGACGCAGTCCTGCTTGCGGCCTGGCTGATCGGCCAGGCCCGGCGTGGCGACGGGCCGATCACGGGTGTTTACGTGGATCACCGCCGTCTGTACGAGGATCTGCGCGACACGGTCGGCGTCTTGTCGCGGTACCTGCCGTTCACAGTGGGTATCACTGACGACGAGACGGCGGAGAATGCCGTCAGGCAGGTGGCGCAGCACTTCAGTGACGCCATCTCCACGCTCGACACTTTTACATGGTCGGATTTCCCTCCCGGCGCGTACGACTGCGACAGCCGCGCGCCCGCCCTGCCCACTCTGTTCGCCTCACTCCCCGTCCGGTCATCGGAGGTGCTTGACCACGCCACGCTGTTCGAACCCAGCCATGCGCCAGGCCTTAGCCTGCAGGTGCTCTACGCCGACAGCGGTGCGCGCATCGATCTGCTCTCACATGGACGGCTGCCGGGAGAGGCGCCGGCGTCTGTCGTTCTGGACACCTACCTCGCCGTCCTGGCAGACGTAGCACATCGCCCCGGTCGGTCGATCGCCGAGCTCAGGATGCTGTCGCCGGAGGCCGAGCGGGAGGTGCTCGCCCATTTCGGGCGTGCTCCCGAGCATGTGCCCCTGACCGATGAGACAGCGTACCACGTGATCGCAGCACAGGTTGACCGTACACCGGATCGTGTTGCCGTCACTGACGGGCGTCGCACGCTGACGTATGCGCAACTGCGCGCCCGTATCGGCCTGATCGCGGGAGCGATCACGAATCGGGGCTTGCCCGCTGGCGGGCGCGTCGCGCTGCTCATGGACCGCACTGTCGACATGGTCGCAGCCGTGCTGGGCGTATGGCGGGCCGGGATGTGCTATGTGCCTGTGGACACGGGCATGCCCGCCGACCGCATCTCCTATATCCTCGCCGACAGCGGCGCCGCGTTGCTCCTGACCGATTTGCCGGACGTCACGAGCCCAGCCATCGAGGCTACGACCGTTCTGCGGATGGCACAGCTCGACGCCGGGACTATCTCGGCTGATACCGTCCCGGACGGCCCGCGCAACGCAACCGAGCCGGCCTATGTGATTTATACGTCGGGTACCACTGGTCGCCCGAAAGGGGTCGTCGTCGAGCACCGCAGCGTGGTCAACCTCGCCCGGGCTCACCGGGAGCGAATCTACCGCCATCATGAAACGGCGGGCGGTCTGCGTGCCAGCCTGAATGCGCCGCTCGTCTTCGACGGCTCGGTAGAGCGCATCATGCTGTTGGCGTCCGGCTGCACACTGGTGGTCGTCGATGACGAAACGCGCCGCGATCCAGCGGCGTTTATCGCCTTCGCTGACCGGCACCAGCTTCAGGTGCTGGATGTGACCCCTTCGTTTCTCACCGCGCTCGTTGCCGAGGGCCTGCTCGCGCGGTCCGGATACAGCCCGTCGGTTGTGTTGGTCGGTGGCGAGGCGATCGGGGAAGCGCTGTGGCGCACGCTCGCAGAGAGCCCAGCCGACTTCTACAATGTGTACGGCCCGACCGAGGCGACAGTGAACGCCGCGGTGGGCCTAGTGGCCGGCGCTCAGCCGCACCTCGGCCCCGCACTGGCGAACGTTCGGCTGTACATCCTGGACGCCGCGCGGCAGCCAGTGCTACCCGAGGTGCCTGGCGAAATCCACGTGGCGGGCGTCGGCGTCGCCCAGGGATACTTGAAGCGCCCCGAGCTAACAGCGCAAGCGTTCATACAGAACCCGTTCGCGGCCGACGAGCCAGTCTTCGGCCGGATGTACGCGACCGGCGACATTGGGCGGTTCAACCGGGACGGCTCGATAGCGTACCTCGGGCGCCGGGACGGCCAGGTTAAGCTGCGCGGAGTCAGGATAGAAACAGGCGAGATCGCCTCAGTCCTCAGCCAGGACCCCAGCGTCACCGACGCGCTTGTCAGGCTGGCCGACGATGCCCCTGACCAGCGACTTGTAGCATACGTTGTAGCTCCAGAGGAGGCGCACGAGGGGCTGGCGGAGCGATTGCGCATCCTCTTGGCGGAGCAGCTTCCGGCATACATGCTGCCCGCCAGCATCGTGCCGCTCGCGGCGTTGCCGCTTACCGTGAACGGCAAACTGGACGTTGACGCGTTGCCTGATTCCACAGTCCCGCATGCCGGGTCAGACGACTTCGTCGCACCACGGACGCGGATGGAGGCAGCGGTGGCGCGTATCTGGTCCGAGCTGCTTGAACGTGATCGCATCTCGGTGACCGACAACTTCTTGGACGTGGGCGGTCACTCGCTCATCGCTCAGGTAATGCTGCGGAGGCTTTCTGAGGAGTTCGGCGTGTCCCTGCCGTTGCGCACCATCTTCGCCGCCGCCACGGTCGCTGAACTTGCAGACAGGGTGTCGCACGAGCTGTCAGCGGGATGACCAGTCAGCCAAACCTGTCGAGCCTTTGATCCGCTCACTGGCCTGAATCCCCGCGATTGGGACGACCTTGCGGGCGAGCACTTTTACGCGTCGAGCGCTTGATCGCTATTCAAGGCGTGCAACAGTGCGGATCGCACTGGCGTGGTCGCCGTACAGTTGCCGGATGACTAGCCCGCCGCGGTTCTTGTCGCGGAAGTGTCCGGCAGCCTGCCGGAGCTGTTCCGGTGGTCCGACCTCCTGGCCGGTTTCAGCTTGCCGCGGATCTCGCCCGCCGGGTTGATGCTCGGGCGGCGTCAGGGGTGCCAGATGCACCTGCTCACCGCGGCCGGCATGGATTCGGTGATCGCCGCGAGGGTACTGCCGGCCGAGTTCTGCGCCAGCATGCGCAAGTGCGGGCACAGGAAAGGTCTGCCTGTGTCGCCATGTACCTCAACTACAGCCGACGCACGCGCCGCGGTGGCAGCGGGGGCGGCGCTGCCGGTGCTTCTTGACTTGAACGCCTGGCTGGACCTCCCTGCCGGTGGCTAGGATGCCTGGCTTTCGACTCGGCCGCACCGGCGGCGGGTGGCAGTGCGGCGGGAAGCACGCCGTTTCGCAGAGGCCGGAGACATCACGATTGCCCGGTCGAGTCACTCAAAGGGGAGGCAGAACTCGGAGACTCCAAGGTAGTGACCTGAGGCGTCTTGCGTCGCATGCGCCTCACTTCGGGCTGCAGTAGCACAAGCGCAGGCAAGATTACGACAAGTGTCCCACCAGCAGTTAGCACAGCTGTATTGCCGAACGCAGATGCCAGCGGGCCTGCGATGGCGGTGCCCACTGGCGTAAGTACGTAGTTGCCCAGGGCATCATATGAGGAGATGCGAGATAGCTTTTGCGGAGGTATCTCTTGTTGCAGCGTTGTCGCCCAGTTCACGTTGAAAACTTCCAGGCAAGCGCCAGAAAAGAAAGCTGCGACGATGTCAAGTGGCGCGGCTAGTGGAACGGCTAGGGCGAAGATGAAGACAGAGTACATTGGGATAGCAAGGACTGCCGATAGCAACATCCGATCAGGCCGAAATCGGAGCATCGTCAGGCCACCGACAACCGCGCCAACAGAGTAGCCCGCAATAATGAAACCCCAGCTGCGGGCTCCTCCCAAAGCCGAATGCGCGACGAGCGGCCCGAGTACATTAATGGTTGCGGCGGCAATCGCCGTCAAGAATGCGAACTGGGCGACGATGGCCCACAGCCAGCCGCGCGATACAAACTCATGCCAGCCGTCGTGCAGGTCGTAAAGTAGGCTAGTTGCCCGTTGTCGTTTCATTTTAGGGAACCGCATACCAATTCTGAGAACGCTGGCGACTGCGAAGCTCGCGGCATCGACGGCAAGGCCCAAGCCTGGCCCCCAAAGGCTAACCAGGAGCCCACCCAGAGCCGCGCCGCCGATTGAAGCGGCATTTCGGACAGTTCGGTCAATCGCGTTGGCCTGTGTTCGGAGATCGGCCGAGACCGTATGGGGAAGCAAACCTTGCGCTGCTGGGTAGTAGAAGCCCAGTCCAATGCCACCTGTTGCGGCCATGGCTGCCAGTTCCCAGACAGCAGCATTGTCGCTAAGTACCAGCGCTGCTGACGTTCCCTGTGCGAGCGCCTGCAAAAGGTTAGCTCCTGCCATCACCTTATGACGAGGAAGCCGGTCGGCAATGACCCCGCCTACGAGGAGCACTATAATTAGTGGCCCAAGTCCGGCGGTGGCAACGTAACCGACGTCTGCCGCTGATCCTCCGATCCTGAGTACGGCAAATGGGATCGCGACCATAGACACCCCGGATCCGGCGAGTGAGATGGCATTGCACGTGACGAGCAGCCTGAAGTTACGGCTCAAGAGCACACCCCTGCGTAGCGGGACACGTCCCGCACGGGCGGGTCCGTCCGTCACTTGGTCGTCAACTCCCCTGTCGTGGCTGGCGTGTGCCTAACTAGCGGCGCATCCCCAAGGGTGCCCGCCTGCGCTGTCGGTCGCCCTCACCTGCCTTGACTGCCTTCGCTCGGTGGCAAAACATCATGACCGTACAAAATGTACACTTCATTAAGAACGTATTCAACGTACATAACCCCGGGCGTACACATGAGGTCGAGTCCCACGTGGCGTCGGGGGGCCTGCAGCAAACCTTTGAGGCGGGGCAGCGCTAAATGCCCGGAGGTCTCCCGCGCGGGATCAGGTCCGCGTTGCCCGCCTTGTTGCCGAGTCGCACTTCCCTGCGGACATGGCCGGAACCACGGGCAGCCCGAGGGCAGGCAGGGAGGGATCGGGTCGAGCGTTGCCAGGAACGCAATGAGGTCGCTGATCTGGTTCTCTCGGGACAGCAGCCGCTCAAAGTGCCTTGCCCGCAGCGGCGGGAAGCCTTCCGGGACGACCCTCATCCATATTCCAACCCTATTTCGCAACGAGCGGACGCGGGTGAAGATTCTCGAGGTGTACTCCGGGTCCGCGCCAGGTACCGGCATGGACCCATGTACCTGGAAATGACCTGGCGTGTACCTGCCATGGACCTCACAGTGCACCACCCCTGCTGTAGGGATCAGGTTTAGATGAGCATTCGGCTACGTTGTTGAGCACGACGTGAGCACTGGCCTGGGTATCTGAGCACTGCCGCGCTGTGCGTGACTTTGGGTGACCGGAGCGCTGGTTCGTATGCCGGGTTAGCCGTTGCGGTTTCTGCTTCCCTTTCCCTTGCGGTGTTGTCGTCAGGCTGCGGGGAATGAAGGTGCGTCTCCATGTTCCCTCCAGCAGTGGCGGTGTGGCGGGCAAGACAACAGCCCAGCCCGGGTGTGCTCCGGGCTGGGCTGGGGTGAGGCCGTTGGCTGTCGCCTTTGTCCGAGCGGGATCTCAAGACCTCGACGTGGTCGTGGTGAGCGTGGTCAGCTGGCCGGCCGCCTGGTGTCTTGCCTGATGCTCAGGTGTCCTTTGTTCATGATGGCGGTGCGCTGGGCGCGGCGGGCGACGGTGGTGTCGTGGGTGACCATGATCATGGTGAGGCCGAGGTCGCGCCATAGCCGTTCGAGCAGGGTGATGAGGTCGTCGCGGGTGTTTTCGTCGAGGTTGCCGGTGGGCTCGTCGGCGAGCAGCACCCTGGGCTGGAAGATTCACTGGAAGGAATGCCCCCCGCAGCTGCGCGGCCCGCTCAGGCAGGCCGCCTGGGCGATGATCAACGGCGAGCTGCGGCCCACCTACCTCCAGAGCCGCGGAGCCGGCGCCTGGGGCCGGAGCTCCGCCACGACCATCTCCGACACCTGCCGCGAGTGGCTGCGGCTCGCCCGCTGGCTGCACGAGCGCGGGATCACCGGCATCGCCTCCTGCGCCGGGGACGAATGGCGGGACTACGCGGCCGGGCGTGTCAACGGGGTGAGCCGCGACCACTCGGTGAAGATCCTCGGCCAGCTGACCGACCTGTGGGCGTTCGACCAGCTCACCGCCTGCCCGTCGGGATCACCCGGCCGCCGTGGGAAAGCGAGGGCGCCGACGGCTACCTCCCGGCCGCCGGGGGCGCGGCGGGCGGGGAGAACATGACCGAGCCGCTGGCCCCGCAGGTCATCGGGCCGCTGCTGGTCTGGGCGATGCGGGTCGTGGAAGACTTCTATGCTCACCAGTCGCACTGGCCTCCAGAGCACCGTGATCAAACCGTATTGGGCCGCGCGGGTCCGGGCTGCCGATGATCACCTGTGTCCGCGAGCGCTCTTGGTCGGCAGTGTCGGCAACGCGTAGCCAGCGGGTGCTCAGCCGTGGGCCGTCCCGGCGCACACAGTCTCGTGCCCCCTAAGCGACGCCCGGCCCATCGCCGCCGGCCCGTTCCCGGGGCCGTCCCCTCGTGCGTGCGGGGCGGGCACCGGGCTGTATTGACCCGTGGCTCGGGGCCGGGTATCAAGCCCGTTCCCGCCTGGGGCGTTGATGCCTGCGGTCCCGGGCGGGAGGCCAGCCCGCTCCGCCGGCCAGCAGTCGGCGGGAGTGTGCCGTCGGCCACCGTCCGGGATCCCGCGCCCAGCCCAGCCGGACTTTGCCTCCGGGGGAGAGGGCCAGATTCCGCGGATTGATCTGCCGGGCCGCGTGAAAAAAGGCCATGAAAACCGGATTTCTGTAGTGTCAGCGGTTGCGGTGGCGGCGGGACCAACCCCGTCATGTCAATTCTTTCCCTACCCTGCGTGACGCTGGAGTGCCCGGCGGTCCTCACGCGGCAACTGCCTCGATCCGCCGGGGCCTGTTCCTTTCCGGTGCCGGGCTGTGCTATTTGCTGCGTGCGCGGAGCGCGTCACCGGTCGGGGACGCGGGGCGGCAGCAGGGCCTTCGCGGCCGGCACCAGTGCGAAACCCGCCAGCGCAGTCAATCCCAACGGAACCTTCCGCCGTGCGCCGTCACCTCTGAGCGGGGGCTGCCGGTGGCTGCCGTGAAGGGCGGGGGAGCGCGGCCGGGCGGGCTTGACGATGTCGGGCGAGGCGAGCGTGCATCGGTCCGGCACCGGGCCGCCGGCGCGGCTCCGCTGGGCGGCTCGAACCGGCTGCTGACGGTCGATGAGCTGGCTGCCTACCTGGGCGTGCCGAAGAAGACGGTCTACGGCTGCTGGCGGGCCTGGGGCCTGCGAGGGTACCGGGTCGGCCGGTACCTGCGGTTCCGCGAGCGGCACGTGGAGGAGTGGCTCCGGAACCAGGAGGCATGACCATGGCGAGCATCATCAAGCGCTGCGACTGCGGGGACTGGGACGAGTGCCCGCACCCGTGGATCGTCCGCTACCGCACCCAGGGCGGCCGTGCTAGTAGACAGCGGGAGGAGTCCTTCGGGGATGACCTGAAAGAGGCCGAGAACTTCCTACTCAAGGTCGAGCACGACAAGAAAGCCCACGTCTTCATCGACCCCGACGCAGGCAAAGCGCTCTTCCGCACGGAGGCGGAGGCGTGGCTCGCCCAGCGGATCGGCGCCGACAGCAGCGAGCTGGCCTACCGGTCAGTGCTGCGCACCCACGTGTACCCGGCGATCGGGCACCGGCAGATCCGCACCATCCGGCGGGAGGAGATCAAGGAGATCATCGCGAAGATGCGCCGCAAGGGACTGGGCGCGTCCCGGATCGCGTCCGCGCACCTGGTCATCAACGCGGTGTTCCACGAGGCCGTCCGGAACAAGAAGCTCGCCGAGTCGCCCTGCACCGACATCGCGGTCCCCGACGTCGTCCACGCCGCCGACTTCACCCTGCCGACCGACGCCGAGCTGGAGGCGCTCGCCACCGGGCTGCCGGCAGACTGGGCGGCCACGGTGTGGCTGATGTACGGGTGCGGGCTGCGGATCGGCGAGGCCCTCGCGGTCAAGACCCGGTCCCGGATCAACCGGGGGACCACCCTGCGGGTGCGGGAGCAGGTCAACCCGGTCGCGGAGCTGAAGCCGCTGAAGTTCCGGGTCGAGGGCCAGTTCCGCGACATCCCGCTGCCGCTGTACGTGTCGGAGGCGATCGACAAGCACATCGCCAGCCACGGCACCATCGACGACGGGTACCTGTTCCGGGGCCGCAGGCACAAGCACGTGACCCGCCGCACCTACAACGAGGACTTCGAGCGCGCCGCCGGGAAGGCCGGGCTGCCGCCGGAGTTCATCCCGCACACCCTGCGCCACTGCTTCGCATCCATTTCCCTGGCCCATGGCATCCCGATCACCGAGGTTTCCCGCTGGCTAGGTCATAAGAGCATCGAGGTCACGCACCAGATCTACGGCCACCTCGTGCCCAGCTCCTGGGACCGCGCCCGCACGGTCTTGGACGACGCCCACCGCGTCGGCCGGCAGCAGCCGCTACCCCCGGAAACCCCGAGCTGAACGATGGCCGCCGGATGTTTCAGCGGACGCTACTCAGGTTGTCCGGCTGGATGTCCGCGAGTCCGAGCTCGCGCAGGAGTACCGCCACCCGATGCTGATATCCCTCACAGTCGGCCCCTGACTCCCGTCCGCAGCAGGTGGCGGCGGCTTGAGGCGGGTGCTCCCGGCCTGTACGGGGATCACCGCCCGGCATGCTCGACAGCATGATCGCACCGTGGAGGTGCTCCAGCACGGTGCGAGCACGTCCAACGTATACGGCGACACTCCAGGCTCGGCTTCCCCCTCGGTCATGGAGCAAGGCCACGAGAAACACGCGGGCCACCGCGCCCGTCGTCAGTCGGCCGCATGTTATGCCGGCATCGCTTGGCTGGCGCGGCTGCGGTGGCCGTCAATGTCACGGACAGGCGCCTCATGCCGTACTACGCTGAGCTTTCGCGTGATCACTGTCAGCCTGCTGGACCCGACTCCGGAGGACATGGATACCGTGGCTGTTTCCCCGGCAGAGGTGATCGTTACCGCGGAGAACGGTGTCAGGTGGCGGCGGCTGCCCGGGAGCACCAGCTCGGCGGAGGAGTTCCTGGCCGTGCTGGAGGGCCTGGGCGGCGACAGGGTCGCCCGGGAGTGGAGCCTGTGGCGGGAAGGCGAGCCGCGGCGTGAGGACGATCGTCGGCGCGAGGTGCTTTTCCAGTGGGAGCATGCTGACCCGCCGCCAGGCCCGTACCTGACGGAGGAGGAACTTGAGGCGCGGTTTGAGGCTCGCTGGGCTGAAACCAAGCGGGAGCGGGAAGCACGGGCGGCAGAGTACGACCATGACCGCGCGATGGCGCGCCTGAAGCTGCTGAGCGCGCAGGCCGATGCGGGGTTCATGCGCCACGTCCTGGAAAATCCCGCGAGCGACGCGCAGCGAGATAAGGCCACGGAGTTCTTGGCCGTGGCCGGGCAGGAGATCACGGCGCTGGAGGCCCAGGTCGGTGACCCCAACGCGATCCCGGACAAGCACGGTGACCTTCCGGAGGCGCGGCGCAGGTACAACCTCGACTCGCACATGAGGCTCTTCCGCCACGAGACCCTCCGCACATGGTCCAAGGGGCAGCAGCCCCGGTTCCGGCAGCTGCTGGCCATGCCCATGCCGCAGCCCGCAGACATGTGCGCGGAGTGCCAGGCGCCGGCTGACTGGCACACCTACGGCGTGTCGCTGCGGCTGTTCCTGGCGACGCCCGAGGCTGGCTCGCAGGCAGAGACGATAGCCCGCCTCATGCCCGGATGGTGGGAACGGTGCCCCGCCTCCACGAGCATCCAGATCCGCCAGCAATGGGGCCAGGGACTACCGGACTTCGACGGCGCTCAGTGGCAGGCCATGCTGACCCCGCTGCTGCGCGCCATCTTCGCCCCCGACCCGCCCCGAAAGCGCGAGAAACCGGACCAGCGGGCAATCCTGGAGCGGCGGCTCCGCAGCGCAGAGGCCGAGGCCAGCCGCATCCGGGGCGAACTCGCGGACCTCGGCCCCGGTACCGGTGGAGGAAGGCGCCAGTGAACCTGACCAGTGCCCGCTTGATGGGCGACGAACTCCGGTACGGCCGCTACGGCTTCTACTGCTCGAACGGCCGGAAGCACGTATTCCATCGTCTATTCTCCGAGACCAGCGGCACCAGCATGGACATCGGACCCTGCGAAGGAGACGCCTGCCCCTTCGCGCAGACACACGGGTCGCACGTCTGCCAGTCGTGCGAAGGCTGCCTCGATACCCGCCGGATCACGCTGGACAGCGGACGCGACCTGCGGGTGTACTTCCACCCGCGCGGCGGCTGGCAGGGGAGGGGGAAGAGCCGCCGCCGCGCCGGCACCGTCACCATAATGCGCGCAGGCAGCCTTGAGCCTGGCTGGTATCACGAGCTAGCCCAGCAGGCGGAGGCGGCCGACGGGCTGACAGCCGGCCGGCCGCACGACTGGCTCGAATGCAAGCGCACGCGCGAATGCGCGACTAACGAGAACGGACATCACTGGTCGTTCGAAGACGAGGCAGGGAATACCATCAAGCACCCCGACGGAAGGCATGTCCTGCATTGGGACTCTGACGACCTGGCAGCGGATGGCGCGGTGCAGCGCAACTGCGGCCACTGTCGCGAGACGCAGATGAAAAGGCCTGAGGGACGGTGGAGCGGCGACCGCGACGACTGCCCTTGCTGTGAGGGACTCCCAGCGGAGCACGCCCTGTACTACTGCGAACGGTGCAGTCACGGCGCCCCGCGATCGCTCGTAACCCAGCAAGAGCGAGACTACTTCTCCGGCCACGACCGGGCGGGCGAAGGCGCAAGCATCATCCTGGGCGTGCCGGCTGACATACACAGGCAGTAGCCCGGCCTCCTTCGCCGCAGGCGGACAATGAGTTCCACCGGATTGACCCGCTTGCCCGCAACAAGCGCTTCCAGGCGGACCGCGCACAGGCTGGATGCGCAGTCTTGCCGGCGCGGTTGCGGCGCAACGGCGTGGCGGGCCCTGTCCGGCCAAGGTTGCCGCAAGGAACCCGAGCACCGGATTCGCCTGCGCGGCGGTTATCCTCGCTCGCCGGCCAGCCGGGGAACCGTTTCTACCCTGGTCGGCGCGGGTCTGCGGCGGACCAAATCTCCCAGGAGTCCCGCTTGCCGCGCTGTACCTGGGCGCCGGGGCGCTCGGCTTGGACCCGGGTCAGCTCGGCGATGACGTCCTCAACGGAGGACCCTGCGGCGATGACGGCGATCAGTTCCCGGGCCGGCTGGGAGGCCGGCGCCTCGTGCTTCTGCTGCAGCATCTCGGCGACGCGGGCGAGCCCGGTTGCTATCTTCGCGTTCCAGACTGGCCAGGACCAGCAGGGCTCGCTGAGAATGGCACCGGTTTCCAGACAGAAGGTGACACCGGTGCTGTGCCAGGCCATCGTCTCGCCGTCTGTCGGTTGCCGGGGCCAGCGTCTGTTCAACACAATGGTGCGCATGCCGTCCACCTACGCGATGCACGACCTCCTGGCCGAGTTCACTGACGACCTCGCGAAGCGCAGCATCACTGCTTGGGGGCCCGCCTTCGGGACGTCGCCCGCGGTTAAGGAGGCCGAGGACACCGCGGCCATCTTGCGCAGCGACGGCGCGACTGCGTGGGGGACAGCGCCGATGGAAGTGGTCTGGAAAGCCGCCCAGCTTCTGTATGTTGCCGTTCTGGAGTATGCCCGTGCCGCTGCGATGCTGATGGTGCCGCCGTTCCGGACCTGGGCGCCGGTCACGGAAGTACGGTCGGCGGTGGAGGCGGCGGGCCAAGCCTCGTGGCTTCTTGACCCTAAGGTTCCGGAAGGGCGAACTCGCGTAGGCAGGTACTACACCCTGCGGCTCTACGCCGCCCGCCAGCTGGAGTACACGTACGGCAAGATTCAGCCGGAGGGGCAGCTACACGAGTTCGGCATGCCCCCGTCGGGGGTGGAAGCCGAGGCCGGGTCGCTGGGGCTGGTGCCGGTCGTCAACAAGAAGAACGACTGCATCGGTTATGAGGGCCAGCAGATGGCCAAGATCGATGACCTGGCGCAGGAGATCGTAGGCGGTAACGGCGCCTATAGCTTGTTCTCGGGAGCGGCTCACTCGGAGTTCTGGTCACTGCTCGGCGGGTACCAGGGCGGGATGCCCTCGCCCCTTGGGATTTCCGGGGCCGAGCACGAAGCGGACCCGGGAAGTTATGTCCCGGTTGTCCGCGCTTGCCTCCAGGCGCTTTTCAAGCCGATTGACTACGCGGCTGAGATGTTCGATCGTCCGGCGCTTGCCAGGGATGCCTCCAGGATGTACCGGGACGCGGTCGGCCTGCTGGGAGCGTGACGCTCTCGGATCACTCGCATGGCGGCTGGGAGGGGCATGGCCGAGCCAGTTTGCGCCTGAGCACGGGCCGCAGGACCGCGACGGGCAACCAAAGCTGGGATACTGCAGCGTGCCCGTCTTCTTGTCCCGGGGTGTTCACGGCAGGCTGGGCAAGCTGACGGGGTGGTTACGGATGAGGTTCGATCGGGACTCGGCGCTACCTGCTGCGGCACGTTGGGCCGACAGGAAGATGATCAGTCGTCTTTGAGCTAGAGTGTCGCACTCCAGCGGTGGGGGTGAGGGGGAGATGGCAAGGGCGAGCGCGGCGGGGGAGCAGGACGCGCTGCGAGGGTACGGCTACCAGTACGATCACATCGCCGCGGCTGTCTACGACCTTTACCGCGCGGGCCGGGAATTCGAGCTCCGGCTGGTGGATCCTGATGTCGGTGCTGTCGATGACTGCGTTCTCCTCTTGGGGCCCGTTACGCCGGGTGCCCCGGCGGAAGTCCACGGGTACCAGTACAAGTCCGCTCCTGGAAACGTAACGGTGGCGGGGCTGCTCGCCGAAGAAAGCGATCGGCGGGCGCAGCCGAAGCCATCGTTGCTGGCACAGCTCGTCACCGGCTGGCGCCGCCTGAAGTCTGTGTACGAGGGACGGGATGTAGCCGTCCATCTTGTCGTTCCCGGGGAGCTTTCCGTGCATGACCGGCCGCTAGCAGCTGCCGCCCGTGCCCTGTCCATCGAGGCTGACGCCTCCGGGGCGCCGTCCCCGCAGCACACCGCGGCCTTCTTCGCCTGGGTGCGGCAATCGCTGGCTGCGGGGCTGGGCCTTGACGGGGACGCCGCTGGCTGGCAGGTGCTGCTGCAATGGATCTGCCGCAGGGCAGTGCTGGCGCCCGGAGAGGCCGGGGGTTTCTTCCGTGCCCTGCGCGTGGATGCCGGAACGCGTGAGGCGTTGCCGCCCGTGCAGGAGGCAGGCGGTCAGCGGGCCGAGGACATTAGGCATCTGGCGGAGGCGCTCCGCCGGCGCGTGCAGGAGAGCAGCCCGGGCGAGCCGGTTGTCCTCATCCCGGAAGACGTGGCCGCCTTGGCCGGCTTCGGCACACGCGGCCGATTGCGGCACTCCCACAACTTCCCGGTCGACCTTGACCGCTACACGCCCCTTCGTAGTGCCCAGCAGGCACTGAACGCGGCCTTTGACGTGGTCCGGCAGGGGTACGTCGCGGTTCTCGGGCCACCGGGCAGCGGCAAGTCCACGCTTCTGAGCCAGGCGACTCCGGGGCTCGCCGACCGGGTCATCACGTACCTCACCTTCATGCCGGGCGATCCGGCCGCCGCGGGACGCGCATCGGCCGCCGATTTCCTTCACGACCTGGTCGTGGAGATCGAGGCATCAGCTGGAGGGATCCACGACAGCCTGCCCGAAAGAGACCTCAGCGAACTGCGGCTCCGGTTCCGCGACCTGCTCGCCAAGGCGGCCGAGGACTTCAGACAGAGTGGAAGACGGACACTGCTGGTGGTCGACGGACTCGACCACGTCGCTCGCCTTGCCCCCGCCCAGACGTTGCTGGCAGAGCTCCCGGCACCCGGAGCGGTGCCGGCCGGCGTGGTCATCGTGCTGGGGTCACAGACCCTGGCCCCCTTGGACAGGCGGATACAGCACCATCTGACCGCCGAGGGCGCAGCCCGCATCGTTGACCTAGCCGGCCACAGGCTGACCCCGGCCGCCGTGGAGGAGGCATGCGAGCGGCTCACCGAGTCCACGCCGGGAATCCGGCTGTCCGCCGGGCACGTCGACCGGGTCATTGACCTCGTCGGGGGCCATCCGCTCGCCCTGGGCTACGTGTTCAACTCCCTGGCTGACCTGATCGGCGACCAGGCGCCCCTGGATGACCAGATCCGGGTGCCAGCCGAGGCAGTTGACGCGGCCCTGGACAGGTGCGTCCGCTATTCCGGGAACGTCGCCGATGACTACGCCGCGTACCTTGCGGATGCCGACGACAGCGACGCGCTTCGCGAGCTTCTCGGCGACCTGGCCAGGCTGCGGTCGCCCCTTGACATGAAGTGGGTGCTCACCTGGGCGAGCCCGGCTGCGGCCTCGGGGCTGCGCCGCGTGCGCCACCTTTTCCGGCGGTTCGACAGCTACTCGTGGATGTTCTTCCATGATTCGTTCCGCGGGTTCGTCCTGGAGGAGACCAGCGTCGACGCGCTAGGCGAGCCGGACACGGCAGCCGACGCGCAGCGGCACTCCTTCCTGGCTGACCAGTGCGCGAAGGAATCGGCGAAGCCCCGTGAGCGCGGCGAGGAGTTCTACCACGCAGCCCGGGCGGGCTTGACCAGCCGCGCGATAGCACTGGCGACCCCGGAAGCCTTCCGGGCCAGGCTCCTGTCCGGTGCCTCCCCGGTGCTCCTCGCGGAGGACATCCGGCTAGCCATGCGCGTGACGGCGCAGGCTGGTGACGCGGCAGCGCTGACCACTCTCATGCTCTTCCAGTCCGAATTCCGGGCGCGGCAGGAGGCACTTGAGCCGGTCGACGTAACCGGGCTGTACCTGGATACAGGGGAATCGACAGCCGCTATCGCGTATGCGATGCCGGACGGGATGCTGAGAGTCACCACCGAGCAGGCACTGCGCGCCGCCATCAGGCTTGACGAGACAGGAAGCGCCGCAGGCAAGCTGCTCTTCGACGCGGCAGACGTCTACGACCTGGACAAGATAACCAGTGACGATCAGCTGAAGGCGCTAACCGCCTGGGTGGAGGGAGCCGCCCGGTTCCGGCCGCCATCGGTGCTGCAGACTGCCGTGCGTCGGCTGTTCGCCCAGGCGCTGACAGACCTTGACTCCCCGGGTGACGACCCGGGGGTCGAGGCATGGCAAGCGGGAAGGCTCGCCGTGCGCACTGCCCGGACCGCAGTCGCGGGATTGTGGTCCGCCGGCCGCGACTCTGACGCCGTGGCGCTAGCCAGGCAGCTCGAGGAGCACGCGGAGGTCCTGGCCGCCAAGGCGAAAACTGACCTGCAGGTCGATTCCTGGGCAGCGCGCCTCGCCGATTACGCACGTTCCGGCGTCGCCGCCTGTCGCGTCGCCCATGCCTCAGCCCTTCTCGAGGACGACAAGTGGGACGATGCCCTCGCTGCCCTGCGCGGCGGAACACAGGCAGCCGACGCGACACCTGATGGGCCGCCCGTTACGGCAGGCGCGGCCATGTACGAGGCCTCCGGCGACGCACTCGTCCTTGCCCTGCGGATCGTGGCAGCTTCAGGGCAGGACAACGGGCCGGGCCCTGCCGAAGGGCCCGCTTGCCGCCCGGCCGGCTCCCGATGCAGCAGCGAGACGGGCGAGGCAGCCCTGGCTTATGCCAGGGCGCTGATCGCGGCTCTCGGTCCTCCTTCGTCGATCACCAGCGGGGATCTGTCTCCAGCCACGAGGGGCTCTAGCGTCATCGTGAGGGCGCTCCGGCAGCGCAGCTGCCACATGCTGATCGCGGCGCTCACAGCGAGGTCAGCGGGGCAGCACGTCAGCGAAGACCTGCTGGAGAACTCGCTGCCGGCCCTGGCCCCGCCTCCGGCCGACCAGCCCGCGGGCGCTGGCATTGACCCCGCCGCGGCGGCGCACCGTGACCACCCGCGCATCAAGTACGCAGAACGCAAGGACGCAGCCGTGACGGGACTGGCCCTGCTGAACGCGGCCGTCTTCCTCGGCACCTTTCCGCCGGGGTCGCTGCGCGCCCTGATCGTACGTGCCACGAGCGCGCTGCCCGCGCTGCCCGGCAACCTGGTAGACCCGACTACTGTCAGGCCTCACTACGCCGCCTGCCTGGAGATGCTAGTCGACATCGCCGCCCGCCATTCCAGTGACCTCGCCAGCTACGCCGGCGAGAGGATCGGCACGGCAACGGACCCCAGCCACCAGGACCAGCAGCGTAACGCCGTGAACCAGTCCTACCTTCGCCGCCTGCGCCAGCGGCTCGGGCTGCGGCTCCTCGAAAACGGCGCCCACGTCCCCTGGCTGGAGCAAGCGATCGAGGACGCCGACCGCGAGATAGCAGTTTCACCCGGAGGCTACGAACACCTGGACGTCCTCGCCACTCAGGTCAACGCGCATGCGCGAGCCGGTGACCTGTCTGCAGCTCGCCAGCTGCTCGCGCGCCTCATCCCTGAGTCATTCACCCCCCAGTGGCGCGGGGACGGCCACCTCAAGGAATGGATCCGGTGGCTGCTCGCGGCTTACGGCGCCCAGCCCGCGGAACTGCTCGCCCACGCCACAGACATCGCCCCGCTGCTGGCGGCACTGGCCGAGGTGACAGACGGAGCCGCCGACGCAGCCGGGGCCCTGATGCTGGAAGGGGTAGCGCGGGTAGCGCCGCAGCATGCCGTCCGGCTCGCGGCATGGCAGCTAGGGCAAGGTGCCCTGTCATTCGCCGACGCCCACGACTCGCTGTTGTCCGGCTTCGCCACCGCCCTCATCGGCGCCCGAGACGACGAGCCAGTCATGGCCGCCCGGACCGACGATGCGGCAGCTGTCCTGGGCGCGGTACTGGCGGGCATCCTGGCGCCCGCTTGCCGTGACGGGCCTAGCGGGACGCTGGCACGGACGGCAGAGCTGCTCGGAAGGCTGCCCCCGCCGCAGGCAGCGGCGATCAGAGCCCAGCTGGCGCGCGCCGTGGACATCCGCGTCTTGCCAGCGGCCCGCAGCGAATGGCGCCGGACCCTGGAACTGCCGCCCACGCCCACCAGCACACGTGACGCCGACGACACGGCAGCGGACAACGCCCGGCACCCTGAAGACTACGACGATCGCTGGGGGGAAAGCCAGTTCGGCCTCTTCAAGAACGCGGACGGCACCACGACGAAGCCCGAGGCCGTGCTCCAGTCGGTCGCGAACCTCGATGACGCACTCGCGTGGCGCTCGTCCCAGGCCGAAACGGGAACATTCTCCTGGCTGCCCGTCCTGCAGCCGCTCATCAGCCGTGCACGCCGCGACGAGCTACGGCAGATCAGGGATGGATTCCGGGGAGCCTACGATGCCGCAGCGGTGCTCGTCGCTGTCGCCCGCAGGATGCAGGCGACCGGAGACCCGGCTGCCGCCTCGGAAACCGCCCGCCAGGCCATCAAGGAGACAGACCTTACGGCCTGGAGCAGGAACCACGCGGACGGCATACGACGGCAGGCCTGGTACCTGCTCACCGCGCAGGGCCAGGAAAACGTCCGCACAGAGGCCCTGCGCGACCTGGCAGAGCTCCTTGTGTCCGCAGACTACTGGCCCGGCATGCTCACGCTCGAGCTCCGCGAGATCCTGCCCGTAGTCGCCCCCGGCCTCCCTCCGGCAACGATATGGCACCAAGCGCACAGCCACCTGCATCAGATGCGGGCTGGGCTCGCCGAGCCGAACCCCCCAGACCTAGACGGCCCGGTCCGCGCCGGATGGTGGGCAGGCTCAGCCGAGGCTCCGCCGCCGGCGCCGGTCTCGACTGAGCGGCGGGAGACCGCAGACGGGCAGCCTGCGGTGAACCGCCTCGACGTCAGCTCGGTTGGTGCGGCCCTGACTGACCTGGTGCTCATGCACCTCGACCATCCCCTGTGGGCCGTACGCGAGGGAGCGGCGGCCGTGCTGGCATGGCTGCTCGCGCACGGGCGCTCGCTCGCCGCCGAAGCCGATGCCCAAGTCTCGGCGATCCTCGCCAGCACCAGCGACTATCCCGCCCTGGCCGCCGCACTCCCCTCAGCAGGAGGCGGAGCCCCGGCAGTGGCCGACGGCCCGGGGAGAGATCAGGGCGCGACGGCGGCACGCGCTCCCGAAGACGGGGACGGCCTCGGCGGCGACGGTGCACGGGAAATGGCGGCGCGCGCGGCCGCGGCCGCGGCTATCGACGCACAGCAGGCCGAGCCGGCCCTGGCTGCAGCGGCGGTATCGGCCACCTGGATGGCATCCCAGTGCGTTCGTCAGGTACGTCCCAGCCTCGTGCCCCCCTTGAGGTTCCGGGCGCTGCCGACCGTGTACCAGCTGAGCATTCCGGCCCCCCCGGCGAGAGGGACTGGCCTGCACGGCCGGGATGCCATGATGGGACCGTACGGCCCCCGTGCCACGGCCCTCGCAGAGGCCGCCGGCCTCTCACCGAATGCGGTACTGCACCGCCTGGCGCGACTGTCTGAACTGGCCGAGCGGCGCATGCCTGGCAATCAGGCAGCCAACCAGGCTTGCCGGTCCGCCAGACTCGACGGGCTCTTCTCTGGTTCGGGCGGGCAAGCCTTGCGGGCGGCGTTCGGGGCCGTCGCCGCTGAACTGTTCGCCGCGGGCCGCCTTGACGCGGACGACGAGGAACTGCAGTTGCTGCTTGAACTGGTCGACATAGGACTTGTCCGGCAGCCTTACAACCCCGTGCCTGACTGGGTACCCGTCCCGGTAATGCGAGAGTGGGTACCCGGCGAGCGGTGGCTCAGCGGGACCGCTGGGCGGCTAGGCGAATACCAGAGTTTCCTGACAGCCGCCGGTGGTGACACAGGACGATCGCCGGGCTCCCACGTGACACTAAACCGCGACCTGCTCAGCGGGGCCGGCGTCGAGTTCGGGCCCGTAGCCGCGGTGATCGGCGCCGACCATCAATTCGCCGTCACCGATCAAGGTCATCCAACGGAGCGCTACTTCCTCGCCTCCACCTTCGGCGCGCCCCGCCCTGACCGGCCGGGCCGCTCGCCAGCCGGCATCGTCATACCCGAAGCAGATCCGCCCACGATCAGCATGCACACTGCCGAGAACTGGCTCCTGTCCGATGGCAGTCTCCGAAGCACCCCGGCATCAGTTCACCCTGGCGATTTGAGAGGCCAGAGCCTCATTGTCCGCACCGACTCCGATGCGCTCCAAACCAATGCGGCCTGGTGGACGTGCCTTGACCCGCAGATCGCTCATCACTATGGATGGCAGCCGCACCCGGCCCAGCCGCTGTGCTGGCAGGACGCGGACGGCAACCTGATGGCTGCGACCTTGATATGGCGCCGCGCACGAGGAGACATAAGGCGAGGTGACCATGACACGGTTGGTGAAGGCAGTGCGGTCCTTGTCACCAATGCCGGACTGCGTGCGCTGACAGGCAGCTTGGGAATCGTGCGCACGCACAGGGTGGTGCGCACAGCCCACGAGGCGGCGGACCCCGACCCGGCGGGTCGCTCCCAGCAGGTCGCCACGGCAGAGCTTCCACTACGGTGACGACCGGTCGGCCGCCTCGATTCTGGAAGCACAAGCTCGGCGCGGGGCAGGCCAGGCACGGCGGCAGTCCCGGCCCACGTCTCCGATTGCTGCGCACCGGGTGAGCACGCACCCCGCCCCCTTCATCAGTGCAGCGCCGTCGAGCGGCACGGCATTGTCCGCCCCGTTACTTGACATGTACAGACCCGCGCCAGCTGCAACTGCGGAGACGGTCCCGCCCGCTCCGCGGCATACCGGGCCGGTGAGGCTATGCCGGGCCGCCAGGGCACGGGCGCCCGGGCGGCCTGCCCCGTTCTGCCTTGTACAGTGCGCTGCGCACGCTGAACCGCGGGTCGCCGGCCAGCTGCTGTCGCACCGGGTCGGTGCGGGGACTGGGCGGAACGACGGCCAGCGCTCCTGCCAGCGCACGGCGGACGCGCTGGTCGGGGTCATTAGCCAGGGCGGCGCCAAGGCTGCCGTCGGGGTTGTCGGTCTTGGCCCACACGATCGCGGCGAGGCTCCGCAGCGGCCATCCCAGTGTCGCGAGGACGTGGACGATCTCGGGCGGCAGGTCGTCGGCTAGCACTTGCAGAGCCCGGGTGGACCAGTAGTCGCCGTCTTCGGTGCCGCCCAGCAGCCGCAGCGCGGCGTTCCGGGCTGCTGCCCTCTGTTCCGGGGTGCGGGCAAGCCGGGCTGACAGGAAAGCGGCGGCTGGGCGCTCGTCCCCGATGTTGTTCAGCACGCGCATCACGCCAAGCGGGTGGGCCAGCATTTTGTCGGTCCTGTCGATCTCGGACTCGGCAGTGTCCCGGAGCATGCTGATTACGGCGTCGAAGAGCTCGTCGGACTCAGCTTCGGGCAGGTCGTCGGTCAGGTTGGCGGCTGCCAATAGGTACTCCCTGCGGTTGAGCGCTGCCTCGTAGGGAGACCGGCATCGTTCGAGCTGTGCCCCGATAATCTCGGCCCGGCGTCCGGGTGGCAGCCGCCGGGCCAGCATCGACTGGGCGACGGCTCCGGTACCGATGAGATAGGAGCCCGACTTGCTGCCCGTCGGGCTAGTAAGTGCGCTGGCGGCTTTCTCCGCGGCTGCAGGGGCGACGGAATCTGGGGCGGTGTGGGCAAGCAGTTCTGCTGCATCGCTTCCTCCGCCGTCTCGCTGGCGTTCCAGCTCCGGGCGGCTGTAGCCGAGGTGCTCGGCGATCAGGTCGCGCCCGTCGGCGGGGACGGCGTGGCTGGCGCGTTCGAGCAAGCCCAGCAGCTGGTCAATAGCGCGCTCGGCCAGCTGCGGGCAGGCACGCCCGATGCCCGTGCAGGCGATCGCATGGGACCCGTCCGTGTGCCGGTACTGGTCCGGGCGGTCGACGCTTGTCAGCGGTTCCAGGATGTCGAGCAGGCGTGCGGCCTGGGACGCGGTAAGCCGCTCACTGAGGGCGGCGAGGGCTTCGTGAGCGGCAAGGCTGGCAGAAGGAGCGAAGAACGGGGTGTCACGCAGTTCCCCGGTCCGCACCTGGTCGAGGACGGTGAAGGCCCTTTCGGTGATCGCCGCGACTTGGTCGTCGGGCACTAGGTCCGCCTCAGCGGCGATCAGCCGAAGCGCCGATGCCTTTACCCAGTAGGCGGGCTCGTCAAGGTATCCGGTCACGTCCAGGTACTGGGTGGCCTCACGCCCGAGGTCGTGCCCGGCATCGGCGAGCCCAGCGAGGATCAGGTGGCGGGCAGCCAGCTGAAGCTCGCCAGAGCGCTTGAGCACGTCGGCTAGCATCCGCCGCGCATCGTGCTCGTCAGCCCAGCTCGCGCTCGCCGCCGAGTCGCGCAGATAGCGCTGCAGCCTGATCGCCGCAGGCCGGAGCTTCTGGTCGTGCAGCTCGGCCAGGGCGCGCTCGCGAGCGGACGTTGATGCTCCCGCGACCGGCGGCTGCCCCACTTCCGCGTTCAGCGCTGAGGCCAGCGGGTGGTAAGGGTCTCCGAGCCGTGGCCGGTACCGGGAGGCGAGCATGCGCTGGCTGTAGAGCCAGTTGGCTGCATCAGCGTGGATCTTTGCCAGGCAGCCCTGCTCCACCGCCTCATTCCACTCCGCGTCCGCCGCGTCCGGGTCCGCCCGGCTGGCCAGGTAGCGGGCATGCCGCGCCAGGACGAGAGCGGCCAGCCGCCGGGCGATCTTCCTGGTCCTCGCCCGTGCAAGGAGCGGCGCCCAGTCGCCGCTGGACTCGGCGATGCACAGCTCGAGCCGCACAGCCAGTGCTTCGTCCAGGCCGGTCGTCCCGGTCAGCAGCGCCCGTACCTGGGCGGAGGCCTCCTCGTGGAACGGGAGCAGGCCACGCGCCAGCTCGCTTTCACCGGCCAGCAGCAGAAGGCGAGCCGTGTGGACAGGGGGCACGTGGCTGTCAAGGACCGAGAGGTCTGGCGGATAACCGAGTGGATGCTGGCAGCTTGCCACGGCGGCCTCGGTGACCTTCAGGATGCTCTGCACGACGGGGTCTTCCGTTTGGCTGGCCACGATGCCGAACTGGCGGATGAGGTCCGCAGCGTCACTGGTCCTGTCCTCGTCCAGCGCCGACCACACGCTCTCAGCGAGGAGAACAGCGGCGTCCGCGATGCTGCCTTCCTCAGTGAGGATCTCTACGACGGTGGCGTCCAGGACCCTGGCGTGCGCGGCGAAGCCAGCAGCCCGCAAGAGCTGCTGGGCCTTCCTTATGTGGTCGGCCGCCTCGCCGGGGTCCGTGCCCCGGCACTGGGCCGCCGCGTCGAGTTCTTTTTTGGCGCCGCTGGTCTCCGCGGGTCCGCGCATGACCGCGTCGGCTAGGGCGACCGCGTCCAGTGGAGGCACTGGCTGGGGGCTGATCGTGTAGCTGCCGCAGAAGCGGGCAGCCGTCACGGTCCCGAAGAACTCGCGCACGATGTCCGGGCGGCCGCGGAGCATCTCCGACAGGCGGTCGCGGTCCCACAGCTCGAACTCCACGCCCGCGTGCTGGTTGTTCAGCTCGATCAGCCGGTTCGCGACGTTCTTGTCGTTGGCGCGGCAGGAGACGCCGACTGCCATCCGGCGGATGGTGAACGGTAGCGCCCCTTCAACGTACTTCGCGACCGCCTTCTCGAGATCTCCGGCGGTGAACGCCTGGTACTTCTTGCCCTGAACGGCCTCGTTCTCCCCGGCAGGGTTGATGCCCACCAGGTCGATGCCTTCCTGGGACTGCCCGGGCACCCCGTACAGCCGGACCACCCGCAGGCCCTCAACTTCCCGGGTAACGCGCTTGAGCAGGTTCTCGAAGTTCGGCCAGCTCATCTCATGAGTGGGCAGCAGTTCAAGCAGCGGATCAATCAGCGCGAGCGTGACCTCAGCGGGCGGCGCCAGCAGTTCCTCATCAGCTAGCTCTCGCCAGCAGGCGGCATCACCTGCCAGTCCCTCATAACCAGCCACGACCCACCCCTACTCTCAAGGCGACATCGACAACAAGGGCGCCCATCGTTCAGCGCGTGCGTCCTTCGACCGCTTCCATTCACGGGCTGTCCGCCCCCAAGCTGGCGCACCCGGCTGAGGTTACCCGCAGTCCCGCTCCTCCTGGCGCGGTAATCGGCCGGAGTGGTTACCGGGCAACCGCAGCTGAGAAAAGGCGCTGGGCGACTGCAGTCGCGGTGGCCAGGACAAGCATGGCGTGCTCCCGAGTCCAGACTGTGGATCGCAGGACCAGGTCTGGGTGAGTTGCCGACCCGTAGTCGAACAGGGACTGGATCAGCTGCCGCTCATCGACGTCGCGCTGGGTCTTCTTCGGGTTGAGATGCTCGCCGTGCATGGCGCGGAGTACCTCGGCGGCGTCGCGGGAAGCCCGGATGCTGCCCTTCCAGTCACCCGCGTCCAGGCGCCGCCGGGCGTCGGCGAGATCCCGGATCACCGTGCGGTGATCGTCGGTGGCTGTTCCCTCGGGGAGCTTGACGACAAGGGTGACGGCGGCGGCCTGCTGCCACGGGGTAAGGACCTCGCGCGCCCAGGTCTCGGCCGGGATGTCGAGCTGCTCCTGCCCCAGGTGCCATATCGGGCTGTGCGGGTTGACGTTCGGCCGGTGGACGCCTTCCGGCCGGGGGTAGAGCCCGGGGAGTGACTCGCTGTGGTTCAGGAGCACCGCCTCGGGCGTGACGTAGACAGCCAGGTTCCCGCCGTCGCGGACACGTTCGAGGTGCTCGACCCCGGCCTGCGTCAGCCGCCACCGGGCGAAGACCCGCGTCGTGTACGGCGTGTCGCCGCCTTCCCTGGGCGGGAAGCCAAGCTGAGTGATGATCGTCTCGGCCTGCCCCAGGTCAGCCTGCAACTTGGCTCCCTGTACATGGCAGGAAGCCAGGATCATGGCCGCGACCCCGGGTGCGAACCCGTCAGCTTGTATCTTGAGCTCGATCTCAAGTGCGGGATCGAGGGGAGCCCTTCCCCGCACAGCACCCGCGGTGATCGCCACGTGCCCGTAGTACCCGGTTCTGGCTTCCATCGGCTGCCTTCTCGCTCGTTCCTGCCCCGACGAATGTACTCATCCTGGTCGCCGACACGACTGCGCCGCGCCGTCATGATTTCTGACCGCGCCGAGTGGTGCGGGCAGCCGCACTAAGCGGCCGGGAGTCGGGCGCCTTGGCAGGGCCTGCGGGACCAGACCCCGATCTACATGCGGGGACAGGAGGTCAGGCGCGCGATATTCCTGGCCATCCGCGACTCTGACACCCCGCCGTGAGGAAGCGTTGGGAGATGCGGCAGGGGAGGCTGCTGCTGTGCTGGCGGCAACCGGACTGGGGCATCGAGGCGGCACGCATCGACATGCTGCCGAAGCGCTCCGCCACCAAGGGACGAACCGCCGCGTCCCGCGGCCGCACCCGCAGGCGGCAGCCCAGGGAACCAGCATGTCGGCGCCCGGGGCGGGATAGGGGCGGTCCGGCCCGTAGCGGCGCCGTGTGGGCGCGACAGCGGCAGCCCGGGGGGGTCGGGCGTCCCGGGTGTCCGGCCCGCGTGCGGCCCGTCGACGCGCCGCCGCCCGTGCGGGAGGGCATTCTGGAACAGGTATAAGCGCAGGTCAGCTCGCTAATGTACCTCGTGGTACCTGGAGTGTCCGTCCGCGGACAGTACACCGCGGAGTGCGTCCTCCAACTTCCTGGCCGCCCTCGTCCACCGACTGGAGCGCGTCCGCGCCCTGCGCGTCAATCGCGGACGGGGCGGGCCCGAAACCGGAATTCATCTCGGACGGGGCGTGCTGAATCCGTGCTGATACCAGGGGGGTTTGCAGGCCGCTGACCTGCGTAAACTGCCCCTATCGCCAGGATCTTCACGATCTTCGAGGGGACGAGCGAGATCCAGCGGATGCTCGTCGGCCGCGCGGTGACGGGACTGGAAGTCCGCTAGTCTGACCTGCAGGAACGCAAGCTAGTGGCTGCTGGGCACAACCCG
>Ga0335075_10000841_pt1 | contig 51889 bp, 46 predicted proteins | sample Lox_Sample_24_FD_206723 | JGI IMG/M metagenome (GOLD analysis project Ga0335075, IMG submission 206723) | Soil microbial communities from Loxahatchee National Wildlife Refuge, Florida, United States - Lox_Sample_2.4 | ecosystem: Environmental > Terrestrial > Soil > Wetlands | place: USA... | reverse complement strand
TGGACCCTGCCAGGGACGCGGCGTGAAATCCAGTACCTGCTCTTCACGTGGACAGGAAACTGCGCTTACTGCGGGGCCGCAGCGGGCCGCTTACATGGTCCCTAGTACTTAACGTAGTAATATTAGGGCGCTGCTGATTCGGGCAGGGAAACCAACGGCAACCGTGGAGTACGACCTCTTTCGGGATTTCGGGACTGAACGGGGGTACAACATCCGATCTGTGGACGGGATGATCTTCAACTTTGGTGAAAGAACTGTGCGGGTCGATGAAGACGGCTATGGCGGTACGGTCGAGGATCCAGGGGAAGCCGCCGCGTGCCCGCGGTAAGAGTCTGACACGCCTCACGCGCCGTATGCGCAATGGAGATTAGCCCAGCGCTTCAGCACCGGGACAGCCGGGGCACGTGAGGCGAGTCCCGGAGGGACGACGCCCGCCTGCATGCCTGCCCTCGTCCCGGGCACCTCCAAACTTAGGCACCGCGCGGGATTTCGTACTCGCTCTGCACCAGCCCGCTCTCGTACGTCCGCGTGGCGACGTGGCGCAGTGGTATGTCGCCCGCGAGGGCCCCAAACAGCGGAATGCCCTGTCCGATGAGGACGGGGACGCGGGTGACGATCAGCCGATCGATGCATCCGGCGCGAAGAAAGCGCTGGATGGTCACGCCGCCGTCGATGTAGAGGTGATGCGCTCCCGTGGCGGCGAGCCGGGCGATGATCTCGGCGGGTTCTCCCGACATCTGCCCGATACGGGCCTCGGGATACCGGCTGAGATCAAGCGGGCGGCTGCTGAGGACCACGACACGCATCTTCCCGTACATCCACTGCCCATACGCAAGCACCCACTCCCAGGTCCTGCGCCCGATCACCACCGCATCCACGGAAGCATAGAACTCCTCGAAGCCATGCGGGACGCCTTCGCCGGCATGGAGGAAGTCGACCGAGCCGTCGGGGCGGGCAAGGAAGCCGTCGACGCTGACGCCGACAAAGACGGAGCAGGGCATACGGGCTCCTGAACGGCAAACAGCGATGGACGGGATTGTACCGCCAACTGCTTTTCCTCTGTGCACGGACAGCCTGGACTCAGATTCTTCCCCGGTACAATGCCAGTACCATTGCTCGATTTCGGAACAGAGAGGAATCCACGGAGTGAAGCACTGCGTTGCGAAAATGCTGCCCCTGTTCCTCCTGGCCTTCAGCCTCTCCGCCGCCGCCCACACGCGCCCGCTGCCACATGCTACCGTCCGGCGGGCCATCGACGCCGCGGTTCAGCCCCTCATGCGGCAATACGCCATTCCCGGCATGGCCGTCGGCATCATCGTGGGGCGCAGTTCCTGCGTCTTCAATTACGGACTGGCATCCCTGAATCCCCCACGCCGCGTAACCGGTAACACCCTCTTCGAAATTGGTTCCGTGACCAAGACCTTCACGGCGACTCTGGCCTCGTACGCGCAGGTTACCGGCCATCTGTCTCTGAGCGACAGGATCAGCCAGTATTTGCCCTCGCTGCGCGGTTCTCCTTTTGGCCGCGTAACCCTCCTCGAACTGGGCACGCACACGGCGGGCGGCCTTCCGCTCCAGGTGCCGGCGAATATTCACACCGACGGTCAGTTACTCCGGTATTTCCGCGCATGGCGTCCCGCCTGCGCTCCGGCAGCCTGCCGAACTTACAGCAACATCAGCATCGGGACCCTCGGCCTCGTCGCAGCGAAAAGCATGAACGGCAGCTTCGGCGAGCTGATGCTGCGCGATATCTTCAGCCCTCTTGGCATGACGAGCACGTTTCTCACCGTCCCGCCGTCCAGACTGTCCGACTACGCCGAGGGCTACATCTCCAACGGCCGTCCCATCCGCATGGACTCCGGCGAGCTATCCGAGGAAGCCTATGGCATCCGCACCACCGCCGCGGACCTGCTCCGCTTTCTTCAGGCCAATATGAGCCCGGGCAGCACTCAGCTGGGCCGCGCCATCGCGGCCACCCATGCCGGCTACTTCCGGGCCGGCCCCATTACTCAGGACCTCATTTGGGAGCAGTTTCCCTGGCCGGTCTCTCTGCCACGGCTCCTCCGGGGAAACTCCCCAGCCATGATCTTCAACCCGATGCCAGCGACAGCCATCACGCCTCCGGAAAAGCCCTCCGATGCTGTCTGGCTCGACAAAACCGGCTCCACCAATGGTTTCGGAACCTATGTCGTCCTCATCCCATCCCGGCACGTGGCAATCGTGATGCTCGCCAACAGGAGCTACCCCCTGGGTGCGCGGGTGACGGCCGCCTACCGCATCGTGACTGCCCTGTCCCGCCAGATCCAATAGCGAGCCAGACCCCCGTGCGGGGTCCGCAAATCCGGGAACGCACGATGCCTGACCATTACCTCCGATTCCTGTCCGCCTCCGATTCTTCCTGCCTCACTTTCCCCATCTACCTGATTCTGAAGATCAGGAAGGCTCTGCCCTCGTGGCGGAACTTTTTCCCTTTCAGGGTCGCTGCCGTGGTGTTCGCCGCACCCTGTGCGCTGTATCCTGCTCCATCCGGTCCAGGTCGGACACGCATTGCGCTCCGAAGAAACGGCGGTCAGGCGCTCCAAAGCGGGAATGTGGCTCCGTTGTCGATCTTGTTGACAGCAGGAAAATGAACGGAATCAACAGCTTGCATCTGTTGTGGCATCACGGGAGGCCCCCCTTTCCGGCCGGAGCGGTAAGGTGACCCGAGGGATAATGGAACGCCCGCGGGGCGCTCACCCTGTCGGCCAACACCAGCGGAAAAGGGTGGACGCCCGGCTGCGGTTACATGGTCTTCGCCGCCGGCTGGGCCGGAGGCTTCGGGGCTTCCGATGCCGGCGTAGCGTCGGTCCTGCCCAGCACCCACTTGTCGTACCAGGCGAACCAGCGCTCGTAGCGGTCGAGGATGAAGCTGGGGCGCGTGAAGCCGTGGAACTGGTTCGGATAGACGATCAGCTCCGTCGGCACCCGCAGCGTGCGCAGCGCCTCATACATCTGTTTGCCGCCATCCAGCGGCACGTTCATGTCCGAGGTGCCGCCCATGTACAGCGTGGGCGTGCGGATGCGATAGGCCTTGAAGAAGGGATAGCCCAGTTCGATGTACTTCTGCGTAGCGACCCAGGGATAGCCGACTTCGTTGTTGTACTGCAGGACGTATTCGTCGATGCCGTACATGTCGAAGGGGTCGCCGGTGCCGGCGCCGCTGCTGGCCGCTTTGAAGCGAGTCGTGCTGGCGATCATGTAGTCGGTGAGCATGCCGCCGTAGCTCCAGCCGCCCACGCCCATGCGGTTGGGATCGACAAGGCCTTCCTTAACGACCTGATCGACGGAAGCCAGGAGATCCTGAATTTCGAGGTGGCCCCAGTTGTCGGCGATTGCCTGCTGAAACGCCGCGCCGCGGCCGGAGCTGCCCCGGTAGTTGACGTTGAGCACCGCGTAGCCGTGCCCGGCGAAGAGCTGGTCGAGCAGGTTGAATTCATGGGCGTCCTGGCCGTCGGGTCCGCCGTGGATGAAGAGGATCATCGGGTATTTCGTACCGGCCTCCGCTCCCGGTGGCATGGTGATCAGGCCGTGGACGATGGTGCCGTCCTGGCTGGTGGCGGAAATGTCGCGAACCTGGCCGAGCTGGAGCCGGGCCATCAGCGCGTCGTTGTGGTGGGTGAGCTTGCGCAGCGTCCCGTGGTCGAGCGCGTAGATTTCACCGGGATCGGTATTGGTGCTCCAGGTCAGGGCCGTATGGCCGGCGTGCTCGCTCATCTGCCAGGAGACGCCGGGCGAGCTGATCTCGCGATGGACCGCTCCGGTCGCGACGTCGACCCGGGCGGGGTACTGGTTGCGGTCGTCCTCCACCAGGACCTGGATGGATTTGCCGTCGGGGGACCAGATCGGGCGGGAGACGGAGCGGTCGAGCTTCGCGGTGACGATGCGCGCAGGCACGCTGCCGTCGGCGGGGACGACGCCGAGCTTTTCCTCGCTGTACTGCCAGAGCTTGAGGGGCGAGCCGCGGAGAAAGGCGATCCATTTGCCGTCGGGAGACCACGCGATGCGGCCCTCGTCGGGGCCAACGTAGTGGGTGAGCTGCCTGGGCGTGGAATTGGGCCTGGCGTCGACGACCCAGATATCGGTGTTGATGCTGCGGTCGGGATCGGGATCGTGGTTGCTGACGAACGCGATCTGCTGGCCATCGGGAGACCAGGCGGGATTGGTCTCGTCGAATTTGGCGTCGCTGTTGGTGAGCTTCCGGAGTTTGTGCGTGGCAATGTCGAACAGAAACAGATGGGTGTGCTCGTTGTCGCGCAGGTAGCCGACTACGTCCTCTTCAAAGAGGTAGCGGTCGATGACGATCGGCTCCGGCCTGGTCTTTTCGCCGGGCCTGGGCTGCGGGTTCTCGTCGGGAACGATGGCGAGGACAAGCCTGGTCGAGTCGGGCGACCAGGCGTAGCCGCGGATCTCGCCTTTGACGTCGGTAAGCTGATGGGCTTCGCCGCCGCGTCGATCCATGATCCAGACCTGCTCGCCTTTGGCAGGGCCGGGACGGCCGGCGAGGAAGGACAGGTACTTGCCGTCAGGGCTCCACTGCGGGTCGCCCGAGGAGCCGAGGCCGTGCTCGTCCTCGAGGGATTGATAACCCCAGGTGAGACGGATGTCCTGCGCGCCGTCCCAGGAGATCATCCAGAGGTCGGTAGCGGCTTTGTCCGCTTTGAGGTCGGTTTTCCGGATCGTGTAGGCGATCCATTTGCCGTCGGGCGAGACGACCGGGCTGCCGACGTTCCGGAAGCGATAGAGGTCGCTGAGCGTGACAGGGTGCGGCGCGGAGGCAGCGGGCGCGGTTTGCGCGGGAAGCGCGGACGATGCCCCGAACAGGACAGAGACACCCAGGGCAGAGAGAGCAAGCGAAAGGCGTGCGGAAAGCATGGGGAAGTATAAACATCCGGGAAGAGAAAAGGGCGAGTTGGCCGGCGGGGTTGAATAAAGGGCTGCGCAAGCCGTTACGGTCGGTCGAAAACTTTCTCAGAATTCTGCATCATTTGGCCGCCCGATTTGCGTATAGGGATGACAGAACGCGCCGAGGACGCATGGACGACTCGCCCCAGACTTTCCGAGCCATCGTGGAGCGTCATCAGGCGCGGGTGTTCTCCATCGCGTACCGGATTGTGGGCGAGCGAGGAGCGGCGGAGGAAGTGGCGCAGGACGTGTTTCTGGAACTGCACCGGCGGCTGGGACGGCTGGACAGCGAGCATCACGTGACGGCGTGGCTGCGGCGGGTGGCGTGCCATCGGGCGACGGACGCGCTGCGGCGGCGGGCGGCGCGGGCGGACACAGCGGCGGCGGCCTATGAAGACGGGATGGAATTGCGGTCGGCAGCGCCGGAGTTTCTCCCGCTGATGAACCGCGTGGAACAACTGCTGCTCACTCTGCCTCCGGCGCAGCGGACGGTGGTCCTGCTGCGGTACCAGGAGGATCTGGAGGCCGAGGACATTGCGATTGAGCTGGGCATGCCGCTGGCGACCGTGCGCAGCCATTTGCAGCGGGCGGTGAAGCTGCTGCGCGAGAAGGCCCAGCGGAGCCTGAAGGAGTATTGCCGTGGTTGAGCCAATCGACAATTTCGAGCGGGAACTGCGCGAGCAGCTGACGGCGCGCACGGCGCCGGAGGGGTTCGCGGACCGGGTGATGGCGCGGATGGAAGAGCGAGACGCGGCACCTGAGCGGCGGCGGTGGTTCCGGCAGCCAGTGTGGCGATGGGCGGCGGCAACGGCACTGACCGCGGTGGTGGCGGCCGGAGGCGGCACCTTGTACGAGCATCAGCGGCAGGTGCAGGGGGAACAGGCGCGGGCACAGGTGCTGCTGGCGCTGCGCATTACAGGAACGACGCTGCGCGACGTGGAGCGGAAGATCAACAATCCGGTGGGTCGGAACGGGCATGCGGAGTACGGAACGCGGGACCAGAAAGAGGACTGAGCGATGAAGCGAAGGATGATTGTCAGAATTGGCGTGGCGGCGCTGGCGCTGCTGGCAGGACTGGCGGTGCCATTACGCGGGCAGACGAACTCGATGCCGTTTCCCGATGCGCTGTCGAAACAACTCGCGGCGCGCGCCTCGAATTACACCGAGGTGACGCTGGACCGGAAGATGCTGGACTTCGCCGGCAACTTCATGAACGACAAGGACGACGCGGAAGGGAAGCGGATTATCGCGAACCTGAAGGGGATTTACGTCCGGACCTACGAGTTCGACAAGCCGGGCCAGTACACCGATGCGGATCTGGCGCAGATCCGCCGGGCCTTTGCGGGGCCGGATTGGGAGCCGATCGTGAAGTCGAGGTCAAAAGACGAGGCCGACGACATTTACATGAACATGGTCAACGGCCAGATGATGGGCATGATCATTCTGGACGCGGAGCCAAAGGAGCTGGACTTCGTGTACATCGATGGACCGATCCGGCCCCAGGACCTGGGTGCCATCAGCGGTCACTTCGGGATTCCGACGGTGCCGCAGGCGGGAAGCGCGAAAGGCCAGACCGGGGGCCACCCGTGAGGACCGTCGGGTGGTTGTTGCCCGCCATGCTGGCGCTGGCACCGGTGGCGGGATGCGCGGCGTCCGGGCATGATTTCGACGCGGTGGTGTCGGCGGTGCAGACGCGCTATCCGGCGCACGTGCAGCGGGTGCCGCTGATGGGGCTGGTGAGCCTGTGCGCGCGGGTGGTGACCGGCGGCGGCGTAAAGGGGATGCAGGTGGCGGAGTTCGAGAACTTTCGCCACGCGCCGGATCCCGCGGAACTGGACCGCCTGGTGAGCGGCACGCTGGGGTCGGGGTGGCAGCGGTTTGTGATGACACGCGACCGAAACGGCAGTGTCTCGATGATCTTCTCGCAGCCGGACGGCCAGGCAATGCGGCTGATGATCGCCGATTACGAGAATGGGGAGCTGGATCTGGTGCGGATCGAGGTGAACGGGAAGCGGATGCAGCGCTGGTTCGAGAATCCGCAGGGCAGCGCGCGGGATCATGATTACGGAAGGAACGCGGCCCCGGATTAGGCGGGCATCGGTCGCCGGGGTTGGCGCAAGTCGGCGATCTTCATGGTGAAGCACCCTTGAAATCACTCCGGTGTCCAGCTCGATTTCTTCCTGCCGTGGGGCCTTTGCGGTCTCTGATGACGGGGTGTTCTCTTTCCCTCATCCTCGTGCTCGCCGGGCGTGGCGTCTCTGCTCAGCCGCTCACCGCCGCCCAAATCATGGCCCGGGTCGCGAAGCTGCAGGACCAGGCGCAGGCGGAACCCACTCATTACATTTACTCCCAGAATGTGAAGGTGATCACCCGCCGCGGACAGAGGATTCGGTGCGAGGAGATTGCGGACTATCGTGTCATTCCTTCCGCCAGGGGTTCACAGAGGCAGTTGCGCCGCCTCCAGGGGCGTTATCTCAGCCATCACGACTACGTGGATTACTCGGCTCATCCACCCACGCCAGGAAAAGTTGAGGGTGAACCGGATGCAGCAGCGGTACCCATCACCGGCGACGAGACAGACGTTGACATGGTGGAAGAAATGCGATCTGACCTGCTCGGATCCAAAAGCAAGGACGGCATCGAAGCAGATCTCTTTCCCCTGACCTCCAAGGAGCAGGCGGACTATCGCTTCCGGCTGGCGGGACGCGAACAGCTCAATGGCCGCCGGGGCTTTCACATCGAATTTCGCCCCGGCGATTCCCGTGAGTTCCGATGGAAAGGCGACGTCTGGATCGACACTGCAACCTTCGAGCCGGTCGTCGTCAGCAGTCAACTGTCGCGCAGGATTCCCCTCGCAATTCGCACCCTTCCTGGCACGAACCGGCCAGGATTCGGCTTCACCGTGGTCTATGCACCCCAGCCGGGCGGCATTTGGTTCCCGGTATCTTTCTCGACCGAGTTCGGAATCCACGTACTGTTCTTCTTCCGCCGCACCATCATCATCGAAGCACAAAATTGCGACTTTGAACGGACCCATGTGAGCTCGCAGATTGTGGGTTCGGTAACCCCTGTTTCACAGATGCGGTTCTGATGGGCTGGGCGTCGGGCAAGCCTCCGGACACCCACGCCCTCCATGCGATACTGTCCTTGCATGTACAAGCGAGTGGTGCTGAAGATCTCGGGCGAAGCCCTGGCGGCGGGGCGGGGGTTCGGGGTGGATCCGGACCGGATTCAGGAAATCGCGGCGGAAGTGGCCGAGGTTCGCGCCATGGGCGTGGAAGTGGCCATTGTGGTGGGTGGAGGGAATTTTTTCCGCGGCGTGGCTGAGCAGGCAAAGGAAATGGACCGCGTTTCCGCCGACAACATGGGCATGCTGGGCACGGTCATCAACGCGCTGGCGCTGCAGGACGCACTGGAAAAGCGGGACGTGCATTGCCGGGTGATGTCGGCGATCGGGATGAACCAGATTTGCGAGCCATACATCCGGCGCAGGGCGATCCGGCACCTCGAAAAGGGGCGGGTGGTAATCTTCGCGTCGGGGACGGGAAATCCATATTTTTCGACGGATACGGCGGCGTCGCTGCGGGCGATGGAGATCCGGGCGGACGTGCTGCTGAAGGCCACGAAAGTGGAAGGCATCTACGACGCCGATCCGGTCATCCGACAGGACGCGGTCAAATTCGACCAAATCACCTACATGGAAATTCTGCGGCTCGGGTTGAAGGTGATGGATACCACTGCGGTGAGTCTGTGCAAGGACAATAATCTGCCTATGATCATCTTCAATCTCAATCAGCCGGGCAATATCCGCCGCGTGATCTCCGGCGAGAAGGTGGGAAGCCTGGTAACCGCCTAGAGCCCGCCGGCGCCGCGCACGAGGCCCGCCGAACAGCGAGGGCCAGCCGCCATTCCCGGCAGGAGAATCCTTTCTGAGCGCACAGAGCCAAGCCGTACCCACCGTACCCGCAAGTTATGACGCGGGCGCAGTGCGCGAAGCCGCGACCCTTCGGCCAGCCGTCCGCAGGAAAAAGGACCACCTGCCGGCGCTGAGCGGTCTGCGCGCCTTTTCGGCAATGAACATCGTCTTCTACCACTTCTGCAATCCGCAGTGGTTCGGGCCGTTGGCGCCGGTGGTAAACAACGGCTACACCTCGGTGAGTTTTTTTCTGCTGCTGTCGGGATTCGTGCTGGCTTACAACTACTCCGACCGTGCGCAGAAGGGGCAACTGAAGACGAGGGACTTCTGGATCGCGCGCGTGTCGCGGCTGTACCCAATCTATCTGGTGGCGCTGGTGATTTCCTTCGGCATGCTGATGGCGGAGTGGCACGCGCGGTCGCACGCGCAGTTCGCCGCGGGCGTGATCCTGACGCCGCTGATGCTGCAGGGATGGAGCCCCTCGCTGTCGACCTTCTGGAATACGCCGGCGTGGACGATGTGCACGGAGGCGTTCTTCTATCTGATCTTCCCGCTGGTGGTGCTGTGGAGGCGGCCGAAGCACCTGGGCAAGCTGGTGGCGCTGCTGCTGGGACTGTGGGGCCTGGGGATGGTGATGCCCAGCCTGTACATCTGGTTCCATCCGGACGGGGTGCTGCACGCCAACCGATACACGGATGGGTTCTGGATCCGGGCGCTGAAGTTTACCCCGCCGCCGCACATTCCGTCGTTCCTGTTTGGGATTGTGCTCGCGGATGTGGACACGCTGATACCGCGCGCAGGGCGGAAACGGCTGCTGCTGGGGGCGCTGGGAATCGCAGGGATTGGCACGGTGCTCTACTACGGGAATCATCTGCCGTTCCCGATGATGCACGACGGGCTGATGATGCCGCTGTTCGGGATGGCGGTGCTGGGGCTGGCCGGGCATAATCTGATTGCGCGGTGCTTCGGGATTGCTCCGTTCGTAGCCGTCGGGCAGGCCAGCTATTGCCTGTACATTCTGCACTTCAATCTGTGGAACCTGATCCACAGCCACCACATGGTGGCGCGCCTGGGGCTGTCACGATTCGACCCGTGGCTGAGCTACTCGGTGCTGGTGCTGCTGGCGATTCTGGCGATGAAGTTCATTGAGCGGCCGGCGCAGCGGGCGATCAAGAGAAGATTCGGGTTGGCGTAGGAACTGACACAGCCGGTGGCCTGTAGCCAGAGCGGGGAGCCCGCGAGCCGCGGTTAGCGCGCGGGTGGCGGGCTGGTTTGCTGCCGGAGATCGATCAGCGCCAGCAGCGCGCCCCAGTGGTAGAAACGGTCGCTGTTGGGGACGTCGCCGCTCATGCCGGTGATCGCGTTGTAATTCTCGTAGACATAGCCGTTTGTGAGCCACTCCCGCTGGAATAAGCCCCAGGATTTCTGCGCGAACTCGCGGGTCGCCGCCGGGTCGTTATAGTTGCGCAGCCCCAGATACACGAGGTAATTCATCGGTCCCCAGATGCGTCCGCGCCAGTAGTCCTGCTGGTGGAAGGCGGGATCGTCGCGGGCAATGGAAGGGATGATCCACTCGCCCCGGAATTCGCGCGGGTTCAGCAGGTGCTCGCGGATCATGCGCTGCGCCTGGGCGGGCGTGGCGGCGCGGGCCAGCAGCGTATAGAAGAGCGTCGGCGATAACTCGTGGCTGAAGCGGCCGGTTTGCAGATTTTTGTTCAGGAAGATGCCGTCGGCGCTGCTCCACAGCGTTTCGAGCTTCTCGCGATAGCGGGCGGCACGGGCTTCGAGCTCTTTTTCTTCGGCGGGTTTGTCGAGGATCGCGGCGATTTTTGCCAGCCCATCGCAATCCGCGATGTAGAGGCTCATCAGGCCGACGTCGGCGATCTGCAGCCTGCCGGTTTGCGCATCGTAGGCGACGCCGTCGTACATGGGGCTGTTATCCAGGCCCGATTCGTATACCGCTCCCTGCCAGGTGCCGACGGAGGTGTCATCGGGATTGCGCGGCAGATTGGCGGCGTCGCTGCCCCAGGTCAGGTAGCCTTCGATGTCGCGATTTGCAGTCCACCAGCGATTCCAGCGCAGCAGGAACGGGAAGGCGTCTTCGAGGAACCAGCGGTCGTGGTAGCGCCGATAGAGAGCCAGAACGGTGATGGAACCGACGGGCGGTTCGGAGCGATCAAAGCTTTTCCAGCCTCCGGCGCGCGCGTAATTGGGAACGAATCCGGCCGGCGTTTCGCTGCGCAGAATTTCCATGGCGTTCGCGTAGGCGAGGTCGCGATCGCCAGCCGCGGCCAGAGTTGCCGCGAAGAAGGTATCCCAGTCGAAGAGCACATAGCCGCCCCAGTTGGCGCTCCAGCTGCGAGTAACGGGTGAAATTACGCGCTGATTCTCCGGATCGTAGATGGTGTCCCAGCCCATCGCGGTTTCGATGGCGCTGAGCATGGGCGCGGCGGAGCCGGCGGACGTAAGGGAGCGCTGGTACTGCGCGCGCTGCTGCGCGACAGCAGCTTCAATCTGCGGGAGCGAGCGCGGGACGCCGGTGCTGAGGCCCACCGGCCCTCGCAAGTCGATGGCAAAAAACGGGCCGGTCGCCGGGATATTGGCATCCGGCTGGTCGCACGCCCTGGCACCGTCGCTCGCGGTGCAGTAGATCGGCACCGCTCCATGCGGACCGCGGGCGAGAATGCGGCCAGGCAGCTTCTCGACCGTGCCGGGACGATCCCACAGATAATCAGCCGAGAAGACCAGAGTCAGCGGCAGCGCGGAGACAGGCCCGGACTGGACCGGCGTGACGAGGAGCACCAGATCGCTGCCGTCGTGCGCGCTCCGGATGCGCAGCGCAGTGCCTTCCCAGGTCAGGGTAAGGCCGGTATAGCTGCCGTCCCAGGCGTGCGGGCCGGGATGCACGCGCGGATTCTGATCCTCGATCTGGACGTTGTTCAGGAATTCTGTGCCGCCCTCGGAGGTATTGTGCTCAAGGCCCACGCTGATAGCCAGACCGTCGGGCAGCCGCACCTGACGCGTGACGCTGTGCACGTCCCAGGTATTCCATCCCTGAGACAAATGCCGCTGTACCTGCCGATAGCGCGGCGAGACGGAAGCCAACGCAGGTACCGGCGCAAGGCGCGAAGCGTAAAGAGTCGACGATGACTGCGCTCGGACAGTTACGCACGCAACCATCGCCGATGCGAGCAGCAAATTCGTGAGCTTGCGGTAGCGCATGGCGTCTTTCCCAGAATGCGCCGGGAGAAAGGCAGGCGCAACTGAGAAAGGAGCCAGTAGACAGCAGCCGGCGGGACTCGGCTAGTCGGGGTGGCTCAGGCGGACGGCGGCGCGATTGCGTCCGGCGGCTTTGGCGTCGTAGAGGGCCAGGTCGGAGAGCGAGAGAATTTCCGTTTCGGACCGGCCGGCGGCGGGCGCGACCGTGGCGCCGATGCTGACGGTCAGAGGCATCTGCGCGTCGCCGGCGCCAAACGGCTGGGCGGCGATAGCGGCGCGAATCCGCTCAGCGCTCGCCTGGGTTTGGGCGACATCGCAGGTAGGCAGCAGCAGGAGGAACTCCTCGCCACCGTAGCGGCCAACGACGTCGTAAGCGCGAGTGGCGCGGACGACGCGCTGCGCGATCTCCTGCAGCACTGCATCGCCGGCCAGGTGGCCGTGCGTGTCGTTGACTTTCTTGAAATGGTCGATGTCGAGCATGAGGACGCCCAGTGAGGAGCGGGTGCGGACGGTGCGCTCGAGTTCGGTCTGGAGCAGGTCGAGCAGGGCGCCGCGGTTCCACAGCCCGGTCAGGGGGTCGTGGGTGGCCTGAAAGCGCAGTTTTTCCTGGGCGCTGAGCAAATCGCGCTGCAGGTCGAGCATGCGGCGGCCGACGCGCAGGCGGGCGTGCAGCTCGTTTTTATCGAAAGGCTTGGTAAGGTAGTCGTCGGCGCCAGCATCGAGGCCGCGCACCACGTCGGGCGTACGATCGCGCGCAGTGACCAGGAGGATGTACTGGTAGGGGCCGCAACCGGAAGCGCGGGTGCGGAGGCAGAGCTCGAGGCCATCCATGCCGGGCATCACCCAGTCGAGAATCATCATGCTGGGGGGATTCTTGCCGCGCAGGATTTCCCAGGCCTGGGCGCCATCTTCGGCGGCGAGGACGGAGAATCCCCAGCTTTCGAGCCAGCGCTGGAGAATGCGCCGAAACATGGGATCGTCTTCGGCGACGAGGATGCTCTCGGGGGAGTGCGAGCAGAGTTCGGGTGCACCCGGCAGGTCGGTCATGCGGTTTCTCCGGCGACAGCGGAGGCGCGCATCGTCTGGAGCAGGGCCTCGATTTCAGCGGCAAACTCGGGAAACTCCAGGGCGGCGGCGGACAGGGTTCCGGTGCGTGCGAGCTCTTCAAGGCGGCGGGCGCGGCTGGAGATCGAAGCGACGCCGAAGTAGCTGAGCTGCCCCTTCAGGCTGTGGGCTGTCTCGGCCGCGGATGCGGCATCGGCGGATTCGATGGCGCGGCGCAGGGCGTCGATCTGGCGCGGCGCCTCGTCGAGGAAAATCCCGATCACCTCGGCCAGCAGCGTCTCGTCGCCTTCAAGACGCTCCAGGGTGAGAGCTGGATCCCAGGCGGCGGGAAGGAGACCGTCCGAGGTGTGTGGCAGGGGAGCCGAGTCGACCGGCTCGCCGGGAAAGAAGCCGCGAATGGCCTCGGCGAGTTGCTGCGCGGTGATTGGCTTGGTGATGTAGCCGTCCATCCCGGCGGCGAGGCAGCGCTCGCGGTCGCCCTGCAGCGCATGCGCAGTGACGGCGAGGATGAGCAGGTGGCTGCCGGTGTAGCGCTCCGCGTCGCGAATCTGCGCAGTGGCGGTGAAGCCGTCCATCTCGGGCATCTGCACGTCCATCAGGGCGAGGTCGAAGGGCTCGGCAGCGCAGCGGGCCAGCGCTTCGCGGCCATTGGCGGCGATCGCCGCGGTGTGCCCCAGGTGCTCGATGATGCGGGTAACCACGATCTGATTGACGCGATTGTCTTCGGCGACGAGAATGCGCAGGCTGCGGCGCGACCTGGGGGACAGCGCAGGGGCGGCGGCTTCCGGGGGCGGAATCTCTTCGGCGCTCATGGCGCGGCGGATGGCGAGGAGCAGCTCATGGCGGCGCACCGGCTTCGAGAGACACAGCGAGACGGCGAGGCGGCGGATGCGCTCCACGTCCATGCCGCGTGCGGTCGAGGGGATCATCAGGATGACGGGCATGGGAAGCCCCTGAGTCTGGCGAATGCGCTCGATGAGGGCCAGGCCATCCATCGCGGGCATATGCATGTCGGTCAGAACGAGCCGGATGGGCTCGCCGGACCGCTGCGCCTGAGCCAGACGGGCGAGAGCTTCGACGCCATCGCGTGCTGCGGTGGGCCGCAGTCCGCAGCGAGCGAGCATGTGCTCCAGGATGCGCAGGTGGGTGGCGCTGTCGTCGACGACCAGGGTGCGGAGGCCGCGCAGGGAATCAAGGCTGGCAAGCGGCTCGGCCTGTGCTGGACGAAGGGCTGGCTCGAGCCGCACGGTGAAGTGAAAGCGCGAGCCCTGGCCGAGCTGGCTCTCGACCCAGATGCGCCCCTGCATGAGCCCCGCCAGACGGGAGCAGATGCTGAGGCCGAGGCCGGTCCCACCGAATTCGCGCGTGGTGGAGGAATCCGCCTGGGCAAAGGGCGCGAAGATGATCTGCCGCTTGTCATCCGGGATGCCGATGCCGGTGTCGGAAACGATGAAGTGGAGGAGGAATTCCTCCTCCGTGGCGGACTCCAGAGCGACGGCGACGGAAACTTCCCCGGCGTGGGTGAATTTGACCGCATTGCCGGCCAGGTTGAGAAGGACCTGACGCAGGCGGGCCGGATCGCCGCGGACGGCTTCGGGAACATCGTCGCCGAACTCGCAGAGCAGCTCAAGGCTTTTCTCATGGGCCTGGGCAGCGAGGGTTTTGAGAGATTCCTCGACGACCTGGCGCAGAGAGAAGTCGATGGTTTCCAGTTCCATGCGGCCGGCCTCGATGCGGGAGAAATCGAGGACGTCGTTGATGACGGAAAGGAGCCCGTCGGCGGAGAGGCGAGCGGTTTCGAGGTACTCGCGCTGTTCCTCGGTGAGCGGGGTGTCAAGGGCGAGGGAGGCCATACCGATGACGCCGTTGAGCGGAGTTCGGATTTCGTGGCTCATATTGGCCAGGAACTCGCTTTTCGCGCGGCTGGCGGCTTCGGCGGCGGCGCGCAGGGCTTCGGCATCCTGCAACTGGCGGCGAATGGTGCGGGTCTGCGCGCGGACGCGGCGGCGGAGCACCGTATTCCAGGCAACGATGCCGAGAGCCACCGCGAGCAATATGCCGAGGACGATGAGGGTGTGACGCGCCGTCCACCAGGACGGCCGGACGAGCACCACGATACTGGCGGGCGAGGCAAGCAGGATCTTTACGGCTTGCGGCGTTTTGTCGGCCGCGGCCTCGATATAGCAGATTCCGGTAATTTGCAGGCGGCTGCCCGGCTGCAGTTCGGCGGAGAATCCGCGCCGATTGCCGCCCGGCAGAGCCGCTGTGAACGGAGTGCCGTTGTCGTTCAGGACCAGGGTCTCTTCACCGGGACCGAGGGATTTGTAGAGCAGGAGACCATCGAGCTGGACGGGCTCGGCGTCATGCGCGCCGAGCAGGGCTTCGGCGGCGGTGAGTCTTGCAGGAGGCGGCGGCGCGGCCGAGCCGGACGGACGGTAGGTGGCATCGTCGAGGACCGAGGTGTAGTCGCCGATGGAGGGAAAGCCAACCACGTCGAGAACTTCGCCGACGAAGACGCGGGCAGGAGAATCGGTGTGGATGAAAATGCCGTGATGCGCACCCATCAGGGAGAACTGGCGGCGTCCCCAGGTGGAGGTGACGACGCCGCGGATATGCACGCGATGGCCGCCGCCGCCTTTCATGACCTGGGCGGTATCGGTGAGGGGCAGAGCAAAAGGATCGCGGGGGGCAGGCTCCAGCACCTGGATGCAGGAGAGATCGGGCATGTAGAGGTGCACGCCGTTGATCTGGCCACGCTGGTTGAAGCGCGTGCCGCCCGCGCCGCTGACGCGGACTTTGGCGTCCACGAAGGAAGTGGGGTCGATACTGCCGGTGTTCTCGGTGATGACGTCGAGGCGGTCCGCGCCGGAGGCGAGGGTAAGGATGAGATTGGATCTGCCGGAGGCGGCATGGCCGGCGTAAGCGGTGGTGGCGCGGGGCCGGCGCACGGAGCGGACGATGCCTTCGACGGAGATCCACTGGGAGTCATGCTGATCCGTCGAGATCTGATCGAAGCTGTAGAGCGGGGCGGTGGGGAGGGGCGCGTGACCGAGCAGACGGAAACGGGCGTGGAGCAGGACAGAGTAAACATTGCCGGGCCCGGTAACGGCATCGACGCTGACCAGATCGCCGACGTGCAGCGCGACGGGAAGCTGGCCACGCAGGTCCACGTAGATGGCGTCGGTCGAGTCCATCAGGAACATGGAGGCGAGCACGGGATCGTAAAAAGTGATCTGGGCACGGCGCAGATGCACGGGGTAGCCACGCAACGCCATGGACTGAGGCAGGTGGTGGGCCTCGCGGACGGTATCGAGAGCGGGCAGGCGAGGCTGGGCAGCCCGCAGTGGAAGGCAGGCAGCCAGCAGCAGAGCGAGCGGGATCGGCATGCGGAGACCACGCAGAAAAAATAAAACCGCGCGCGGGGCGCACTGCCGCTGCAAGCTGCCGCTGGGTTCAGACTTCATCCCTGCTGCCTCACTGCCATCTGCGTGACTCTGTTCGCATTATCGGCAGCACTGCGGGAGAGTATAGGGCGGCGCGGCACGGCCGGCCCAGACCCCGGAAGGGGCAGCATGCAAACCAAAGTGGCAGAAGTGGTACAGAGGTAATGGTCCGGGCGTGCGGTCGCCGACACGCGGGCAGGGGCGATTCCGGCAGGGCGGAACATCGCACCTTCCACGCGGGTCCATCCAACTGAAAGAGGGAAGGAAAAGGTCAAATCCTGCCGGCCGGAGCACGTCGATCGGGGGATGCAGCGGGATACTTCAGAATGCGAGCTGCGTGCATGGCTTCTCCACAACAAAGGCCGGATCCGAGCCTGGAAATGGGGCCAAATCCGAATCGGAGACCGGTGGATTTTCGGGAACTGGAAGCACGAGGATTGCGGAACCGCGGCAGCGGGGCTGGATGGTTTCGGTGGTGGTGGGTTTGGCTGGTGATTATGCTTTGCGCTGTCTGGTTTGCGAGCCGGGGCTGGGGCGGCTACGGCGACTGGTGTTGGGGCAGCCGCGCAACGTCCTACAAGACCGGCTCTGGGAACGGCGCCGGCTCGACCGGAACCGGCGGTGCGGCGGCGGGACCGGGAGCAGCCGCCGGGACCGTGGCAAACATGAATATGGTGACCGGGTCCGGCGCGGCGGTACTGTCAGCGACCGACAGGCGGATGTACATCGGAAAGCCGTTTCAGGTGAACGATGCAGCACTGACGACGAAGGTCAACGACCACGTCATGTGGATCGGCCAAAACCATAGCAACGGGACCCGCGCTTCGATGCTGGTGGTTTTGCAGGGAGCCGGGAGCGACGCGGCCAGTGCGCATCTGGTTCAGGGCGAGCTGGTGAACGTGACGGGAACGGTCGACCAAGCTCCACCCAGGGCGCAGGCGAAGCACAACTGGAAGCTGAGCGGCAACGGCCAGAAGCGGTTGGAACAGGAAGGCGCGTACGTGGCTGCCAGCCAGGTGCAGCGGGAGTCAAACGGGAATAACGGCTGAAAACACTGAAGCGTGAGACGAAGGCTTCCACCGACGCGGAGAGCCTTTTTCCTGCCCGTATCGGTTCTTGATGGAGCCGGAGGCCGAAGAGGCAGGAGCGGAGCGCGGACCGGCGCTGGCGAATTCAGGAATCAATAAGTTGTGTCGTTTCAATAGCTCCTTGCATCGTGCCCTGATACAAACTTCTTCTTTGCCGGCCCCTGTTCAATGCGGAATCTCGCTGCATGGGACCTGGTGCATCTGCTGGGTGACGATCCGATAATTTGCCGGTGGTCGAAAGATGGCCGGGCCGGGCTCGCGCAGATCGAGGCTCACCAGGTCCATGGTGTGCTTCCCTGTCTTCGGATCGTTGCTCACCATTCGAAGAATAAGATGCCCCAGGGATGGAGCCCGCCAGTATTCGGTGACCGAGACGAGCGGTTCGTCGTTGCCAATGGCTCCAGTATGGATCGTGCGGGTGATCCGCTGACCGCGAACCTCGACTCCGTCGATCGTCTCTTTGCCGAGGTGTTCGATCTGCACATCGGCCTGTTGGTCCTGCGGAGGCCGAGGCAGCGATAGCGCAGGGTCGTCATAATTGGTTACGCGCGAGCCTGCAGCGGTTTCCCGGCAGCGGTGCTGCCGGCTCGCGGGTGGTCCCTGCTGATGATCTGCTTCCCGGGTTCGGGATTGCCACATCCAGGTCGAGCTATCCGTCGGGTCGTTTACAAATGCGAAGAGGAATTGCCTTGAATCGGAACCGGAAACGCGAATGGATTCGGAAAGTGTCTGCCCGTGCGAATCCCTGGCCATGATCTGCGTGGATTCGCCGGTGATGGTTGTTCCGTCAGCCAGAGTACGGACAGAGGTGACATTGAATTTTGCCGTGTGGGGACGGATGGTGGAAGGCGTCGAGGCGGCTGCAGGTGAGTCCTGGCTGTGTGCTGCGTAATGGACGGGAACCAGCAGGGCAAAGGCGAATGCAACGAATCAAATGCGTTTGCAGGCCGCAGCGGCCATCATGAACCTCCCGGGATTTCGGAGATCCTTCCTTGCTACGCACAAACAGAGGCTGCTGTTAATTTTCCCACAACCGGCGCCGGGGGCCTGTTTTTCCGTTCGAGGAGCGAAGCATACCGGGTATCCGCGAGCGACGAGCGATGAAGAAATGGGGAAATTGGGCTCCATCGAAAGTTTAGTAACAGCCTCTGTGCACAGCACGACTGAGCGCAACATGGCGGACTTCCAGCGAAGGTACCGGATCGATGGCACCGTCCGGAAGCCGGCTGTCCCGGCGACGGTCCCCCGATCGGCCGGGCCATGCCTGAGCCGCGTGCGCAACAAAAGAGCGGCAGCCCCGCAGGGCTGCCGTAAGGGTCTTTCAGGGAAGAACGAGGTTCAGAAGCGGATGCTCGGGCCGAGGGTCACGCGCAGGTTGTTGTGCGTGCCGTTGGCCAGATACATCTCATCGCCAGCGTCGGCACGGATGCCGATGGGGCCCAGGAAGAACTCGATGCCGCCGCCCGGATACGCTGCGAAGTGGGTTCCCGATCCGCCGATGCCGTCGACTGCACTGGTGAACGTGGTGGAGTTGACGTTATTGGGATTGCTGGTGCTGAAGTCGATGAAGCCCACCTGACCGGTGACGAAGGCGGTGACGGGGCTGCCGGCGCCAACTTCCAATTTGGGACCAAAGAGGCCGGTGAGCGGGCGCAGTCTGGTCTGCACGAAAGTAGTGCTGATGCTGCCTGCGTTGCTGCTGCTCGATGTGCTCGTGTAATTGCGGGCGAAGTCGTAGTCCATTTGGGCTTCGAGCGCCACCCAGCGGTTGGTATTCACGTCGAGACGTCCGCCGACGCCGACGAAGTTGATCGGGGTTCCGTTTGAATTAAAGCGAAGATAGCTGCCGAAAGCGCCGATCTCGACGTGATCGAAGTTCGCAGGCGCGTAACTTTGGGCAGCCGCCCACGTCGGCGTCGCCAGAACCAGAGCGAGCCCCGCCAGCAGGGCAAGTTGTTTCATGGAGGTAACTCCCTGGGGAAGATTTGTCTTCCAAAAAAGCGCGCTGGAACTGTTCTCTTCCGCGAACAGAGAGAGGTTGTTCCGCACTCTTTGTTTTGGATGCCAGGGGTGCGGGGCCTGTTGGCGGAGCAAAGGCGGCGCGGTGTTGCTTTATGCCCGCGAAAAGCAGGCAAGCGCGGTGCGGCGCGCGGAGACAAGGCAACCTTTCCGCGCTCGGTTGGCAGCCGTCAGCTGCGGGTGCGGGCGACGCGCTCGTAAACCTCGACGTACTCGGCGGTCGACCGCGGCCACGAGTAGTCCCGGGCCATACCGTTGCGCATCAGCGCCTGCCACGCGCCCTTGTCCTCGAAGACCGCGAGAGCACGCTGGATGGCGGCGAGGAAATCTTCGGGACGATAGCCCTGGAATTTGAAGCCGGTGCCGGCGCGCGCGGAGGGGTCCCATTCCGCGACGGTATCCTCAAGTCCGCCGGTGGCGCGGACGACGGGGACCGTGCCGTAGCGCATGCTGTGGAACTGGCTGAGGCCGCAGGGCTCGTAGCGCGAGGGTATGAGGAAGATGTCCGACCCGGCTTCGACCTTGTGGGCGAGCGCCTCGTCGTACAGGATTTTGACCAGCGCTCTGCCGGGGAATCGCGCGGCCATGGAGCGGAGGAGATTTTCGTAATAGAGCTCGCCATTGCCGAGGGCGCAGAGGACGACGTCTTCGTCCATGAGCGGATCGGCGATCTGCTCGAGCAGGTCGATGCCTTTTTGCGTGGTGAGGCGGCTGACGATGCCGAGGACCGCGGTGGAGTCGTGCACGGGGCCGGCGCCAAAGGCGTGGAGCAGATCGCGGCGGCACTCGGTTTTGCCGGCAAGATTTACGGGCGTGTAGTGGGCGGCGATGTTGCCGTCGGTAGCGGGATTCCAGTTTAAGTAATCGACGCCGTTGAGGATGCCGCTGAGGTCGGAGGCGCGCTTTTGCAGGACGCCTTCCAGGCCTTCGCCGAACTCCGACGTCTGGATTTCCTGGGCGTAGCGCGGGCTGACCGTGGTGAGGCGATCGGAGTAGACGATGCCGCCCTTGAGGAAGTTGAACTGGTCGTAGTACTCGACGCGGTCCATGGTGAAGATGTCCCACGGGAAGAGCAGGCGCTCGACGGTGGGGGGCGGGAAGAGTCCCTGATAGCCGGCGTTGTGGATGGTGAGCACGGTGCCGACGTTGCGCAGGATGGGATCGAAATAATAGAGGACCCGCAAATAGACGGGCAGCAGCGCGGCCTGCCAGTCATGCACGTGAAAGACATCGGGAGCACCGAGTTGCTTGGAGGCCTCCAGCACGGCGCGGCAGAAAAGGCCGAAGCGCTCCCAGTTGTCTGGGTACTCGCCGCCGCCGGCGCCGTAAAGAAACTCACGGTCGAAGAGCTCGGGGCAGTCAACGAAGTACGTCTGCACGCCGCCGTCGCTGCCGCCGTCGAGGATGCCGGCGAAGCGCGAGTAGTACGGGAAGGGAATGGTGAGACTGCGGATGAGGTAATTCTTTTCGGGGACGCGCTCTCGGACCTGGCGGTACCAGGGCAGATAGACGGAAACCTCGTGACCGAGGGCGGCAATCTCGCGCGAGAGCGAGCCGACGACTTCTCCGAGGCCGCCGGTTCTGACCCAGGGCGCGCACTCTGAGGCGGCGAAAGCGATCTTCATGCAGGCTCCGTAGCGAATGGGATGCCGAAAGCTGAGGATAATGCATTTTGAGAGACAGCGACGAAACCAGTCAGCCAGGCAACGGTCAGCTAGGAACCGGTCAGCCAGGAAACTCCCGGCGAGGCAGCGGGCAGCGAGAGGATGTCGAGGCACTCCGAGTGCGGGAGCACGCTCGAAGTGAGAAGCTGAGAAAGGTGCTGAAGAAAAAGCCGAAGCTCGGGCAAAACTTTCTGGTGAGCGCGACGGCGCAGGCGGCCATCGTGGACGCGTTGGGCGACATTGCGGCGCGGACGGTGGTCGAGATTGGACCGGGACGCGGCGCGCTGACGGGGCTGCTGGCGGCGCGGGCGCGGCGGCTGGTGGCTGTGGAACTGGACGGTGAACTGGCGGCGCGGCTGCGGGCAGACTTTGCGGGGCGGGAGAACGTCGAGATCCGGCAGGACGACGTGCTGCAGACAGATTTCGTAGCGCTGCGCAGCGGCGGCGAGCAGCTGATGGTGGTGGGAAATCTGCCCTACTACATCACCTCGGAGATTCTGCTGAGGCTGTTCCGGCATGCGAGTGAGATTGAGCGCGCCGTGTTGATGATGCAACGCGAGGTGGCGGAGCGCGTAGCAGCGCAGCCGGGCGGGCGCGAGTACGGGGTGTTGTCGGCGACGGCGCAACTGTACGCGCGCGTGGAGACGCTGATGAGTCTGCCGCCGGGGGCGTTTTCGCCGCCGCCACAGGTGTATTCAGGCGTGCTGCGGCTGACAATGGCGCCGCGGTTTGATGAGCTGCGCATCGAGCCGGAGAGCTTCGTAGCCTTCGTTCGTGTGTGCTTCGCGCAGAAGCGGAAGATGCTCCGGAAAAATCTCCGAAATGCGGGATACGCGGCCGCTGCGGTGACGGCGGCGCTGGCGGCGAGCGGCGTGGCGGTAACGGCACGCGCGGAAGAGGTGGATCTGGAGCGGATGGCGGCGGTGTGGCGGCGGCTCGAGCGAAAAGCCACGATATAAGGCAGCATCGAACCAGGAGAGCATCGCTCCTGGTACGATGGCCGGAGAATCGCTACGGCTGGTCTGCAACCCGAAGGCGGACCTGGGGCCGGGTGCCCCACATCCCGGCCTGAGCGAAGTCGAACGGCTCTGCCCGGCGTTAGCAGATGTGGGAGAATCCCAGCCTACCCGTTCGCCAACCGCTCCAGCCGTTGCAGCGTGTCCGGATACTGCCGCACCAGCAGCAGCAGCGCGGCGGCCTGCGGATTCGGCTTCGCCCGCCCCAGCTCCCGTTTCTCCGGCGTGCGCTCGTTGGTCCGCAGCCGGCGCGCCAACACCACCCCTGAACACCGCAGCCGCTCCCGCGTCTCCCGGATCAGCGTCGAAACCAGCTCCGGCATGGGACTACACGTTGTACGTTGACGATGAAACGCGGCCGCCGCGTCCGGTCCAGTTGGTGTGGAAGAACCGGCCGCGAGGCTGGTCGGTGCGTTCGTAGGTATGCGCGCCGAAGAAGTCGCGCTGGGCCTGGAGCAGGTTGGCGGGCAGCCGGGCGGTGCGGTATCCGTCGTAAAACGAGAGCGCGGTGGAGAAGGCGGGAGCGGGCAGGCCGAGTGCGATGGCCTTGACCAGGGCTTTGCGCCACGAGGCCTGGTACTCGTTGAGCACGCCTGAGAAGAAGTCGTCGAAGAGCAGATTGTCGAGGGCGGGGTTCTTGTCGTAAGCGGCCTTGATTTTGCCGAGGAAGCGGCTGCGAATGATGCAGCCACCGCGCCACATGAGCGCGATTCCGCCCATGTTCACGCGCCAGCCGTATTCTTTGGCGGCTTCGCGGAGGAGCATGTAGCCCTGAGTGTAGGAGATGATCTTGGAGCAGTAGAGGGCGCGACGCACGTTCTCGATGAAGTCAGCGCGGTCGCCGGTAACGGCCTGGCCGGTGGGTCCGTGCAGGATCTTCGAGGCTTGGACGCGCTCTTCCTTGATGGCGGAGAGACAGCGGGCGAAAACCGATTCGCCGATGAGCGTGACGGGCATGCCGAGATCGAGCGCGCTGTTCACGGTCCACTTGCCAGTGCCCTTCTGGCCGGCGGTGTCGAGGATCTTGTCGATCAGCGGCGAGCCGTCGTCGTCCTTCTTGGTAAAGATTTCGGAGGAGATTTCGATGAGGTAGCTGTCGAGCTCGCCCTTGTTCCATTCGACGAAGATCTGCGAGAGCTCTTCCGGTATGAGGTTCAGGGCGTGCTGCAGCAGATCGTAGGCTTCGCAGATGAGCTGCATATCGCCATACTCGATGCCGTTGTGGACCATCTTGACGTAATGGCCGGCGCCCTGGTCGCCGACCCAGTCGCAGCAGGGCGTGCCCTGTCCATCGGAGGTGGTGGCTTTGCCGCTGGGGTCGACCTTGGCGGCGATGGCCTGGAAGATGGGTTTGACGTGCGGCCAGGCATCGGGATTGCCTCCGGGCATGATGGAGGGACCGCGGCGGGCGCCTTCTTCGCCGCCGGAGACGCCGGTGCCGATGAAGAGAATGCCTTTGGCGGCCAGGTCTTTCGTGCGGCGGTTGGAGTCGGTGAAGAGGGAGTTGCCGCCGTCGATGATGATGTCGCCGCGCTCGAGCAGGGGGAGCAGGTGCTCGATGTTCTGGTCGACGACTTCGCCGGCCTTGACCATCAGCATGACGCGGCGCGGGCGCCTGAGCAGCGAGACGAATTCCTGGAGCGAGTGGGCGCCGACGACCTGCGTGCCTTTGGCCTCGTTGGCGAGGAATTCGTCGACTTTGGAGACGGTGCGGTTGAAGACGGCGACTTTGAAGCCGTGGTCATTCATGTTGAGGACGAGGTTTTGTCCCATCACCGCAAGGCCGATGAGGCCGATGTCGCAGGAAGCGTCAGGCATGGATGTCTCCGGGAAAGGTTTCCAGTGAGATTCTGCTCTTTGTCCCGAGGATAAACCAGTGGTCAGACCTCGGGAGGTGAATAGTGATCAGTAGTCAGTGACCGGGAATCAGTAGCCGGAAGCCTTGCCGTAGTTCTGGCGGTGATCCTGGCCGGCTTCGAGCATGTCCGTTTTCGGATCGACCTCGATGCATTCGCCGTTCCCCCACTGGCCGGGGAAGACGAGCTTGTAGCCCATTCTGCGCAGGGCGGAGATGGTGGCCGACGAGAAGCCGGGCTCAAGATCGATCGCGTCTGGCAGGTATTGGTTGTGGAAGCGCGGCGCGTCGACGGCCTGCTGGATATTGAATCCGTGCTCGGCCACGCTGAGAAAGATGTTGGCGACGGTGGTGATGATAGTGGCACCGCCGGGCGAGCCGAGAACCATGGCCACTTTGCCGTCGCTCAGAACGATGGTGGGCGTCATGCTGGAGAGCGGACGCTTGCCGGGAGCGATGGCGTTTGCCGGTCCCTGGATCAGGCCGTACATGTTGGGCACGCCTGGCTTGGAGGTGAAATCGTCCATCTCGTCATTGAGCAGGAAGCCGAGGCCGGGGACAGTCACGCCGGAGCCGAAGGCGCCATTGAGGGTGGTGGTGACGGCCACCGCGTCGCCCTGGGCGTCCATGATGGAGTAGTGCGTGGTGTCCATGGCTTCCTGACGGACGTCTTTCATGGTGGGCGGCGGCGGAAGGAATCCGGCAGGGCGCACGAGCGAGGCTGAGGGCGTGGCTTTGAGGGGCGAGATGGTGGCGCGCCAGGCGGCCGCGTACTTCATGCTGAGCATTTGGGCGACGGGTATGTGGACGTAGTCGGGATCGCCGAGATACGCGTTGCGGTCCATGTAGGCGCGGCGGAAAGCCTCGACGATGAGATGAATATCCTGGGGCGAGCGGTCGGTCAGGTCGCGGAGCCTGCAGCCGGAAAGGATGTTGAGAGTTTCCATCAGCGTGACGCCGCCGGAAGACGGCGGAGGCGCGCTGAGGATGGTGTATCCGCGATAGGTGCCGACGATGGGCTGGCGGACTTTGACCTGGTAGCGGGCGAGATCCTTCACGGTGATGAGGCCGCCGCCCTTCTGGATGGCGGCGGCGATCTGGCGGGCCATGGCGCCATGGTAGAAGTCACCCGGGTCGGCGGCGATTTTGCGCAGCGTGGCGGCGAGGAGCGGCCGGCGGAAGCGGTCGCCGGCTTTGTAGTAGTCGCCGTTGCGCTGGAAGATTTCGCGGGACACGGGAAACTTCGAAAGAATGGTGTGATGAAGCTCGTGCGCTTCCTCGGGCGTGAGGATGAAGCCGTCGGTGGCGAGGCGGATGGCCGGCGCCATGACTTTTTTCAGCGTGAGGCTTCCGTAGTGTCGCTCGGCGTAGACGAGGCCGGCTTCCGAACCGGGGACGCCGATGGAGCGGTAGCCGATGGTGCTGGCGTGCGGGATCACGTTGCCGTGCGCGTCGAGGTACATGCTGGGCGTGGCGGCCAGCGGGGCTTCTTCGCGGTAGTCGAGGAAGATGTTGCGGCCGCTGCGTTCGTGGATGAGCATGAACCCGCCGCCGCCGATGTTGCCGGCGAAGGGGTAGACGACTTCGAGCGCGAATCCGACCGCGACCGCGGCATCGACAGCGTTGCCGCCCTCTCTGAGAATTTGCACGCCGGCGTCGGTGGCAAGATGGTGGACGGTAACCACCATGGCGTGCGGCTCGCGGATGGGCTCTTCGTCGCGGAGGATTTGCGCGGTCTCGGGCGTCAGCGCGGAGAAATCGGGGCCGGAAGAGGGCGTTTGAGCAGCGAGGGTGAGAGGAAGCGCGAAGAGGAGAGACAGGGTCGCGGTGCGGCGAAGCAGGAGGCGCGGAAGAGTCGCGAGCATGGAAAAAACCTTTCTGAGATGATGGAATTTTACGTGACGATGATGAGGGTGCGTGGCGGGAAACGGCGCGATCAGAAGTGGTAGGGTGATGGCATGAAAAATTTGGCGCTTTCATGGGCTCTGGCAGCCTTGGTGTGCGCAGCGGCATGCGCAGGCGCGCGGGCGCAGGGATTCTATCCGCAGCCGAACCAGAGCACGGCGGCAGCACCGAACGCGACGGCGCTTGAGGGCATGAAGGCGGTGGAGAATCTGGACCGCTGGCGGGAAACGCTGATTCCGATGTTCATGAACGACTACGGGGATCTGACGCGGTATCGGGCCGCGGACGCGGAACTGGGATCGCCGAAGCCGGGGGAGGATCGCGTGGTGTTCTTCGGCGATTCGATCACGGATATCTGGGACCTGAACAGGTATTTTCCGGGCAAGGGTTACGTTAACCGCGGGATCAGCGGTCAAACGACGGAGCAGATGCTGGTGCGCTTTCGTCAGGACGTGGTGGATCTTCATCCGGCGGTGGCGGTGATTCTGGCGGGGACGAACGATATTGCCGGGAACACGGGGCCGGAGAGTCTGGCGCAGATCGAGGGAGACTTCGAGACGATGGTGGAGGTAGCGCGCGCGAATCAGATTCGCGTGGTGCTTTCGTCGCTGACACCGGAGAACGGGACTCGTCCGCAGTGGACGACGTACACGGTGCTGAGACCGCCCGGAGAAATCGTGGAGCTGAACGACTGGCTGAAGCGATACTGCCAGGAGAACGGAGTGGTGTATCTGGATTACTACTCGGCGATGGTGGATGGGCAGGGGCGGATGAAGCCGGAGCTGACGCAGGACGGGCTGCATCCGAGCGCGGCGGGATTTGAGGTGATGGCGCCGCTGGCGGAGAAGGCGATCCGGGAAGCGCTGGGCAGGCCGGTTGCGGTGACTCCCTAAAGGCAGGGATTGCGGTTTACGGGTCAGAGCGAGGAGTGAACGATGCAGACAAGACGGAGACTCCTGAGGAATGCGGCGGCGCTGCTGCCGGTGGCCGCGCTGGCGGGACGGAGCGCGTGGGCGCTGGAGCGGGTCCCGCTGGGAGTGCAGTTATTCACGGTGCGGAAAGAGGCGGAGCGGAATCTGCCGCACGTGCTGGATCAGATCCACAGGATCGGCTACCAGGAGGTGGAGACGTACCCGGGGGTCTATACGTTTTCCGGGGAAGCGCTGCGGCACATGATTGTGGACGCGGGACTGGCCGTGCCGAGCGGGCACTTCAATTACGACGATCTGGGAACGCGGTTCCAGTACGCGACCGAGCTGGGTCTGGGGTGGATGGTTTGCTCGATGATTCCGCCGACCATGTGGGATTCGTTCGAGGGGTTTCATACGGCGGCCAAACAGTTCAACGCGTGGGGGAAGCAGGCGCAGGGGATGGGGATGCGGTTTGCATTCCATAACCATGATTATGAATTTCGGCCGCTGTCCTCTTCGGGAAGGTTTGCGGCGGGGACCGGGATTACCGGGAAGACCGGGTACGACGTGCTGATGCAGGAGACCGATCCGGAGCTGGTGTTCTTCGAGGTGGACTGCTACTGGGTGGCGCAGGCGGGGCACGATCCGGTGACGCTGATGAAGCAGCTGGGGCATCGGCTGAAGATGCTGCACCTGAAGGATCGCGCGGCAGGATTCCCGATTTCCTACGACATGAGCCAGGATTCAGGACATTTCGAGCCGGTGGGCAGGGGGACGCTGGACTGGAAGGCGATTCTGGCTGAGGGAGAAAGACTGGGCGTTGAGCACTACTTTGTGGAGCAGGACGAGACGCGCGGGCCGGCGATCGACGCTGTGCGCGCGAGCTACCGGTATCTGGAAACCATCCTCTGACTCCGAGCCTGGACGCGCACCGGCCGGCGGGGCGAGGCGCGAGCAATCCAGTCACTCGCGGGTGATCCAGAGGCTGCAGGGCCAAACGTCGCGGCCGTCGAGGGTGGGAACGAAAACTCTGAGTTCCTCAGGCATGCGGGCGTAGCTGTCCTGCCAGGCAGGGAAGGCTTCGTGCAGGATGTCATCGTGAAATTTCTGCATGGCGCTGGAAGCCCACAGCACGCGGAAGGCCGCGTTGAAGGAGAGAAAAGCTTCCAGGAGATACTCCTCGCCCCAGAAGCAGAGATTGGTCATCACGTACTTTTCCGGGTAATCGAACGGGGTGAGGATGTCGTGGAAGTGGATGAGGACTCCGGGCACGAGGCGGGGAAGAATCTGGAGACATTCGCAGAGAACATCGCTGTTCAGGTCCGTGAGGCCGGGCGGAGCCTGGCGCAGAGCCGGGGAAGGATGCGGATCGATGCTGAGGAGTTCGCCGGGGAAGCCCTGGGCGGCGTTGCGGTCGAGCACGGCGCGGAGCAGGAGCGTGGTGTTGCCGCTGCCGACTTCAATGACGCGGCGCGGACGCGTCTGGCGGACCAGGGACCAGGTGAGCTCCGCATCGACGTGCTCGAAGAAGCCATTATGGAGGTGAAACTCATACGAATTGCCGGTGGATGTTTCAGGGAAGGTCCACTCCGGAAGGGATGACAATTATATCGTAAATATTTGTAAATAAACGATATATTATTCTATATTGGCCCATACAAAGTATGCACAGTCACCAGGAATCAATGGCATGCGCGGAAAATCTGCACGGAAACTGCACAGCACGCATCGAAAACAGAAAGAGGCGGACATGGCATTTGTGACCGAAAAATCGGAACTGAAGCCAGGTCTGATTCTATTCCGGCGCGGCGACGTGGGGCACCAGATGTGGTATTGCCGCATGAAGATGCCGAAGGCCGACCGATACAAGACGGTTTCGCTCAAGACGACCGATATAAACGTGGCGAAGGAAAAGGCGTTCGACCAGGACGCCGACATTCGGTTTCGCATTAAGCACGACGTTCCCGTGTTCAATCGCCCATTCCGTGACGTGGCACGAGAGTATCTGTTGACGCAGGAAGCGCGGGCGAAGCGGGGAGAGATCAGCGCCGCGCGGCCTAAGAAACTCCGTGCCGTCATCGAAGGCACTCTGGATCGATATGCGGGTTCGACGCAGGTACATCTTATCGGCGATGAACGCTGGGGCGGTTATCCGGCATGGCGGCGGGAGAACGGCGCTGGACGCAACCGGCGCAACGGGGTTCGGGAAATTACCGCTGACATGGCGCAATCCTTCGCGGACCATGAATCCGTCCGCCGCACCAAAGTTCAGCACACTTTGGGCATTCGGGTGTTGAAGCCGATCGCCATCAAGCCGCGGGATGTTCACGCGGTTCCCTTCATCAGCGATTCCACCATCCGCTTCGAGATGTCCATCTTCGGGGCGATCATGAATTATGCAGTCAAGAGACGCTATGTTCCCGCGAGCCAGCGTTTCGACGAGCGCCCGAAGCTCAAGACGATGCGACGTGATGAGTTCACGCTGGAGGAATACCGCAAGCTCCACACGGTCGGACGCAAGTGGATTGCCGAGGCCGACAAGCCATCAGGCGTTTGGTATCGTACCGTCACTTACAACATGATTCTGATTGCCTGCAACACCGGCATGAGGCCAGCGGAGATGAAGAATCTCCGCTGGCGCGACATCATGCCCGCAAAAGACCGCGAGGGCCGAGAGATCGTTGTCCTGTTCGTGCAGGGCAAAGGCAAATCGCGCAAGCTGGTTGCGCCCAGGGGCGTCGGCGATTATTTGGAACGTATCCGCGCGATCTCCAAAGCCACGGAGCCAGACGACAGAGTATTTACCAAAATCACAGGCAAGCCCGCACTATCTCTCTACAATTCCCTGATTGCCGACCTTCTGAACGAAGCGAATCTGCGCGAAGGAACACAGGGCGTTCCGCGCTCGACCTATTGCTTCCGGCACACGTATGCCACGCTCCGCTTGCAGGAAGGCGTGGACGTGTATTTCCTGGCCGAGCAGATGGGAACTTCAGTTCACATGATTGAAAGTCACTACGGACACGGGAACACCATCAAGCACGCCGACCGCGTATTACAAGGCATGGCGGGATGGGAGTTGCCGCAACCCGACGAAACCAAGGCTAAGGCGTCGAAGGCGGCAGAGACTCACGACAAAGACAAGAGAGGTCAGCGCCGCAGGCCGCGTTGACCATGAGCCTCCCGAAGCCGCTTTTGCCGGAGCCGCTGGCGGAGGCAGGCGCAGGGAGGTAACCATCTCAACGTCCGGCCCGGACGCTCCGCACTGAGATTGTCCAGATTTGCCGCTGCCCCGCCGGGGCGTTCTTAGCGGCAAATCTCCGCGCACGAGCCGCCGCTGGCGGCTGTTCTTCGTGCGCTTTGTGTGGGTCTTCCGCAACCGCGCCGTTGAGGTTCCCAGCATGTCGCTTGCTACTAATGGGTGGCGGCCAACACGGAGATGCGTGGCACACGGATTTGATTCTCGCGTTTGCGCGTTTGGGCAATGTCGTAAGACGACTGCATACGCATCAACGTGTCCATCTTCACTCCAAAGGCTTTCTCGATGCGGAGCGCCATATCCCCGGAGAGATCGGCCTTTCCATTGAGCAAACTGGACAGCGTAGGCCGTGAGACGCGCAACGCCATCGCCGCCGCCGTGACCGTCAAGCCTGCGGCTTCGATAATCTCCGTCCGAATGAAATCTCCAGGATGGGGCGGATTCTTCATGGGCATGGTCTCTTCTCCTCTGGCCTAGTGGTAGTCCTCTAAATCCACGTCGTAAATCTCGCGTTCGGCTGTGTCGATACGAAAGGTCAGCCGCCGATTAGCTGTAACGCTCAGGCTCCATGCGCCCTTACGGTCGCCCGTCAAAGTATGCGCCCTCCACGAGGGGACCATTCGTAACTCATCGGGGTCTTCCATGTCGTCCAGAAAAGCAAGCATCTTGCGGAGCTTGTCCACCGTATCGGGCGGTACGCCCTTGGTTGTGTCGTCCGCGTAGAGCTTCTTCAAACCTTTATGGACGAAGTTTCGTATCTTCACTTAAACCACTGTAGCCTGTAACCTAACACTTGTCAAATGCTGAGATATAGACAATTCAAATCGTTTCCATTCTTTTCGGGAAGGATGTTGCGCCCTTCCCGCGCTGCAACCGCCCCAAGAGCGGGCGTTTTCCGCTTCCCATCCATGCGGGGCCTGTGTCCTCCCCGCAACGTCCGGCCCTAAAAAGCAATGCGGAAGTAGACCGAGATTTCTTCTTTCCTCAAGTGCCTCAGCTTCATGCGGCTTTATGGCAGAGCCGGTCGGAACCCGTCAATGCTCTCCGCTTTCCATCCCATACGAGCAAAGACCGCTCGTGCGGGAGCCCTGGCTGCGCTTCGATGAACGCGCAGAAGAACGCGCGGCATTGACCGAACCCGCGGCCGGTACCTCGAATCCGCAGTGTTTCCCCGCCCCTCAGTTGCTGTTCCGCTGCTGGATAGGACGGAGGGAAGGACGCGGCGGGCTGCCTGGGCGCGAGCATAGGACGAGAGACCCGGGAATGGGCCGGGTGGGGGCCGCAGTCGCGGGGCGCGGGATAAAATAGGAGGATGTACCCAATCGATCAGCGGAGATGCGCGCGCCTATGATGCGTTTGTGGCGCCTGCTGGTGTACGCGCGCCGCTACAGCTTGCAGGCTCTGTCGGCGGTGGTGCTGGCGGCCGGCGTGGGCGCGCTGGATGCGTACCGTGTCCTGCTGATCGGGCCAATCTTCGACAACGTGCTGAATCCGCACGCGGGAACGAGCCGGGCGAACCAGACGAACATGCTGGGTGCGATCGGGAAGCGATGGCACATCTCCGTGACGCCGCAAATGCTGGTGCCGCACTTTCTGCACCTCAAGAACGACTGGGCCGTGATTGCCTTTGCGTTTGTGGCGGCGACGTTGCTGAAGGGCATTTGCGACTATGCCGGCACCTACCTGGCCTACTATGCCGGATTTGGGATGATCACCGATATGCGGGACGACCTCTACGAGGCGATCCTGCGGCGGTCGGTATCGTTTTTCCAGAAGCACACCACGGGGACGCTGCTCTCGGCGCTGATTACCGACATCGAGCGGGTGCAGTACGCGACGTCGACCATTCTGTCGGATGTCCTGCAGCAGGTTTGCACGCTGATCTGCATGGTGGCGATCGTGATCGCGCTGGGGCACAGGCTGGCATGGGTGCTGCCGGTGTTCGCCTTTATCGCAGCGTGGTCGATTATCCGAATTGGGCGCGACGTGCGGCGGACGACGCGGAAGGGGCAGGACAAGCTGGCGGACATTCAGAACATCCTGCACGAGACGATTACGGGGAACCGGATCGTCAAGGCGTTCAACATGGAGTTCTGGGAACTGGTGCGGTTCCGCCAGGCGGCGAAGCGGCTGTTCCGGGCGAATCTACGGCTGGTGCGGTCCCAGGCGATTACCTCGCCGCTGATGGATTTTATCGGCGCGGTGGCGATTGCGGCGCTGCTGTGGGTGGGGCGGAACGAGATCGGGCATGGGGCGATGGAGGTGGGGACGTTCTTCGCCTTCATCGTGGCGCTGTTCAAGATGTACGATCCGATTCGCCGGTTCGGGACGTACTACAACAGCTTCCAGCAGGCAGCGGGCGCTTCGGCGGCGATTTTCAACTTCATGGACGATGAGGACGACGTGCCGGAGGCGAAGCATCCGCAGGCGCTGAAGCCGTTCCACGAGAGCATCGCGCTGGAGCACGTGAGCTTCAGCTACCGGGAGCAGGATGCGCACAGTGAAGAGGCGCGGGTGGTGCTGGAGGATATCGACCTGACCGTGCATCGCGGGGAAGTGGTGGCTCTGGTGGGACCGAGCGGGGCGGGTAAATCGACGCTGGTGAATCTGATTCCGCGGTTCTTCGACGTGACGGGCGGACGGATTCTGATCGATGGGCACGATGTGCGCGAAGTGAGCCTGGCTTCGTTGCGGACGCAGATCGGCAAGGTGACGCAGGAGACGATCCTGTTCAACGACACGGTTCGGAACAATATCGCTTACGGGCAGCCGGATGTGGCGTTCGCGCGGGTGGAGGCGGCAGCGAAGGCCGCGCTGGCGCACGACTTCATCCTGAAAATGCCGGACGGCTACGACACAGTCATCGGCGAAAAGGGATTCCGGCTGTCGGGCGGCGAGCGGCAGCGGCTGGCGATCGCGCGGGCCATCCTGAAGAACGCACCGGTGCTGATTCTGGATGAGGCGACCTCGGCGCTGGACGCGGAAAGCGAGTCGCTGGTGCAGGAAGCGCTGGGGAATCTGATGGCGGGGCGCACGGTGATCGTGATCGCGCATCGGCTGTCGACGGTGCGGCGCGCCAACCGGATTGCAGTGCTGGAGCAGGGGCGGATTACCGCGATCGGATCGCACGAGGAGCTGCTGCAGTCATCGCCGATCTATCAGAAGCTGTACCGCCTGCAGTTTATGGATATTGGAGATGGCAACGGGAGCCATCACGGAGCGGACGCGGAGCCAGGGATTGCCGCTGCGCTGGCTGCGCAGGCCGCCGAACCGGCGCTGACGGGGAAAACGCAGGTATGAGCCAGACGGATAACCAGACGAAGCGCAGGGGAAAAGTCGCGCAGCCGGTGTTCTCCATGACGGGATTTGCGCGGCGGAGCGGGCGCGTCTCAGAGACGCTGGGTTTCACGCTGAGCCTGAAGAGCGTGAACCATCGCTTCCTGGACCTGCATCTGCGGCTGCCCTCGGGCGCCGAGGGGCTGGAGATGCAATTGCGGCGCGTGCTGAAGGAGAAGCTCCGGCGCGGGCATGTGGAGGTGACGCTGAATCTGGAGCCCAGCCAGAAAGCGGAGGCCGGGTACGATCACGCACTGGTGGCGGTGTACGTTGAAGCATTTCGCGCGGCGGCGAAGGAACACGGGCTGACCGGAGAACCGGATCTGAATGCGGTGTTTCAGCTGCCAGGCGTGCTGCTGGCCCAGGCGCGCAGCGGCGAAGAGGAGATGGGCGCAGTGGAAGCCGCGGCGCTTGGAGAAATCGATCCGCTGGTGGCGGCGCTGAATACGATGCGCGAGCAGGAGGGGGCGGCGCTGGCGAGTGAGTTGCGGGCCGGCATGGGACGCCTGCGCAGGATGGTGGACGAAGCCGCGCTGCTGCGAGAGAAGGTGCAGGAGGCTTACTTCGAGCGGTTGTCGCAGAGGCTGAAATCGATGGTGGACGGCGGGTTCGATCAGGACAGGGTTTTGCAGGAAGCCGCGCTGATTGCCGATCGCAGCGACGTGGAAGAAGAAGTGACGCGGCTGCGGACGCACATCGAACACTTTATGGGACTACTGGACGAAGGCGGCGAAGTGGGCAAGAAGCTGGACTTCCTGCTGCAGGAGATGAACCGCGAAGCGAACACGCTGCTGTCGAAAACGAGCGGCGTGGCGGGGAACGGAACGCGCGTGACTGAAGCCGGGCTGGGAATGAAGGTGGAGATCGAGAAGGCGCGGGAACAGATTCAGAATCTGGAGTAGAGCAGGGGTTACCGGATACGGGTTACGGTTCAGACAGCCTGTAGCCGGAGCAGGAGGAAAGGGGACGCTTGGCCGGGATTCTGTTCATCATTTCAGCGCCGTCAGGATCGGGGAAATCCACGATTGTGAATCAGCTGCGCTCGCTGGTGGCGGGACTGGAGTTTTCCGTGTCGTGGACGACGCGCGGACCGCGGGGATCGGAAGTGGACTCGCGGGAGTATCACTTCACGACGCGTGAGCACTTCGAGGAGATGATCCGGAGGGACGAGTTTCTGGAGCATGCACAGGTCTTCGGCAACTATTACGGCACGGCGCGGTCGACGCTGGCCGAGGCGTTTGCGCAGGGGCGAGACCTGCTGCTGGACATCGACGTGCAGGGCGCGGCGCAGGTGCGCCGGAAGTGTCCGGAGGCGGTATCGATCTTCCTGATGCCGCCCTCTCCGGAAGTGCTGGCCACGCGGCTGCGCAACCGCAGCCGTGCGGAGGGCGCGGTACGCGAGGCGGAGATCCGACAGCGGCTCTCGAAGGCCCGGCAGGAGATTGAGAATTACCGCGAATATGGTTATATTCTGGTCAACGATGTTCTGGACCGGGCCGTGGAAGAGATGGCGGCGATTGTGGCGGCCGAGCGCATCCGGCGCAACGGGGTGTCCGGGACTCCGGATGGCGAGCGGCTGCTCGAGATTGCGCAGAGATGTCGCACGGCGAATTCCCGGGCCAGGATCGGGCCGGTGCTGGAGGCGTTCGGCGTGACGGAGCCTGGAGACAGCGCGAAGGGCACGGCATAAGGATGGAAGCGGAGGAACAGGAATGAGCATCGAGCAGGAGTTCGACAGCAACTTCCGGTATGTGCTGGTGGCGGCCCGGCGGGCGCGGCAGCTGCAGAACGGGGCGGAGCCGCTGATTCCGACTCGATCGCGTAAGGCGTGCCGCGTAGCCCAGGACGAGATCGCGGCGGGAAAAGTCGCCTACGTGAAGCCGGACGATGCGAAGGTGCTGAAGCCGGAGGTCGAAGCGCCGGACGTGCCGCGGTTCGCGTCGTAGGAAAGCAGCCGGCAGCCTGCAGTCCGCAGCTGCGATGGGCCACGGGTCGTCTGCGCCTGAATTTGTGCTCGAATTTCCACCTTCGGCGTCGATCGAACTCCAGCGTAAAATCAAGCCTATGAAGGTCACGGTTGGCGTGTGCGGCGGCATTGCCGCCTACAAAGCTGCGGAACTGGTGCGCGCGCTGCAAAAGCACGCCCTGGATGTGCACGTGGTGATGACCGAAGCGGCGCAGCACTTTGTTCAGCCGCTGACGTTTGCCGCACTGACTGGCCACAGAGTGATCACGGGGTTGTGGGACGGCTCCAGTGAGCCGGGCGCGGATGCGGCGTCGGTGATTGAGCATATGGACGAGGCGCAGACGATGGATGCGCTGGTGGTGGCTCCCGCGACGGCTGACACGCTGGCGAAGTTCGCGCATGGGATCGCGGACGACTTCCTGAGCGCGCTGTATCTGGCGACGATCGCGCCGGTGATCGTGGCTCCGGCGATGAACGTGAACATGTGGGAGCACGCCGCGACGCAGACCAACCTGGAAACGCTGGCGAATCGGAATGTGCGGATCGTTGCACCGGAGAGCGGCTACCTCGCATGCGGCATGATCGGCGCGGGACGGCTGGCGGAGACCGACGCCATTGTGGAGGCGGTGCTGAGCGTGCTGCAGCATCGCAACGATCTCGCCGGCGAGACGGTGCTGGTGACGGCCGGCGGCACGCGCGAGGCACTGGATCCGGTGCGCTTCCTGGGAAACCGGTCGAGCGGCAAGATGGGCTACGCGATGGCCGAGGCTGCACAGCGGCGCGGGGCACGGGTGATTCTGGTGACGGCACCGACGGCGCTGCGGGCGCCGGCGAACTGTGAGACGATCCAGGTGACAACCACGGAAGAGATGCGGCGGGCGGTGCTGAGCCGGCTGGATCAGGCGACGATGGTGATCAAGGCCGCGGCGGTCGCCGATTACCGGCCGCGGGTGCAGGCAGACCAGAAGCTGCGGCGCAGAGGCCCGCTGACGCTGGAACTGGAGCCGACCGCGGACATTCTGGCGGAGGTGGTCGAGCAGCGGCGTCCGGGGATGCTGGTGATTGGGTTTGCGGCGGAGACCGAGGACGCGCTGGCGCACGGACGCGACAAGCTGCTGCGCAAAGGCGCGGACGCTATTGTACTGAACGACGTATCGCGCGAGGGCGTGGGGTTCGATGCGGACCGGAACGCGGTGACCTTTTTGACCCGTGACCGCGCGATGGAGCTGCCGGAGATGCCGAAGCGCAAGCTGGCCGACCACATTCTGGACGAGATCCTCGCGCTGCGCCGGCCGAGGCAGGTGATGGCTGAGTCCGATGTGCCGGTGAACGGAGACTGACGCGCGTGGGACGGCTGGCTCCGGAAACCGAGGAGGCGTTGCGGGCGCGGATCGGGTACTACCGCGACCTGGGCATCTTCGACTTCTACCGCCGGGACTGCGCGTCCAGCGGCTGCGCGCCCGGCGAAACTTCATCAGCTGATCAAACCGAAGAGGATATTGCCGCGCCGGAGAGCCGAACGATGCCCCGATCCGCAGGTTTTGCTCGATCGCCGTCGATCTTCGAAGAGAAGCCTGAGGTGTTCGCTCCGGAAGACAGGGCGGCCGCGCTGGAGGTGATCCGCGAAGAGATTGGGGATTGTCAGCGGTGTCCGCTGGCTAAACTGGGACGGCACACGATTGTGTTCGGCGACGGCGACGCGAACGCGCGGCTGATGTTTGTGGGCGAAGGTCCGGGTGCGGACGAGGACGCGCAGGGGCTGCCTTTTGTGGGGCGCGCGGGGCAACTGCTGAACAACATGATTGCGGCGATGGGGCTGAAGCGCGAGCAGGTGTACATCGCCAACATCGTGAAGTGCCGGCCGCCGCAGAACCGCGTGCCCGAGCCGCAGGAAGCGAGTACCTGCTCGCCGTTTCTGTTTCGCCAGATCGATGTCATCGGGCCGGAGGTGATTGTGGCGCTCGGATCCACGGCGGCGACATATCTGCTGGGTGCGAAGAGCTCGCTGGCGGCGCTGCGCGGGCGGGTGCACAATTTTCACGGATCGAAGCTGATCGTGACCTATCATCCGGCGTATCTGCTGCGCGATCCGAATCAGAAGAAGCCAGCCTGGGCGGATTTGCAGATCGCGATGAAGGAGCTGGGGCTGAAGAAGAGCTAGTTGTTAGTTGCCGGAGCCGGTAGCCGGAACTGCAGTCTGCCAGGTTCACGCTGCGTTCGGTTACCAGGGCAGCGTGTCGTTCGCGTGGAAGAAGCCGCCGGTGGGTCCGTCGTCGGGGAGGGTGGCCAGTCGGACGCCGGTTTTGGCGCCATCGGGGATTTCCATGGGAGCGGCGTCGGTGCCCATGTCGGTTTTTACCCAGCCGGGATGCGCGGAGTTGACCTTGATCTTCGTGTCTTTGAGCTCGTGGGCGAGATGGATGGTGAAGGCGTTGAGGGCGGCCTTGGAGGCGTCGTAGGCGAAGGCCTTGGCGTCGTAAATGGGCGAGCCGGGCGTGGCGTGGAGGGCGAGCGAGCCGAGGATGCTGGAGAGGTTGACGATGCGGCCGGCGGGGGAATTGCGCAGGAGCGGCAGCAGCGTCTGGGTGAGCTCGATCACGCCGAAGAAGTTGGTGTCGAAGGTGTCGTGGAGGATTTGGGCGGAGGTGGTGCTGGTTTTGTTGCCGCCCATGAAGTTCTCAAGGGAGACGCCTGCGTTGTTGACGAGAATGTCGAGGCGGCCGTAGTGCTGCCGGAAGTAATCGCAGACAGCCTGGTAGTCGCCGCGCTGGGTGACATCGAAGCGGATGGCTTCGGCGACGATGCCTTCTGATTTGAGCTGACGGGCGGCGGCGGCGCCCTTCCCGAGATCGCGGGAGCCGAGCACAACGGTGATGCCCAGCTTCCCGAGCTGACGGGCAGTTTCGAGGCCGAGACCTTTGTTGCCTCCGGTGATGAACGCGACTTTCTGGTCGGACATGATCCCTCCGTGGATGTTTCTATGAGATTCAGAAGAGGGACTGAGGATTCAGGGACTGCTGCTTCTCGTATAAAAGTACGGCCTTCAAACTCGGGTTCTCTGGTCGCCAGTATGTTTCAGTGAGTGTTTGGCCCTCTTCGCTGAGCCGCAGCAGCCCTGCCGTGAGGATTCTGCCATTGAGCTTCTTTGTCATGATGAGTTCCAGCGCGCCGTGTTTTTAAGGAAATCGCTGAGCCCGCAGGGATTCCCGGGCCCTGCACGGTCGCATCGGATCCGTCCGGGGATGCGTCGGCGAACTGATCCTCGCCAGAAAAGGCATAGCGCAATTCGTGGTCCGACAGGGTTAAATCGCAACACTGAACACTGATGGTTGCGACTCGAACGGCTTTGTGCTGGTCCATCCGCCAGCAAAGCCGCTGGATTCGGATGTCCGCGTGTACCTGGACTTCTTTAATTCTGCGCGACCGTCCGGACTGAACGGATGCCGATTCGATCGTCAGCGTCTTCTCGTCGGGGGACAGTTTCCACTGCGCTCTGCGGACCTTGGCTCCGTGTTTCTCCGGAGTGATATTCAGGAAATTGAGCTCGACAGTGTGGCAGTTACCGAAGACTAGCGGCGCGCACGACAACTGATTGCGGCCGCCTTGGCGGCTGAGGCCGCAACTCCGCTGGAACGACAGGAGCTGTCAGCGGAGGCCAGAGCTGCGATTGCGGCCTACGACGAGCACCGCACACGCGCGGCCGAGCTGAGCGGTCGGATCCTCGCGGCGAATCGCGCCGTCAATGTCATCAAGGAACGGGCCGCCGCGGGAAACGTAACCGCCCGTCAGGCGGACCTCGTGCGCCTTCAGACGACCAAACTGCGCCAGGAGCCGAACATCGCGCCGCTTTGCGATGCCTACGTGGCCGAAAAGGCGGCGAAGACGGCCACGGAACGGGACCGTGACCAGGCCCGTCAGGCATTGGAACAAAGCTACGGGTTGCCCTCGTGGATGGTGGAAGCGTTCTGTGCCTCGATCGCCGATCCGATTCATGGTGACCAGTCGAGCGAATGTTCGACAGACGCGGGCAGGAATTCACGCAATACTGCATGCCGAGATGTAACGCGGATCTCCAATTTCTGTGAATCGGCCGGTGCTGAATTGCGATCAGACAGAAGGAGGAAGCGGCCACACGTGAACCCCATCCCGAATTGTGATCAGGAACTATGGGCGCGGTTCTGAACAGGGCTAACAGCTATGTTGGGGCGTAATGCTCGACTGGCCGCGGGAGGAGAGGAGATGGGAACCGATGAGGAGACAACACCAGGCAGCGCTGTTCGCTCTTACTATTTGGCTGATCACCGGATGTGGTGTTGGCCCCCGATACAAGTTTGTGCCGCCGGTTCCTCCGGCAAACGCACACTTCGACCAATCTGGTTTAGTGTCCGCACACGGATCCCGGAAATACGACAGCCGCCCCGGTCAAACGCAGGAGAGACCAGGACGAACCTGAGCAGCACAGCGCTACACCAGAGGTTTCCTGTCATTTGTTGGCTTCGAGGAGAGGATGTGCTCTCTTGGCTGTTCGCCTCCCGCTCGGCCTGCTGGGCAATTCTGTAGTGATTCCGAGCGTAAAGCAGCTTCCTGCCGCAGACGTGATCCAAAATCCTTCGCTTATCGCGAATGAACGGATGCGCTTATCTGCTGCGCCTGTCCGAGTGACAACACCAGTCGCGCTGTCCTTCATCTGGCGCTCGCCAGCTGATACCTGCGGGTTTATTACCTCAAGGGAGGTTACAAGGTCTCGGAATCCAGATGATTTCCGGTTAAGCCGCATGTCGGGGCTCTGTTTTGGTGTAGCATTCAGATCCCGCCAAGACAATGCGCATGACAACTAGCACCCCGACACCACCTGAGGAACGCGTGGAATTGGCACTGCGCCCGCGTTGTAGCGGAGAGCACTGGAGCTCGGCCGCGGCCACTGTCCTTACATTCTGATTGTTGTGCCACTGCGAGCTCACTGAACGTGGCACCTTCCTGAGTGTTTTCGTCCTGAGCCCATTCGGTATGTCGGCTCCGGAATCCTCACACAGGATGTATTCTACTTAATACCGAGTTCGAATGAGATCGGATAGTGGTCGGAAGCCGTGATCAAGCTGTGAACGATTCCACCGCATGCGTCGACAGCGCCGCGAACGAAGGCCCAGTCGATAGGCCGCCCCGCCTCCAGCAGATGGCGCGCGGGAGTCGTGGGCACACGAGTGGTTGGCGCGGCAACGCGGAATCCGGCGCGTTCGAGCGAATGTGAAGTCGGCGTCTTCGAAGCATCCAGATTCAGGTCGCCCGCCACAAGAATTCGGTGCGATCGGTCATATCGTCCCGCGTCGCGCAGGGCTTCATTTAATTGCGCAAAGCGCAGTTCGTCCCTCCCACGGCTTTCCAGGTGCAGGTTATAGCAAGTAATTGACATGCCCACAATTCTAATTTCAACCACCAGCGCGATTCTCCCACCAAGCCGTTCCTGAAAGGACTCCAATTTTGGTTTGAACCAGCGCGGCTTCCAGAAGTCCGACTGCCTTTGAAAACGGAGCACGCTGGCATTGGCGATGTTCCATCTCGAGAGCGTGGCCTGGCCCTGGAAGGCTGGATGGGCTTTCGTTCCCTGGGCGATTTCCACAAATTCACACCCGAAGACGTAATTCAACCGCAGCTTACGAGCGATTTCCCCGGCAATGTTATGCCGATGCGTCCGCCGGGCGTTCATGTCGACCTCCTGAAGCGTGAACACGTCCGCATCTGTAGAAGCCAGGAACTCCAGGATCGCGGGAAGTTTGAGGCCACGATTAATATTCCAATCCACGATTCGCAGGAGATCCGGCGGTCGCGATGGCCACTGGCCTGCGGCGAAGTTCTCCGCTATGATTTCGTTCGCTGACATGATCACACTGCCGGCGCATCGAGCTGCGGGAATACGTGCTGTTGTGCAAAGGAGAGATCCAGCGGATCGTCGATTTCAGCCCACGCTCCGCCGTCAGTGCAGGTGAACCCGATCTGAATACCCTCATTGGCGAGGCGCTGGACCGCAGTGTTGAAGAACTCATTCACCTGGCCGGCGGAGATGATTTCATTCATCGTGCGGAAGAACCTCTCCGTTATCGCTTTGCCGAAGACCGTGATACCGATATAGGTACCGCTGAATTCTTCGCGGGAGATTCTCTTGCTCATTCGAGTCACGCGGTCGCCCTCGATGATTACCTTCATCGTCTCATCCCGCCAGAGCGGGTCTACAATCATCGAGATCGGTGCATCAGGACGTACCGCCGATTGAAGGATTTCGGGATCAAAGATGACGTCGGCGTTGAGAACGATGAAACTGTCTCCCTGCAGCCAGTCAAGCGCCAGCCACAGGGAATAAATGTTATTTGTGATGGCGAAGGCCGGGTTTTCAATGAAGTGAATCTTTGGGGTGGCACTGGGCGTTCTGGATCCTGCGTGCGCGACGATCTGCTCCTTTTCATATCCGACAACAATGGCGACGTCGTCGATTCCCGCCATGGACAGTGCCTGAAGCTGGTGGTCGAGAATTGTGCGGTTGTCGACCTCTATCAGGCACTTTGGATGTTCGCCATGCACGGAACGAATCCTGGTGCCCTGGCCTGCGGCCAGTATTACTGCCTTCATACGTCCTCCTTGATGGTGATTCCATTCGAGGTAGTTCCCTTATCGAGAGATCGAGCGAAGAACCTGCGATTCAAATAGAGGGTGACTATCCAGGTCAGATGAGCACCGAGCGTTGCCAGGAGGAAGAGCAAAGGCAGAGCGCCGATGAGGGTGAAGATCACCACATAGTGGATCAATACCCCTCGGCGGATAAAGGTCTCAAGCGTGCGCACGAGACGAGAAACCCGGTTGCGTGAGTCCTTATCGAGGAGTTGATACATGCGGCCCAGATACTCATTGGGACGGTCCGGCACGGTGGCGCGACGGCGCTGCAGCGAGGTGGTAACCAGGGCAAGAGCGGTCCCGAACAGGAGCAGGATGCCCATGTAAATGGCGAGTCTGCCGTATCGGTGACTGAGCCCTATCGTGATTCCACCGAACAGGAGAAGATAGCTGAGCCCGTCGGCAACCCCCTCCAGCCACGTCCCGCGTGGCGACTCGGCAAACTTAATCCGAGCCACCATTCCATCCATCTCGTCGAAAAGGCCTGCAATATAGAACAGCAAAGCGCCCAGCACCGAATACAGATAGCCTCCGCGCGCAAAGGCGACGGCGGATAACACGGAAACCAGGACTCCGCCGAAGGTGATCTGATCAGGCGTAACGGAGGTGTGGGAAAGCAGCCGTACGAACGGCCGGCAGAGCCGGCGATTGAGCGAGGTGTGATAGCCATCGAGAGGCTTGCCGGAGTGCGCCACCAGGAAGCGTTCCGCCCGAGGGATACTCCGGGAGGAGGTGACCGCGACGCCCTGAGGCTGGGAGCGGGGTGGAGCGGCGCTGTCGGTCGTCACCGCATTGGTCGTGACGTGAGCGGGTTCGGCCCAGTCGACTGTGTGGATCGGCACGAGAGGAAGATCTTCCAGAAACTGTTTGGTTGTGACCCAGTTCCACGGTAGCCAGAGAAACTGCTCCTCGAGATGCGGTGCGAGCTCCGCCCAAGCCGACGTCGAACGCGGATCGAATTCGCTCAAAGGAAGCACCCGAACGTGAACCTTGTAGTGAAGCGCTCTCGTGAGGAAGGCCTGCACGGCCTTTTCGCCTAAATCGGGAGGGCAAATCAGCAGGAGGTCGTTCGCGCCGGCGTGTGCCGCAGTTTTGGGAATCCTCGTCAGCAGAGGAACGCCCGCGACCGGCAGCATCAGGAGTTCGGATGCCTTCCTCCCGCCCGCAGGCGCGGGTACTTCAGGTATGGCTATTACTGCCTGCATTTCACAACCTCCTTGAGGACTGCTGTCCGGGAATTGCCACTCGTCTCGGTACAATCGCTCAGCTTGCGGGAATTCCAGACCAGCCAGAGGATCCCAATCAGCGCCCAGAGCAAATCGCGTACACGGCGGGTTAAGGCCAACGAAAGGCCGAGCATGGGGGAAAATCCAGCCAGCGCAAAAGCCGACATTGCTCCGCCTTCTTCCGACCCAAGTCGGGCAGGTATCCAGCCGGTAAGCATCCTCACGGTGCGGGTCACTCCTGTAATGGCGAGTATTACGATGAAATGAATGGGCAGGTGCAGCGACCACAAGACAACGAACACCTCGGAGGCGATCAGGACCTGACAAGCGAGGTCCATGCAGAACATCCGACGAACCAGCGCGGGTTGATTCAGACGGTATGTTCGGATAGACGCTTCAATGCGTTCTGCGTGAACCAGCCAGGATGGAACACGAGCACCCAAAGCGCGCACTGCACTTGAGAGAATGGGAGAGCGACGTCTGAGGACGATGAAAAGGAAAATCAGCAGGGCAATGGTCGGGACCAGCCGGTACTCCGCGCTATGTGCGGTCAGCACCAGCAGCCCGGCAATACCGGCCATTGTCAGCAGGAGTGAAGTGAACCAGTACACGCCGTCGTCGAGAAGAGTGCCCGTAATCGTCGGCTGGGTAGCTGTCCCAAGCAGTCTGACCTTCATCGGCTCGGAGACAGCCGGGCCAAATACCGTCAGGTATCCCATCGCCTGCGAAGCCAGCCGCACTCCCATCAGGCGCGGCATCGCAACCGAAACATTTTCTCCTTCCAGCGACGCCGACCAGCAGAAAGTCTGCAGGAGAAGCCGGAGCAGGCTGAGTGCCAGAATAATTGGGAATGCAATGCGCATGGCGTTCAACTGCCTTGCGATTGCCGCGAGGCCAACGTGAGCGATCATCCAGATGAAGAGGCCCAGCGCAATGAGAGCTGTAATCAGGTGACCTTTCTTCATGGGATCACGCTCGCCCGGTTGTCTGCCTCCGTTGCGAAGTCAACGGGAGGAACGAGCTGGTAGTTGAAGCTTTCGATGTTTAGCTCAGAATCTCCGAAGATCCAGATCCTGCTCCTGGTGCGGGTCGACGAGGCCAGCCAGAACTGCCCAACTTTCTGATAGGTGCGCACGAAATGGGCGCTGCGCACCCAAAAGGAAGGACGTCGCGCGGGCCGTCCTTCGACGCGGACGATGGCGTAGTCGCTGGCGTCAACCCAGATCCTGCCTTCAATCGAATACCTGCTTGCGGATTTCGGCGACACCGCTATGACGTATGCGGGGCCGGTCTCGATCGGTGCTTCGCCGATGATTCGGAACCTGTAGTTCGCCGGTGTCAGCCGAATGCTCCTGCGCATTCCGCCCCGGGAGGTGTTCGACTCGTCCTTCAGCAGTCTCGGAAACACATGATGGCGAATTGAACGCGATCCTTCTTCGGAGAGAATACTGAAGTGTTCGGCGCCGTTTCTGTCGCACGCGACCCTCACCAGCATCTCGGCGCGACGCTTCCTGTTGATGGCAACGTAGCGTCGCAGCACCGTATAGCCCGTCATTTGCGATTGGCGCACGGCATTGTGTTGCATCATTTCTGCAACCACGCTGTCGGTTGAAGGAAGTCGACCTGCTGGCTGCGCGGCAGCAACCGTCGTCCCCGCCGACAGCGCAATTGCCAGAGTGAGAAGTGCCTTCCCGATATTCGGCTTCATGAATCAAAACTCCAGCACGAATTTGCCGTGGAATACCCGGCCTACTCCGTTGAAGAACTCACCGTAGCGATAGCTGTCAAGATCGTCCTGGACATCGCGGTAATTGGGGTGATTGAAGACATTGAAAGCCCCAAAGCCAATCCGCGCGTGTTCGTGTTTTATGGGCAGGGGAATTTTTCGCCAGATCTGAAGGTCGGTTGAAACGAAGCGCGGAAATCGCAGCTCATTTCTGGGCCCAACGAACTGGCGGTATTGATTGACCGTTGAGTACGGAAAGCCGGTGTGGATATCGACTACCGGCGCGACTGTCAGTTTCCAGGGGGCCGCAATCTCACCCCACGCCAGCACTCGATTCGGTGCGTCGAAGCTCAGCCGGCCACGCTGATTCGGCTGGATGACCGGTTGAGGGTCGTTACCAAAGAACTGGTTGAAGTCGTTCAGGTCTCCGAAGACGCGCGAGTGGACATAAGACACGTTCAGGGTGCCGTGGTGAACCTGATAGCGGCTGGTGATCTGAAATTCCTTATAGAAGTCGCTGCCGTTGTCCGAGAGGGAAAGGCTGCCCGTAGACCCATATGAAACGGGATTCAGGAAATACTCGTGGACCGTATTCCGCTGCTGGTATGCCAGCCGCACCAAAAAGTCGCTGGTAACCCTGCGGTCCACCTCGAGATTCCAGACTTCACTGCGCGGGTTGCGCAGGCCGCCCGCAATGGCATTCGAGTAGGTGGTCGAACTGAGGACGTCTCCCTGGGGATTGAGCGAGCCCAGTGTACGCGCAGGCATATAGCGAAACGCCGGTATGTCGAGTGGAACACGGTCATAGAAAAGCCCAGCTCCCCCCTTCAGTACGGTTCGCTTATCCCTGGTTAGCGCGAGAACGAAGCCTGCGCGCGGCGCGGTGTTGGTGGAATCCGTGACGGTATCATGAGTGAAGCGAAGTCCTAAATCGAATGTCAGGCGGCGTGAAGCCCCCCACTTGTCGCCAGCGAACCATGCAGTCTCGTTCTGAGGGATGGAAAAGGCTGAAGGTGGCCCGAAGTCAATTCGCTCCAGCGGGTACCCCGCGACGCCGACAATTTGTACCGGCAAAAGCGCTTCCTGTCCGTCATAGGCAGTGTGTGTGAAGTCGACTCCAGCGCTTAACTCATGCGATCCCAACAGCTGATACGGATGAGAGTGGAAAGCTTCCTCCCAGTCCATGCGGGTGGTGGCGCGTCTCTGGTGGTCGAAGAATCCGCCCGTGGTCGTTTCGACAAGAAGGTCGTAGGGAGAGTCACTGTTTGGGAGGAGGTCCGCGTTGAATCTCGTGAAGCTGACCTGCGACGTCAGCAGGCTGGCAGAGTTCGTAACGTACCGGTGCTGCAGATAGGCCTGATACCCGCGCTCGTGCAGGTTGGGCGTGCTTGACGGTGGCGTAAACGTGTTGAGTCCGTAGTAGTCACGCTTCTGCGGGAAAAAGGTGAACGACGCCGTCGCCGTTTGCTTCTGCGTGATGTTGAAGTCAGCCTGAGTATAGGAGTTGAAGCTTTCGGTTCGCGTCCAGCCCAGGAGCGGAGGAAGGCTATCAACGGGATCACGTTCGTACCGGTAGTCAAAGGATTGCGTGAAAGCGACTCGGTTCTTCACGACGGGAAAGGAGAACGTGAGCCGGGGAGTTGCTTCCGCGATGCCCATGATGGACCCGTCGATTCTCCGCAAACGCGGAAGCAGGTTCTGAAAGGACATGCGAAACTTATTGAAGTCTCCGAGCCGCGTTTCTACGCTGGAAACGGCCCCCACGAAATTGCCATATTGGGGGTCGTAGGGCGTGGAAAATACCTGAACAGACGACACCACATCGATAGGAATGGTAATCGCGCTTTCGCCCGTCGCCGGATCGGTTACGTCTGCGTTGTTGACGAGCGATCCGCTTTGGGAAGCTCGTGCGCCCTTCATGTTGATTTCACCATTCGGGCCGCGGACAACTCCGGGAACCAGCGGCAACAGGGTTTGCCACCGCTCATCGACATTCGGCATGTTTCTGACTTCGGAGTTGCGAATGGTGTTGGTTCCGGATGGCTCTGCAATGGTCGCTGGCTCGGCGTCCGCAGTTACGGTGGCTGACTCCTGAACGACATCGATCTTCAACTCGATTTTTACCCGTGAAATAGCTCCTGCCTGAACCTCTATAGTCTGTGTTGCGCTCATTCCCGGGGCTTGCCCGGTAATCGTGTAGGCGCCGGGAGGGACCGAAATGAATGCGAACTGACCTTCGCTGTTGCTCCTGGTGACAATGTGCGCCGGACCGTTCAGGGAAACCTGAGTGCCAGGAACGACCAGGTGCGTTGTATCGGCGCCGACCGTAAACACGACTCCCTGAACGGTGCCAGTGGTATTTCCGGTGCCCTGAGCGACAGCGCAGGAATTTAACAGACCTATGGCCAGGGCAATGCTCATGGACCTCGTCATGGCTACCCTGCTCTCCGCACTGCGGCTGAGCCGGCTCCGGCATTCTTGCGCATATGCACAACGGCGCCGCGCTGCTCAAAGTGAACTTCATCCATAAGAGCTTTCATGAGGCAGATGCCGCGGCCGGTCGAACGCAGTCGATTCTCGGGAGCGGTCGGATCAGGTACAGAGTCGATATCAAACCCCGAACCTTCATCCTGTACGGAGATCGAAACCGCACCGTCAGTCATGCACCGACATGTCAGGAAGACATGTTTTTGCGGGTCCTCCCGGTTGCCGTGGACAATCGCGTTTGCAAGTGCTTCTCGAAGGGCAATCTCGACGTCTGGCATGGTGCTGTTCGCATTTCCAAAGTCTGCGACGAAGCGCATGAGTTCCTCTACCGCCGGCGAGATGGCGTCGATGCAACTCGGGAGGGTCTGAGACAGCTCCACGAAAGGAACCGAAGCATCGCCGTGAGTTGTTGAGGCGGGACCTATTGTCATTTCCTGTCTCCCTTGGCTTTCCACGCCGACTCGCAAACTTGCCGTCGTGGCCGGCAATGCGCTTTGTGCCGGTAGGTTCTGTATTCGTTGCGAGAACGTTACGGCATTCGTACAAACGGCCTGCCTCTCCGAGAGCAACTGCCGTGCCAAACAGCCGAGCAGCTAGAACTGTCTGAAATGAGGCCACATCGCAGGCTGAATGCAGTTAATAAGTGTTAAAGGTTGACACTGTCTATGGCTATTTGACAGCTCAGAGCATCAGCACATGCAGTGTGTCGTGCAACGGCTCTGGCAGTGCGAATATTAAGGAAGTTGGTGACGACGACTACGGTCTCATTGCGGTGAGCGGCATTTTCCATTAGGGTCGGGTATTTTCGTCCGCTTGCACCTGCGGGAGCTCGGGTTCGATATCGCCTCGCAGCGGCCGCACCGCGCGCCGATGAACAGCGTTGGCATTACATCGAGAGCTGGCAGCATGGCGATCGGTGCCGATGCGCCTCTCACCGTGTTCCGTTGTTTCGATGATGACGCGATTGCGGAGTGGGCGCGGGGATCGGTCGAGACATCCACCCACGTAATCCATCGAAAGCGAGTGTGGAGGCAAATGGAGCTCCCCAGCCGTCGACTCGAGGCATTCCGCGTGCACCGTGCGACTCCCACTATTGGGCGCCTACGTAACTCGGGGGGGGAAGGTGCTTTTTCAACAGCAGAGAGTTAATTTGGCCCGTGGCAACTATTCGTCGATCAACAAGATCCCCGTTGAGCATGTGCATCCTAGGATCGAATGCGTGTTGTCAATTGGCCTCGCATCAGGGTAGACGATGGGCACCTCAAGGGGCTCAAGGCTCAGTTGCTGTCTCGCTGGACGGACGATGCTGAAAGATTCGGCTGAAGCTGGACCGGTGCCGCAGGAAGAGGATTCCCCAGAGAATGGTCGCGAATAGCCCCGGGCCAATCCCGCCCGGGTCCATTGTGATGTGATAATCCAGGATGTTCACCAGGGCCGGAGCGAGGATGGCAAGGGCGAGGGGCACAAAACGCCCGGAGAGCAGTAATATTCCACCGATGATTTGGGCTAGAAATACGACGGCCATAAAATGCGACGCAATCACCGCGACGAAAAACTGGCGAGCTGGCGGATTCGCCGGTGGTGGCTGATGGATGAAATGCAGGAATCCGTTCAGCCCGAAAACGCTGAACAGCAGACCCAAGAGGTAACGGGAAATCGTAGTTGCGACGTTCATGGCGATTCTCTCCAGAAGTGGTGTAAGCGAACTTGTATGTCGACTCTTCAGTTGCGGCGGAGGTCCGCGCAGCAAATACCATGCCCGCGGCCTCATGTGTTCCTTTTTCCAAACACCTTCTCAAGCCTCAGAACGATCTTGCTCCCGGTCGGACGGTTCTCAGCACCCAGTTCGTGATAGGCGTTTACATACAGGAACCACTCTCTGTGATTCCAGAGCATGCCCGGCCCGATGGCTCCTACCTGTTCCGGGGAATTCGGAATATCGATGTCGTTGATCTGCGGATCGGTGATCTGCTTCAGAAAATATCCGTTGCCGCCGATCCAGAGATGCCTGGACACCTCATAAGACAGCGTAGCGTTGAAGTGAACCGCTTGGCCTGCCTGTGTTGAACGGGCGCCAAACGATTGAGGCGGGCTCCTGTTCGTGGATGACCAGAGATAGTGAAAGCGCCAGCTTGTTTCGAGACGTCGCAGCGGAAACAGCGTCACTGCGTAGTTCGGATTCACCATCAATGTGTGACTGCTTATGTTTATGCCTGCATGAGGCGCGTACTCTCCTGACGGGAGCCAAAAATCACAATCTAGTCTCTGATCGATGGCGACTGGGCCAACCTCCCTTTGAGGCCACTGCACGATGAAAGGCGCTACTACCAGATCTCCGAATCCTCCGGCGGTCACGCCGGGACCGGCATTTACATGCGCCACGGGCACGAGAAGCTCAGCGCCATACCATCCGCCCAAAAGCCGATAATCGCTGAGCCAGGCAACGTGGCTCAGGGAAAGGATGCTATTAACCTGTCCGGTGCCGGGAACCTTATGTCCGGAACCATCGACGATCTCGCTGCTACGCTGGGCATCCGCGATAGTCTCTGTCATAACGCCAGGCATGCCAAGTCCATCGAGGAGGCTGGTGTCCCCCAAATTGACAGCGGGTTCCGGAACATGTTGCTGCGCATTCAGGAACGGCGCACAAAAGGTAAGCGTTAAGAAGCCAATCAGAAAGCGGAGGTAATCAAGCAGCTTCGTTTGTTGCCCTACGGCCTTAAACAGAGGCCGGAATTCCCGGCTCGAGGCGAACCGCCCCGGAACTGGATCCGTCCGGCGGCGAGTGAGGCGCTGAAGCATGGTCTGTCTGGCAGTCACTGCATGGCCTCCAAAATGTCCGGTCCCTGTTGAAGCCGCACCGATCGAAGATTCACGAACCTCTGCACCTGAGCCAAAACGTCGTCATCCACCCGCGACCAGACGCGCGGATCGCAGTCCATGGCCTGATGGGTTTTGAGGAAGTGGCGATCTACCCATGGAAATGCGCGGCAGCCCGGAGGCTGCGAGGCGTAGTCGAAGCGATAATTGCCGAGGATCCGGGTTCGATTCGGATCCGCTGCCCGAATAGCACGGCAGCCGTGAGCAAGTCCTCGTGTCTGGTAGAAGTTGACCGCTCCGGTTACATTCGGGGGAATCAGGCAATCGTTGCCAAACAGCTTGTTGACGCTGTCAATCTCAATCGTCAGCTGCACGGGAATCCCTTGACGATTCAGATCGCGCGCGAACTTGATCGCGGCGGATCCCCCCCAGCTGTGTCCAAAGAGAATGATATGGGCGTTCTGCCTTTCTCGACGGGACAGATGGCCGTTCCCGTCGGTATCCAGCGAGTGCAAAACTTCTTTGCGAGCCTCTCCCAGGTGTCGGTTCTCAAAGACGGCGGCGTGCAGTCCATAGATGTCCTCTTCCGAGAGCTGCCGCACCAGCCGGACCGCAGGATGGCGCAGGTCGTCACTGCGGACAAATCCGCCGACGAAGCCGACGACAATCACTCTTGTGGAAACCAAACCCCGCGAGGAAAAGGAGGGGATGTGTGCCGACGCCATGGGGATAATTGCCAGTACCGTGGCACACACGATTCCCGTGATGAGCCCGAAAGGCGCTCGGCGAAGGACGTCCAGACTCCGACCTGTGTGGGAGAACATAATAACCAAATCTCTACACTGGCTAAGGCACGTCTGGTTCCACTCACCGTTGACGCGCAACCGTTGAAATATCAGGCGATTTCAGGGGTCCGCCACAGCGATGTCAAACGGTGTCGATGTCGACTTCGACATTGCCATCATGAGCCGCTGGCGGCGCTCGTCGAATGACCGCATCTCCGCACGCTCAACTGCTCTTCCGAGCGAGCTTTTCCATATCAGGTCCGACACGCCGTCTTCAGGAGTTCCTCTCGCGCAGGGAAGTGGCAGTATAGGGTGCAAGCACTGACACCCCCGCCTAGCAACGCCATCGGAGCTGGTTCCGGCGACAAAGCGGCCGAACGCCCACAAGCTGCATGCCGTGCTGGCTGAATTTGAGCGTGAACCGTGTCGCACAGAAGACGCACAGCCAAAGATGGCTCTACAGCAGAATTTGTGGGTGAGAGCGGGCCGTGGAAGATGGCGCTCGGAGGAAAAGTTCCAAAGGGCGGAACTTTTCCACCGAGCTTGCAAATGCTGAAAGCAGCATTTGCACATCTCCCA